>Ga0070665_100000317_pt1 | contig 74997 bp, 85 predicted proteins | sample KBSS13metaG_FD_65862 | JGI IMG/M metagenome (GOLD analysis project Ga0070665, IMG submission 65862) | Switchgrass rhizosphere microbial communities from Kellogg Biological Station, Michigan, USA - KBS S1-3 metaG | ecosystem: Host-associated > Plants > Roots > Rhizosphere > Soil ... | reverse complement strand
ACCGGCCCGATCCGCGGCAGCCGCAAGATCCATGTCGGCCCGCTGGGCGTCGCGATGCGCGAGATCGACCTCGAGCCCAGCTGCGGCGAGCCGCCCTTGCGCGTCTACGATTGCTCCGGCCCCTATACCGATCCGGCCGCCAGCATCGACATCATGGCCGGCCTGCCCGAGCTGCGCCGCGACTGGATCCGCGCCCGCGGCGACGTCGAGGAGGTGCTGCAGCGCGAGGTCCGCCCCGAGGACAATGGCCACTTGCCTGCAAGCCGACTCCCCGGCCGCACCGACCAAGCGGCAGCGCAGGGCGGCAACAAAGACTCCGGCGTCCAGCCCTTCCCGAACGTCCGCCGCAAGGTCCTCCGCGCGCAGCCCGGCGCGAACGTCTCCCAGATGCACTATGCCCGGAAAGGCATCATCACCCCCGAGATGGAATATGTCGCCGTCCGCGAAAACCTTGGTCGCGAGCAACTTGCCGTCCAGGCCCGCGACGGCCAGGATTTCGGCGCCGCCATCCCCGATTATGTCACGCCCGAATTCGTCCGCGACGAGGTCGCCCGCGGCCGCGCCATCATCCCGAACAATATCAACCACCCCGAATCCGAGCCGATGGCGATCGGCCGCAATTTCCTGGTCAAGATCAACGCCAATATCGGCAACTCGGCCGTCGCCTCCGACGTCGCCGCCGAGGTCGACAAGATGGTCTGGGCGATCCGCTGGGGCGCCGACACGGTGATGGACCTCTCCACCGGCCGCAACATCCACGACACGCGCGAGTGGATATTGCGCAACTCACCCGTGCCGATCGGCACCGTCCCCATCTACCAGGCGCTGGAGAAGGTCGGCGGCATCGCCGAGGAGCTGACCTGGGAGATCTATCGCGACACGCTCATCGAGCAGGCCGAGCAGGGCGTCGACTATTTCACCATCCATGCGGGCGTCCGCCTGCCCTACATCCCGATGACCGCGAAGCGCGTCACCGGCATCGTCTCCCGCGGCGGCTCGATCATGGCAAAATGGTGCCTCAGCCACCATCAGGAGAGCTTCCTCTACACCCGCTTCGACGAGATTTGCGAGATCATGAAGGCCTATGACATCGCCTTCTCGCTCGGCGACGGCCTGCGCCCCGGCAGCATCGCCGACGCCAATGACGAAGCCCAGTTCGCCGAGCTCCACACTCTGGGCGAGCTCACCCGGATCGCCTGGCGCCACGACGTGCAGGTGATGATCGAGGGCCCCGGCCATGTGCCGATGCACAAGATCAAGGCCAATATGGACAAGCAGCTCGAAGCCTGCGGCGAGGCGCCTTTTTACACATTGGGGCCGCTCACCACCGACATCGCCCCCGGCTACGACCATATCACCAGCGCGATCGGCGCCGCGATGATCGGCTGGTTCGGCACGGCGATGCTCTGCTACGTCACCCCCAAGGAGCATCTCGGCCTGCCCGACCGCGACGACGTGAAGGTCGGCGTCGTCACCTACAAGCTCGCCGCCCATGCCGCGGACCTCGCCAAGGGCCACCCGGCCGCGAAGCTGCGCGACGACGCCCTCAGCCGCGCCCGCTTCGAGTTCCGCTGGCGCGACCAGTTCCACCTCAGCCTCGATCCCGACACGGCCGAGCAATATCACGACCAGACGCTCCCGGCGGAGGGCGCCAAGACCGCCCATTTCTGCTCCATGTGCGGGCCGAAATTCTGCTCGATGAAGATCACGCAGGAAGTCCGCGATTTCGCCGCGAAGCAGAATCAGGGCGCCGATTCCTTCCTCGCCGCAACTCCGGCCCGGAACGGGGAGGGGGACCGTTCGGCGCAGCCGAATGGTGGAGGGGGCGACGCAGGCCTGTCCGGCGAAGCCCTCGCCGAAGCCGAGGCCGGCATGGCCGAGATGAGCAAGGTCTTCCGCGAGACCGGCAGCGAGCTCTACATGGGCGCCGGCGGGCGGGAGCACGATTGATTCAGGCACGCGCGACATGACGCCGCCCTCGCGCTGGCAGCGCTTCCGGCGGCGCTTCCTCGGCAAGGCCAGCCTGTGGGGCCTGTTGCCGATCGTCGTGGCGCTGCTCGGCAGCGCCGCGCTGAACATCGCCTATACGCGCTCGCTCGCCTCGACGCGCGCGCTCGTCTCGCATTCCCTGCGCGTGAACACCGCGATCAACGATGTCATGTCGACGATGCAGGATATCGAGACCGGCCAGCGCGGCTATCTGATCACCGGCGATGCGGCCTACCTTGCCCCCTACCGCAGCGCGCTGGCCGCGATCGAGCCGAACAGCGTGCGCCTGCAGGCGCTGGTGCGCGACAATCCCGGCCAGGGCGAGCGCATCGCGCGGGCGCGCCTGCTGGGCCGCCGCAAGCTCGCCGAAGTGAACGCCACGATCGCGGCGATGCGGACAAGCGGCTTCGCCGCGGCGCGCGCCCTGGTCGTGAGTGACGAGGGCAAGCGGACCATGGATTCGTTCCGCGCTGTCATCATGGAGATGCGCCGCGCGGAGGAAGGGCTGATGGCGGACCGCGTGGCCGCGGCGCACGCCGCCGAGCGCCGCCTGATCCTCGTCGTCCTGCTCGGCATCGCCCTCGCCCTCACCGCGCGCGTGCTCGCGTTCCTCGTCCAACTGCGCGTGCGACGGCGCAAACCGCGGGAGCGGCAGGCGGGGATTACGGTGACAGGGCGCTAAAGGAATATTCCTCCATGCCTCAGTCCCTCGCCCACATCGCCCTCGTCGTCCGCGACTATGACGAAGCCATTGCCTGGTTCACCACCATCCTCGGCTTCACCCTGGTCGAGGACACCTACCAGCCCGAGCAGGACAAACGGTGGGTCCTCGTCGCCCCGCCCGGCGCGCCGCCCGGCGGCGCCTCGCTCCTCCTCGCCCGCGCCTCGACCCCCGAGCAGGAGGCCTTCATCGGGGATCAGGCCGGCGGCCGGGTCTTCCTGTTCCTGCGAACCGACGATTTCGACCGGGACTTTGCAGCGATGACCGCCAAAGGCGTCGCCTTCGTCCGCCCGCCGGTGGCGCAATCCTATGGCAAGGTCGCGGTCTTCCTCGATCTCTATGGCAATCGCTGGGACCTGGTTCAGTTCGCCGCCCCTTGAGTACAACCGCGCTTGCCGTAATTTGCGCGCGTCCGCCGCGATCCCGCGCGGCCTTGTGGAGGAGCGCGCGAGGTGACGGCCGATCATTGCCCCGATTTCGATTTTCAACAGGGTCGCTGGACCGTGAAGCACCGCCGGCTCAAGGTGCGCCTCGCCGGCTGCACCGAATGGGAGACGTTCGACGGCACCAGCGAGCAACGCCCGCTGCTCGGCGGCAATGGCAATATCGAGGACAATCTGCTCCATCTGCCGGATGGCGACTATCGCGCGGTCGCGCTTCGCTCCTGGGATGCGGCCACAGGCGACTGGGCGATCTGGTGGCTCGACGACCGCAATCCCCACGCGCTCGACGTGCCGGTCGTCGGCCGGTTCGAGGACGGCGTCGGCCGCTTCTACGCGGACGACCGACATGACGGGCGCCCGGTCCGCCTTCGCTTTCTCTGGCTCGGCGCCGATACCGGCACCCCGCGCTGGGAGCAGGCCCTGTCGGACGACGGCGGGAAAAGCTGGGAAACCAACTGGACCATGGATTTCAGCCGGACATAGCCGGCCGCCATCTGCGCGCCACACATCCGGACCGGATCGAATTCCCCTCCCAATGTAGGATTATTTCTGTCCTAAGCTGGGGATGACCGACTCTCCTCAACGCCAGCACCGCCAGGTGCCCGCTTTCACCCCCGTCCCGCTCCGCTATCGCGCCGATGGCTGGACGCCCCTCCGCCAGGCCGCCTTCCTCGCCGTGCTGGCGGGAACGCATTGCGTGTCCGCGGCGGCGCGGGCGGTCGGCATGGGCCGGGAGAGTGCCTATAGGCTGCGCGGCAAGCCGGGTGCCGAGAGCTTCGCCGCGGCCTGGGACAAGGTGCTCGCGACTCCGGGTGAGTCCCGGATGTCCACACATGACCTGCTCTGGCACCGGCTGGAATATGGCAAGATCCGCCCGGTCATGCGCCGCGGCCGCTGCGTCGGGGTCCGTGCAAGTCCCGACAATGACGCGGTAATCACCCTCTACAAGCGGGAGATGCGCCGCCGCCGCACCCTTCGCCGGCTGGACCCGGGGTCATGACCGAGTTTTCCGGGGGTCCAGTGTCACTTGTGGCCTTTCACGCCTCGATGGCGCCCCGGTCGGCGCGCACAGAAAAAGGGGCGCCCGCGCGGGGCGCCCCTTCTTCACCGGCGTGTCGCTCAGAAGCGGACGCCGAGGCCCACGGCGACGTGGCGCCGCTGCAGGTTGATGCCCTCGAACCGGCCGTAATCCGCATAATTGATCTCGGCGAGGCCGTAGACGTTGCGGTTCAGTTTGAGGTTGATGCCGATCGCGCCCTGGATGCCGCCGTCGCTCTCCGAGACGCTGACATTGCCGCTGGTCGCGGTGAAGCGGATCCGGGCATAGCCGAGCTTGCCGTAGATCAGGGTGCGGCCGCCGGCGACGAAGCCGACGCGCAGGCCCGCGCCGAGATTGCCGTCCTCGCTGAGGCAGTCGGCACCGTCGCACAGGTCGACGCTGGAAAATTCGTACGTGGCATAGGGGCCCATCACGACATTGTTGCCGACGCGCAGGTCGAAGCCGGCCTCGCCGCCATAGGAAACGGCGCTACCGATCTTGTAGACGTCATTGTCGTCGCTGACGGTCGGCGTCTCATAGCCGAGCCGCGCCTCGAGGCGGACGCCGTCGAAATTGCCGGCGGGCGCCAGCGGCGCCGCATCCTGGGCCACGGCAACGCCGGGCACGCACACAAAGGCCGCAAAAGCGGCCAGATACTTGTTCATATTTCCCCCAAAGAAGGCTTTGAAAATCCCAATCCCGACAGGACGTTAGGCTGGGCGGTGAGCCTCCTAGGGAGCAATCGGGCGGCCGTCAATCGTCAGGCGCGGCGCGCCTTTCGGGCGGATCAGACCCCCGGCGCCCAGCCCGGCGGCGCCAGTTCGAAACCGGCGAAATCGAAGGCCGGCGAGACGATGCAGGAGACCAGGGCCCAGCCTTGGTCGGCTGTCGCCGCCTGCCAGTGGCCGGCCGGAATGCGTTGCTGCGGCACCTCGCCGGCCAGCACGTCCGGACCCAGCCGCACGTGCTCGACGGGCCCCGCATCGCTCGCGGCGATCCCCAGCTGCAACGGGCTCCCCGCGTGGAACAACCAGAGCTCGGTCGCGTCCACCTTATGCCAGTGCGAGCTTTGCCCGGCTTCGAGCAGGAACAATATCGCCGTCGCGCTGCCGCGCCCGCCGTCCGGCGCTGCCGCGCGCCAGGTCTCGCGATACCAGCCGCCTTCCGGGTGCGGTGCGAGGTCGAGGGCGGCGATCAGGGCGCGGGCGTCAGCCATCGCCTTGCTATATCTCGCCTGCCCGCAGTCGGGAACGGCCGGGGCGTCAACGCAAGAAAAAAGGGCGCCCCGAGGGGCGCCCTTCGAGTCACCGATCGGGAGACCGGTTTACATGCCGACCGTGTTGGCCTCGACATTGTTCGCCGTGCTGCGGCCGTCGCGAACGGCGTCGGCGGCGTTGCTGCCGGCATCGCGCACGGCATCCGCGCCATTGTTGAGATTGTCGGCCGCCTGGCCGGTGCTGGCATTGTCCGCCATCGCTTCCATATTGTCGGCGACATTCTCGGCGGCGGCCTCGATATTGTCCGCCTTGTTTTCGGTGGCGGAGCGGTTGCACGCGCCGAGCGAGACGAGGCAGGCCACGGCGGCGAGCTTCAACACAGTTTTCATAAGGCTTTACCCCTTTGGAACAGGACGGGGCGCCCTGGCCTGTGCCCGACGCCCCGGATGCTGCGAAAAATACATCCGAGGGCGAGAAAGCCTGCCATCGGCAAAAGGTTCCATCGCGACGGCTCGGTCCGCCGCATTTAGCGCGGCCTTAACCCCTTGGCGCATAGGATGCGCGCGCACATGACGGGACATATCGGATGAGCTTTTCCTTCTCGGATTTCTCGGCCTCGCTGAAGGCCGGCCACCGCATGACGGCGGAGGACGTGCTCGCCGTGCGCCGCGCCATCTGGCCCGACGGCAAGGTCTCCGACGCCGAGGCCGGTCTGGTCTTCGATCTCAACCGCCAGATCGCCGAGCCCACGCCCGAATGGCGCGATTTCTTCATCGACGCGCTCACCGACTATGTCGTCAACCAGAAGGCGCCGCGCGGCTATGTCGACGAGGCCAATGCCGCCTGGCTGAGCGCCGAGGTCGACCGCGACGGGGAGCCGGTCAGCCGGCTCGAGGTCGAACTGGTCGTGAAGGTGATCGAGCGGGCTTTGAACTGCCCCGCCGGCCTGCGCAGCTGGGCGCTCGCCCGGATCGAGGAATCCGTGGTGCGCGGCTCCCGCGCGGTGGACGCCGACGAATGCCGCCTGCTCCGCCGTCTGGTCTTCTCCCCCGGCGGCGAGGGCGCTCTGGTCGTCGGCCAGGACGAGGCCGAGGCTTTGTGGCGACTGAAGGATGCCTGCGTCGGGTCCGACAATGCCCCAGAATGGAAGCTTCTCTTCGTTCAGGCCCTGGGCAATCACCTGCTCGCCTGGTCCTCCTACAAGCCGCTGGAGCGGGAGGAGGCCGCGCGGCTGGAAGCCTTCGTCAATGACGACCGCAGCTCCCTGCGCGGCTTCTTCTCCCGCATGCGCGGCGCCAATCCGCTGGCCGAGGCGACGAAATTGTTCGGGGAGAAGCCCGGGGTCGATCATGCGGCCCGGCTCGCCGCGGCCGAGGCGGTGACCGAGGAAGAGCAGAATTGGCTCGACGCCAGGGTCAATGCCGACGGGACGCGTGATCCCTATGAGGAGGCCCTGTTGGCCTTCGTCGAGGCTGAAAAAAGGGGCTAGGCCTCGGCCGGCAGCGCCCAGTCTATGGGTGCCAGGCCCCGGCTCTCCAGAAAGGCGTTCGCCTGGGAGAAATGGCGGCAGCCGAAGAAGCCGCTATGCGCCGAGAGCGGGCTCGGGTGCGGCGCCTTCAGCACCAGGTGGCGGCCGCCTTTGTCCAGGCTGTCGATCTGCGCCGCCTTCTTCTGGGCGTAACTGCCCCAGAGCAGGAACGCGATCGGGCTCTCCTGCGCGTTTACCGCGGCGATCGCTGCATCGGTGAACCGCTCCCAGCCCCGGTCGCGGTGCGACGCCGCCTGGCCCATGCGCACCGTCAGCACGCTGTTCAGCAGCAGCACGCCCTGTTTCGCCCAATGCTCCAGAAAGCCATGCCGCGCCGGCGCGATCCCGAGATCGCTCTTCATCTCCTTGTAGATGTTGACCAGGCTCGGCGGGATCGGCGTCCCCGGCGTCACGCTGAAGCACAGTCCATGCGCCTGCCCCGGCCCATGATAGGGATCCTGCCCCAGGATCACGACCCGAACTTGCCCCAACGGCGTCAGGTCCATCGCCCGGAAATACTCGCTGCCCTTGGGAAAGATACGCTGCCCCGCCGCCTTCTCCGCGACGAGGAAGTCCTTCAGCCCCATCATATAAGGCTGCTCGAACTCCACCCCCAGCGCCGCGAGCCAGCTTTCGTGCAGCTTCACGCTCATCGGCCCAGCAGTTCCAGTGTCCGCTCATCGCGCACGCCCGCGTAAAACACCTCCAGCGCCTCCGCAAAAAACCCCGGCGCCTCCGCCACCGCCTCGAACAGGGTCAGCGAGGAGCGCAATTTGAGCGCGTCGATCCCGCCGAGGATAGCCTCCGCGCTTTCGCCCTCATGCGCCAGCATCGCCGCCACCCCTTCGCGGAGCCGCCCGCCGAGCAAAGGGTCCGCCAGATAAGCCCGCGCTTCGTCCGCCGAGGCGATCGCGTAATGGACCGCCATCGGGCTGGACCCGAGTCCGGCCAGCTGCGGAAAGATGAACCACATCCAGTGGCTCTGCTTGCGCCCGGCCTTCAGCTCGGCGAGCGCCGCGGGCCAGGCTTCGGCTTGCGCCTCGACGAACCGCCCTAGATCGCAGCCGGTCATGGTCACCTTTTGAGCGGAATCGGGTCCGGCCGCTCCCCGGCCGCCCGCGCCTCGGCCAGCCTGGCGCCCTCGGCCGCCAGCAGGTCGAAGAGCTGGTCCGGATTCTGCCAGCGCAAAGCGGCCGCAAAGGCCTCCCGCCCCTCCGCGACCAGGATCTCGCGCTTCCCTGTCGCCAGTCCTTCCAGGATCTGCCGCGCGCACTCGGCCGGCTCAAGTCCCGCGTCGATATTGGCATCCGAATCGCCCCGCGCACTGCCGTCCGCCTGCAGCGCATTCTCCGCGACATTGGTGCGCACCGAGCCGGGCAATACGTTCACCACGCGCAACCCGTAAGCCTGCTCGACTTCGGCCAGGAGCGAGTCGGCATAGCCGATCAGCCCGTGCTTGGCGGCGGCATAACCCGTCCGGAGCACCGGCCCCAACCGCCCGGCGACCGAGGAGATCATGACGATCGTGCCCGCCCGCCGCGCGACCAGATGCGGCAGCAAGGCCTGGGTCAGCAGGATCGGCGCACGCAGGTCCACGTCGATGAGCCGGTCATAGACCTCCGCCACCGTGTCGACCGCGAGGCTGCGCTGGCTGACCCCGGCATTGTTGACGAGCATGTCCACGCCGTCCCGCCATGCCCAGGCGGTCTCGACGGCCCCGGGCAGCGCCGCCCAGTCCGTCGCCTCGAAGGGGAGCACCAGCGTGTCCGTCTTGAGCCTTGCCGCGAGCGCCTCCAGCACGTCCCGCCGCCGTCCGGACAGGATCAGCGCCGCGCCATCGCCCGCGACCGCTTCGGCGAGCGCCTCACCGATCCCGGAAGACGCGCCGGTGATCCACACCGTCTGCCCCTGATGGGTCATCCGCGCCGGCGGCGCTGCTGGGCGCGCCACTCGCGCACCGCCCGCAGCGTGTTGGTGACATGGTCGCGCCAGTTGAGGTTGGAGTAGGAATAGATGATGCGGCCGTTCGGCGCGATTACATAAGAGGTGCGGTTCGTGAACGTCCCGCGCTCGGCGGAGAAGCGCACGTCATAATCGCGAATGATCGAGCGGCTGGCCATGCCGACCGGGAAGGCGTTGCGGCAGGCCTCGACCGAGAAGCGGCGGAGCAGATCGTAGCTGTCGGCCGACAGGCCGATCACCTGCGCGCCGGCGCGGCGGAAATCGGGGGCCGCTTCGGAGAAGGCATGCGCCTCCAGCGTGCACCCCTCCGTGAAGGAGCGCGGGTAGAAATAGAGCACGACCGGCCCGTTGCGCAGCGCGCGCCTCAGGCTGAACTGGAAGGGCCGGCCGGCAAGCGCGCCGCTTGTGCTGAAATCCGGCGCGACCTGGCCGGTCGGCAGCGCCGGGTGAGCGGCGGTGGGCAGGAAGGCGAGGGCGAAAGCGAGAGCGGGGGTGAGCAGGCGCATCGTGAGGCGACTCCCTTGAGCAGGACCGGCTGTGGCATAACCCCAATGGCGGGGCGCCGCCAGCGCCGGACCGGCCTTTCCTTGCGCCCGCCGGAACTTGGCGGCGGCAGCGCGCTTTGCTAGCTGTGGCGCAGGGGGCGGAGCGGGAGAATGTATATGAAACTGAAGCTTTTGAGCCTCGCCGTGGCGGGCACGCTCGCCACCTTTGCCGCCCCGGGCAGTCGGGCAGAGGCGCAGCTGGCCACGGGCGGGGCCTGCAGCCTGTCGCTCCGCGCCGAGGTGGACGGCGAAAGCTTCGACATGCTGGAGGCGCCGGCGGGTGCTGCGCGCGACCGGCTCGTGCAGCAGACCGGCTCCAATTTCGCCGCCGCTGCCTCGCATCTCTGCGCCTCGCGCGTGGTCACGGCCGCGACTCTCCGACCCTATAGCAAGCTTCTGGTTCGCGCCGGCGCGGCCGCGACCGAGCCCAATGTCTACGACGATGCCGAGGAGCAGCCCGGCGCTCTGATCGTCGAATATGCCTTCGGCACGACCGCCCCCACCCAGGCGCAGATCGAGCACGGCCTCCGCTGCTGGCGCAACCCGCAGGCCACGGGCTGTACCGTCGAGGATGTCGGCCCCTAGGCGCAGCCACCAAGCGCCCGGCCGAGCACGCCGGCGGACACATAGAGCCGCTCGCGCATGTCCGCGGGGATCATGTCCTGCAACAGGCGGTCGAAGCCGGGTCGGTCCTCGTGCGTGGCGGTGCACACCATGTCGAGCGCCAAAGCCTCGTCATGGCTGAGCCGCGGGCAGCAGGGCGGGGCGATGCAGAAGGGGTCGGGCCAGGCCGCGCCCACTTCCTCGAGCAGCAAATGCAGATGGGCGGCGGCGCGGACGGAGCCGAGCCGGTCGGCGACCGCCTGCATCGGGCAGCGTCCGAGCTTGCTCAGCACCACCCAGAGACGGAGCGCGGCGGCAAGCCGGGCGTCCGGGGCTTTCAGGTCGCGGATGTCGGGGGTGCGAGTCAGCGTTTCGGTGAACATGAGAAGATCGTATTGCGAATAGTTCGCAATAGCAATATCCGAAAGCAGCGTTGCGTCCTGTATGGTTTGGCTGGTTCCACGCCTCAGGGCTTTACATCGGTTCGGCCTTCGATCTGCAAGGCGTCGCTTTCGCGCTCGGTGAACGCCCCGCCTTTGCCCTCGAAGGCGGCCCTCAGGGTGGCGGGATCGACGCCCTTCTCCCAGCGCGCGATGACGATGGTCGCGACCGCATTGCCGACGAAGTTGGTGAGCGCGCGGCACTCGCTCATGAAGCGGTCGACGCCAAGGATTAGCGCCATGCCCGACACCGGAATGCTCGGCACGACCGACAGCGTCGCGGCCAACGTGACGAAGCCGGAGCCGGTGACGCCCGCGGCGCCCTTGGAGGAAATGATCGCCACCGCCATCAAGGCGAGCTGGTCGGGGAGGGAGAGCGGGATGTTGCAGGCCTGGGCAATGAACAGGGCGGCCAGCGACATGTAGATGCAGGTGCCGTCCAGGTTGAAGCTGTAGCCGGTCGGCACAACCAGCCCGACGACCGGCTTCGGACAGCCTGCCCGCTCAAGTTTCTCCATCAGGCTCGGCATGGCGCTCTCCGACGAGGAGGTGCCGAGCACGAGGAAGAGCTCATCCTTGATGTAGCGGACCAGCCCCCAGAGCGAGAAGCCCGCCGCCCGGGCGATCAGACCGAGGACGATGACCACGAACAGCAGGGAGGTGGCGTAGAAAGTGCCGATCAGGGCGCCCAGATTGATCAATGAGCCGATGCCATATTTGCCGATGGTGAAGGCCATCGCGCCGAAGGCGCCGACGGGCGCCGCGTACATCAATATATGCACGATCCGGAAGATGACCGCGGTCAGCGCCTTCAGCCCGTCCTGCAGCTTCGCACCTTTCTCGCCGAGCAGGGCCAGAGCGATGCCGAACAGGATCGAGACGAACAGGACCTGCAGGATCTGCCCCTCCGTGAAGGCGCTGAAAAAGGTGTCCGGGATGATCGCGAGCAGGAAGCCGGTGATGCTCTGGTCGTGCGCCTGCGTCACGAAGGACTGGACCTTGGTCGCATCGAGATTGCGCGGGTCGACATTCATGCCCTGGCCCGGATGGACGAGGTTGGCGATGACCAGGCCGATTGCCAGCGCGAGCGTGGAGACGGCGAGGAAATAGCCCAAGGCCTTCAGCCCGACGCGCCCGAACGCCTTGAGGTCCGCCATGCCCGCAATGCCGGTGACGACGGTCAGGAAGATGACCGGGGTGATGATCATCTTCACAAGCTTCACGAAGCCGGTGCCCAAAGGCTCCAGGCTCTCGCCGAAGCGCGGCGCGGCCGCGCCGGTGGCGATGCCGAGCGCGATCGCGACCAGCACCCAGAAATAGAGCGTCCGCCAGATCGGCCGCCGCGCTTCCGCCATGAACGCCCCCCCCTTGTCGCGACCCTGATAGACAGCGCGGCGGGCGATGTCAGGCCATTGATCTTGCGGCGCACAGAGGCGTAGCTGGCGGCATGAACGAGAGCGCCGCCGCGGTCACGACCATCGCGCACCAGATTCAGCTGGCGGTCGCGCCAGTCTTCCTGCTGGCTGGCATTGCCGGGATCATCAATGTGCTGGCCCACCGGCTGGCGCGCGTCGTCGACCGGTCGCGCCAGCTCGAGGCGGAGCCGCCCGACGACGACGAGGTCGTGCGCCGCCTCTATTTCGCTGAGCTCAGGATCCTCGACCGGAGGATGCGGGTGGTGAACTGGTCGTTGACCTGCTGCACGGCGGGCGCGCTCTTCGTCTGCGTGCTGGTCGGGATTCTGTTCGTCGCCGGCCTCGGCAAGATCGGCTTTGCCCAGCTGATCGCGATCCTGTTCGTGCTGACCATGTTGCTGCTGGTCGCCGGCCTGCTGCTGTTCCTGTACGAGGTGCGGCTGGCGACCAAGGCACTGCGGATCAGCCGGCGGCGCCGGATGGAGAGACTGGCCGAATGAACGGGGATGACGGCGAGAAGGGCGGCGGTAGCGGTGAGCAATTGGCGCGGGTGGCTTTGATCGTATCGGCCGTGGCGCTCGCCCTGTCCATCCTCGGCCTCTTCCTGCCGCTCACCAGATAAGCGGCAGGGCAAGCGCGGGGGCCTCAACGCGCCGGCGTGAAGGCGCCGACGAGGAGGTAGAAGAGGATCATAAGCGGCCCGAGGGCGAACAGGGTCAAGGCGACCGCGCCGATCCGCACCAAAGTCGGGTCCCAACCGGCGCTGCGGGCCAGGCCGGCGCAGACGCCGAGGATCTTCGCATTGCGCTTGTCGAGAGTGTAGCTGGACATCGTCTTCATTCCTGATTGGGGTGGTAAGGGCGTCTGGTTGGAACGGTCCGGCTGGACCGGCCCGGTTTAGATGACCGGGACCGGGCCGAGCGCGGCGGTGAGGAACAGGCTGGAGGCGACAAGCGCGCCGAACACCGAGAGGGCCAGCTTCTGCAGGTTGAACGAAACAGACATTTTCAATCTCCTTGTACCGACCAGCGGACCATCCGCCGGTCATGCCAGGAAGATTGCAGAGGCCGTGCCAAGTGCAAGAAACGGCAGAAATCCGCCATTTCCTGAAATCCGCGTCGGTCACCACCAATTCCAGAGCGCCAAATGGTAGCGGAATTCACCAACTCAAGGTGTCCGCTGTCGCGCGCTATGTCCGTTTCCGAACAATCTACACGGCGAAGGGTGAAGCGGGGCCACGCCGTTAAGCCTCCGGGACAGGTTCGATCCCGAGGAGAAGTGTCATGCGTATCCGTATCGCCCTCACCGCCGCCCTGATCGGCATCGCCACCGCGGCCGCCGCCATCCCGGCCGAGGCGCGCATCAACCAGCGCCAGGGCCATCAGCAGCACCGCATCTATAACGGCATCGCCCACGGCCAGCTCACTCCGGGCGAAGCCTATCGGCTGCAGCGCCAGCAGGCCCATATCGCCCGCTACGAGCGCCGCAGCCGCCGCGACGGCCCCGGCCTCACCGGGCGCGAGCGCGATCGGCTCGAGCGGATGCAGGACCGCGCCAGCCGCAACATCTACCGCCAGCGCCACGACCGGCAGGGGCGGTAAGCGAGGTCTAGAGGCTGCCCGGCGGCCCGGCGGCCCGGCGGCCCGTGCCGGAAGGTGACAACATTAACGGAGTCTCGAATTTTATTTACTTGTCACCTTCCGGATTCCCGCCCGAGTATGGTTTGCTCCGGCGTTGTAGGCCGGAAATCCTCTCGGGTGAGAATGAGCCGTCGCCATTCTTTCATGGCAACTCCTACAAGCATAGTTCAGGCGGCAGCCCGGTTGCGGCCGCCCCGAAGCGGCAGTTCCAGCTGCCGGCGCCGCAGGGGCCAGCGCCCAAGCTGCTCGTGGCCGACGCCATGAATGCTGCGGATCAGCAGAAACTCGGTCGCCGGCCAGCTGATCGGGTGGATCGCCGCCGACGCGTCCGACGGCGCTCCATAAGCGAGGCTCAGGTGCGGGGAGAAGGAGTAAGCCGGGATTGGAAAGCCGAGACGGGCGACCTGCCGGGCCAGCTTGCGCTGCAATTCGCGCAGGCCCGACAGGCCTTTTCGTCCCCTGAGGAGATTGCCGTCGATCCGGTCGAAGGCGATCGCGCAGGGCTCGGCGTCTATCGTCGCCAGCAGCCGGCACAATTGCTCCAGCATCGCGGGGGACCAATCCTGGCTCTCGCCCAGGCCGAGCAAGGTGCAGTGGTATTTGTCGGGCCAGTAGCTGGGATCCAGGCCGAAAGAGCTGACGCAGCGGAGCAGGGCCGCACGCTGAGACAGCGGCGGCTTGAGCATCAGATAGAGGGGCATGGCGCGGGACATAAGAGCGCTCCGACTCGGGCGGACTGTTGCTATTATGTTCCAGTCACCGCGAGAGTCGAATCCGCCGCGTCTCAACAATCTCTTCACCTCCGCACATTAGACCCGTTCTCATCAAAGCTGTTGAAAGCGAACACGAATGTTCCTGGGGCCGACCACCACGGCGGGGAAGATCGACGAATATGAGACGCGCTTCACGATCGTGAACGGCGCGCATTTCCTGATCGCGGGCAATGGCAAGGAGGCCTGGCCGGTCAGCGCCGCCGAGGCGGACGCGTTCAAAGCGCGTTACCGGGGGCGGATGATCCTGGCGCGCTGGCTGCGGCGCGGGATCATACTGACGCCGATCCTGATCGTCTTGCTCAACATCTTCCTCTTCGTAGATGCGTCGCTCGCGTTCAAGAAAGTGCTGGGCACGATCGCGGCGATCGCCTTCGCCTTCGGCATTCCGCTCAGCTTCCTGATGCATACATTGGTCAGCGACCTGACTCGCCGCGACATCGAGCGGGGGCTGCAGCGGCGGCTCACCACCCGGCTGCCCGAGGCGGTGACGCCGCAGCTGAGCACGGCCGGCTGGGTCGGACGGCGGCTGCTCTGGGCCTTTGCCGCGCTGGAGATCGGCATGGCGGGGCTGCATTTGCTGCTCGGGCGGGACGCGCTCGCCGAGCATATGCGGATCATGCACCAGATGGGAAATGGCCGGGAGGGCTGGCTCGCCTTGCTCACCGGCAATCTCGCCTGGGTGCTGCAATTCGTGCTGATCATCGGCATCATCCTGCTGCTCATCGACCGCCGCGCCCGGCGCAAGGCCGGGGAGCAGGAGAAGGTGGCGCAGGCCACCCTGTCGCGGGAGGAGGAACGGGCAGCATTGCTGCGGCAGCTGGCCGACGCGCATCGGGGAACCAGCCCGGCGGGCACCGCGGGGGCCGAGATCGGGGCCTCAGGCCAGGAGTTTCGCCAGATTGGCGAGGCTGGAGGCCATGCCGGCCGCGTGGTCTTCGGGCGCAATGCCCGCGGGAACCTGGCGCGCCGCGACGGCCACTTCGGTGCCGCCGGGCGCGGGCGCGAATGACCAGGTCATGATCATCTCGCCGGCAAAGGCGGGATCGGCGGAGTCGAACAGGACCGACATGACGATCCGCCGGCCGGGCTCCAGCACGAGGAAGCGGCCCTCCGAGACATCCGTGCTCGCATCGGTCTTGCCCTTGCCCTCGTCCCGATAGGCGAGCGCGATCCGGTAGCGGCCGCCCTCGCGCGGCTCGAACAGCACAATGCGACCGGTCATGCCCGCGGGGGGTAGCCAGGCCATCAGGGCCTCGGGCTCGACGAAAGCGCGATAGACCGTCTCGGGCGGGGCCGGGACGAAGCCGCTCGCCCGGTCGACGCGGGGCTCGGGAACGGCCATCCGCCGCAGCCGTCAGCCGGCCGTGCCGGTCGCCGGCGCGGCAACGGGGGCGGCGGTGGCGTCCGGCTCCGCCTCGGGCGCGGGCGGCGGCAGCAGCGCGGCGCCCGGAATGTCCCAGCGGTCCATATTGATGGCGGCGCAGGCGAAGGTGGCGCGGTTGCGGATCGCCGCCTGGCGGAGCGCCTCGGCCAACGCGGGCTGCCGGGCGGCCAGGGTCCGCCGCGCATCTTCCAGGTGCGCGGTGTAAGCGACCTGGGTCAGCCGCTCCTCGGTGGAGAGCCGGTGATTCATATAGGGGATGAAGTCCCCGACATAGACCACTTGCCCCGCCCCCACATGGAAGGTCGGCCCGCCGAAGCAGAAGGTGGTGGTCATCGGCACGACGCCCGGGACGTGGCCGGTGATCACATAATCGCCGGGCGTGACCCTGATGACATGGACCTCCAGCGGCGCACGGCGGTCGCTGCTTTTCACCTGCAGCCGGTAGGTCGTGTTATCGCCACGGCTGCGCCAGTCGCGCGGCTGGTAGATCAGGTCTCGCGCCTCCAGATCGTAGCGCGCGAAATGGACCTCGCCGGTGCGGCCGGCGCTGCCTTCGTCGGGCCGGCGGAATGCGAGGACGATCGCGCCTTCTTCCGGCGCCAAAGCGAGCGGCACCGCCGGATCGACATTGCGGCCGAGGAAGACCGCCCCCGGAACCTGTACGGGCGCATCGAGATTGATCGCCGGATCGGACGCCAGCGTGAAGCTCCTCCGCTCGGTGACGCTGCCGCCGGGAATATGCACGGCGCCGACGATCGTGTCGAAATAGGCGCTGCGCTCGGCGTCGGTCATTTCGCGGATTCGCGCGGCCTGGCTGCGCGGCACGTCGATCAGCCGCCAGCCGCGGATCATCAGGCAGGCGCGGCGGTTGGCGCGGCGCTGCTGGCCCTCGGCGATGGCGCCGGCGAGCAGCCCGCCAAGGCCCGCGCCGATCCCGGCGGCGAGCGGCGAGATCACGGCCGGGTTGTAATAATAAGGAATGGTCCCCGAGGGCGTGCGCGAGCCGCGGGCGATCAGCCGGCACGCCTGCCAGTCGCGGTCATAATCGGCGCGGGTCGCGCCCGGGCGGTTGTAGAAGCTGCTGTCGCGCAGGTCGCGCGCGGCATCCTCGGCAATCTCCTCGGCCGTCTGGTCGGTCGGCGCGGGCGTCTGCGCCACCGGTGCCGGATTGTTGCCGGTCGGCCCCTGGATCACGTCCTGAGCCGCGGCCTGATACGGCAAAGCGGCGGCCAAGGCGGCCGCCACGAACTGGTTCAAGCGCATGATATTCCCCCCAAATTCCGGCGGGAGACTATCCGAGCCGCGACCGCCGCGTCAAATGCGGCGTCTACCAGGCGGTCTCGGCCGCGCGCAGGCCGCGATGCTCGTCGATCCGCCGCCGCGTGGCCGGCGAGGCGGCCGGGGGCAGCTCGTCGAGCGGGAAGAAGCGCGCATCCGCAATCTCGACGCCGTCGGCGCGGACCGGACCGGCCGGACGCGCGCGGTAGAGGAAGACAATGTCTCGCCGGCCCTCGGCGGTCGAGACATGGGTGGCGACGAAAGCGAGATCGGCGAGCGCGCAGCCCAGCTCCTCCTTCATCTCGCGCCGTGCCGCCGCGTCCGGCCGCTCGAACGGGCGAATGCCGCCGCCGGGGAGGAGATATTGGTCGGTGCGGCCATAAGTATGGCGGACCAGCAGCAACGCGCCCGCCTCGTTGAACAGCATCACCTTCACGCCCCGCGTGCGCGGTCGGACGACGCGCCAGACCAGCCGCTTCAGGCGGTAGAGCGGGGCGAGCAGGCCCATGGCGGCCGGCGCCGGCCTAAAGGACCTGGGTCAGGCTGAGGCAATTGCCGTCGGGATCGTTGAAGAAGGCGACCTTCGCGCCGCCGTCCGGCGACGTCCAGATGCCCTTCCCGTCCTGGCCGAGGCCCGGATAGATGGTCATGGCGACCCCGTTCGCGGCCAGCCCATCGACCGCCTGTTCCATGTCCGCGACCTGCCAGCCGAGCACCGGATGGCCGGTGGCGGCATAGGTCGGCACCTCGGTCAGCCGGAGCGTGACCCCGTCCAGATCGAACAGAGCGGCGAAGCCGTCATCGCCTTTGCGCGGCAGGCCGAGCGCCTCGGCGTAGAAAGGCTCGGCCGCCTTGCGGTCCTTCACGGTGATCATGGCGACGGGGCGGGCACCGGCGAGCGGCATGGCGAGTCTCCTTCTCCTGCGAATGCGCCGATCATGGCGCATCCGGCGCGAAAAGCCATCGCCCGAACGGGTGATCCCGCCCCCTTTCGTCAGGCTTTCGTCACCGTCACGCGCAGATAGGTGGCGGGGATTTCGGTGCGGTCCGGCCCGGCCCGATTCTGCGCCTCGAACAGCTCGGTCAGCTCGGCATGGAGTTCGGCCTCGCGGTCCGCACCGGCGGCCGCCGCATAAGCGTTCATCGTCGGGCCGTAATAAAGCCGGAAGATGTCGAGGAATTCGGCGGGCGGGCCGTCATGGCGGAACAGCCAGGTGGCGGGCGTGCAGTCGACCTGCTCCGGCGCGATCCCGGCGGCGGCGAAGCGCGCGCGGACCGTGTCGGCGACGCCCCAGGTGACCGGGCTGACGAAGCCCTCGGGCGGGGGCGGCGTATAGGCGGCGCTGATCTTCAGGATCTGCGCGACCAAAGTCGGGTCGCCGGGGATCCAATTGCCCATGACGATCCGGCCGCCCGGTTTCATCACCCGCACCATCTCGCGTGCCGTGTCCTCCGGGCGCGGCGCGAACATCGCGCCGAACATGGTGAGCAGAAAGTCGAAGCGCGCGTCGGGCAGGCCGTCGAGGTCCGAGGCGTCACCTTCTTGGAAGCGGAGATTGCCGAGGCCCGCGGCTTCGGCCCGGGCATTGCCGGCCGCGACCAGATTCCCGGCAATGTCCACGCCGAGCACGTTCGCGCCGGCGCGGGCGGCGGGAAGGGCGGTGGTGCCATCGCCGCAGCCGAGGTCGAGCATCGTCGTGCCGGGGCCGACACCGAGCTCGGCGATCAGCTGCTCGCCGGCCTCGCGCATGGTCTCCGCGATGCGGGTGAAATCGCCCTTTTCCCAAAGGGCCTTGTTCGGATTCATGTTGGGTCTCCGTCAGTCGAAAGCCGGGCGCCCTAATGCCCTCGTTCCGCGAGGACAGGGCGGTGCGATCAACCTGCAGGCTCTTGCGACGGCGGGGTCAGGCGGGGCGCTGGACGACGCGGAGCGTGTTGCCGAACGGATCGGTGACGTAGAATTCACGCGTGCCCCAGCTCTGGTCGACGGGGCCGAGATGGACGGGCGATTCGGTCCGGTGCGACTGATCGAGGCCGCGGGCGGTCCAGCGCGCGAACAGGGCGTCCAGGTCGGCGACGAGCAGATGGGCGTTGACCCGCGATACCTGGTCGGTGGGCAGGCTGGTGAGCATCAGCTCGTCCCCGCCGCGCGACAGGCTGACCACGACATCGTCCGGCGCGCCCCAGGCCAGCTCGAAATCGAGCATGCGCGTGTAGAAAGCCACCGCCGCCGGCATGTCGCCGATCAGGAAGAGCGGGACCATTGCCATCCCGGTCAGTTCTGCGCAGGCCGGTCTAGATCGCTCCCGACCTGGCGCTGGATCTGGCCGCGCTGCTGCGAGGTGCGCAGATTGGCCTGACTCGCATAAAGGCCGCGAAGGAAGCCCATGTCCCAGCGGGTGAGCGTGGTCGGCACCTCGGCGTCCGGCGACGCGTCCAGGACCGAGAGGATGGAGCGCTGCGAGCCCTGCGGCAGCCGGTGCGGATCGGTGCGGGCCAGCGCGCGCATCAGCGCGTAATCGGCGAGCTGGTTGATCGAGAGGCCCGCCAGCGCGCGCTGCTCCACGACCACCGCCGCGGCGAAGAAAGCGGGACGGGTGGCCTCGGTGATGCGGCCCGGATTGCGCGTGGTCTGGTTGACCCGGAAGCCGCCCTGCACGGGCAAGGCGCGGCCGTCGGCGTTGAGCTCGGCGGTGGCGTGCCAGGCCGCGGCCGCGCCCGGCTCTTCCAGGATCCGGCGCGGGCTGTTCTCCTCCTCGTCGAAGAAATGGGGGTGGCTCCTGACCAGAGCCTGGATGAGCGCACGCTTGTCACGGGTCACCATGAGCAGCACGTTCGGCCGGCAATCGGCGCCGCCGAGGCGCAGGCCCGCCGCCTCGCCGACTCGCCGCATCCGGGCCACCACCGCCTCGCGCGGTGCGCCGGACAGGCCGAACACGCCCGGGCAGATCGCATCCTCGAAGCGGGCGAGCTGGCCATTGGCCGGCCCGGGGGTGAGCGCGCGTACGAAATCGCGGACCTCCTGCTCGCGGTCCAGCGTGCCGGTGACGGTGACGTCATTGCCGGGATCGGCCGGGCTCTCCTGCGCAAGCGCCGGCATGGCCGCGGCGCAGGCGGCGGCGCAGATGAAAGCGGGAAGCGCGAGGCGGCGGTAAGCGGACATCAAAATCCTCCAGACAGGCGCGCCGGGCGGACCGGCAGGCACAGGAACAGACGGGGCGGTACCGAGGTCCCGTCCGCCGGACAATGTTCGTCCTTGCTTTTCATAGGCATCCCCGGGCAGCGGCTCAGTCGATGATCTCGGCCCCGCCCTCCGCTTCCATCCTCGCGAGCGCGTCCTTCATCTCCTTGAGACGGCCGGGCGCGTGCCCCTCCCACTGCCTGACCTCGCCCACGATCCGCAGCGGCGCGCGCGAGCGATAGGATCGGGTCGGGTTGCCCGGGAATTTCTTGTCGGTGAGATTGGGATCGTCCTCGAACGGGCCGGTCGGCTCGACGATATAGATGCGCTCGGGCCCCTCCCCCTTGGCCAGCTCGCAGCCCCAGATCGCGGCATCCAACGTGGCGGAGAAATAGATCCAGGAGAATCTGCGGTCGGCATGATTGGAGGCGAAGCCGGGCGAGAGCAGGTCGCTGGTGCCGAGGTCCGCGCGGGTGCCGTGATAATAAGGCCCGGTGGCGTCCCTGGCGTAGGTCATCTGCTGGCGGCCTCCCTTCATATCGCCTAGGCTCGCCGCTCCCCCTGGAACCGGCGCGCGACCCATGGCCAAACACCGCATCTACACGATCAGTTTCGCGAGCGTGTACCCGCATTATGTGACCAAGGCCGAGAAGAAGGGCCGGACGAAGGCGGAGGTCGACGAGATCATCCGCTGGCTGACCGGCTACAGCCAGGCGCAGTTCGAGGCCGCGCTCGCGGCGGGCACCGACTTCGAGACCTTCTACGGCCAGGCGCCGCGGATGAACCCGGCCCGGCGCACGATCACCGGCCTGATCTGCGGCATTCGCGTGGAGGAGATCGAGGACCCGTTGATGCGCGAGATCCGGTATCTCGACAAATTGATCGACGAGCTGGCGCGGGGGAAGAAGATGGAGAAGATCCTCCGCGAGGGTTAGGCTGGCGGCATGATTCGCCCCCTCAGCCTCGCCGCCGCCTTCGCCCTCGCCCTCGCCGCCTGCGGCGAGAGCCCGCCCGCCAATGCGCCAGACGCCGCCGCCAACACGGCCGCGCCCACGGCGAACAACAGCGCGCCCGCGCCAGTGCCCGACACCGCCCGGGTCCGGCTGGAGACCGACGCCGGGAATATCGTGCTGGAGCTGAACGGCCGCCGGGCGCCGGTCACCACGGGCAATTTCCTGGCCTATGTCGACCAGCACCGGTTCGACGGCATCACCTTCTACCGCGCCTCGCGCACCCCGCGGCGGACCGGGCAGGGCTTCATCCAGGGCGGGATAAGGCGCAACGCCATGCTCGGCCTGCCGCCGATCGCGCATGAGCCGACCAGCCGCACCGGGCTGCGCCATGTCGATGGCACCATCTCCATGGCGCGGCTGGAGCCGGGCAGCGCGATGGGCGATTTCTTCATTGTCGCGGGGTCCATGCCTTCGATGGACGCGGGCAACCGCCGCCCCTCCAGCGGCAATAACGACACCGCCGGCTATGCGGCGTTCGGCCGGGTGGTGGAGGGGATGGACGTGGTCCGGCGCATCCTGGCGGGGAGCACGATCCAGAATGCCGGCGCCGGCGCGATGCGGGGGCAGATGCTGGAGCGGCCGGTGCGGATCTTGCGGGCCGTGCGCGCGGACTGAGGCCGGCGGGCGCTCGGCGCGGAAGGCCACAAGTGACAGCCGACCCTCGAAAAACTCCGTCATGACTTTCGCTCCAGCCGGCGCAGGGCGCGGCGGCGGCGCATCTCCTGCTTGTAGAGCGTAATCAGCGCATCATTATCGAGGCTTGTGGTCATCCCGACGCAGCGTCCGCGGCGCATGACGGGGCGGATCTTGCCATATTCGGCGCGGTGCCAGAGCAGGTCATGCGTGGACATCCGGGACTCACCCGGGTTCGCGAGCACCTTGTCCCAAGCCGCGGCGAAGCTTTCGGCGCCCGGTTTCTCGCGCAGCCGATAGGCGCTTTCCCGTCCCATCCCCACCGCCCGCGCCGCTGCGGACACGCACAAAGTCTCGGCGAGCACACCGAGAAAGGCGGCTTGGCGCAGCGGGGTCCAGCCGTCGGTGCGATAGCGGAGCGGCACGGGGGTGAAGGCGGGGACCTGGCGGCGCTGGCGCTGGGGCGGCGTCATGCGGGGCGCCGGGTCGGGGACGATGAATCGGTCATCCCCAGCTTAGGACAGGGATTATCCTACATTGGGAGCGGAATTTGATCCGGTCTGGATCAGTCATCGCGTTGACATTGGACAATCTTCTGTCCATATCAGCTCAATGAAGGCGATCAGCTATTCCGAAGCGCGGGAGAATCTCAAATCGGTGATCGACCAAGTCGTGGCCGATCGGGCCCCGATCGCGATTACCCGCCAGCGCGGCGAGGGCGCGGTGCTGGTTTCGGAAAGCGAATGGGCGTCGATCGAGGATACGCTCTATCTGCTGCGCTCGCCGGCCAATGCGGCGAGGCTGCTCGATGCGGTGCGCGGACTGGAAGCCGGCGGCGGCGATGCGCGCGCGCTGATCGAGCCTGAAGACTAACCATGCGGCTCGTCTTCTGGCCGACCGCCTGGGAGGATTATCTCCACTGGCAGGCCGAGGACGAAAAGATGCTGGCCCGGCTGAACGCGCTGCTGAAGGAATGCCTGCGCACTCCGTTCAAGGGCACCGGCAAGCCCGAGCCGCTGAGCGGCAACCTCTCGGGCTGGTGGTCGCGACGGCTCAATCAGGAGCATCGGTTGGTCTATCGGGTCAGCGGGAAGGCGGAGGCGCAGGCACTCGAGGTGGCGCAATGCCGGTATCATTATTGAGAGTGGTGGGGGGGGTGAATTAAGCGCACTGTCACCGTAATCGAGTGCGCTTGGAGGTCTTATCGCATAGACATTTACTGCTGTTGGCCATGGATTCTTTCTGATCGCCGAGGCTTACCAGCTGCTTACGACCTTATGCGTGCGGACGTTTGCGACCCTGCAAGAGTGATGTGGGTCACCAACAGGATTTCACAGGGGTGGGCGTTTTCAATAAATTATTCGCCAATATGCTGGAGCGCGATGATATATGGCGCTGAGCGCCGAGGCTTCATTCCTTTGAGCGAGCGTGTACCAACGGCTTTGTTTGGACACGAAAGGACACACCTATGTCCGGCGAATTCTGGGCCGCGATAATAGGCGCAATAGTAGGATCGGTGAGCGGTGGTTTTATTACTTGGCTGCTGCAGCGAAACCAGGATCGACGGCAGACTCTCGAACGAGACAAAGGGTTGGCACGATCACTGATATTCAAATTGATGCGAATTCACTCGGATCTCCAAGGCTTCAAGAGCCATGTTGATGGATGCACCGCGAACGCCGAGCGGGACAATCTCGATCTCGGCTGGCAATCGCTTCGAGCCATTGGAAACCTTCCGGAGCGCGTCGCTTTCTCGGCGGAGGAGATGGGCTATCTGATGTCCTTGGGGGACCTAGACCTCTTCGACAAAGTGCTGTCTCTCGATGTGATCCACTCGTCCACCATTGGAATCTTTGAACTCTATAAGGAGCGACGTCTTACCCTCACGGATATGCTCTCCGCGTCGATGCAAGGCGCAGTCGGGACAGCTAAACTTGATGACGCTGAGTTAGCATTCTTCGCTCCGAAATCGACCGAACTGGACCTCCTTGCCTCTGACATCAGGTCTCGCGCTGAGCTCGACGCGAGCGAGTCCCGGGAAGCATTAGAAAAGTCGGCTATGGCTGTCCGTAAAACGCTGGGGGCAGGTTTCAGCCTGGAGTTTAAGGATCAGACGACCGAGGGCCGAGGTCTATCGAAGCTGCGCTGCCTAGGCCTCTCCGCGCGTCTCGCCCCTTCGCCCCTTCACCAACACATCCGCTGCCGCCGCCCCCAGCAAAGGCGACATCGGCGCCAGCGTCTGCAGCCAGACCGGCAAAGGCACGAAGAAGAACACCGCGAAAATCGCCGCGAGCACGCCGGCGATGGTCCAGCCCGGCCAGGCCTTGCCCGATATCGTCTTGGCGACGGCGGCCGCGGCGAAGGTGCCGAGGAACCAGGCCAGGAGAAGCCAGATCTGGGCGCCCAGCGGCGCGGTCCTCAGGCCCTCGATCAAGGCGTCGCGGTCGTTCGGATCGGCCGGGACGTGGAGCGGGTAGAGGCTGGCGCCGACATAGCCGACCAGCATCATCACCAAGGCGCCGGCGACGAGGCCGGCGAGCAGGCCGAGGAAGCTTTTCATGGGGACGATTTACCGAGTTTTGGACCGGGGAGCCAGCGGGCGCTGACTCCTCCCCTTGAGGGGGAGGCTGGGTGGGGTGTTCGGCGTTGGAGTGCTTCCGGGACCGCCGAACCCCCACACCCCAACCCTCTCCCGCCGGGGAGAGGGAGCTTCCCCCGCCCCGGTCGAACGGAACCATGCCTTGGTCGAAAAGCCGTTCCTGACGGGTTGTTTCGGGGGTGCGATGAAGCGGGGAAAAGGTGCTTGACCCGGTGCATCCAGTGCCACAATTGTAGCGGGCAGCGTGCGCTGTTGTAAGGGCTTAAGCCGCAGGGGACGGCGGCGTTGAGAAGGGATCGACCATGATCACGCCGTCCGGCGCGCGTTTTGCGCTGCTCGTTGCTTTGCTGTCTTCCGCCGCCGGCCCCGCTTTCGCCCAGAGCGCGCCGGCGCCCGCGACGCCCCCCGCCACCGGCGACGCGCCGCCTCCCGCCGCCACGACGGTCCAGGGCACGCGCAGCTACACGCCCGCCGATTTCGCCCGCTTCGCGCCGCGCAACGCGCTCGACATGCTGAACAATGTGCCCGGCTTCGCGATCGACAATGGCGACACGGACCGGCGCGGGCTCGGCGAGGCGACGAGCAATGTGCTGATCAACGGCGAGCGGATCACCGCCCGGTCGACCGACATCCAGACCGAGCTGCAGCGGATCAGCGCCGCCAACGTCACCCGGATCGACATTGCCGATGGCGCGAGCTTCAACATTTCCGGGCTGGCCGGGCAGGTCGCCAACATCGTCACCACCGGCACGGCGGCGCGCGGCCTGTCCGGCAATTTCGCCTGGCGGCCGCAGATCAGGTCGCGGCGGACGCCGGCCCGCTTGCTGGATGGCGAAGTGAATATCAGCGGCGCGATCGGCGGCACCGCCTTCACTTTGGGCCTGTCAAACACCAGCCGGCGCAACGGCAATGCCGGGCTGGAGACCGTCACCAACGGGGCCGGCGCGATTATCGATCTGCGCGACGAGGTGCTGTACGTGAACGAGGAGGCGCCGCGCATTTCAGGCACCCTGCGCCGCACGTTCGGCGACGGCTCGATCCTCAACGCCAATGCCGCCTTCGCGCTGTTCCACATGAACCTGGGCGAGGACAGTTTGCGCTCAGGCCCGGGCCAGCCGGACCGCGAGCGGATCCTGCGCGAGCGGGAGCGGGAGTATAATTACGAATTCGGCGGCGATTACGAATTCGGGCTGGGCGGCGGCCGGCTGAAGCTGATCGGCCTGCGGCGCTTCGAGCACAGCCCCTACCGGCAGACTTTGACCATCGACTATTCGGACGGGCGGCCGCGCGAGGGCCAGCGCTTCATCCAGACCGCCGACGAGACCGAGACCATCCTGCGCGGCGAATATCGCTGGCGGAGCGGGGTCAATGACTGGCAGATCAGCCTCGAAGGCGCGCTCAACCGGCTCGACATTTCCAACGACCTGTTCAGCCTCGATGCGGCGGGCGCCTATCTGCCGGTGACCGGCGCGGCGGGCAGCTCGGTCGTCGACGAGAAGAGAGCGGAGGCCATCCTCACTTACGGGCGGCCCCTGTCCCCGACGCTCACCCTGCAGGCGGCGATCGGCGGCGAATATTCGGAGCTGAGCCAGACGGGCCCCAACGGCCTGACCCGCAGCTTCATCCGGCCCAAGGGCTTCATCAACCTCGCCTGGCGGCCCAATCCCCGCTTCGACATCAGCGCGCGGCTCGAGCGGGTCGTCGGCCAGCTCAACTTCTTCGACTTCGTCGCCTCCTCCAACGTCAGCGCCGGCACCTCCAATGCGGGCAATGCCAATCTGGTGCCGCCGCAAAACTGGAATGCGCAGCTGCAGGCGACGCGCAATCTGGGCCGCTGGGGCACGATCACCGCGCGGCTCTACGGCCGGCTGATCACCGATATAGTCGACGTCATTCCGATCGCCACGGGCGGCCAGTCGCCCGGCAATCTGCCGGGATCGGCGAAGCAATATGGGCTGCAATGGACGAGCACGTTCAATTTCGACCCGCTCGGCATCCCCGGCGCCAAGCTCGACGCCAATATCACCCTGCAGCGCTCGCGGCTCACCGATCCGCTCACCGGGGTACGGCGCGCGTTCAACGAGAATCTCACCCGCGAGGTGAACCTCCAGTTCCGCCACGACATCCCGCGCAGCCAATGGGCCTGGGGCGCGCAATTCTACCAGTTCCGCCAGGCCGAGGGCTTCCGGCTGGACCAGCGCTTCCACTATCTGGACACGCCGGGCAGCCTGAACGCCTATATCGAGCACAAGAATGTGTTCGGCCTGACCGTCAGGGCCAGCGTCGACAATCTGCTCGGCACCAACGAGAGCTTCAGCCGCACCTTCTTCTCCGGCAACCGGCCGAGCCCCGAGCTGTTCACCGAGGACCGGGACCGCTTTTACGGACAGGTGTTTACGCTCTCGATCAGCGGAACGATTTAGTCCGCCTTCCGTAAAGGCCATGTGTTTTCCCGAAACGCATTGACTCGACCCATGTAAAACGTTCGAAAGGACGCAAATAAAGGGGGCCGAGTCGATGAAGCTTTTCATGGTTCGTCTGGGGACTCTTCTGGCCGCATCGTCGCTCGCCGCGCTTCAGCAAGGTTGCGCGCCGGCCCCCGCCCAGCAAGCGCCGGTCAACGCCGCGGCAGCCTCGCCGGACGTCGTCCGCACCGCCGCCGCCCTGAAAGCGGCCACCCCCTTCCAGAACAGCAATGGCCTGATGCCGCCGCCGGGCAGCTATTCCGGCCCCTTTTTCTCGCTGAGCCACGACTGGCCCACCCGGCCCATCCCGCCTTTGGTCAACGCGCCCTGGCAGGCCGCGATCGGCAATGGCCGGATCACCGTCCGCAACGCGCCCGCTTATGCCGCGGCCCTGCGGGCGGCGGTCGCCCGGAACGCGCGCGCCCTGATCATGGACCGGACCTGGAATGCCGGGGCCGCCGGCTGGTATAATGAGCCCTGGGTCGGCAGCCAGCGCGAGGCGATCCGGGGCACCTATCCCGCAGGCGACTTCACCCCGGCCATCTTCCCCAACACCGGGCTGCGCGCCGAATTCACCACCAACGTGCTGACCTATTACGACGCGCGCGCGGCCCAGACGCTTCGCCAGGTCTGGGGCGCCACCGCGATGACGCCCAACCTGACGCGCGGCAGCACACAATTCGCCGAGGGGTCGATCATCGTCAAGGCGGCGCTCTTCACCTCCGCCAATCCCGCCATGCCCACCAATTGGTGGGACGCCATGGCTGGCGCACAGGTCTGGCAGCTGTTCATCCCGGTGGGGCCGCAGGGCGGGCAGGACACGCCGCCGCAGGTCTGGCCCGGCTATGTCGCCCAGTTCGACATCATCGTGAAGGATTCGCAATCCTCGCCGGAGACGGGCTGGGTGTTCATGACCCTGGTCTATGACAATCGCGTCCGGGGCGACGCCTGGGACCGGATGATTCCGCTCGGCGTGCAATGGGGCAACGACCCCCAGGCGAATCGGGCCGGGATGCCGCTCCGGGAGAATTGGATCAATCCGCGGGCGCCGCTCTATTCCACCCAGACTTTGGGCTTCGGCGGGCGGCTGTCCGGCCCGAATGACGGCGCGCGCAACGACATCGCGGTCGGCGGCAGCCCGACGCGCAACGGCACCGTCATGCGCAACGCCCCCGATTCGAGCTGCATGAGCTGCCACAGCACCGCGCAATGGGATCGCGCCGCGCACGTGCAGGGGCCGTTCCTGCTGCCGTCCTACCCGAACAGCTTCCCGTCCACGCCGACCTCGCCGCCTTTCCTGCCCTGCGCCGACACCAATGGCCGGCCGAATGCCGATGGGGCACTGATCTGCTCACCGGCGCCGGGCTCGGCGGCCTGGATGGTCTGGTTCCAGAACCGGCCCGGCACAGGCGCGATGATCCCGGGCGCGTCGACCGTCGCCACGGACTTCGACCTGGTGCTGTCGTTCAAGTCGCTGCCTTTGTGGTGGGCCGCCGTCGGGCCACAGGCCAGCAGGCTGCCGATGCTGACCCGGGTGCCGGGCACGGCCGCACCAAGGCACAATCTCTATAACGGGGCGCCGCTGCCGCGCCGCTGATGCCTAGCGGGTAACGCTGACCCGGGCGGCCAGCCTCGGCACGCGGTTCGCCGGCAGGCGGCCCGAGCCCGGCAGCAGCACGTCGCTGCCGCGCAGCAGCTGGGCCTGGGCATTAGCCGGGCGGCAGCGGGCGACGACGGTCGGAAATTCGAGATCGGTGTGACGGGCCAGCGCCTGGGGGGTCGCGGCGCGGCAGGTCGCCTCGCTGCGATAGGTCTGCTGATCGATCCGGACCTCGCGGCAGGCGGCATCGCTCTCGCCGCAGCCCATGATCGCCATCACATACATCAAGGCCTGCATGACCCGCTCCCTTCGAAGGGCCAAATCCTCTGTCGGCCCCCTTGTTCCACTTGTTGCGGCGCCGTTACTTGGGATCGGGCACGTCCTCGCCTATCTAGCGACGAAGATGACGGACTCCGCGACAGACCTGCCGAAGCGCTCTGAGCCAGGGCTTGCCGTCCTTCGGAGATTCCTGCCCTATCTCTGGCCGGCGGGCGAACCGGCTTTGAAGGCGCGCGTCCTGCTGTCGCTCTCGCTGGTGCTCGTCTCGATCCTGGTGACGACTTTGGTCATGCCTTTGGCCTTCGGCGCGGCGGTGAACCGGATGACGGCGGGGATGGAGCCGGGCGTCGCCATCGCCATCGCTCTGGTCGTCGCTTATGCCGCGGCGCGCTTCGGCGGGGTGTTGTTCGACAATCTCCGCAACGGCGTCTTCGAGCGGGTCGGGCAGGATGCGACGCGGCGGCTTGCCGAGACCACCTTCCGTCACCTGCACAATCTCTCGCTCCGCTTCCATCTGGAGCGGCGCACCGGCGCGGTCACCAAGATCGTCGAACGGGGCACGAAGAGCATCGACATGATGCTCTATTTCATCCTGTTCAATATCGGCCCGACCGTCCTCCAGCTGTCGATCGTGCTGGTCCTCTTCTGGGTGAAGTTCGGGCTCGGGCTGGTCGCGGCGACCGTGGTGATGGTTGCCGCCTATATCCGCTTCACCCGGACGGTGACGGACTGGCGGACGAAGCTGCGCGTCGAGATGAACGACCTCGACACCGGCGCCGTCGCCCGGGCGGTGGACAGCCTGCTCAATTACGAGACGGTCAAATATTTCGGCGCCGAGGAGCGCGAGGCGGCGCGCTACGGCAGTGCGGTGAAGCGCTATGCCGCGGCGGCGGTGAAGAACGAGACCAGCCTCGCCTGGCTCAATATCGGCCAGTCGCTGATCACCAATCTGATGATGGCGGGGGCGATGGGCTTCACCGTCTGGGGGTGGAGCGTCGGCCGCTTCAGCGTCGGCGACGTGGTGGTGGTGAATGCACTGCTGGCGCAGCTCTTCCGCCCGCTCGACCTGCTCGGCATGGTCTATCGCACAATCCGCCAGGGCCTGATCGACATGGACGCGATGTTCGCTCTGGTCGACACGCCGGCCGAGGTGGTGGACGTGCCCGATGCGCCGGACCTGAAGGTCAGCGCCGGCCTGATCCGCTTCGAGAACGTGCATTTCGCCTATGAGCCGGAGCGCGAGATATTGAAGGGCGTCGACCTGGAGGTGAAGCCCGGCTCTACCACCGCGATCGTCGGCCCCTCGGGCGCGGGCAAGTCGACGCTCTCCCGGCTGCTCTTCCGCTTCTACGAGCCGCAGCAGGGGCGGATCACGATCGACGGGCAGGACATCACTTTGGTCACGCAGCACAGCCTGCGCGCGGCGCTCGGCATCGTTCCGCAGGACACCGTCCTGTTCAACGACACGATCGGCTATAATATCGGCTATGGCCGCGAGGGCGCCGGGCCGGAGGAGATCGTGGCGGCGGCGCGCGGCGCGGCGATCCACACGTTCATCGCCGGCCTTCCCGAAGGCTATGAGGCGATGGTCGGCGAGCGCGGGCTCAAGCTATCGGGCGGGGAGAAGCAGCGCGTCGCCATCGCCCGCACCCTGCTGAAGGACCCGCCCATCCTGATCCTCGACGAGGCGACGAGCGCGCTTGACAGCCGCACCGAAGCCGCGATCCAGGAGACGCTCCGCGACGTCACGCGGCAGCGCACCTCCCTCGTCATCGCCCATCGCCTCTCCACCGTGGTCGACGCGGACCAGATCGTGGTGCTGGACGAGGGCCGGGTCGCCGAGCGCGGCACCCATGCGCAATTGCTGCGCCGGAACGGCCTCTATGCGGAGATGTGGGCCCGCCAGCAGAGCGAGCGGGACGACGAGGAAGAGGCCGAGGCGGCGGAATAAGCCGGGCCGGGCGCGAAACTATATCGCCCGTTTACATCATCGTAAGGCTCATTCCTCCAAAGCGGTGGAATCGCGCCGGCCCTCCCGGCGCCTGCATCTCCGGGAGTTCGGTAGCGGTCATGATCGACGTTGCTTTGTGCATCGCCACCGAACATGACCCCTGGCTGGTCCTCGTCGCCGTCCTGATCTGCTGCGCCGGCGCCTTTTCGATCGTGCAGATGTTCGAGCGCGCGCGCGGTGCCGGCGGCATGCCGCGGCTCGGCTGGGCCTTCCTGACCTCGGTCGCGGCCGGCGCGACCATCTGGTGCACCCATTTCGTGGCCATGCTCGCGTTCGAGGCGTCGGCGCCGGTCCAGCTTGATCCTTTGCTGACCATCGGTTCGCTGATGATCGCGGTGGCCGGCTCGCTCGCCGGCTTCGCCATGGCGACCTGGCAGCCGTCGCGCCTGTTCGCACCCGCCGGCGGCGCGGTCTTCGGAGCCGCCATCGCCGCCATGCATTTCATCGGCATGGCCGCCTATCGCGTCGACGGCATCGTCAGCTGGGACTGGACCTATGTGACCGTGTCCGTGCTGTGCGCGACGCTCTTTTCCGGCCTTGCTTTGGCCGTGCTCTGCTCCTCCGCCCCGGACCGCCGGCGCCTCGTCCTCGGCATCGGCCTGATCGTGGTGGCGATCGCCTCCCTGCACTTCGTGGCGATGACCGCCATGCACATCACCCCGCTCGTGATCAGCGAGACCCCGCTGGAGCCCGGGACGATGCGCGCGCTGGCGCTCGCCACGGCCCTGGTCGGCCTGACTGTGATCGCGGCCGGCGTATTCGCCGCCCTGATCGACCGCCACACCAAGTCGGACGCCATGCGCAGGCTGCATCACATGGCGACCAACGACGTGCTGACCGGCCTCGCGAACCGGACCGGCTTCCAGAACGAGCTGCACCAGCGGATCGAGGCGGCGCGGCATGGAAAGGCGAAGGTCGCCCTCTGCGCGATCGACCTCAACCGCTTCAAGGAAGTGAACGACGTGCACGGCCACAAGGCCGGCGACAGCGTGCTGGTGCGTCTCGCCGAACGCATGGTCGAGGCGCTGGGGCCCGGCGACATGGTCGCGCGGCTCGGCGGCGACGAATTCGTGGCGATCACCACCTTCGAGGACCGCGCCCAGCTGAACGGCCTCGCCAACCGCCTGCACGGGGCGCTGAAAGCGCCGGTGGATTTTCCGCATTTCACCGCCCGGGTCGGCGCCAGCATCGGCGTCGCCGTCTATCCCGGTGACGCGGAAAATGCCGAAGCGCTCGCCAACAATGCCGATCTCGCCATGTACCGCGGGAAGGGCGAGAATGCGCCCGGCCCCTGTTATTACGATTCGGACCTGGACGAGGCGATCCGCGAGCGGCGCGAGCTGGCCAACGACCTGCGCCTCGCGCTCGAGCGCAACCAGCTGGAAATGCACTATCAGCTGCAGGCCTCGGTCGCGACCCGCGAGATCACCGGGTACGAGGCGCTGCTGCGCTGGACTCATCCCGAGCGCGGGCCGATCCCGCCCGCGGTGTTCATCCCGATCGCCGAGGAGAACGGCCTGATCCTTGCACTCGGCGAATGGGTGCTGCGCCGCGCCTGCACCGACGCGGCCGGCTGGGATCATGAGTCGAAGGTGGCGGTGAACGTTTCGCCGCTGCAGCTCGCCCATGTCGACCTGCCGCAGCTCTTCCACCAGATCATGATCGAGACCGGGCTGCCGCCGCGGCGGCTGGAGGTCGAGCTGACCGAGACCGCGATCATGGCCGACCGCGAGCGGGCGCTGCACGTGCTGCGCAAGATCAAGGCGCTCGGCGTCGGCGTCGCGCTGGACGATTTCGGCACCGGCTATTCCTCACTGGAGACGCTGCGCGCCTTTCCGTTCGACAAGATCAAGCTCGACCGCTTCTTCGTCTCCGAGCTGGAGGGCAGCCCGCAGGCCACCGCGATCATCCGCGCCGTCCTCGCCCTAGGCCGCAGCCTCTCCATCCCGATCCTGGCCGAGGGGATCGAGACGCAGGACCAGCTCGAAGTGCTGATCCGCGAGGGCTGCGACGAGGTGCAGGGCTTCCTGCTCGGCTATCCCGGCCCGTCGCCCGTGGCGATGACACCCCCGACCGACAAAGAGGACGGCGACGTCAGCAACGCGGCGTGAGGTCCGATCTGACGGGAGTGCTCAGGCGCAGGTCAGCCTGACCTCGTGCCGCCTTTTGTCGAAGGTGATGGACGAGCAGTGGCGGAGCTGGTCGGCGCCGAGCGAGATGCGGTCGCGGCCCCGGTTGCGGCGGGGGTCTCCGGTCACGATCACCTCCTCCGGGTCGCCGCCTTCCTCGCGGATCACGGAGGCATTGCCGAAATCGGCGGTGCGGACGCCGAGCTCGGAAATGGCGAGCTGGCCGACCATGAAGGGCGTGCCGAGCCGCATCGTGCGCACCGGCCGGCTGATCCCGAAGGCGATATGGGCGGGCGCGGTCTCGCCGCTGACCCGGCCGTCATGGGCATTGGCGATGCGCACCGCCGCGCCGGCGGTCGCCAGAGTGCGCGGCTCGTTCGGGTTGAAGCGGACCCGGAGCTGCTCACCGCCCAGATCGACGAGCGCGTAGCTGCTGCCCCAGCCGCCGAACAGGCCGCCTTCATCCTCGAGCCGGAGCGCGATCGTGCGCTCGCCGGGCAGCGACGGGCGCAGCACGAAGCGGACGACATCCTCGGGCAGGCCGCCCGGCCCGATCACGCCATCGGCGCCGGCCACATAATCCCGGCCCGCCCAGCCGACCCGGCGCTTGCGCGGCCGCGCGCCCTCGCCGACCGCGATCCGGCCGACGGCGCTCACGCCCCGCACCTGCTCCGGCCCGACCAGATAGGCGAAGGCGAAGGGGCCGGCACGCATCCGCGCGCGCTCGGCGGCGAAAGCGTTGGTGAAGATCGGCAGGGCCGGCGCGGCGGGATCGATCCGGATCCGCCCGACGTTGCCGTTGAGATTGACGGTGACGATGCCGTCGCCACTGACCACCCGCTCCTGTGGCTGGGCGGCAGCGGTGGCGGGAATGAGCGCAAGGCCAAGGCACAGCAACGGGATGAAAGAAACACGCATACGACCTCCCCAATCCCCTGCGCGGCGGAAGCTGGCGCGCGATTGCGGCGGATATGGGGCATGGAGGCGCTGTCTGCGGGAGCGCCGCAGATAGTTGTGAATCGGATGAAATTGCCGGCCTGCGGGGGTGATTTGCCCGGTGCGACGCGCTAGGCGGGGCCGGTGACCGCCCCCCTCGATATTCTCCATCATGTCTTCGGCTTCTCCGGCTTCCGGGGGGTGCAGGACGAGGTGATCGGCCGGGTCATGGCCGGGCGGCACAGCCTGGCGGTGATGCCGACGGGCGCGGGCAAGTCGCTCTGCTATCAGATTCCGGGGCTGGCCCGGGAAGGGACGGCGCTCATCGTCTCGCCGCTCATCGCCCTCATGCACGACCAGATCCGCGCCGCCGAGGCGTTCGGGATCAAGGCCGCGTCCCTGACCTCGGTCGACGCCAATCGCGGCGAAACGATCGAGCGGCTGAAGGCGGGTGACCTCGATTTGCTCTATGTCGCGCCGGAGCGGGCCACGGGCGAAAGCTTCCGGAACCTGATCTCGCGCACGAAGCTGGCGCTGATCGCGATCGACGAGGCGCATTGCGTCTCGGAATGGGGCCATGATTTCAGGCCCGATTACCGGCTGCTCCTGCCCCTGCTCGAGGCCTTCCCGGAGGTGCCGCGGCTCGCGCTCACCGCGACGGCGGATGCGCGGACCCGGGCCGACATCCTCACCCAGCTCGGCATCCCGGAGGACGGGCTGATCGTCGCCGGCTTCGACCGGCCGAACATCCGCTACACGATCCGCCCGCGCGACGGCCATGCCGCCCAGCTCAAGGCCCTGCTCGACACCCGGCCCGGCGCCGGCATCGTCTATGTCCCCAGCCGCGACAAGGCGGAGCGGATCGCCGAGCAGATCGCCGCCATGGGCCGGCCGGCGCTGCCTTATCATGCCGGGCTGGAGCCGCAGGTCCGCGCCCGCAACCAGTCCAGCTTCGTCGCCAGCGAAGAGATGGTGATGGTGGCGACCGTCGCCTTTGGCATGGGCATCGACAAGCCGGACGTGCGCTTCGTCGCCCATGTCGGCATCCCCAAGTCGATCGAGGCTTATTATCAGGAGACCGGGCGCGCGGGCCGCGACGGCGAGCCGGCCGAGGCCTGGCTGTTCTGGGGCGCCGAGGATTTCGCCCGCGCCCGGCGGCGGATCGAGACCGAGGTGGAGGAAGGGCGCCGGACGGGCGAGCGTGAGCGGCTGAACGCGCTCGCCAGCCTGGTCGAGACCGCCGCCTGCCGCCGCGCGATCCTGCTGCGCCATTTCGGCGAGGACCCGCCCGAACGCTGCGGCAATTGCGACAATTGCCTGAGCCCGCCGACCGCGCTCGACGCGACCGTGACCGCGCAGAAATTGCTCAGCGCCGCCTTTCGCACCGAGATGCGCTTCGGCGTCGGCCATCTGACCGACGTGCTGGCCGGGCGCGAGACGGAGAAGGTGATGAATTTCGGCCATCAAAGGCTGAGCGTGTTCGGCATCGCCGATGCGGACGAGCTGGCTTTGGTGAAGCCGGTCGCCCGCGCCCTGCTTGCGCGCGATGCGCTCAGGGCGGACGATTTCGGCGGGCTTTCCTTCGGGCCGGGCGCGAAGCCGATCCTGAAGGGCGACGCCAGGGTGGAGATCGTGCTGCCGCCGAAGCGAACCAGGAGCCGTGGCCGGGGCGTCACGACGGACTATCCGCACGACCCCCTGTTCGAGGCGCTGCGTGCGCGCCGGCGGGAGCTGGCCGCAGAGGCGGGCGTGCCCCCGTATGTGATCTTCCACGATTCGACTTTGCGCGAGATGGCGGAGCTGAAGCCGCTCAGCCTGGCCGCGCTCGGCCGGGTCTCCGGGGTCGGCGAGGCCAAGCTGGAGCGCTATGGCGCCGCCTTCGTCGAGGTGATCGACGCGCACCTGCAGACGGTTTAGAGAGCCTCGCATGTTTTTCAGGCAACTGGACTTGAAGGTTTTCGTCGCGGACTCGCCGCTGCGTCCCCAGGACATGGCGGACGCGGTGGCGCGCGAGATGACCCTGGTCATCAACAACCGGCCCGACGGCGAGGCCGAGGACCAGTTTGATTCGGAGACTTTGCGCGAAGCCGCCGAGGCCGCGGGCCTGTCCTATCTGCACATCCCGATCGCGCAGGAGTTCAGCGGGTCGAAAGTCGAGGCGCTGCTGGAGGCAATGCTCGCGGCGGAGGGGCAGGTCCTGCTCGCCTGCGCGTCCGGGACCCGCTCCACCTATCTCTGGGCGCTGGCGCGGGCGCGGCAGGGGATGATGGTGGAGGGTCTGGCCGGCGCCGCCGCGCGCGCCGGCTATAATATCGGCCCGATCCTGCCCTGGCTGAGGCCCCGCGAGGCCCCGCCAGGCTAAGTCTTTGTCGCCGCATCGCTATTGCGGAAACCGGTTCCCGCTTTTCCGCGCGATGCCCTAATTGATATCCTGCCGGCGGAAGACCCGGAAGGTCAGCACCACCAGCAGGATCGTCCAGCCCGCGACGATCGCGGCCGAGGCGCCCGGCGCCATGGCGAAGGGGCCGGAGGGGAAGGGCACGGTCAGCACCTGGCCTTCGGTGAGCCACTCGCCCAGATTGGCGAGATGATAGCCCGGCAGCGCCTGGTAGAGGAACTGGACCAGGCCCGGGGCGGTGGGCTCGAACATCGGCCCGAAGAAGCGGAACAGCCGCTCCGCCGTGGTGACGACGACGCCGATAACGAGCGCGGCGATGGTCGACCGCGTCAGGATCGCGGCAAGGCTGGCATAAGCGGCACTGAACAGGATCGGGCCGAGCACGGCTAGGAAGCCGAGGGCATGCGCCTTGAGCAAGGCCCCGGCGGTGATGCCCGCGGGGATCGGCGTGCCCGTCGCGAGATCCTTGAACCAGTTCAGGAGGTTGAACAGGAAGGCGCCGAGCGCGAAGCCGCAGATCAGGAGAGCCAGGGCCACGACATATTTCGCCGCGATCAGGCTGTGGCGCGCGCGGTGGGGAACGATGAGCTTCCAGGTGTTCCAGCCATATTCGCCGGCGAAGACCACGGCGACAAAGGCGCAGATCATGTAGCGGCCGAACGGATCGCCGGCGACTTGCCAGAAATCGGCCGCGTCATCGATCCAGCCGGCGACGCTCTCGGGGCGGCCCACTTCGCCCTTGGCGACCTGGATGATGATCGCCATCGTCAGGAGGAAAAGGACACCGAGCGGCCAGATCCAGACCAGGCCCCAGGTGGCGCGGTGGCGGCGGAATTTCAGTGCCTCGGCGGACACGGCATCAAGCATCGCCCGGCTCCTCCGCGGTGATGGCGAGGAAGACGTCCTCGAGATTGGCCTGCACGGGCGCCAGCGCGAACAAGGCGATGCCGCCCTCGACCAGCCGGCGGGCCACGTCCGGCGCCTCGGTCCGCGCGGCGGTGACGAGCAAGGCCGGGCCGTCGCGGGCCACAGCCCAGTGCGGACGCAGCGCGGCCTCGGCCCCGTCGAGCGGCGTCGCCTCGACCCTCAGGCTCGTCGAATCCTGGTCGAGCAGGCCGGCAACGGTGGATTCGCGGACGATCTCGCCCTTGTGGATGATCGCGACCCGGTCGCAGACCTGCTGCACCTCGCTCAGCAAATGGCTGGAGAGGAAAACGGTCTTCCCATGATCCGCGGCGAGGCTGCGGATCAGCCGGCGCATTTCCTGGATGCCGGCGACGTCGAGCCCATTCACCGGCTCGTCGAGGATCACGATTTCCGGATCGCCGAGCAAGGCGGCCGCGACGCCGAGCCGCTGGCGCATGCCGGTGGAATAACCCTTCACCTTGCGCTTCGCGTCCCTGGCGAGGCCGACCTGATCGAGCAGGCCGTCGATCCGCTCCGCGCCGCCGCCATGGGTCTTGGCCAGCACCTCGAGGTTCCGGCGGCCGGAGAGGAAGGGATAGAAAGCGCCGCCATCGACCAGCGAGCCGACGCGCCGGAGCAGGGCGGGCTCGGCGGCGAGGTCGCGGCCGAACAAAGAGACCGTGCCCGCGCTCGGCGCGATCAGGCCAATCAGCATGCGGATGGTGGTGCTCTTGCCGGCGCCGTTGGGGCCGAGAAAGCCATAGACCTCGCCGGCGCCGACCGCGAGCGAGACGCCGCGCACGGCCTTCACGCCGCCGCCGCGCCGCCCATAGGTCTTGCTGAGGCCCTCCACCGCCAGCACGGGATCTGCAGTCATCGTCATCAGTGTATTAGAGCTATAATACAGCCCCGTGTCAACCGGCCTCGTCGAGCAAGTCGCGCGCGCGCCGCAGATCGTCCGCATGGACCATCAGCCGGACCGGCACGACGCCCAGGTCGGCGCCGCCCCAATTGGTCTCCATGTCGAAGAGGATGGCCGGGATGTCGGCGGCGTCGAGCGCGCCCTTGGCGATGCTCGCCTCGATGCGCGTGTAGAAGCGGGCGGCCTCGACCAATGCCATTACCAGGGCACCACTTCGCCGGCCGCCGCCTCAAGCGCCGTGGGCTTGCGCCCCAGGATCGCGTTGCGGTGCGGGAAACGACCGAACGTCTCGATCACCTCATAATGCTTGCGCGCGTAGGCGAGCTGTTCGGCATGGCCGAGCGCGGTGAACAGGAGCAAAGACTGGCGCTGGTCGGCCAGATCCTCGCTATGCTCGAAGGGCATATAGAGGAAGCCGCGCCGCTCCGGCGTCATGCCGTCGTCATAGCCGCGCTCGATCGCGCCCTTGGCAATGGCCAAAGCAAGCGGGTCGGTGGAGAATTGATCGGCATGGCCGCGGAACATGTTGCGCGGGAACTGGTCGAACAGGATGACCGCCGCGATGGCCATGTCGGGGTCGGCGAGAAAGCCCTCCGGCAGGCCATCGCGCTCCTCCTCCCAGAGCGTCAGGAAGCGGGTGCGGATCTCCACGTCAAAGGCGGGGTTCGGCTTCCACCAATCGTCCCAGCCATGCGAGAACCAGAACTGGAGGACGGCGCTGGCCTGCTCAGGGGTCACGCGCTCAATCCCATTCGGGCATGACCGTCTGCACCCGGACCGGCAGGCCGTCGATGCTCCGCGTCCGGCTCGACGTCTTGGCGATCCGAGCGACGGGATCCTGCTGGGCATGATATTTGACCAAGGTCGGCCGCTCGCGCTCGAGGGTCATGTGCGGCACGCCCCAGCCGCAGCTGGTCTGCACGCTCTCCACGGCGATGTCGAAGATCTGGCGGACGCCGGGGAGGCGCGGGAAGTGCGCTGCCAGTTCGCCGAAACCCTCGTCCTCCGGCGCGATCGGCCGGCCCCGCCCGTAGATCCGCAGGATCACGGCCGGATTGTCGAAGGCGCAGAACATGAGCGTGATTCGTCCGTCGGCATTGAGATGCGCCTGGGTCTCGTTCCCCGAGCCGCCGAGGTCGAGCCAGGCGACGCGGTTCGGCCCGAGCACGCGGAAGGCGTCATAGCCCTTGGGCGAAAGATTGATCCGCGCGCCCTCGGCTGCCGTGGCGACGAAGAAGACGGGCTGCTTCGCGATGAAGGCGGCGTGGTCCTCGGTCAGAGAGTCCGTGAAGTCCGCCATCGTCCGTCCCTCTTAAGCCGCCGTGCCGCCGACGGTGAGCCCCTCGACCAGCAAGGTCGGCTGGCCGACGCCGGCGGGCACGCTCTGGCCGCCCTTGCCGCAAATGCCGACGCCCTCGTCCAGCGCCATGTCGTCGCCGATCGCCTTCACCCGGGTCAGCACGCTCGGCCCGTCGCCGATGAGGGTCGCGCCCTTGATCGGGGCGCCGAGCTTGCCGTTCTCGATCCGGTAGGCCTCGGTGCAGGAGAAGACGAACTTGCCGCTGGTGATGTCCACCTGGCCGCCGCCGAAGCTCTTCGCATAAATGCCGTTCTTCGCCCGGGACAGGATCTCGGCGGGATCGTCCTTGCCGCCGAGCATGAAGGTGTTGGTCATGCGCGGCATGGGCGCATGGGCATAGGATTCGCGGCGGCCATTGCCGGTGGGCGCGACGCCCATCAGGCGGGCGTTGAGCCGGTCCTGGATATAGCCCTTGAGGATGCCGTCCTCGATCAGGACGTTGCGCTGGGTCGGCGTGCCCTCGTCGTCGATGGTCAGCGAGCCGCGGCGACCGCCGATCGCGCCGTCGTCGATCACGGTAACGCCGGGCGCGGCGACGCGCTGGCCGATCATGCCGGAGAAAGCGGAGCTGCCCTTGCGGTTGAAATCGCCCTCCAGGCCATGGCCGACCGCCTCGTGCAGCAGCACGCCGGGCCAGCCCGGGCCGAGCACGACCGTCATCTCGCCCGCCGGGGCATCGACCGATTCGAGGTTCACCAGGGCCTGGGCCAGCGCGATGTCGATCGCCCGGTTCCAGGTCGCCGGCTCGAACAGGTCGTCATAGAGATAGCGGCCGCCAAGGCCGTGATAGCCGCTCTCGCGGCGGCCATTCTGCTCGGCCACGATCTGGACGTTGAGCCGGACCAGAGGACGGATGTCGTGCGCGACGAAGCCGTCCGGGCGGACGATGTCGATCACGCTCCACGAGCCGGCCAGCATCACCGAGACCTGAGAGACGCGGGGATCGCGGGCGCGAGCGGCCGCGTCGATCTCCTGACAGAGCGCGACCTTGCGGGTGAAGGGGATCAGGCTGAGCGGATCGGCGTCCGTATAGAGCCTGGCATTGGTCCGCCGGGGCGCGTCCTGCCGCGGCCCCTTCATCGGATCGAGCACCTGCATCGTCTCCGCGGCGCGGCGGATCGCGGCCTCGCTGAGCTCGTTCGCCTGGGCGAAAGCGGTGGTCTCGCCGGAGACGCCGCGCAGGCCGAAGCCCGCCTGGGTGTTGAAATCCGCGGTCTTCAGCCGACCGTCGTCGAAGCCGAAGCTTTCGGACGCCGTATACTGGAGATAGAGTTCGCCATCGTCGCAGCTTTGCAGCGCATCGGCGGTGAGACGGAGCGCGGCATCGGGATCGAGGCCGCCGGGGCGATACAGAAAGCTGCGCGGGTCAGTGCTCATTCAGCCGATATAGGGAGGCTGTCCGGCAAAGTCTAAGTGGCGGCGGCCCAGTGTGCCGCAGGAAGGATCAAAGGATGCTTGCCGCACTCATGCTTCTCGCCACAGCCTTCGGACCGGCCGCCACCTGCGCGCACCGCGAGGCCGCTCCGGATGCAGCGGCGGCGCGGCGGATCGCCGAGACAGCCGTCCGCGACGCGGGGGCCTCGACTCGAGCGTGGCGGCTTGTCGTGCAAGCGGATCGCGACGATGCGCGGCTTTGGGCCGCATTCCAGGTGCGGCGCGGCGCCAGATCGGTGCGGGGCGGCGGCGGGCTGGAGTTCAGGATCAACCGCTGCACCGGGGACATCAGCCGGATGCAGCGCGCGCGCTAGACGCGCTCAGTGCCTGTTGTCGGCCACCCCGCCCTTCAGGATGAAGCGCTTGTCGCAATAGCCGCAATCGACATAGCCCTTCTCGTCGACCTGCAGGTACACACGTGGGTGGCCGAGCGCGGCGGAGATGTCGGCGGCGCCGTCGCAGGCGACGCGCGCATGATCGGTATAGGCGATTTCGGGCTCATAGGGATCATTGTCGGCCATGACCGAGCCTTAGCAACGGACATTGGGCTTCGCCAGACGGGAAAGTAGAGCTATGCCGCGCCAATGAGCGAAGCCGCGATCACGATCACCGACCTGCAGAAGACCTATAAAGGCGGCAAGCGCGCGCTGGACGGGGTCAGCCTCGAAATCCCGCGCGGCGGCATATTCGGCCTGCTCGGCCCGAACGGCGCCGGCAAGTCGACGATGATCAACATCCTCGCCGGCCTCGTCATGAAGAGCGGCGGGACCGCGAATATCTGGGGCTTCGACATTGACGAGCACCCGCGCAACGCCAAGCGGTCGATCGGCGTGGTGCCTCAGGAAATCCTCTTCGACCCCTTCTTCACGCCGCAGGAGGCGCTGGAGATTCAGGCCGGCCTGTACGGCATCCCGAAGGCGGAGCGGCGGACCATGGAGCTGCTCCGCGCCGTCCATCTGGAGGACAAGGCCAAGGCCTATGCCCGCACTTTGTCGGGCGGCATGAAGCGCCGGCTGCTCGTCGCCAAGGCCATGGTCCATGCGCCGCCCATCCTGGTGCTGGACGAGCCGACCGCGGGCGTCGATGTGGAGCTTCGCCAGCAGCTCTGGGACTATGTGCGCTCGCTCAATGAGCAGGGCGTCACCATCGTGCTCACCACCCATTATCTGGAGGAAGCGGAGCAGCTCTGCGACCGGATCGCGATCATCAACCATGGCAAGCTCATCGCCAATGAGGCGACGCGCGACCTGCTGGCGCTGGCGCAGGAGAAGGTCGTCGAGGTGGTGGTCGACCGCGACGTCACCCAGGCCCCCGAAAATCTCTGCTTCGACAAGATCGAGCTGGACGGCGAGCGCACGCTGACCATCACCTATCGCAAGGACAAGGTGAATGCCGGCGACGTGCTGGCCGCGCTGCACAAGGAGGGCCTCGGCATCGTCGACGTCTCCACCCGCGAGGCGGATCTGGAGGACGTGTTTCTCAACCTCACCAGGGCGGCGAACATTTGAGCAGCGGCTATGACGTCCTGATCATCGGCTCCGGCGCGGCCGGGCTGACGGCGGCATTGAACCTCGCGCCGCATTTCCGGGTGGCGGTGATCGCCAAAGGCGGGCTTTCGGAAGGCGCGACCGGCTGGGCGCAGGGCGGAATCGCCGCGGTGCTGGAGCCGGGCGACACGTTCGAGAGCCATATCGAGGACACGATGATCGCCGGCGGCGGCCTCAACAACCGCGCCACGGTCGAGTTCGTCGTCGAGCATGCCCCGGCCGCGATCGCGCGGCTCTCCCAGCTGGGCGTCCCCTTCAACAGCGACACGGACGGCGAGGGCTGGCACCTGACCCGCGAAGGCGGGCACAGCCACCGCCGCATCGTCCATGTCGACGACGCCACCGGCTGGGCGGTGCAGCAGGCGCTGGAGAAAGCGGCGGCCGCGCATCCGAACATCACGCTCGTTCCCGACATGGTGGCGATCGACCTGGTCACCAGCCGCCACGGCGAGCGTTACTCGGGCGACGGCCATGTCTGGGGCGTCTATGCGCTGAACCGCGCGAAGGGGAAGGTGGAGACCTTCTGCGCGCGCGCCACGATCCTGGCGACCGGCGGCGCGGGCCGCGTCTATCTCTTCTCCACCGCGCCGCGCGGCGCCACGGGCGACGGCATCGCCATGGCCTGGCGGGCGGGCTGCCGCATCTCCAACATGGAGTTCATGCAGTTCCACCCGACCTGCCTCTACCATCTGGAGGTCAAGAATTTCCTGATCACCGAGGCGGTCAGGGGCGAGGGCGGGCGGCTGATCAACCCGGTCACCGGCAAGCGCTTCATGAGCGAATATGACCCGGAGCGGATGGAGCTGGCGCCGCGCGACGTGGTGGCGCGGGCGAACGACGCCGAGATCAAGCGCTACGGCCTGGACTATGTCCATCTCGACATCAGCCATCTCGAGCCGGACTTCGTGAAGGGCCATTTCCCGAACATCTACGAGAAATTGCTCGGCCTCGGCATCGACATGACGAAGGAGCCGATCCCGGTCGTCCCCGCCCAGCATTATACGTGCGGCGGCGTGCTGATCGACCTGGACGGGCGGACCGACCTGCCCGGCTTGTATGCGGTGGGCGAGGTCAGCCAGTCCGGCCTGCACGGCGCCAACCGGCTTGCCTCCAATTCTTTGCTGGAGTGCTTCGTGTTCGGCGAGGCGGCGGCCAGGCATATCTCCGCCAACTGGGACGCCTTGCCCGCGCCGCCGAAGATCAAGGGTTGGGACGAGAGCCGGGTCACCGATTCCGACGAGGAGGTGGTGATCAAGCAGAACTGGACCGAGATCCGCCGCTTCATGTGGAATTATGTCGGCATCGTCCGGACCACGAAGCGGCTGGAGCGCGCCCAGCACCGCATCAAGCTGCTGACCGACGAGATCGGGGATTATTACGGCCATTTCCGGGTCACCCCCGACCTGGTGGAGCTGCGCAACCTGCTCCAGACGGCGGAGCTGATCGTCCGCTCGGCGCTGAAGCGGCATGAGAGCCGCGGGCTGCATTATACGCTGGATTATCCGAAGACGCTGGCGAAGGCGGTGGATACGGTGCTGGCGCCTTAGGCAGGGAGGAAAGACATGCCGCGCTTCCGGATCATCGCAGCAGCGGCGCTCGTGTTGTTCGCTCCCGGCTGCGTCACGCGGCCGTCATCGCCGGTTACCGTCGCGCAAGCCAATTCGCTGCCGCCGCAGCAGCTGGCGGAACTGGTGCTGCGCCAGTTTGCGGGACGGATCCGGGACGTGACCCGGCCCAATTATGACAGCCCATTCTTTCCCGACCTGCCGCTGCAGTCGCTCGCCTTCGGTACCGTCCCGAGATCGTCTTATTTTCAGGGCCTCTGCGAGGCGACGGTGATCGACGTCAGCTTTTTCAATGGATGGCCCTCCCCGCCGCCGGGACGAAACGGGCCCGTCCGCGCGCAGAGCCTGTCCACCCGAACCGTCTACAAGGTTATTGGCGAGATCGAGTTGTCATACGCGCTCTCCGCCGAAGCGCGGGAACGCCAGAGTGAGCGCTGCGCCGGCCAGGACTCGGTGATCGCCCCGGCGCTGCGCAGGCTCGGCCACCGCCAGTTCTTCTCCTTCCATGGCGACCTGAATGTCGCATTTGGCGCGGCAATCCTGCAAAGGCTGTTGCGCGAGGCGCGCGCCGGCACGCATGCCAACCATATATGCGACGGCGGGACAGGCTGCTCGGACGCAACCGGCACGCTTCGGGCACTCTCGCTCGACGATCTGCTCAACATCAGCATCGAGCGGAATCGTCAAAATCCGGAGATCTACACGGTGACGGCTACGTTCCTGGTCTCCGGCACCGATGACATGGTCACCAGCGATACGGTGTCGATCGAAGCGGAACTCGATTCGCCCGAGCGGCCAAGGTCGATCCAGCGCCTGGGTCGCGCCACGGTCAGCCGGGCCTCGATGATCCGGGACTAGCCCCGTCAGCGGTCCAGAAAATCCCTCACCGCCTCCTGCAGCCGCTCCGGCTGATCGACCATGATCATATGGCCGCTATTGTCGATCCGCACGAAGCGCGCACTCCGCGCGCCCGCATAGACGCGGCGGTAGCGGCGGTCGGCGGCGGGGCCGAGGCGCGCGCTCTGCGCGGCATAGACGACGGTGAGCGGAGCGCGGATGGCCGGGAGCCTGCCGGTCAGGTCGATCGCGGCCAGCTCGTTCATCGCCCGGCCGACCACGGCGGGGTCGGCGGTGCGGAAGGTGGAGCTTTGCGGGGCGAAGACGTTGACCAGGGAGGAGAAGAGCCGGCGGCCGCCCTCGGTCTGGGTCAGCCCGGCTATGCTCCGGGCCAGCGCGGAAGCGTCGTCCGGATTCTGGCCGAACAGAGCGGCGGGCGCCGGCACCATGTCCACCACCATGATGGGCCCCACGAGGCGCGGATGGTCCGCGGCGAGCATCATCGCCAGCGTCCCGCCCATGGAGTGGCCGATGATCGCCGGCCGCCTCAGCCCGTTCGCCTCGATATAGCGGACCAGCTCGGCGGCGAGCGGCGCCACGATCGGGCCGCGACCATTGCCCCGCGCCGGCTCGCCGGCAAAGCCGGCCACCTGGACGAGATGATAGCGATAGCCGGGCACGGCGCGCACCGTGCTTCCCCAGATCGCCCGCCCCGCGCTCAACCCCGGGATCAGGATCACGTCGCGCCCGGAGCCGCGGACCTCGACCGTCATCCGCGTGGACGAGAAAGGCGCGGCCGCCGCGGCCGATGGCGCGAGGGCGAGGGCGGCGGCGCAGAAGATGAAATGGCGTCGGTTCACGCCCATATCTCTAGCGAGCATATTTGAACGCCGCCTTACCTTCGTCTAGACCCACGCCCCATGTCTCCCTCCCCGCATCTCTATCTGGTCGACGGCTCGTCCTATATCTTCCGGGCCTTCCACCGCCTGCCGCCCCTGACCAACAAGTTCGGGCTGAATGTCGGCGCGGTCTATGGCTACACGACCATGCTCTGGAAGCTGGCCGACAGCCTGAACAAGGCGGACGGGCCGACCCATCTGGCGGTGATCCTCGACGCCTCGGAAAGCACGTTCCGCAACCAGCTCTACGACCAGTATAAGGCGAACCGGCCGCCGGCCCCGCCGGAGCTGGTCCCGCAATTCCCCCTGATCCGCGACGCCACCCGCGCCTTCTCCATCCCTTGCCTGGAGGAGGACGGGCTGGAGGCGGACGATATCATCGCCTGCTATGCCAAGGCGGCGGTGCGGGAGGGCTGGAAGGTCACCATCGTCTCCTCGGACAAGGATCTGATGCAGCTGGTCGAGCCCCCCGCGGGAGGCAAAGGCGGCGTGGACATGCTCGACACGATGAACGACCGGCGCATCGGCCGCGAGGAAGTGATCGAGAAGTTCGGCGTGCCGCCCGAGAAGGTCGGCGAGGTGCTGGCGCTGATGGGCGACAGCGTCGACAATATCCCCGGCGTCCCCGGCATCGGCCCGAAGACGGCGTCCAAGCTCATCCAGGAATTTGGCGATGTGGAGGCGGTGCTCGCCGCCGCGCCGGACATGAAGCCGTCCAAGATGCGCGACAATCTGATCGAGCATGCGGAGAAGGCGCGCATCTCGCGCAAATTGGTGGAACTGATCTGCGATTCCCCCTTGCAGGCACCGCTCGAAGAGCTGGCGATGAAGGGGATTCCCGAAGAGCCTTTGCGCGAGTTTCTCGACCATCACGGCTTCCGCTCCTTGCTCGCCCGGCTCGGCGCGCAGGCCCAGGCCGGCACGGCGCCCGCGACGGCGGCGACCGCGGCGCCGCCGGTCACGCAGCGCGAAGCGGCGCCCGAGCCGAAGATCGACCGTTCGCTTTACGAGACGGTGACGACCGAGGCGGCGCTGGACGCGTGGATCGCGGAGATAGAGGCGAACGGCTTCGTCGCCTTCGACACGGAGACGGACGGCCGCGACTGCGTCTCGGCCAAATTGGTCGGGATCAGCCTCGCCACCGCGCCCAACAAGGCCTGCTACATTCCGCTGGAGCATGGCGGCGACGACATGTTCGCGGAGCGGCCGGACCAATTGCCCTCCGACCTGGTGCTGGCGAAGCTGAAGCCTTTGCTGGAGGATCCGGCGGTCCTCAAGATCGGCCACAATCTCAAGTTCGACTGGGTGGTGCTGAACCGGCGCGGGATCAATGTCGCGCCCTATGACGACACTTTGGTGATGAGCTTCAACCTCGACGCGGGCGGGCTCAACAGCCACAGCCTCGACGATCTGGCGAAGAAGCATCTCGATCATACCTGCATCGCCTTCAAGGAATTGTGCGGGACGGGCCAGAAGCAGATCACCTTCAACCTCGTCCAGCTCGACCGCGCGACCGAATATGCGGCCGAGGATGCCGACGTGACCTTGCGGCTCTGGAAGCGCTTCCGCGCGCGGCTGCCGTTCGAGAAAGCGACGCGGGTCTACGAGCTGGTCGACCGGCCGATGGTCGCGGTGATCGGCGGCATGGAGCGGGCCGGCGTGAAGGTCGACCGCGAGGTGCTGAAGGGTCTGTCCGGGGAGTTCAACGTCCAGATCGCCGCGCTGGAGGAGAAGATCTGCGGCGAGGCCGGCTGCAAGTTCACCATCGGCAGCCCGCAGCAGCTGGGCGACATCTTGTTCAACAAGATGGGCCTGTCGGGGGGGCGCAAGGGCAAGTCCGGCGTCTATTCGACCGACCAGAACGAGCTGGAGCGGCTGGAGCGCGAAGGCGTGCCGATCGCCCGCCTGGTGCTGGAATGGCGCCAGCTGACCAAGCTCAAGTCCACTTATACCGACGCGCTGCAGGAGCAGATCAACCGCGACACCGGCCGGGTCCATACCAGCTACAGCCTGTCGGGCGCGCAGACCGGGCGGCTGGCCTCGACCGACCCGAATTTGATGAACATCCCGATCCGCACCGAGATCGGCCGGCGCATCCGCGACGCCTTCGTCGCCGATCCGGGCTTCGTGATGATGTCCGCGGATTACAGCCAGATCGAGCTGCGCCTCGCCGCCCATATTTGCGACGTGCCCCCCTTGCGCGCCGCCTTCGAGGCGGGCGAGGACATCCACAACCGCACCGCGCTGGAGCTGTTCGGCGAGGTCAATCGCGACACGCGCGGCCGGGCGAAGACGATCAACTTCGCCATCCTCTACGGCATTTCCCGCTGGGGCCTGGCGCAGCGGCTCGAGATCACGCCCGACGAGGCGCAGGCGATGATCGACCGCTATTTCGAGCGCTTCCCCGGCATCCGCGCCTATATCGGCGACACCCTGACCCATGCCCGCGAGACCGGCTTCACCACCACCTTGTTCGGCCGCAAGACCCATTTCCCGCGCATCAGGTCCAACGTGCAGCATGAGCGGCAGGGCGCCGAGCGCGCGGCGATGAACGCGCCGATCCAGGGCACGGCCGCCGACATCATCAAGCGCGCCATGGCCCGCATGGGTCCCGCGCTCGCCGCCCAGGGCCTGACCGGCACGAAGATGCTGATGCAGGTCCATGACGAACTGGTCTTCGAAGTGCCCGAGGCCGAGGTGGACGGCGCGACCCGCGTGATCCGCCAAGTGATGGAACGCGCGGCCGAGCCGGCCATTGTGCTGAGCGTGCCATTGGGTGTGGACATCGGGACCGGCCCGAACTGGGGCGCCGCGCATTGACGAAGAGCGCAGGCTCTTCCCGGCCCCCCGAGGCCGACGCGACCGCCGCGGCCCCGCCCGACGACGACATCGCCGCCCTCGCCAAGGGCGGGCGAACCAATTTCTTCGGCTTCGTCATCCGGCTGCTGGCCCGGATCCCGTTCATCTTCATCGCCGGCCATGCTTATGGGCCGGAATTGCTGGGCCGCTTCGCCTCGGCGGTGATCGCGGTCGAGCTGGCCGCGCAATTCGCCACGATCGGCCTCAAGCGCGGCCTCGCCCAGCAGCTCTCGACCACCGACCGGCCGCACAATCATGTCGTGGCGGACGGCTTGCTCTGCGCCTTCATCGCCTCGGCGGCGGCGAGCGCCTTGCTGATGGTCTTCCCGCAGGCCATGTTCCCGCAGGGCGACATCCGCAATGCGGAATGGCTGCTGCCGCTGGTGATCTTCGGCATTTCCGGCGCCGACGTCGCGCTCGCGGCCCTGGCCTACAAGCATGACGTGAAGTCGACCGTCCATGTCCGGGCGATCGTCGAGCCCTGGGTGATCAGCATCGCCGCCGGCGTCTTCGTCTTTACCACCTTCCAGCAGGATGGGCTGATTCTCGCCTATGTTCTCTCCGTCGTGGCGGGGCTGGCGGCGGCGCTCTGGCGGCTGTTCCGCTCCTACGGCATCGCCCGGGGCTGGCGGCCGCATCCGGGCGCGATGATCGCCTTGGCGCGGCGCAATTTCCCGCTGGCGGCCGCCGACGCGATCGAATGGGTCTCGCGCCGCCTCGACATCTTCCTGCTCGGCCTGCTCGTCGCCCCGCAATTCGTCGGCATCTATTATGCCGCCCAGCAGGTCGCTTCCATGCCGCAGAAGCTGAAAACCAGCTTCGACCCGATCCTCGCGCCCGTGGTCACACAGAAGCTGGCGGACGGCGACAAGAAGGCGGTCGCCAAGCAGGTGCGGCAGGTCGGCTTCTGGATCATCGCCGCCCAGGCCGGCATCGCGCTGGCGCTCGGCATTCCGGGCGAGGCCCTGATGGGCTTGTTCGGCGAGGGCGGCAGCTTCGTCGGCGGCACCGCGGCTCTGGCCTTCCTGCTCGCGGCCGAGGTGGTGGCGGCGACGGCGGCGGTCTCCGAGGCGGCCCTGGTCTATGTCGCGCGGCACCGCAATCTGATGCTTTCCTGCCTGACCATCGCGGTGCAGGCGGCGCTGACCTTGGGCCTCATCTCGGCAATGCGCGCGCTGGGCTGGCCGGAAGCCTGGCAGGCGGCGGGCGCGGCCCTCTCGCTGGCGCTGGCCCTGGGCCTCGGCTCGATCCTGAAATCCCGCTTGCTTTCGAAACTGCTCGGCGCGCCGGTCCAGGGCTGGCGCTGGTCGCTGCTGCTGGCGGGCGGCGCGGCCTCGATCGTCGGCTTCGCCGCGACCCTGATCCCTGAATGGCTGGAGCTCAGCGTCGGCGCGCCGGCCATCCTGATCACCTTCGGCCTGGTGATCTGGTATCGCGGCTTCACCGACGAGGACCGCAAGCTCTTCCGCTTCGGCAAGAAGGAAAAGGCCGAGCTGCCTGCTTCGGAGCCCGCGACGCCCTAGAGTTGCCGCGATTTCCGAGTCGTCGGACATTCGTCCGACTAGAAATCGCTCAGTGCCGGAAGTGCCGCATGCCGGTGAAGACCATGGCAAGGCCGGCTGCGTCGGCGGCGGCGATCACCTCCTCGTCGCGGATCGAGCCGCCGGGCTGGATCACCGCCGTCGCCCCCGCCTCCGCCGCGGCGAGCAGCCCGTCCGCGAAGGGGAAGAAAGCGTCCGAGGCGACCGCCGAGCCGATCGTGCGCGGCTGCGCCCAGCCCGCTTTCTCGGCCGCGTCCTTCGCCTTCCAGGCGGCGATGCGCGCGGATTCGAGCCGGTTCATCTGGCCGGCACCGATACCGGCGGTGCTGCCGTCCTTCGCATAGACGATGGCGTTGGACTTCACATGCTTGGCCACGGTCCAGGCGAACAGGCAGTCGGTCAGCTCCTGCTCCGTGGGCGCGCGCCGGGTGACGACCTTCAGATCTTCAGCCGGAATCCGGCCATTGTCGCGGGTCTGGACCAGCCAGCCGCCGGTGATGGAGCGGGCATTGAGCCCGCCGCGCGCCGGATCGGGGAGATCGCCGGTCAGCAGCAGGCGAAGGTTCTTCTTTGACGCGAACACCGATTTCGCCGCTTCGTCCGCAGCGGGCGCGACCACCACTTCGGTGAAGATCGCGGCAATGGCCTCGGCGGTGGGGCCGTCCAGCGGCCGGTTCACGGCGATGATCCCGCCAAAGGCCGAGACGCTGTCGCAGGCGAAGGCTGCCGCATAGGCCTCGCGCAAGGTGCCGGCGGTGGCGACGCCGCAGGGATTGGCGTGCTTGACGATCACGCAACTGGGCCCGGCGTCGCGAAACTCGGAGACCAATTCGAGCGCGGCGTCGGCGTCATTGTAATTGTTGAAGCTGAGCGCCTTGCCCTGCACTTGCTCGGCCTGGCCGATGCCGCGGGTCGAGGGGCCGGCATGGGCGTAGAAGGCGGCCTGCTGGTGCGGGTTCTCGCCATAGCGCAATTCGTCGCCCAGCTTCAGGACGAAGGGCAGGGTCTCGGGGAAGAGCTGCTGCTGATCGGCGAAGCCGAACCAGCTGGCGATCATCGAATCATACGTGGCGGTCGCGGCAAAAGCCTTTGCAGCGAGGCGCTTGCGGAAGGTGAGCGACGTCATGCCGCCGCTGCCGTCCAGCGCCTCGATCAGCTCCGCATAGTCGCCCGGGTCGGTGACGATCGCGACATAATCGTGATTCTTGGCCGCCGACCGGACCATGCTTGGGCCGCCGATGTCGATATTCTCGATGATCTCGGGCCGCTCGGCGCCCTTCGCCACGGTCTGGGCGAAGGGGTAGAGATTGACCACGACCAGATCGATCGCGCCGATCGCATGCTCGGCCATGGCCGCCGCATGGGCGGGATCGTCGCGGACGGCGAGCAGGCCGCCATGCACCTTGGGGTGCAGCGTCTTGACCCGCCCGTCCATCATCTCCGGGAAGCCGGTAAGATCGGAAATGTCCATGACCTCGAGCCCCGCGTCGCGCAGTGCCCTGGCGGTGCCGCCGGTCGAGACCAGTTCCACATTGTGACGGGCCAGAGCCAAGCCGAGCTCCACGAGCCCCTTTTTGTCCGACACGGAGAGCAATGCGCGGGCGACTTTCACGTCCGTCATGAGGGGTCCTCGAAGCTGGAGTCGCGGTGCCCTTATCGGCATCGGCGGCGCGCGTCACGGGGGGTCAGCCGGCGCGCTTCAATTCCCAGCTGATCGTCATCCCCTCGAACGGGGTCTCGCCGGTGATGACGAGCTGCAGCGAGGCGTGCGGGCGGGCCTCGCCGTCGATCCAGAGGCTGTCCTCGATGCCGAGCTGGCCGCCGCGGCAGCGGAATTGCCAGACCGCGCCACCCTTCAGCCGGAGCAAGGCGCCCTGACCGTCGGCAGTGCTGGTCACCTCCACGGCGGGGCCGAGGTGGAAGCGGACGGCGAAGGCGATCGTCTCGTTCTTCCGCTTCCGGCCGGCGGCGATCAGCCGGTCCTCGCCGTTCAGCAATTTGCCGTCGCTGGAGAGATTGAGCCGGCGCTCATGGACCAGGCCGAAGCGGCGGACATAGCCGTCATGGCTGGCCTCGCAGCGGGCCACGCCCGCCGTCTCGTCGCGGACCAGCTCGACCTCGGCCACGCCCTTGCCGAGCGAGCCATCCTCATGGATCGCGGTCGAGTTGCGGTCGCCCAGCGTCAAGGTAGAATGAGCGGCGGTGGTGCGCAGCGCGTAGCCGAGCTCGGCCGGCAGCGCGCCCGCCGCCTCGCCGGCGCCGCCGCAATTGACGATCAGCCGGCTCAGGCCGTCGCTAAATTCGAAGGCCAGAGTGGAAGCGCAGGCGCCCGCCAGCGAGCGGGGCGGCGGCGGCGGGGCGGCGTCGAACACCAGGATGCTCTGCTTCGCCTGCAGGCGCTGATAGCCCCAGCCCCGCGCCTGGCGCAGCGGGCGGACGGCGATCCCGGCCCCTTCGATCGCGGCGGCGACCCGGCGGCGGCTCGCCATATTGCCGCCCTGCCAGCTCGACAGAGCCTCGTCGCCCAGGGTCGCCGCGAGCAAAGCGGCCACGGAGGCGGAGAGCGCGTCGGTCAGCCATTCGGGCACGTCGCGCCGCCCGGCAATATAGACGCCGCGCAGCTGGCCCAAGGTCTCGACGACCGAGACCTGCTCGGCCGGCGAGCGGCTGACCAGGCCGCCATCGTCGTGCAGCGAGACGCCGAGAGCGCGGGACAGGCCGACCTCGCCCGTCCTGAGCCGCGCCGGGCCGCCCTGCACCACCAGAGCGGCGGCGATCACCCCACTCCAGGCGGAAATGCGGGCGAGGCCGGGCGGGGCCTTGTCGGCGCCGCGCTCCAGATGGCGGGCACCGCGGGCCAGAGCATAGAGAACGGAGGAGCGGTAGACCGGGTCCGCGCTGGACAGGATGTAGGGCGCGTAGGCGGTCCAGAAGAGGATGCGGCGGCCCCAGAGATCGGCGCGCCAGGCGGGCTCGCTGACCTCGTCGGCATGGGCGGCAAGCCATTTGCGCATCAGCCCCTCGGCCCGGACCGCGCCGCGCTCGCGCGTGGCGGCCGCCGAAAGATCGCGCAGCCAGGCGAAGCTCTGCAGATATTCGCTGAAGTCCGCGGGATGGCCGTTCGAGGCGAAATCGAGCTGGGCGACCGGCAGTTCGGTGCCGCCGCGCCGGATCACCCCGTCGAGCAAGGCCTCGCCCGCCGCCTTGTCGCCGGCGATCGGGTCCTTGGGCACGGCGATCAGCTTCAGCGGCACCTTGCCGCGCAGGCGCAGCGCATAGAGGGGCGTGCGCCAGCCGAAGCGGTGCAGCCGGTAGCTCAGCCGCTCGAACAGAGAGAGGCCGCGATCGTCGCCGACCCGGATCAGCCTCTTGCCCGCCCCGATCTCGTCCTCGCCCGTCTCGCTCTCCACCCGCCCCAGGATGCTCATCCCCTGAGACCCTTGATATTCTCCGCATAAGCGGCCGGCCCGCCGCGGAAAGTCGCGGTGCCAGCAACCAGCACGTCCGCCCCGGCCTCGATCGCCCGTTTCGCATTGCCCTGGTCGACGCCGCCATCGACCTCCAGATCCACGGCCAGCCCGGCCTTGTCGATCTGCTTGCGGATCGCCTCGATCTTCCTGAGCTGGCTCTCGATGAAGCTCTGCCCGCCAAAGCCCGGATTGACGCTCATCACCAGGACGAGGTCGACCTCCTCCAGCACATAATCGAGCATCTTGGCCGGGGTCGCGGGGTTGAGCGACACGCCGGCGCGCTTGCCCAGCTTCCGGATGGCCTGGAGCGTGCGGTGAAGATGCGGGCCCGCCTCGGGGTGCACGGTGATGATGTCGGCGCCCGCCTCGGCGAAGGCCTCGAGGAAGGGATCGACCGGCGAGATCATCAGATGGACGTCCAGCGGCTTGGCGGTGTGCGGCCGCAGCGCCTTCACCACCATCGGGCCGATGGTGAGATTGGGCACGAAATGGCCGTCCATCACATCGACATGGATCCAGTCGGCGCCGGCCGCGTCCACCGCACGCACCTCCTCGCCCAGCCGCGCGAAATCGGCGGAGAGGATGGAGGGGGAAATGCGGACCGGTTGCTGCACGGCAGCAACCCTAACATCGCGCCGAGTCACCCGGCAAGGAAAGCGCCCGACTTATCCCCGGTTATCGATGGGCTAAGAGCCAATCCGAGTCAGGAGCGCGATGAAAAAGCTGTCGGCGCCGCCTTCCGCCTCGAAGCGGCCGGGCAGGAGCCGGTGCTCCGCCTCGATCCGGTAATCGTCGCGGCGCTCCAGGAAGGCGGCGGCGACCTGCTCGCCCTCCTGCCGCTCCAGCGAGCAGACCGAATAGACCAGCCTGCCGCCCGGCTTCAGCCAGCCGGCGGCGCGGGCCAGCATCGCGGCCTGCGCTTCGGCCAGCTCGGTGATCGCGCGGGGGCGGACGCGGTGCAGCACATCGGGATGGCGGCGGAAGATGCCGGTGGCCGAACAGGGCGCATCGAGGAGGATCGCGTCAACCAAAGCCGGCGGCGACCACGTCATGACGTCAGCGGCGACCACCTTCGCTGGGAGGCCGGTCCGCTCCAGATTCTGCGAAAGTCGCGCGAGACGACTTTCCGAGACATCGACGGCGGTGACGTTCCAGCCCGCGCGTGCCAGCTGCATGGTCTTCCCGCCCGGCGCCGCGCAGAGGTCGAGCACGGTCCGGCCCTCGCCGGCACCGAGCAATTGGGCGGGCAAAGCGGCGGAAATGTCCTGCACCCACCATTTGCCCTCCTCAAAACCGGGCAGGCCAGCCACCGAGGTGCCGCGCGGCAGGCGGAGATGGCCGGGCTGCAGGCTGATCCCCTCCAGATCGCTCGGCGGCTCCCCGACCAGATCGATAGGCGGCTGGACCGCGATCGACCGGGCGGCTGCGTCGACCACAGCCTCGCCCCATTGCTCGCGCCAGCGCTCGGCGACCGGCTCGGGCAGGGTGGGGATTTCGGGGAGAGCGGCCTTGCTCCGCATCACCGCGCTGAACACGCCGTGGACCAATTTGCGCGGGCCGCCATCGACCAGCGGCAGGACGGTGGAGATGGCCGCGTGATGCGGGGTGCCCAGGGCCAGCGCCTGCACCAGGGCAATGCGCAGGGCGAAACGCGCCTTGGCGTCGTCGGGCAGGCGCTTGCGGGTGGCGCCGTCGATCAGGGCATCGAGATCTGCCAGCCGGCGCAGCGCCTCGGCGGCGATGGCATGGGCGAAGGCGCGGTCGTCCGGCCGCGTGAGATCGCGCGCCGCGACGTCCAGCGCGGCTTCCAAGGGCAGGCCCTTGCGCAGGACCGCGTCGAGCAAACGGAGCGCCGCCCTGCGGCTGTCGAGACCGATCATGTGGGAGCCACGTAGAGAGTCAGTGCGCCGGCCGCCACCCGGAACTGGAGGACTGACAGCTTAGCGGCGGCCGTGAGGGTCCAGCGCGCTCGCGGAGCGGCGAGTCTTCGGCACCGAGGAGGTCGCGCCCGGCACCGGCGGACGGGGGCGCGCCTCAATGGGCCGGTCGAAGACGGGCGGCGGGCTGTGCAGGCCCATCTCGCCGGCCATCGCCTCGAGCGCCGCGATCCGGTTCTCGGTCGCCGGGTGGGTCGAGAACCAGCTGTCGCCGCGGCCGAGGCCCGGGACGATATAGAGCGCGGCGGCGGCCGGATTGGCCTGGGCGACGGGATTGGGGATGCGCTGCGCCCCGCTGGCCAGCTTGGCCAGAGCCGAGGCGAGCTTGCGCGGATTGCCGTGCATCTCGGCGCCGCCCTTGTCCGCGCCATATTCGCGCGCCCGGCTGATCGCGAGCTGGACCAGCATCGCCGCGAAGGGCGCGACGATCACGGCGAGGATCAGGGCGATCGTGTTGCCGCCACCCCGGTCGCGGTCGCCGCCGCCGAAGAACAGGCCGAAATTGGCGAGCATGGAGATGGCGCCGGCGATCGTCGCGGTCATCGTCATCACCAGCGTGTCGCGATTCTTCACATGGGCCAGCTCGTGCGCCATCACCGCCGCGACCTCGTCCCGGTCGAGGATGGCGAGCAGGCCGGTCGTGGCCGCGACGGCTGCATTCTGGGGATTCCGGCCGGTGGCGAAGGCATTGGGGTGCGGCTCGTCGATCAGATAGACTTTCGGCGTCGGCAGGCCGCCGCGCCGGGCCAGTTCCTCGACGATACCGAACAGCTGCGGCGCCGACTGCGCGTCGACCTGCACCGCATTGTGCATGCGAAGGACGATCTTGTCCGCATTCCAGTAGGTGAACAGGTTCATGCCCGCCGCGATGACGAGCGCGATCAGGGCGCCGGTGGGGCCGCCGATCAGATAGCCCAGACCCATGAACAGCGCGGTCATGGCCGCGAGCAGCATGGTCGTGCGGAGCGTGTTCATCTTGCCTTTCGATCCTCCGACCCCGGTCCGATCGCCTCGCGATCGGTGAATCGGGATCGTCTCCTTGTTGGGACCAAGATTCACGCATCAACCCGTTCCGGCTTGATCCGATCTTGGTCCTGACCGAAATGTGGGCGGAACGAAGGTCTAATTCAACGGACAGAGCCATGGCCGAGCGCCCCGCCCACGTAAAAGCCCCCGCCTATCTGACTCCGAGCCCGCCCGTGCCGGAGCCGGAGACGGCGAAGGAGTCGGCCGAAAGCGGCGGGCCGAAGGGCAAGGAGCCCACCCGTTATGGCGACTGGGAGAATAAGGGCATCGCCTGGGACTTCTAGACGCCCTCGGCGCGCAGCGGGCGCGCGAGCAGCCTGCCGATCGCATCCTCGACCGACACTTCCTCCGCCAGCAGGGCGCAGACCGCCGCCACGATCGGCATGTCGACGCCGATCGCCCCGGCCGCGCGCTTCAACACCGGGGCGGTGAAGGCGCCCTCGGCGACGGTGCGGCGGTCCGCCAGCAGATCGGCGGGGCGCGCGCCCTCGCCAATGCCCTTGCCGAGCGAGAAATTGCGCGAGCTGGTCGAGGAGCAGGTGAGGACGAGGTCGCCCAGGCCCGCGAGGCCCGCCAGCGTCTCCGCCCGCGCGCCCTTGGCGAGGCCGAAGCGGGTCATTTCCGCAAAGCCGCGCGAGATGAGCGCCGCGCGGGCATTCTGGCCGAGGCCGCGCCCCTCGACCACGCCGCAGGCAATGGCGAGCACATTCTTGACCGCGCCGCCAACCTCGGCACCCGCCACATCATCCGACAGATAGGGCCGGAACCAGGGCCGGGCGATCCGGCTGATCAGCCGCTCGCCGAGCGCCTGATCCTCGACCGCCAGGGTCACCGCGGTGGGCAACCCGGCGGCCACTTCATGCGCGAACGTGGGCCCGGAAAGGACCGCGATCGGCGCTTCGGGGCGCAGCGCGTGCGCGACCTCGTGCATGAGCAGGCCGGTCGCATCCTCGATCCCCTTGGCGCACAGAATGAGCGGCGTTCCGGCGCTGGTTAAGCCGGTGATAATTGTACGTAAATGTTGCGCGGGGCTAACGATGAGCAGCGCTTCGCAATCGCCCAGATCGGCCAGATCGCCCGTCGCGCGGATCGAGGGGCTGAGTGCCAGACCCTTGAGAAACAGCGGATTTTCATGGCCGGCATTGACCGCCTCGACCACTTCGGGCTCGCGCGCCCAGAGGGTCACCGGCTCGCCATTGGCGGCCGCGACCTGGGCAAGAGCGGTGCCCCAGGCACCGGCACCGACCACTCCGATCTTCATCCCTTCACCCCCGCGCCGCGCGCTTTCTCGGCCTCCGGATCGAGCGGCCAGCGGGCCCGCGCCGGCGCATCCAGCCCGTCGATCAGCCCGGCCTCGAAGCGCAGCGCGCCCGCCCAGCCGATCATCGCCGCATTGTCGGTGCAGAGCCACAAAGGCGGGGCGACGAAGGGGAGGCCATGGTCCGCGGCAAGCCCGGTCAGTGCCGTCCGCACCTGCTGATTGGCGGCGACCCCGCCGGCGACGACGAGGGCCGTGGCGCCGTCCGCGGCCTCCAGCGCCAGCCTTGTCCGGTCGAGGAAACAATCGACCACCGCCTGCTGGAAGCTCGCGGCGATGTCGGCAGCGGCATATTTGCCGCTTTCCTTCGCGCGCAGCACCGCGCTCTTCAGGCCGGCGAAGCTGAAATGCGGTTCGCCCGAGCCGACCAGGGGGCGTGGCAGCGGCACGGCGGCGGGATTCCCCTCGGCTGCGGCCCGCTCGACCGCCGGCCCGCCCGGAAAGCCCAGGCCGAGCAGTTTCGCGGTCTTGTCGAACGCTTCGCCCGCGGCATCGTCGATCGTGGTAGCGAGGCGCCGGTAGCGCCCCACGCCCTCGACCCGCAGCAATTGGCAATGGCCGCCCGAGACGAGCAGCAAAAGATAAGGGAAAGCGAGATCCGGGCTGCTCAGCATCGGCGAGAGCGCATGGCCTTCCAGATGATTGACCGCGACCAAGGGCTTGCGTGCCGCCAGCGCCAGCCCCTTGGCGGTGACCAGCCCGACCATCACCCCGCCGATCAGGCCCGGCCCGGCGGTCGCGGCGATGGCGTCGACCTCGGAAAGGTCGACCTGGCCCTCCGCCAGCACCTGCTCGATCAGCTCGGGCAGGATCTCGACATGGGCGCGCGCGGCGATCTCCGGCACGACTCCGCCATAGGGCCGGTGCGCGGCCTCCTGCCCGGCCAGTTTGTGCGCGAGAATCCGGCGATCCGAGGTGACCAGGGCCGCCGCCGTCTCGTCGCAACTCGATTCAATGCCCAGGATCAGGCTCATCTCGCTTCCCTGCCACTTGCGATCCCGCTAGTTCAAGCGCCGCATGACCAAGCCCCTCCGCATCGGAACACGCGGCTCGCCGCTGGCGCTCGCCCAGGCGCATATGGTGGCGGCCGCGCTGCGCGCCACCTGCGGCGTTGAAACGGAGATCGTGCCGATCGTCACCACGGGCGACGTGATCCAGGACCGGGCGCTGGCCGAGGTCGGCGGCAAGGCGCTCTGGACCAAGGAGCTGGACCGGGCGCTGTTCGAGGGCCTGACCGACCTCAGCGTCCATTCGATGAAGGATGTGGAGACGCACCGGCCCGAGCGGCTCGTCATCGCCGCCATGCTGGAGCGGGCCGACACACGGGACCGGCTGATCGGGGCGGAGAGCCTCGATGCCTTGCCGCACGGTGCCCGGATCGGCACGTCGTCGCCGAGGCGGACCGCGCAATTGCTGGCGCGGCGGCCTGACCTCAATTGCGCGGTCATCCGCGGCAATGTGCAGACGCGGCTGGCCAAGATCGAGGCGGGCGAGTTTGACGCGACTTTGCTCGCCGCGGCCGGGCTGGACCGGCTCGGGCTGGCCCTCGGCGTGGCGCTCGACCTGCTCCCGGCGCCGGCACAAGGCGCGATCGGCATCGAGGTGTTGGCCGGGCGTGACGATGTTAACGCTGTTCTCGCCGCCATCGACCATGTGCCGACGCACAAGGCGGTGAGGACGGAGCGGGCCTTCCTCGCGGCCTTGGGCGGCGACTGCCACAGCGCGGTGGCGGCAAAGGCCGAAAATGGCGTGATCACGGCCGAAATCCTCAGCGCCGACGGCAGTGAGGTGCAGGCCGGGATGGGCGCGCCGCAGGCTTTGGCCGCCCGGCTGCTCGCCGCCGCCAGCCCGGCCTTGCGCGCGATGTTTACACCGTGAAGATCTTGGTCCTCCGCCCGCAGCCCGGCGCCGGCGAAACGGCGGCGCGGGCACGGGCGCTCGGCCTCGATCCCGTCGTCGTGCCGCTCTTCTCGGTCCGCCCGCTGGACTGGACCCCGCCCGACCCGGCCGGGTTCGACGCGGTGATGCTGACCAGCGCCAGCGCGGCGCGGCAGGCCTCGGCCGGGCTGGCGGCGTTCAAGGCCCTGCCCTGCTATGCGGTGGGCGAGGCGACCGCCGCGGCGGCCGAAGAGGCCGGCTTCACCGACATCCGCATCGGCCCCGATGACGGCAAGGCACTGCTGCTGATGATGGCCGAGGACGAGGTGCGCCACGCCTTCCATGCCTGCGGCCAGGACCATCTCGCCTTCGGCCATCCGGACGTCGCGATCACCCGGGTCCCGGTCTATGCCGCCGAGGAGGCGGAGGCGCTGCCCGTGCCCGCCGAAGACATGCTGGCCTTGCTCCATTCGCCCCGCGCGGCGGCCCTGTTCGCCCGGCTGGCGGGGGACCGGCGCCGCATCCGGATCGCCGCGATCAGCGCGAAAACGGCACGCGCGGCGGGCGAGGGCTGGCACGCGGTCTCGGTCTCGCCAAGGCCGCGCGATCAGGCGCTGCTGGAGCTTGCCGCCGAGCTGTGCCAGAAAGCGGGCGAATGAACGGCGATTACGACCCGATCGAGCCCGCCCCGCCGGCCACGCGGCGGCCCTGGCTGCGCAAGGCGGCGGTGCCCGCCGTCTGCTTCGTGCTGGGCCTCGGCATGATGGGCTATCTGCTCGCCCATTGGGAGGCCGGCGCCCGCTTCCTCGGCGTCGCCCCGCAGGCCGTGGAGGAGACGAAAGCCCCCGAGCCGGCACCGGCCCCGCAACCCGCGACGATCGAGCCCATGGTGCAATATGAGCCGCCGGCGGCCGATCCGGCCTTGCCCGGCACCCCCGCCGAGCAGGATTTCGCCCGCCGCCTGAGCGCGCTTGAGCAAAGATTCGGCACGCTGGACAGCTCTTCGCGCGTCGCCGTCGGCAGCGCCGACCGGACCGAGGCGCTGGTCGCGGTCTTCGCCGCGCGCCGCGCCATCGACCGCGGCGTTGCTTTGGGCTTCCTGGAGCGGATGCTGCAGCTGCGCTTCCCCAGCCAGCCGCAGGCCGTGGGCGTGATCATCTCCGCCGCGCGCCAGCCGGTCACCCTCACCCAGCTGCAGAGCGAGCTCGAGACTCTCGGGCCGCAATTGATGGGGGCGCCGCCGGACCAGAGCTGGTGGGGCGCCTTTCGCGATGAATTGGGCAGCCTGATCGTCGTCCGCCGCGCCGAGACACCCTCGGCCGAGCCGAGCCAAAGGCTGGAGCGCGCGAAAAGATGGCTGCAGGCGGGCGAGGTCGCCGCCGCCGCCGCCGAGGTGCAGCGCATGCCCGGCCACGATCATGGCACCGACTGGGTGATCCGGGCGCGGCGTTATGCTCTGGCCCATCAGGCGCTGGACGTGCTCGAAACCACCGCCTTGCTGGAGCCGCACGCCCCGGCCGCGCAGCCACAGCCGGCCGCACGCCAGCCAGCGCCGAGGCCGGCGCAACAGCCCGCGGCCCAGCCCTCGCGCCCGGCGCCCAGGCAACAGCCCGCGCCGGCGCCGGCGGCGGCCCGTCCCGTAACGCCCGCACCGCGATAGGCGCTTGGGTCAGCGCCGCGGCGGCTGGGCGGGCCGGCCGATCCGGAGCAGGGTCATGGTGAAGACAAGATCGGCATCGGGCGGCACCATGCCCGGATTGCCGCGCCGCCCGTAAGCGAGCCGCGCCGGCACCCAGAAGCGATAGCGGCCGCCCTGGTTCATCAGCAGCAGCGCCTCGGTGACCCCGCGGATCGAGCCCGCGACCGGGATTCCGGACGGGGCCGGGGTCGATTCGACGAGGCGGTTGTCCGCCGCGAGCCGCACTTCGAACAGCACCTGCACCGCATCGGCGCGCGTTGGCCGCCGTCCCGTACCCGGCTGGAGCACCTGAAAGCGCAGGCCGGAACCGGTGGTGACGATCGGCGGCTCGGGCGCCCGCGCGATCTCGGGCGCCGGCAGGGGCGCCGCGGCCTGCAGGGCGGTGGCGATCAGCAGCAGCATGACAGGCTCAATTGCCCGCGATGGCCTCGTCCACGGACGGATTGAACTGCCGCTGGGCGCGGTCGATGGTGCCGCGATTCTCGCGCCGCGTTTCCTCCCACTCCGCCCGGGTCCGGCAGACCCGCGCCCGGGTCACGCGCGAGCCGAGCTCGCCCGTCGTCCGGCAGATCCGCTTGTTCCAGGAACGCTCCGGCGCCGGGGGCGCGGTCTGGGCAAGGGTCGCTGCCGGCATGAGCAGGGCCAGAATCGGGATTATCCTCATGGCGATAACTCCTCTGCGGCCGAGGATCGCGAAAGCGCCCCGCCTGTCAAGGATCGGACTTGCGGAAAGGAGATGTGGAAACTGGAGCGGGCGAAGGGATTCGAACCCTCGACCCCAACCTTGGCAAGGTTGTGCTCTACCCCTGAGCTACGCCCGCTCTGAGCTTGCGCCGTTGGCCTGCTGGCCACCCGGCTGAGGTAAGGCGGCGGCTGTTAGCAGGCACCTCTCAGCCCCGCAACCCCCGACATGCGGGCTTGGCAGAACATGGCCCGATCCCACATAGGGGCGCGAGACAGACTGTTTGCGGAGAGCATCAACGTGGCCACCCTGGGATTGAGCGAAGCCGAGCGCGAGGCCGTGGAGCGCTTTCGTCTGGACGTGATCGAGCCGAGCATGACCTCGCTCATCATCCTGGATTTCTGGGCGGAATGGTGCGGCCCCTGCAAGCAGCTGGCGCCGATGCTGGAAAAGGTCGCGGCCGATTATGCCGATCGCGGCGTGAAGCTCGTGAAGGTCAATGTCGACGAGGAGAAGTTCATCGCGGCCCAGTTCCGCGTGCAGCAGATCCCGACCGTCTATGCTCTGTTCCAGGGCCAGCCCGTCGCCGACCTCTCCACCGCCCGCACCGAGGGTCAGCTCAAGGGCGCGCTCGACCAGATTCTCGCCCAGCTCCCCGTCGAGGGCGAGGTGCAGCAGAAGGAGGCCGAGATCGAGCCGCTCATCGCGATGGGCGAGGAGGTGCTCGCCGCGGGCGACGCCGAGCGCGCGGTGAGCATCTTCCGGCAGATTCACGACATGGCGCCCGAGCATCCGGAGGTGATTTCCGGCCTGGCCCGCGCCTTGCTCGCCGCCGGGCAGACGGACGAGGCCAGGGCCGTGCTCGACGGGGCGCCGGAAAAAGCGGCCAAGGACCCCGCCGTCGCGCGGGCGCGGTCGGCGCTCGCGCTGGCCGAGACCGCCCCGGAAGCGGGCGAGACGGCCGCGCTGGAGGCGCGCATCGCCGCCAATCCCGACGATCACCAGGCGCGGCTGGACCTGGCCGGCGCGCTGATGGCGAAAGGCGACCGCGACGGCGCCGCTGACCAATTGTTCGAGAGCATCGCCCGCGACCGCGAATGGGAGGAAGGCGCTGCCCGCCGGCGGCTGCTGCAGATTCTCGAGGCGGTCGGGCTCGAAGACCCCTGGGCCGGCCAGCAGCGCCGGCGGCTCTCCGCGATCTTGTTCGGATGAGCGGGGAAGCCCTTCTCCGAGTCCCCGTCTTCCCGCTGGCCGGGGCCCTGCTCTTTCCCCGCAGCCAGCTGCCGCTCCATATTTTCGAGCCGCGCTACCGGGCGATGACCCGCGACGCGCTGGCCGGGGACCGGCTGATCGCGATGGTGCAGCCGCGCGACCATGAGGAGCCGCCCGGCCTGTTCGAGATTGGCTGCCTCGGCCGGATCGGCAGCTGCGAGGAAATGGAGGACGGCCGCTACAACCTGGTGCTGGAGGGGCTGAGCCGCTTCCGGATCGCCCGCGAGGCGGCGGTCGATACGCTCTACCGCCAGATCGACGCCGACCGCTCCGGCTTCGTGGAGGAGGAGGAGCCGGTGCTCCACCTCGCCCAGCGCGCCGAGGTGGAGCGCGAGGCGCGCCGCTATGCCGATGCTTTGGGCTATATGGTCGAATGGGCGCAGGTGACGCGGCTGGACGACGAGATGCTGGTCAACGGCATCGCCCAGATCGCGCCGCTCGACACCGGCTCCAAACAGGCCCTGCTTGAGGCGAACGGGCTGGCCGACCGGGCGGACCTGCTCGTCCAGTTCATGCAATTCCAGCGCATGGCCCCCGGCGGGGCGGACGGGCCAGAGACGCTGCAATGAGGATCGGGCAATGAGCGGCGGCGGTCCCGGCGACCTCAGCGGCGACTGGCTCGGCTTCTACAATTACGACTTTCCCTGCCCGCCCACCCAGTTCGAAGCGGCGATCCGCGACACGGGCGGCCTCATCTCAGGCCTGACCACGGAAGTGTTCGACGGCCCCGACAGGCTGGGCTCGGTGCTGCAGGCGGTGATCGAAGGCGCGCGCGAAGGCAGGACGTTGCGCTTCACCAAGATTTACGACGATCTCTCGCTGGCGCCGGACGTCATCCATTATGAGGGGCGGATCCTCGGCGAGGGCGACGAGGTGGAGGGGCGCTGGACGATTCCGGGCGACAATTCGGGCACCTTCATGATGATGCGCAAGCGCCGGGAACAGGCGGCGGAAGAGCATGAGGTGAAGGAAGAGGTGCCGGCTGGCTCCTAAATGGGCAGCCCTCTGAGCAGCAGGGGCATTTCCCCCGATTCGCCGCGCGCCTCGGCCATCAGCCGGTCCTTGAGCGGACCGATCCGCTGCACCGCGCCCATGCCGAACCGGCGGATCGCCGAGGCGGCGCGGCCCGGAACGCCGTAGAGCCGGGTCAGGCTGTCCGTAGCGAGCGCGACCGAGAAAGTGTCGAGGCTGCGCCAGCGCTCGTAGCGGGCCATGAGCTGCGCATCGCCGAGGTCGAGGCCGAGCCGGGCGCCCTCGACCAGCACCTCCGCGAGCGCCGCGGCGTCGCGGAAACCGAGATTGAGGCCCTGGCCGGCAATGGGGTGGATCCCGTGCGCGGCGTCGCCGATCAGGGCCAGGCGCTCTGCCGTGATCTTCGCGGCATGGTGGAAGCCGAGCGGATAGTTGAAGCGCGGGCCGGACAATTCGATCCCGCCGAGGAAGCCGCCCATGCGTTTCTCGATTTCATGCGCGAGCGCCCGGTCCGGCAGGGCCAAAGTCGGGGCCGCATCGCGTGCCTTCACCGACCAGACGATCGCCGAGCGCGGCCGCCCGTCCTCGCCCGCCAGCATGGGCAATATGGCGAAGGGGCCGGACGGATAGAAAATCTCGTAGGCAGTCGCCTCGTGCGGCTTTTCATGGGCGATGGTGGCGACGATGGCGACATGGTCGTAGCGCCATTGCGCGGTCGCGATCCACGCCGCGGCCCGCATCGGCGAATTGCGCCCCTCCGCGCCGATCACGAGCGGCGCGGCGAGCAGGCGCCCGTCGGCCAAGGCGACGCGAACGCCGGCGCCGTCACGCACCACCTCGGCCGGGCGGGCGGGCATGAGCAGCTGCAGCCGCTCCGCCGCCAGCGCCGTGTCGCGCAGCGCCGCGCGCAGCAGCCGGTTCTCGACCATGATGCCGAGCGGATCATCATCCTCGCCCGGCTCGAACAAGATGCCTCCCGGCTTCAGCCCCTCGCTGACCCTTATCGCGCGGATCGCGCAGGTGACGCCGGCCAGCTTCTCGGCCACCCCGATCGCCTCCAGCATCCGCCAGGAGGAGCTGGAGACAGCGGTGGCGCGGCCGTCATAGCTGGGCGCGATCTGCGTCGCCGGATCGGCGGGGTCGACGACGAGCGTGGCAAGGCCATGACGGTCCAGCGCGATGGCGAGGGTCAGCCCGACAAGGCCTCCACCGAGAATGATGACATCCGCGCGCTGCATTTCTCGGCCTTAGCGTTGCAACCAAGCAACGCCAAGCGCTTGACCGGGGAGTCGCCGAGGGCGCATGAGGGGGAGGACGGGGAACATTTGGGGCACATGGAGATGGCGGCAAGCAGCGCGCGCAAGGCAGGGCCCGGCCGGCTCGAGCAGTTGCGGGACGGCTCCAAGCGGCTCGCCCGCCGCTCGGGCAGCCTGTTCGGCGGCATCTTCATCCTGCTTTTCACCGCTTTCGCCTTCCTGGCCCTGATCAGCTACCACCAGAGCGACCCCTCGCTGAACACCAGCGCCGGCGGGCCGGTCGCGAACTGGATGGGCGGCATCGGCGCCTGGGTGTCCGACATCCTGCTGACCCTGTGCGGGCCGCCGGTCGGCCTGTTCCTGCCCTTGCTGCTGATCATCGGCATCCGGCTCGTGCGGGGCGTCGACCCCGGCCGCTGGGTCCGCAACCTGCTCATCACCTTCGCCGGCATCGCCCTGGTCGGCCTCGGCGCCGGCCTGTTCGCGGGCGGCGAGCTCTGGGGGCTGCCCGCCGGCTGGGGCGGCGGCATCGGCCTGGCGCTCGCCAAAGGCACCGAATCCCTGCTCGGCCTGCTCGGCGATCCGAGCATCGTGAACCCGTTCCGGATCGCGGTCATCGCCATCACCACGGTGGCGGGGCTCGCGCTCTTCATTCTCGGCATGGGCCTGACCGCCGAGGAACGGCGCTGGATCGCCTCGCGCCGGCTGCCCGTGCGCAGCGGCGGCGGCGGCCATGCGGTGGCGGACGAGGATGACGATATCGTCGTGCCCGCGGGCCGCCCGGCCCGTGCGCCCGTCGCCGAGCGCTCGTCGCGCTCCCCGGTCATCGCCGAGCCGTCCCGGGCCAAGGAAAGCGCCCGCCGGCCCCTGCGCGAACGCCAGCCCTCGCTGGCTTTGGGTGATTCCTACACGCTCCCCTCGGTCGACCTGCTCAATCCCGCGCCGCCGCCCGCCAATATCTCGATCGACAAGGCCGGGCTGGAGCGCAATGCGCGCCTGCTCGAATCCGTGCTCGACGATTTCTCGGTGAAGGGCGAGATCGTCGAGGTTCGCCCGGGCCCGGTGGTGACGATGTACGAGCTGGAGCCGGCCTCCGGCATCAAGGCCAGCCGCGTCATCCAGCTCGCCGACGACATCGCCCGCAACATGTCCGCTTTGTCGGCCCGCGTCGCCACCATTCCGGGCCGCTCTGTGATCGGCATCGAGCTTCCGAACGTGAAGCGCGAGACGGTGAGCTTCGCGGAGCTGGTCTCCAGTCCCGCCTTCGAGGACCAGGTCGCCTCGCTGCCGATCATTCTCGGCAAGAATATCGCCGGCGACCCCGTCGTCGCGGACCTCGCGCCCATGCCGCACCTGCTCGTCGCCGGCACCACCGGCTCGGGCAAGTCGGTGGGCCTCAACTGCATGATCCTCAGCCTGCTCTACCGGCTCACGCCCGAGCAGTGCAAAATGATCCTGATCGACCCGAAGATGCTGGAGCTCAGCGTCTATGACGACATCCCGCATCTGCTCGCCCCCGTCGTCACCGAGCCCGCCAAGGCGATCCGCGCGCTGAAGTGGACGGTCGAGCAGATGGAGGACCGTTACCGGATGATGGCCTCCGTGGGCGTGCGCCAGCTCTCCTCGTTCAACGCCAAGGTGCGCGAGGCGAAGATGAAGGGGCAACCGCTCGGCCGCAGGGTCCAGACCGGCTACGACCCCGAGACCGGCCAGCCGCGCTACGAGATGGAAGAGCTGGACTATGAGGTCCTGCCCCAGGTCGTGGTCGTGGTCGACGAGCTCGCCGATCTGATGATGACCGCCGGCAAGGAGGTCGAGTTCCTGATCCAGCGCCTCGCCCAGAAGGCGCGTGCCGCCGGCATCCACCTGATCATGGCGACGCAGCGCCCCTCGGTCGACGTGATCACCGGCGTGATCAAGGCGAACCTGCCGACCCGCATCTCCTTCTCGGTCACCTCCAAGATCGACAGCCGCACCATCCTCGGCGAGCAGGGCGCGGAGCAGCTGCTCGGCAAGGGCGACATGCTCTACATGCCCGGCGGCAAGCAGATCGCCCGCGTCCACGGCCCGTTCGTCTCCGACGAGGAGGTGCGCGCGGTCGCCGATTTCTGGCGCGGCCAGGGCCAGCCCGATTATGTCCAGGCGGTCACCGAGGAGCCCGAGGATGGCGGCTATATGTTCGAGGGCCAGCCCGTCGGCGAGGACGATGCCGAGACCCAGATGTTCCGCAAGGCCGTCCAGGTCGTCGCCGAGAGCCAGAAGGCCTCGACCTCCTATCTCCAGCGCCAGCTGCGCGTCGGCTATAACAATGCCGCCCGGCTGATCGAGCGGATGGAGAAGGAAGGACTGGTCAGCGCCCCCGACCATGTCGGCCGGCGCGAGGTTCTGGTCGATCCCGAAGGCCGGCCGCTCAGCTGAGCGGGAACCGGCGGGTTCACTGGACATTCAAGCGGGGTGCGCGATAGGGCGCGCAAGCCCTTTCCCTTGAGGATCTTGTCATGACGCGCTTCAGCGCCTTTCTTCTTGCCGCGCCGCTCGCCATCGCCGCGCCCGCTCTTGCGCAGGCGCAGACCGGCCTCGGTCAGGTCCAGGCCCATCTGCGCGCCGTGCAGACCATGACCGCCGGCTTCACCCAGACCGACGCGCGCGGCCGCGCGCTCTCCGGTACGCTCACCATCAAGCGGCCGGGCAAGATCCGCTTCGATTATGGCCGCGCCGCCAACATGCTGATCGTCGGCGACGGCCGCGCGCTCACCTTCCTCGATTATTCGGTGAACCAGCAGCAGCGCTGGCCGATCGGCGATTCCCCGCTCTCCGTCTTCCTGAACCCCGCCCAGGATCTCAGCCGCTTCGCTCGCGTGGTGGAGGACAATCCCCGCTATCTGCTGCTGCAGGCGCGCGATCCGCGCCGCCGCGAATTCGGCACGATCACCGTCCGCTTCGTGAAGTCCGCCTCGGCCCCCGGCGGGCTGATCCTCTCGGGCTGGAACACGGTCGACGCGCAGAACAACCGCACCAATGTCAGCCTGTCCGGCCAGCGGTTCAACGTGCCGGTCGCCGACAGTGCGTTCGCCTATCGACCCATCCAACGCCGGGGTCCCAGGCGCTAGGCCTGTTACAAGGCGCAACAAAGCGCCCAGAAATGGCCCCATTCCGTTCATCCACGCGACAGGTGGCGAGTCCTAAACATAGGTCTGCAAGAGCGGCCATCTGACCCGGGTTTTCCCCCTGTTGCCCGGCCGGATCCGCAATTGACCTCGCGTAACAACGCTTGGTGGCCCTCGCTCCACGCCCCCGGAGCGGGGGCCTTCCATTTTGGGGGATGGTCGCTAAGTCCCTAGCATGTCATCCGCGCTCAAGATCGCCTCCTGGAACATCAACTCGGTCCGCGCGCGGACCGGCATCGTCGAGAAATTCCTCACCGAGGAAGCGCCCGATATCCTCTGCCTGCAGGAGACCAAGGTCCGCGACGCCGAATTCCCGCACGAGCTGTTCCGGCGGCTGGGCTACAGGCACAATCTGATCTGCGGCCAGCCCATGCATCATGGCGTGGCGATCGTCTCCAGGGTGCCGATCCGCGAGGATCACCGCCACGACTGGCAGGACAATGGCGAGGCCCGCCATATCGGCGTGCTGCTGGAGAACGGCGTCCGGCTGGAGAATGTCTACGTCCCCGCCGGCGGCGATATTCCGGACCGGGCGCAGAATGTGAAGTTCGGGCAGAAGCTGGACTTCGTCGAGCGGATGACCCGCTGGTCCGAGACGCTCGACCGGCCGACGATCATGGTCGGCGACTTCAACATCGCGCCGTTGGAATGCGACGTCTGGAGCCACAGGCAATTGCTGAATGTGGTCAGCCACACCCCGGTCGAGGTCGAGGCGCTGACCCGGCTGCTGGGCAGCAATGACTGGGTCGATCTCGGCCGCCATTTCTTCCCGGCGCCGCAGCGGCTGCACACCTGGTGGAGCTATCGCTCGCCCGACTGGACGAAGAACGACAGGGGCCGGCGGCTCGACCATATGTGGGCGACGGGCGACGTCGCCCGGCAGGCGGTGGCGCACAGGGTCTACGAGCCCTGCCGCGCCTGGGAGCGGCCTTCGGACCATGTCCCCTTGCTGACGGAATTCGCCTTCTGATGGGCGCGCGGGACGTCGCCCGCGCCATCGACGCGCTGCGCCGCGGCTGGCCGGTGGCGCTGGGCGACATCGCCTTCCTCGCCATCGAGACGGCCGATGAAGCCGGCCTCGCGGCGTTCGACGGGGCGGAGGACACCGCACCCCTCCTCATCTCCGGCAATCGCGCCGCGACGCTGAAGCTCACCAATCAGCGTGATGCGGAGCCCGATTTGCCGGTGCTGGTCGAGCGGGCCCCCTGGATCGACCTCGCCATGGCCAATGCCATTGCCGACCCGGCGCTCGACCTCGCTCATCCCTTCAAGGGCCCGTTCCGGACGGCGCCGCTCGGCGCGCCCGAGTCGGCGCGGGCGGCGCTCCGCCTCGCCCGGCTGGCCGGCCTGCTCCCGGCCTTGTTCACCCGGCCCGGCGGCCCGGCCGAGGCGCGCGCCGAGGCAGGCGACGTCATGACGTTCGGCTCCGCCGCGGATCTGCACATCGTCTCCCGCGCGCGCCTGCCCAGCCGCTTCGCGGAGCAAGGCGAGATCATTGCCTTCCGCTCGGACGGCGACACGAACGAGCATGTCGCCTTGATGATCGGCGCCCCCAACGGGCAAGCCCCGCTTGTCCGGGTGCACAGCGAGTGCCTGACCGGCGATGCGCTGGGCTCGCTCAAATGCGATTGCGGGCCGCAGCTCGCCGCCGCGCTGGAGGCGATCGCCGCCTCGGGCTGGGGCATTCTCCTTTATCTGCGGCAGGAAGGGCGGAGCATCGGCCTGGTCAACAAGCTTCGCGCCTATGCGCTGCAGGACCAGGGCTATGACACGGTCGACGCCAATCTCCGGCTGGGCTTCGCCGATGACGAGCGGGATTTCTCCGCGGCGGCGCGGATGCTGGCGGCGCTCGGCCAGGCCAGGGTCCGTCTGCTGACCAACAATCCCCGTAAGGCCGACGCGCTGGCCGCGCTCGGCGTCGAGGTGACGGCGCGGGTCCCGCTGAAAGTGGGTGCCGGCGCGCACAACCAGGCCTATCTGGACACGAAGCGGGACCGGTCTGGGCACCAGCTTTAGGCACCTGTCACATGAGGAAGGCCGCCACCTCGTCGAACGTCCGCGCCATATGGGCCACGCCCAGCGCGCGCAGCCTCTGCTCATGCTCGGCGCGGCAATGGCTGCCGGCGACGAGGCCGAGCACGGTCGCGCCCGAGGCGAGAGCGCCCTGCACGCCGACCGGGCTGTCCTCGATGATCGCACAGCGCGCGATTGGCACGCCCAGCGCCGCGGCGGCGTGGAGATAGAGGTCCGGCGCGGGCTTGCCCCGTTCGACATGCTCGCGGCCGGAGAAGATCATCCCGCCGAACGCGCCCTCAAGGCCCATGTTGCGCAAATGGCTCTCGATCCAGTGGCTCGAGCTGGACGAGCAGATCGCCTTGGGCAGCCTGGGCGGCAGGCCGCGGACGAAGGCGACGGCGCCCTCCACCGCCTCGACCCCCTCGGCGATGGCGCGCGCATCCTCGGCGGCGCGGGCGGTGTGGAAGTCGTCCGGCAGCGCCCGGCCGATCCACCGCTCGACCGCGCCGATGAAGTCCAGCCCGGCCAGGCCCATGAAATTGTCCATCGCCTGCTCGGTGCTGGTCGGGTGCCCGCTCCGGGTCAGCCAGTCGGCGAGCTGTTTATTGCCCGCATGTTCGCTCTCCAGCAGGACGCCGTCGAAATCGAAGAGCAGGGCGTCAAACCTCATAGGAGGAAGATGACCGCCAGCGCGATGATCGCGCCGATCAGGAGCAGGGGGATGAGGACCATCAGCACCATCTTCAGCATCACCGGCGTGACCGGCGGGCGCGGGCCAAGCGCTTCAGGATCGCCGCCGACCCAGTGAATGCGCATCCATTCCGAGCGCTGGCAGCGCGGGCAGGTCGCCTTCCGCTTCGGCTCCCCCGCAGCCCTGTAGCGTAGCCCGCCCATGTCCCACACGCTGGCGGTATCGGCCTGGCAGTGCGGGCATTCCATCATCCACAGCCTGGATTCCCGCGCCATCGCGGCGAACAGCTCCGGCGAGGCGCGCCGGCGGAAGGTGCGCTGCATGCCGCTGAGAATTTCCTCGGTCATCCTGTCCCCCTTTCTCCGAACAAGGCGGTGCCGACCCGGACATGGGTCGCCCCGATCATCACCGCTTCCTCATAATCGGCCGACATGCCCATGGAGAGGCCGGCGACGTCATGCCGCCGCGCGAGCTTGGCCAGCAAGGCAAAATAGGGCGCGGGCTCGGTGCCCGCGGGCGGCAGGCACATCAGCCCGGCGATCGGGAGCCCGGCCGCGCGCGCCTTTTCGAGCAGGCCGGGCAGGTCCGCCACGGCGCAGCCGCCCTTTTGCGGCTCGTCGCCGAGATTGACCTGCACGAAGCAATCCGGCCTGCGCCCGGTCTTTGCCATCGCCTTGGCCAGCGCCTCGACCAGCGAAGGCCGGTCGACCGACTGGATCACGTCGAAAAGGGCGACCGCCTCCTCCGCCTTGTTGGACTGGAGCTGGCCGATCAGGTGGAGCACCACGTCCGGGTGGCGTTCCCGGATGGCGGGCCATTTCTCCTCGGCCTCCTGCACCCGATTCTCGCCGAAGACGCGCTGGCCGGCGGAGATCAGGCCCATGATGCGGGCGGCGGGCTGGGTCTTGGAGACGGCGATCAGCGAGACGTCGCCGGGCTTGCGCCCCGCGAGCCGCGCGGCCTTGCCGATCCTGTCCGTAACTTCGTCCAAAGGTGAAAGCGCCATACGCCCTGCTATAGGAAGGGCGATGGACCCAAGCCAGCCTCTCCCGCGCCTCTGGCTGATGACCGACGAACGGCTGGGCGACCGGTTGCCCGAGGCGCTGGCGCGGCTGCCGGCGGGCGCTGGCGTGGTCTTCCGCCACTACAGCCTTGACGAGACCGCGCGCCGGACCCTGTTCGATGCGGTGCGCGCGGCCCATCAAGGCCCGCTGCTGCTCGCCGGTCCGGCCACTTTCGCCGCCGCCTGGGGCGCCGATGGCAGCCATGGCCGGCACGAGGGCGCGGTCACCGCCTCCGCCCATGATCTGGCCGAGCTGCGGCTGGCCGAAGCGATGAACGTGCGCCTGGTCTTCCTCTCGCCCGTCTACGCGACTCGCTCGCATCCTGGCGCGGAGGCACTGGGCGCGGAGGGCTTCGATGCGCTGGCTGCGGAGACGGAGCTGCCAACCGTCGCCCTTGGCGGGATGAATGCAGAGCGCGCAAAGCCGCTCACGCGCGCTTATGGCTGGGCGGGAATCGACGCCTGGCTGGGTTAGAAGCGGAAGGCCGTGCCGATATAGACGGCCTGGCTGTCGCGGCGGTCGTCGCGAGTCGCCGGCTCGAGCCGGTCGCGGGAGATCCGGTAGCGGGCGCCGGCGGTCACATCGATGTTGCGGGCGATCCGGTAGGCGCCGCCGACGTCGAGCGAATAGGATTCGTCCATGGCGACGATGCGCTGGGCGCCTTCGGCCCGCTCGGCCCCGACCGCGACCCGGCCGGTCAGCCGCCGCGTGGGCTGATAGGAGATGCCGACCCGCGCCGATTCGCGGACGCCGGAGATCAGGCCGCTGTCATTCTGGGCGACATCGCCGGACACCGCGAAGCGGCGCCAGCCGACCGAGACGCCGAGATTATAGGAGCTGGGCGTGATCGCGGTGACGGCCGAGGCGGAGCTGGGCCCGACATCCGCCGAGGTCAGGACCGGCGTGTTCGCCCGGGTGCGCACGGCGACGCGCAGGCCGCGATTGGCGCGCTCGTTCAGCGCGGAACTGGGCGTGAAGCTGAAGCCGCTGGTCCCGTTGCCCTGCTGGCGCGCGAGCAGGGCGCTGAGGCGGGGGTCGGAGACGGCGGGGGTGAAGGCGCCGAGCGAGCGGCCGGCGGCGGGGCCGTTCATCCGGGTCTGCTGGGCGGCGCGCTGCTGTGCGGAGGCCCAGACAGGGCCGAGCACGAGCGCTGCCGCAAGCAGCGACACGCTCCCGATCGTCCCGATGGCACCCATCTTCCGCAAAGAGACTCACTCCCCTCCAATCGGGCTTAGTCGCTGTTGACCCCCATTCCTAGCGATGGCGGGGCCGACAAACCTGAATCATCCCTTCATGTTGCATCATTCACACAATCCGCCTTGCTCGCACATGAAGCGTTCATCTGCGCTCCGCATCAATGCACCGTCGTCCAAGACGCTTGCCGCTGGCGCGGCGATATCTATAACGGCCACCAATCCCTTCCGTTTCAAGGATAGAATATGCGTCGCCTACTCACTCTCGGCCTGGTTGCCGCCACCTTCACGCTGGCCGGCTGCCAGTTCGTCCGGGACGATATCAACCGGACGCTGGGCCGCAGCCCCGAAGACAATGTCCGGCGCACCGACATGGCCGCGAGCCAGGTCACGCAGATCGGCGTCAACGCCTATCTGTGGCGCGCATCGCTCGACACTCTGTCCTTCGCGCCGCTCGCCCAGGCCGATTCGAACGGCGGCGTGATCGTCACCGAATGGTATGTGAACCCGCAAAATCCGTCCGAGCGGGCCAAGCTGAGCGTCGCGATTCTCGACCGCGACCTGCGCGCCGACGCGCTGCGCGTCCTCGCCTCGCGGCAGACGCTGCAGAACGGGCAGTGGATCGACGCTCCCGTCACCGCCGCCACCGTGCAGCGGCTCGAGGAGATCATCCTGACCCGCGCCCGCGACCTGCGCCGCGCCGCTCTGGCCGGCTAGGAACCCCGTTCTAGCGAGAAAGCCCCTTTTCCGATGGCATCGCGCTTCAATCCGTTAAAGGCCGATGCCCATTGGCAGAAAGTCTGGGAGGATGGCGGAACGTTCCGCGCCTCCGATGACAGCGGCCGCCCGAAATCCTACGTCCTGGAGATGTTCCCCTATCCGTCGGGGCGCATTCATATGGGCCATGTCCGCAATTACACGATGGGGGACGTGCTCGCCCGCTACCGGCGGATGAAGGGTTTCGAAGTGCTCCACCCGATGGGTTGGGACGCCTTCGGCATGCCCGCCGAAAATGCGGCGATGGAGCGCAAGGTCCATCCGGGCGAATGGACCCGGGCCAATATCGCGACGATGAAGGCCCAGCTGAAGCGGCTGGGCTTTGCTTTGGACTGGAGCCGCGAACTCGCCACCTGCGAGCCCGATTATTACGGGCATGAGCAGGCTTTGTTCGTCGACCTGTTCGAGGCCGGTCTGGTCTATCGCAAGGAAAGCGAGGTCAATTGGGACCCGGTCGACATGACCGTGCTCGCCAACGAGCAGGTGAT
>Ga0070665_100000315_pt1 | contig 75175 bp, 52 predicted proteins | sample KBSS13metaG_FD_65862 | JGI IMG/M metagenome (GOLD analysis project Ga0070665, IMG submission 65862) | Switchgrass rhizosphere microbial communities from Kellogg Biological Station, Michigan, USA - KBS S1-3 metaG | ecosystem: Host-associated > Plants > Roots > Rhizosphere > Soil ... | reverse complement strand
CATTCGCGCCAGCCCCAGGAGCCAGAGGCGCTGCGACGGCCGAAGGAATGGGCCAGCCTGGTCAAAAACATCTTGAAGGGCAGCAAGCGCCCTCGGTGATCATCGAAAAAGTGCCGCCCACTGAAGTCCAGGTCGGCAAGCCGGCCGTGTTTGTGTTGAAGATCCGTAACGTCGGCCCTGTGGCGGCCACGCAAGTTGAAGTTCACGATCAAATTCCTCGTGGGACACAACTGCTGAGCACAACGCCCGAGGCGGCGCAGACCGGGCCGGGCGAAGTTGTCTGGCAATTGGGAACGCTCAAGCCCAAGCAGGAAACCACCGTCGAGTTGGAACTGATGCCAACGGCCGAAGGCGAGATCGGCAGCGTCGCCACGGTTCGCTTTGCCGCCGAGTCGTCGGTGCGAACCCTGGTCACCAAGCCGGTTTTGACCGTCGACATGAAGGCCGCCAAAACCGTGATGTTGGGCGAAGATGTTTCGATCGCGATCAAGGTCACGAATACCGGATCCGGTCCGGCGACGGGCGTGGTGGTCCGCGATCTCGTGCCAGAAACGCTGCAACATACGCAAGGCAAGGAACTCGAACGTGAGCTGGGAGTGATTCGCCCCAAAGAGTCGCGTGAGTTCGATCTGGTCATGCGGGCCGTTAAGCCTGGGCGGGCTGTCAACACGCTCACGGCCGTTGGCGATGGCAGCGTGCGCGTTAATCAGCAGGTCGATATCGAAGTCGTCGCGCCGGGGCTAGCCGTCAAGCTCGACGGACCGGCGAAGCGCTATCTCGATCGCCAGGCGACGTATACCGTCAGCGTGTCGAATCCGGGCACAGCGTCGGCCAAAGAAGTGTCGCTCGTCGCTCACATGCCAAACGGCATGAAGTTCGTCGAAGCCAACAACCAGGGACATTACGACGCCGCCACGCGGACGGTCCACTGGTTGCTGGAAGAACTGCCGCCGAACGAAACCGGCAGCGTCACGTTGACCGCGGCGCCGGTCGAAGTGGGCGAGCAATTGATGCGGATCGAAGGCTCGGCCGAACGCGGGCTCACCGCACAGGAAGAAAAATCGATCACCGTCGAAGGCGTCTCGGCGATCTTCTTCGAAGTCGTCGACGTAGCCGACCCGATCGAAGTCGGCGGCGAAGCGACCTACGAGGTCCGCGTCGTCAATCAGGGCACCAAGGCCGCGACCAACGTGCGCGTCGTGGCCATGTTGCCGGAAGAACTAAAACCCTCGAGTGCCGAAGGCCCATCGCGCCACACGGTCGATGGCCAGCGCGTGCTGTTCGAAAGTTTGGCGCAACTAGCCCCCAAGGCCGAGACCACGTACGTCGTTAAGGCCAAAGGCGTCAGCCCCGGCGACGTGCGGGTGCGCGTGCAAATCCTGACGGATGAGATTCGCACGCCGATTACGAAAGAAGAAAGCACGCGAGTGTACGCGGATGAATGAGAAGGCTTGAGACCTGAGACTTGAGGCTTGAGGACGAAGCCCAATCGACGGGAGGGCGGGTTGGCCGCTGCAGCGGTCGATCGGAATCGTAGCGCCGACTAGCGGAACAACAGCGCCTTGCCATCCAGCGGAAACGCCGTGTAGCCCGCCGCGCGGACGTGGTCGACAAAACTCGCTGGGCCGTGCGTGCAGTAGACGACACTGGGATCGACTTTTGCCACGGCCGTCAGCAGATCATCGAAATCGGCGTGGTCCGAAAGCGGAATGCCGTGATCGACTCCGAGTCGATAGCGAGCGGAGCCATCTCCGGCCCAACCAGTCACGGCAAAAGTGACCGGATTGCGAATTCTTGCCAGGTCGCCACGCGCGTGTCTTCGCGGCGGAACAACGAGCGCGGCCCCTTCCGCGGATTGCCCTTGGTGAAGTTCGAACGAGCCCAGGTCGATGCCGCATTGCACGTACACCTGGCTGACGTCGAATACATCCGCATGCTGCAAGACGCGCACGCCGGCCGCAGTCAATAGCCGCGTCACTTCCTGGGCCTTGCCGAGCGCATAGGCGTGGACGACCGCGGTTCGCCCCGCGGCTATCACGTCGCGCACCAGGCCGATCAGTTGCGCGACAGCCTCTGCCCGCGGCATGTGGCGGTGCTCTGGCCGGCCGAAGGTGCTTTCGATGACCAGGATATCGGCCCGCGGCAGTTCCGCGCGTTCGGCGGTCGCGCTTTCATCGAGTTTGAAATCGCCGGAGTAAAGGAGCCGCTTACCGTCTTGCTCGGCCAACAACATCGCCGAGCCGAGACAATGTCCGGCCGGATACGTCGTCAATCGCATTCCGCCCCACTCAAGCGGCTGACGATAAGGCAACTCCAGCACCGGTCGCTTGCCGAGGCGCAGATGGTAGAGCCGCGCCGTCTGCGGCGTGCAGAGGGCCAACTCGTGGCGGGCCATATGATCGTGATGCGCGTGCGAAATAAATCCGCGCGGCTGCCGCCGACAAAAGTCGACCGCCAGGTCCGCACGCGTCAGCTTGAGGCCACGATCATAGTGGAACATCGAGCCCCGTTAGAGGAAGGTCAAAGGGCGAGCGAGGCATTAACAAATTCAACGCTTGGTCCAGCACGGCACTGGCAGAGCCAGTGGCACACGATTCGGAATCGAGTGTTGACAAACCACTACGACTTCGCCGTCTTCGCCTTTGGCGCCAACTTGCCAAGCGTGTTCAGTCCGGCGGCTTTCCAGACGCGGTCGATCGCTTCGCCGACCTTTTTCACGGCCGCCTCGCGCCGCAGACCTTTGAGTTGATCCGAGTGGGCCGTCGGCGTGATCGGACCGTCGTAGCCCAATTCGGCCAACAGAACGAGGGCCGCGGTCGAATCAATCGCGCCGGTCTCGCCAGGCAACAAGCGTTGTGCAGGCGTGCATTGCGTTGCCGGGGTGTCGGCCGGCGCGTCGGCCAGCAGCACGCCGACCAATTTCGCGGCGCCCACTTTGCGCAGATCTTCGATCGAACCACCGGCGACGTGGAGGTCGAACAGGTCGACAACAATTCCCACATTGCGAGCCGAGACACTGCTGAACAACAACTGCAGCGTGTCCAGGCCGTGGATGAATTCGAACGCGCGATCCTTGCGGAGCGACGCATCGGCCGAGAAGCCAACGCCGAGACGAATGTTGTGTGGTTCCAGCGCCTTGCCGAGGTCGTTCAAGCGGCGCTTGCAGTGTTCGAAGTTTTGATGGAAGGGACGCTCGTCACTGGCGGGGTCGATCACTGTCACCGCGCGGCGATAACCGGCTTCGGACGCGATGGCCGCCCAGGATGGCAGCTTGGCCAGATCTTCCTTGAATGTCTCGTCATCTTCTTGCCAGCGCGTGGGAAGAACAAAGGCGCCAACCTGAAGCTTCGAGCTGTCCAGCAAACGGCGCGCGTGCGGAAGCCCCTTGGCGGCCACCTGCTCTGTGAATTCGACGATGTCGAGATCAAGGCCTTTGAAGCCGAACGACAACGCCAACTCGATCAACTCACTCTGACTACCCGAAATGCCCAAATGCTTTGAGCTCAGGTTCTTGAACATCCAACCCTCCGAAACGTTCCCAACATGCGGCGCCTGACGGGCATCTCGCAGCCATTTTTCCCCACAGACCAGCCTCGCCGATCTCACCTACGCATTATGTCAAAATGCGAATCAGGTACAACCGATCCGCGACGATGAACTCGCAAAAAAATGCGGTTTTAACGGACTATCTGTCGACCTCGTGGCATTTCTAACTGCGAGCTATAGTTGTCACAACCGGCTTGTTCGACACGCCGGGAATCTCACGAAACGCCCCCACCACTCCAGAGTCTCAAGACCATGTTCATGGACTATCTGCGGATCATCATCTTGGGGGTGGTGCAAGGAATCACAGAGTTTCTGCCAATCAGTTCCGATGGCCATTTGGCGGTTGCCAACGCCATCTTCAGCGCCGCTTCGGGCAAGCCGCTGGGAGACGATAACCTGGGCGAGACGATCATCCTGCATCTGGGAACGCTGCTAGCAATTCTGATTGTCTACCGCCGGTATATCCTGCGGTTGCTGACGAGCGATCGGCGGATCATTCCACTGTTAATCATGGGGACGATTCCGGCGGGGATCTCTGGCCTGTTGCTGAAAAAGTTCTTCGAGCATGAGATGAGCAGCCCTTTGATCGCCGGCTGCTTACTACCGATCAACGGCCTGATGCTACTTTGGATCAGCCGCCGGCCGCAGGGCGAGACCACTTATGAAGAGATCAGCTACCGTCAGGCGCTCTCGGTCGGAATTTGTCAGGCGTTCGCCCCTCTACCAGGGATCTCGCGGAGCGGCACCACGATCGCGGGAGGTTTAGCGGTTGGGCTGAAGCGCGAGGCCGCCGCGACGTTTTCCTTTATGTTGGCAATTCCGGCCATCGCCGGGGCCGGGATCCTCGAACTGAAGGATCTCATTACGGATGGTCCGAATGGCCCAATGGACCCCAGCGTGCTTCTGATCGGCGCCATTGTGTCGTTCCTGGTCGGTTGGGTCTCGCTACTCCTCTTATTGCGACTATTGCGAGAAGGGCGGCTGGCCCCGCTGGCCTGGTGGTGCATTGGACTGGGGATCACGGTCGTCATCTGGCAACTCTGGGGCTGGTCCGCCAGCCCGATTGCTCCGACGCCCGTCTCCTGGGTGTTGCCGGGCGGCCTACCTCACTAGAACCAGGCGCCTTGCTCGAAGACGTTTACCTCTGCCAGGCGGGCGAACCCGACTTGCCGCCGAACGTCCAACTCGTAGTCATTTGCTGGTCGCCGACGATTTCAATGTTCGCGCTCACCGCGGGACCGGCGATTGCCGCGACGACCTTCGTTGCGATTTGTCGGACTGCATAGACCGGCTGTGTCAGCACGCCGTTCGATTTGTTCGTTGTGGGATTCATGAAATCACCCCTGCGTTCCGGCCGGCCTTCGCCAGGCACTCTAGTGCGGTTACCAGTTGTTCGCGGGTGTGGTTGGCAGTCAGGCTGATTCGCAACCGTTCACTTCCGTGGGCCACGGCCGGGAAGGGAACCGAGTTGACGCAGATGTTGTTTTCGTGCAGTTCGAGCGTCATCTCACGGAGGGCCTTCATGCTGCCGACGATGACCGGGATGATCGGGCTTGGCGAGTCGCTGGTCTTAAAGCCCAACTTGCGAATCTCCTCGTGCAAGAACCGGCAGTTCTCCCAGAGGCGGTCGCGGCGTTCCGGCTCGTCCTTGATCACGTCGAGCGAAGCACTGGCCGCGGCCAGAACCATCGGGCTCGGAGCTGTCGAGAACATGCCGCTGCGGGCGAAGTACCGGATGTAGGTCACCAGATCGCTCTTGCCGGCGACAAAACCGCCGCAAGCTCCCAGAGCTTTGCTGAGTGTGCCGACGTGCAGATCAATTTCGCCTTCCAGGCCGAAACGGGCCGCGGCGCCGCGGCCTTCGGGGCCCAGCACGCCTGTCGAATGGGCTTCGTCGACCAGCAGCAAGGCGCCGTGTCGCTTGCAGACTTGCCAGATCTGGTCGAGCGGAGCCACGTCGCCGTCCATGCTGTAGATCCCTTCGACGCAGACCAGTTTGGTGCGGGCGCCCTTGTTTCGTTCGAGCACTCGCTCCAAGTGCGAGGCGTCATTGTGGTGGAAGACCTTGATGTTGGCGCCCGAAAGCTTGGCGCCGTCGACCATGCTGGCGTGGGCCAAACGGTCGAGGATCACCACGTCGTCTTTACCAACCACGGCCGAGATCACGCCCACGTTGGCGCCGTAGCCGCTGGCAAAAACGCAGGCTTCTTCGGCTCCCTTGAACTCGGCTAGCTTCTTTTCCAGTTCCTTGGTCACCGGGAAGGCGCCAACCAACAGTGGCGAGCTACCGGCGCCGGCGCCGTAAGTGGCTGCCGCGTCCTGGGCGGCCTTGACCACGCGGGGGTGATTGGCCAGGCCCAGGTAGTTGTTCGAAGCCAGGATGATCATTTCACGCGTGGCTTCGTCATACGAATAGTCGACCGTTGCGGCGGCGTCGCTCGGCCCAAGCAATGTCCGGCCGTAAAGGTTCTGGCCGATCTTTTGGAAGTGATCGACCGCCTTCTTGAAGAACGGGGCCAGTTCGCGGACGCCCACACCGGCTTCGCGTGCCCGGAGGATGTCGGCCAGGCTGCTCTGGTCGTTGATTTCGAATTCGAAGCCCGGTTGGACCGGGGCCGGATTCACGGCGACCAGGGGCGTGGTGGCGTCGACGGCTGGCGTCACGTTCGCGGTTGCAGGGGACATGGTGGGCTCCTTCAGGAATCGTGGAAAGATCGTTGGTTGTTTTGTGTTCGGGCCCTTGTTGGCCCTCTGTCCTGTGGAGCGTACGGAGCGCGCAGGTGTTACAGCGCCTTCGCCTTTATGCCAACGGAGCAGCGTCAGGAACGCGGTAAACCGTTCTCTTTAAAGCAGTCCTGCTTCCGGTCTTAATCAGAGGGGCCCCTACGCCGTTGCCAAGAGTTGTCAAAAAGCTGCTTAATTGGCCCGAAACGTGCGAGTTATGAGGACGACCATGAGCGACAGCCGGCGTCTGCCGGCGCGATTTTGCCGGAAAAGCGGCCAAGCCGCCCTGCCCCTGCTAATTGGGAGGCACAATTGCCTACAGGGTCTTTGAGAGTCTGGCCCGACCGCTGCCGGGAGCCGTTTGGGCGTTACAAATCCCAACGCTTCGCGCTTAACGGATCAACGAACCGTTGCTTCCGTTAAAACCGACGAAGGATGAACGATGAACACCACCACTCGATTCACCAGCCTACCGGTTAGCATGAATGAACCGGCTGGACCGATTTCCCTCGTCGCGGCCCCGCGGAACGCCGAGGCGACTTCACCCAGATGCAGCCCGCCGGAACCCGATCGCCCTGACCGAACCGAAATGAGTGGCCCGGAGAAGCCAACCGCAGAGCCGGCTCCGATACCCCTGTCCATCAGCCCCGCTACGGCGCCGACGTCGAGCAAGGAAAACAGCGCCGTCCGCGAGCGCCCGAACACGATGCATCCTTCCTACTCGCGAGTTGAAATTCGAGAGGTAACCAGTCGCCGCGATCGCGATCAGTTCATCCAATTCGCCTGGACAATCTACGCCGGCGACAAGCAGTGGTCTCCGCCGCTGTGGGTTGAAGCTCGCGCGTTTATCGACCGCAGCAAACATCCGTTTTACGCGCACGGCGACGCGGCGCAGTTTTTGGCCGTTCGAGATGGCGTTGTAGTGGGCCGCATCATGGCCAGCGACGATCCGCGCTACAACGCTGAACACAGCACAAACACTGGGTGTTTCGGACTATTCGAATGCACTGACGATCAGGAAGTAGCTGATGCGCTGCTGACGCGGGCCGCCCAATGGTGCCGAGCACGCGGCCGTGATCAGATCATGGGCCCGATTGATTATTCGACCAATTATCCGTGCGGTTTGTTGATTGATGGTTTCAACACGCCGCAGCGCGTGATGATGAATCACAATCCGCCGTATTATGCGAAATTGCTCGAAAATTGGCGGCTTTCGAAGGCCAAGGATCTGTACGCCTGGTGGTTTGACGATAAGGCGGACATGCTCGATCGCTGGGCCTCTTTGGCAGGACGATTTGCCAAGCGCGGGAACGTAACGATCCGTCCGCTGAATTTCAAAAACTTTGAAGAAGAACTTGCGCGCTGTCAGCACGTTTACAACGAAGCGTGGGAGACGAGCTGGGGCTTCGTGAAAATGAGTGACGCAGAGTTCCGACACATGGCCAAGCATTTGCAGCAGCTTGCGCAGCCCGAGTTGATGTTGCTCGCTGAGGTGGATGGTCAACCGGCAGGCTTCTGCGTGACCTTACCGGATTTTAATGAAGCGACGCGACCGTTGAATGGACGCTTGATGTCATGGGGCTTACCAATTGGTTTGATTCGCCTGTTGCGTAATCTGCGAAAAATTCGCACTGCGCGAATGGCAGTGCTCGGAATTATTGAACAATTTCGCCGCCGCGGCGTAGCAGAGTTGTTCATTCTCCGCGCGCTGGAAGTTGGGCGCAAGAGGTTGCACTACACCGGCGCCGAGCTTGGCTGGACGCTGGAAGATAACGATTTGATCAATCGCACGATTGAAAAAGTCGGCGGCCAGCGCTACAAGACATTTCGAATCTACGCGGCTAGCATCTAACGCGCCGCCTTTGCGCTTTGCGCGCATATCGTTTGCATTCGCAGGCATTGATTTCTGGTTTGATTGCAGCCGAAATTGCAAGCGAATCTCTCGACATTCCCCCCCTAGTTTCGCCTGCTTGACGGAGCCGCTGGCCCAAGTGGGGTCGGTTTTGGCTTTCAGCTTGCGCTCTTTCGACGCAGCATGTCAGACCTGCCGCCGTTTTTGCACAGGGGACCAGCGACTACTTGACGATCCACAAATCTTTATCTGGCAACAACTTGCGTCATCAATACAGACCTAGATTCCCTGGGTCTTACTCCGAGTGTGCCGACAATACTGAATCCGCCGAGTTTTTTGTTGACGCCGCTTCTAATGCTGGTACACTGTGCCCTATGTGGCTGGTATCAGGGACTCCTGATATGAGCGCTTTGTGGGTCTGCGTAGGCTCGCAAGGTTCGGAAACTAATTGTCAGCGATTGAGACAGGAAAGGAGCAGCAAATGAAGACACTCAGCGTTGTTCCTTACCTGCTATCGGCGCGTTTCTTTGCGCTGTTTGCCTGTGTCCAGCAGGCGGTCCGTGCCCAACGGGCCACTTCTATCTCAATCGCCGCTCAATCGAGTGAGCGTCACGCGAATGTGATTGCGGACGGTCGTCCAGTTTCCCTGAGCTTTGCGCTGAATTTTCGTGCGCTGCCGAACGGGCGTTTCACCCAGTCGCCATTTGCCGCGGAGGTGTGCTGACCAATCGCGGAGGCGCCCAGACAGGTTTTCGAACCGCTGGGTAAACAGACCTTTGGCTAGCATCAAAGTCTCAAATAGGAGCATGCAACTGGGAGCGAGTTCGAGCTGTTTTTAGAGCACACAACATTACAAGAGTGACTTATTTTTCTCTGACAAGGAGCGGCTAATGACTTCAAAGAAACTATTCGTGCTAGGCGTTGCGATCGCGCTTGCGTTCGCATTTGCTCAGAACGCCAGCGCCACCACGGTGACGTTTACGGTCGACACCACCGGAACAAACAGTCCAGTTGGCGGAGCAAACATTGCAAACACCTCTGGCAACGTCGGCAAATACAATGCAGGTAGCTGGCTCACACTGAGCGGCAACATCTCTGCTTCGGCCAGCGGTATCTCGGCTTCGGGCAACTTCGGTGCTCAGAAGGCGGCTTCAGGCGCTTGGTCGACCGGAAATCCCGGTAGCTTGGTTGGTTTCCTAAGCGGCACTTTGGCCGCGGATATCGACGTCAAGGCCGGCACCATTGCCTTCAATGGCGGTAGCGTCGTGACCGGCAACAACTACACGTCCAAGTACCCGATCGTGGGTGGCCCGGCCGTTCCTCTCACCCCGGCCATCGGCGGTGGCGTTAGCACCACGACCCCAGGTTCAGACCCAGGCGTCTACGGTGTGTCGCTCACGCTTAAGGCCCTCGGCCTCTTCACGGCTGCCAGCGGAACCGCGGCCCTGCGAAACGTCGAGATTGATTACAGTCAGACCGTCCCCGGTTCCTCGCAAGCCTTGACCGGCTCGCTGTCAACTGGCGCGTCGTTCACCACCAAGGCCACGGTTGGTCTTGGCATCGAGGGTGGCGATATCGATTACAACCTCAAGGGAGCCGTTGTTCTCGGTCAGACCGTTCCGGACATCATCGGAACCGGTGATATTGGCAGCAGCACGAAAGCGAATTTGAATGGCGCCGCCGGCACGCTGTTCGGCACGCTGATCGACCCTGTTCGTCAGATCTACAATTTCAGGATCGTCGTCCCCACAACGGTGACCACGGTTCAGACGATCACCGGCGATACTACCGCCACCGTCACCATTACGACGACGGGCCAAGTGGTTGGCTACGCCAACAACGTCCAGGTGCCTGAGCCTGCTACGTTTGCCCTCCTGGGCTTCGCGGCAGCCCCACTCGCGTGGTTGGCATACCGGCGTCGCAAGCGCGCCTAAGCGCAGGCTGTAGGCAGTCCTCTTTAATGTGAAGCTCGACGCCCTTCCAGGCCCTTAGCGCCTGGAAGGGCGTTTTTGTTGCGCGGCAGAGCGAACTCAACTCAAACACCGGTGTGCCGTTGCTATAGCGTGCGCCACCACACCTGCGGAGAACAAATGGTGGCAAGTTTGTCCCCTACTAGGATCGTCTCAAGGACAACGGAAGACCAGTTCGGGTCCCAAGAACATACGGTCGTCCCCATTGCCCCACGCCCGCCAACATCGGTCACTACAACGCCGGCGACTTTCTTCCGTCACCGGCGGGACCAGCGGACATTCAGCGATTTGGGCTTACAGGCAGGCTTTTCAGCTCAGAAGGTTTCCAGCGGCGTATGGTCCATCGGCGATGAATACCTCCGGAACCTTCGACCACAACCTGATGGGGAATGTGAGTCTTGGGAATACGGTTCCCAACTTTATCGGAACCCAGCCGCTTTCGAGCGCGAGCGTTCCCAATACCAGCGACCAGCTCGGAAGTCTAATGACGATCATTCTTGATCAACATCGCGGGCTTTAGTTGACCGTCCCTATTACGTCGACCACGACGCAGGACCTGACCGGCAGCGTGCCGGTTACGCTCACAGTAACGACAACCGGGCAGATCGTCGCCCATGTGCTATATCAAGCGCCTGAACCGAGTTCGTTCATTCTCTTGGGCTGCGCTGCGAACCGCTTGGGCTGATGGCGTGGCGTCGTCGCCAGCGTGGCAAACGTCTAGGACGCGGACGCATTCCTGGTTGAATAGGAGGCTCGACAGGCTCGCGCCGCCGTCCAGGGCGTTACCGCTGCGGCTGGTTCGCCCGATATTTTCGCAGCCACGCTTCCAGATCTGCCGCCAGCTGTTGGTTCCCCTGCGAGCGAGCCAACTCGATTGACCTCTCGGCCGCTTGCATGGCCTGTTCGCGCTCGTTTGCTTGAGCGTACGCGATCATCAAATGGGTATGAAAATCGACGTCTTCCGGCTTCAACTGGATGGCCTGCTCGAAGGCAGCAATCGCTTCCTGCGGACGTTTCGCCTTGCCAAACGCCACGCCCAAATCGTTGTGCCCCTCAGCGTAGTCCGGCTTAAGACGCGCGACTTCTTGAAAGCGCGGGATCGCCTCAGAGAATCGGCCCGCGGCCACCAGGGCGCCTCCCAGTTTGTGCTGCACAGCGACCGAATCCGGCCGCAGCTCAGCGGCACGCAGCAAATGCTCAATCGCCTCCTGCGGCCGACCCGCGTCCGCGTAGTAGTTCCCCAGGCAACTTCGGGACAGATATCCGGTCGGCGTGACCCGTAGCGCGTGTCCCAATAAACTCTCGGCCGTCTTCCAGGTAGCGACCTGCTGCGAGCTCAATAGCGCCAGCCCACTAAGCAGCACCACAAAACCGACAACTAGGTTGGGCCTCGCATAAAAGGTGAAGAACCAGGCAATCGCCAGGCTGGGGCCAAGCATCGCCAAATAGACATAACGATCGCTGACCGTCGAATACATCTGGAACAAGAACGAGACCAGTCCGCTGACGGGCAAAATGCTCACAACAAAAATCGCCAAGGCCCACAGCCAGGTCTTTCTGTGAGGCAGCAGCGCAAGCGCTGCGAATAACGCAACCGGCGCCAGCCACGCCACCCAGATCCAGGTCGTCGGCAAGATCGACTCGGGCGAGCGGGCGTAATCCACAGTCAAGGCAAATGGCAGCAGCAGTTTGTAGAGATAGAACGCAACCGTGTCCCCGGCGATCAGTGGTCGCATCGCCGCTGGCGGAATGAACGTCAGCAATTCGTCGCCCTGCGCGCGCTTGGCAATGATTGATATGAGTACAGCCACTGCCGCGCTAGGGACCAACTCCAGAGCGGATATCAGCGCAGACCGCTGCAAAAATCCGACCGAGATGATCCACGCGATCGGAACCACAACAATCGCCAAGGGCTTGGACAGCAGAGCCAAGATAAACGCCAGATTCATGCCCGCATACAATGCCCACCAATTCGCCTGGCTTAATTGTTCTCGGCGGATCCGATACACCAGCAGCGCTAGCCCTGCCAGGCAAAAGCAGTTGCAGAGGATCCCCTTCGTCTCAGAGATCCAGGCGACCGACTCCGCCTGGAGCGGATGGAGCGCAAAAAACAGCGCCGCCAACAGCGCCGCCAGGCGGTTCCCCGTGATCAGCTGGGCAAGGATCAGCACCAGTGACGCGTTGCAGCAGTGCAACAGCAGATTGCCGATATGAAACACGGCCGGGTTGAACGCACTTTTTCCAGCCCCGGCAAACGGCTGCGACATGGCCGCTTCGATGGCGTAGAAGGTGTACGTCACCGGCATGTACAAGTGCAGCACTGGCTCCCGCCATGGGCGCCACACATGCTCCATCGAGGTCGGATTGTAGAGCGGATTCGACGTCACCAGGACCGCATCGTCGATCGGCGCAAAATCGAACGTCGCCGTCTGGCCAAAGACCACGACGATCACACCGATCAACAGGGCGAAAGGGCCAAGTCGGGCCAGCCAATCGGGCGGCGTGGCCGTGCGCGTTGTCCGCTCTTGCTCCGTTCCGCCGGAATCGCCCGCAGCCGACTTCGTCCGCGCGGTAGCCGTGTTTGTCCGATCGGACCGGTTGGCCATAGTTCCAATTCTTCGTGCAGTTTTCTACTTAGTCGAACAGAACCCTTGCAGGTTGCACAACCATTCTAGGTCACGGCATTCTAGTTGATGCAGTCGTTGATCGGCAAAGGCCACTAACGGTAGCCATGTTCGCCGAACCAGGTCCAGGCGTCGGTGATCGTCTCTTTCAGCGGTCGTCGACGATAACCAAGTTCGCGCTCGGCGCGGGCGCTGCTGTAGTTCTTCGGCACGCGCGCCATGGCAACTGCCGCCGAATTTACATCGGGTTCGTTCCCGCTCAGTAAGCCCCAGACGTCGCCTGAGTAGCCGCCGATCGATGCAACGATCAGTCGAGCTTGCATCAGTGGCCGGATCGTGTGGCAGACCTCGGCGATCAGGCGGAAACCGTCGATGAAGCGCAATGTCTCGCCGGCCAGGATGTATCGCCGGGCGATTGCATCGCAATCTCTCGCCGCCAACACTCCGGCGGCCACGTCGCGCGCGTCGCAGACACTGAACCACCCCTTCGGCGCAAAGATTGCAGTTCCGCGCCCCACGGCCAGCACGACCTTTCCGGACGAAGGTTTCCAGTCCCATGGCCCGAGCATGTAACTGGGATTCACGATCACGCCGTTCAAACCACGCTCGCACTCCTCGAGCACTACCGTTTCGGCCGCGCGTTTGGTCAGGGCGTACGGTGTCTGGGGCGTGGCCCCCGGGGGCGTTTCTTCATCCGTCGGCACGGTGAGCGAGCAGCGTCCGAAGACATCGGTGCTCGAGATATGGACCATCCGGGCGCCGGTTTCGCGACAAGTGATCGCCACGTTGCGCGTGCCATCGACATTGATCGCCTGGTACAGTTCCGGCCCCCGCCAGCCCATCCGCACATGCGCGGCAGCATGGATCACCGCGGTCACTCCCTGGGATGCTGCGCGAACGTGATCGGGATTGCGGATGTCGCCAGGAACCTGTTCGATCGCAAGCCCCGCCAGTGATCGCGACTCTGTGTCGCGCACCAGCACACGAACGCTCTCACCGCGCGACAGGAGCAGGCGCACGATGTTGTTGCCCAACAGCCCCGTGGCCCCCGTTACTAAAGTTACTCCACTCGCGCGATTCATCAGGGACGATCTCGAATTCCGGAACAGGCAGCTCACCGACGATCGGCGGCGACAAAGCATTGGGAAGGTGTGCGCCGCTGCTGGCGTGTCCAGCAGCGCAAAATTATGCGAAACACTGCTGGACAAGCCAGCAGTGGCACACAGGAAGACGACCCAGGTTCAGCAATTAGCCGGCCAGCATCGGCGCCTCGGGCACGACGTCGTAGTACGTTCGATAGACGCCGCAGGCAAGCCGCTCGATGGTTGCCGCGTCGAACGCCTGGCCACCGAATCTCTCTAAAGACATAGTAGTCAGATCGTGGCCGGGGTCGCCACCCACGATCCATTGGGCAATCGCCTTGCCAACCCCGCCGCCGCCCGAAACGCCATGGGCACAAAAGCCACAGGCCACCCAAACGCCGGGTGATTCTGGGGCCGGCCCTAGCAAGAAGGCCCCATCGGTAGTAAACGACTCTAGTCCGTTCACACCCCGGGCAATTGGCGCCTCGGCGACCACCGGCAGCCGGCTCCGCGCCGCGCCTAATAACGACTCGAAATGAGCCGCGTCGAACGTCTGCACAGTCGGGTTTTCACGTCGCGGGATTGGCGTGGACCAGGGCCGCGGATCCCGCTCATAGCCCCCCAAAACCAGAAAGTCCTGCTTTTGCCGAACGTAAAACAAATTGTCCGGATCACGCATGTTCGGCAGCGGCTTGGCTGGCAGCTCAGCAAGAGGCGCGGTCTCCACATATTGATGCTGCATCGGCGTCAGCGGAATCGAAACACCGGCCAGGCGCCCGACGACTGGAGACCAGATGCCCGTAGCGATGACCAGCGTCTCTGTTTCGACCCGTCCCTTATCGGTCACCACGGCGCGGATGGCGCCCGCCGCTGACTTCTCGATCGCAGTGACTGCCGTGTGAGGCGCAAACGTTACGCCGAGTGCTCGGGCGTCGCGGATCATCGCTCCGGCCAGGACCGGCGCCGTCGCGGATCCGTCGGTCGGCATAAAGATCGCGCCGTGCAAACTTTCGCCGGTGAGCAGCGGAAATTTGTCCAGCGTCTCGGCCGGCGTGAGCAGTTCTGCCTGTAGGCCACACTTCTTGGCGAACGCAAGCTGCCGGCGGCACTCGGCCAATCGCGCAGCCGATGACGCTACGCGCAAGCTGCCAACTTCTTGAAATCCGCTGACGCCATCCAGTTGCAGACCGCGGTAGAGATTCACACTGTCCATCAATAGCCGCGTCAGCCCAACGTGCGAGCGCATCTGGCCGATCAAGCCAGGCGCGTGCGAAGTAGTGCCGCTGATCAATTCCCCTTGTTCGAGCACCAGGACATCCTTGCGGCCCAGTTGGGCCAGGTGCATGGCAATGCTCGAACCGGCGATCCCGGCGCCGATGACAACAATCTGTGCGCGATCCTGCATAGTTTTCTCGCTTAGAGGATGTTTCAAAACTTCGATGCAGGGGGACGGTCCCCAGTTTTGAAACAGCTTCTTATTCACCTAAGGCTTGCTTCAAGCGCGTCAAATCACTTTCGTTGCGCTCGACTTGTGCTGTCAGCTCAGCAAAGTCGGCTTTCAACTGCGCCAGGCTTGCGCGCAAGTCGGCGACTTCGGCAATCAAAGCGGCGGCGCCATCTGGCGACGGGGCTGTCCCACGCTGCGGCGCTGGCGCCCCTGCCCCGACAGTTTCGGCCAACGCAGCCACCGGCGACACAGGTCTGGATTGGCTCGCGCGTTCGCTCTCGTCGGCGTCCGAGATCGTCGCGGCAGACTCGGCGTGCAAGCGGCGGACCTTTTCCATCTCCTCCGGCAGGTAGAGCGTGTGCGTAATCACCTGGCCGCGCCCCTCGGGCGACAATGACTGCACCAGGCCCTTTGTCGTGAGCGATTCAAGAACAGGTCGCAGCGCTGCGAGATCCGCGATCGGCTCCATCCGCGCCACTCGCCCCCGCAAATCGCCCACAGTCTGCGCGCCGCGCAATAACAACTCGGCCATCACGGCCAGCTCGACCTTGTCGACTCCCATCCACTCGTAGAGGTAATGTCGATAGCGTTCGACGCGGCTATTCCCCTGCACCGCCGCCACGGCGCCCAATTGCCGGAGCCGATCGAGCGATAACTCGATCTCCTCGGCCGTCAGTTGCGTGACCGGCGCCCGATTGTTTTTTTGATTCGACCCGGTCACCAGGGCGTTCAACGACATCGGATAGGCGTCGGGCGTGGTCTTCGCCTTTTCGACCAACACGCCCAGCACGCGGCGATCTGTCGCCCGCACGGGCTTCCAGGTTGGCGGCGTCCCGGTGGGGCGAACCGGCATTTCGGTAGACATACTAGTGAGCTCCGCCTTGCAGACTTGCCTGATTCGTACGATCAAGCGTGAAAATCGGCCCTCTTTATGCCACGCAGGCGACCAATCGTCCAGCGCCGAAAGTGTCCACGCCGATTGCCTGCGCTTGGCCCGCCGCCCTGCCGCGCTATAATCGGAGCAGACGCAAGCAACGAATCGGTTTATCCAGGCCCCTTGGCATTCCTGTCTCGGGGGCGCCCTCTACGACGGAACAGCATGGCGACATCGAGCACCAAAGCAGCGAACTTGCGCGAACTGCGCGAAAGTGGCTGGGTTTCCAAAACGGTTAAGCGCGAGATTTACGACAACTTCATGGCCGGGCTGGCCGCCGACGAAGATCAGTTCCCCGGCATTGTCGGCTATGAGAACACGGTCATCCCCGAAATCAATCTCGCGCTGATCGCTCAGCACGACATGCTCTTCCTGGGCGAGAAGGGGCAAGCCAAAAGCCGGCTGATGCGATCTTTGATCCGCTTTCTCGACGAAGAAATCCCCTACATCGACCTGCCCGAGGCGCCCCTGCACGATGATCCCTATTGCCCGATCAGCGGCGCCTGCCGGCGGTTCGTCGCCAGCGTCCCCGAAGATCAAGTGCCGATCGCCTGGTGGCCGCGCGCCGAGCGTTATGCCGAGCGGCTGGCGCCCGGAACGAAATTCGCAGACATCATCGGCGAAATCGACCCATCGAAGCTCGCCGGCGGCACGAGCATGTCTGCCGAAGAGGCACTCCACTTTGGGCTGATCCCGCGGATGCATCGCGGCATCTTTGCGATGAACGAACTACCCGAGCTCGATGAATTGGTACAGGTCGGCCTGTTCAATATTTTGGAAGAACGCGATGTGCAAATTCGCGGCTTTCCCATCAAGTTCGACATCGACGTGCTGATTCTCTTTTCGGCGAACCCATCGACCTACAATCGCAGCGGCAAGGTGATCCCGCAGCTCAAAGACCGCATCGGGTCAGTGATTCACACGCACTACCCGCTCGAGCGCGACCTGGGCATTCAGATCATGCAGCAAGAGGCCGGCATTGATCTCGATGGCGACTTCCCGGTCGTCGTGCCCTACTTCATGCAGGAGATCATCGAAGAGATCAGCATCGTCGCGCGCAAGTCGAAGTACATCGACCAGCAATCAGGCGTCAGCGCGCGGTTCAGCATTGCCAACTATCGCACGCTAGTGGCCAGCGCTCGACAGCGCGGCGCGCGACTGGGCGAGCGGCCGTCCGTGCCGCGGATCAGCGATCTAGGGCACATCTATTCTTCGTCGCTCGGCAAGCTCGAACTCGACATGATGGGCAGCCATCAGATGAGCGAGCGGCAAGTGCTCGACGCGATCGTGGCCGAGGCAATCCGCAACGTCTTCGAGCAATACGTCGACCGGCACGGCTTGGACGAGATCGGCAAGATTTTTAGCGAAGGCGTGAAGATCGAAGTCGGCGACATGTTGCCATCGGCAGCCTACGCCGAACGCTTGCAGCGCGTGCCGCCGGCATGGGACAAGGCGTTCGAAGTCAACGCCTCAGGCGATCCGGCCGTACGCGCGAGTTGCGTGGAGTTCGTCCTGGCCGGGCTTTACGCCACGGACAGAATCTCGCGAGCCCAACAACGCGGGAAGATTTTCTACGAGACGTAGCCCACGTCCCCCTCTCCCCTTGGGAGAGGGCCGGGGTGAGGGCTACGAAGCGCGTGAAGGCTTCCATTCCGTCGCAATTCCCAGGCTGCGATTCCGCAAATCGCCGCAGGGGTTGAAGCGCAAATAAGGGGACTCGCATTAAAGGGAGACCAGACGATTTGAATCGAACTGCGTCCCCTTTCTTGTAGTTCGAATGGGAGAGACAATGGCTAGGATCGAACGATGAACCTGCGCAGTAGCACGAATCATAGCGAACTGTGAGATCGCATGAAGTTCCGGGGCTCCTATCGACTGAAAACGCTTCTCTACGCTGTCGGCGTAATCGGGATCTGTCTCGGTGTCTTTTGCTACGCGCACCGAGTCCCGATCAAACATGGCGAAATCACCATAACCGTTTGCTATGTCAAGGACTGGGAATCGCTCACTGGCGCATCCCCAGAGGCCATTCGACAAAATGCGGGCGTATTCTGTTTTGAAGTAGATCAAGTGTCGGATCTATTCCGAGATTTCTCGGTCGAACCCGACATCTCGTACAGCGAGAACCTGACCGGACGCGCGGGGGAATTTATGCCCAAAGTTCCCAGCGCGTTCAACCTGGGAGCATTTCGTGTCCGACAATTTGATAAGCCAGTTGGTAAATTTTCGCACGACTTTGACCGATCGACTGGCGTGATGGATTCCTACAGCTTGAGCGGTCGACTACAGGAGAGCCTAGTCTCACCGAAGAGATATACCATTGCGTGCGTTGTCAATTACGAGGTCGGCGACATGCCACCTGAACCAACAATGAAACCAACAACGTTTTCCGAAATTCTCAAGAGTGGCCGAGGGCGGACCTCAAGCAAATCGGGAAGATACAACTTGTTTTACAACGGAACGGTTACAGGCAATGTGATTGTCTTCGCAAAGCTTATCGACAACACACTCGTCCATCTGACCATTGTTGACCTTCATTGAGGCTGCGCATAAAAAAAGGACGCGACTCTTTGAATGGAGTCGCGTCCCTTTTAAGATTTCAACGAAGAACCGGTGGGCTTGCGCCCAGCCGCTCACAGAACGAAGTGCAAGCGACGCTCTTACGTCAACTGCCACAGCGCCATCTTTAGCGTGTCGCCCAGGCGTTTGTTGACGCCTAGCACCGCCGCCGGCTCGAAGCCGCAGTGGACCATGCAGTTTTCGCAGCGGGGGTCGTTGCCCCGGCCGAGCTTGTCCCAATCCGTCAGCTGCACCAGGTCATCGTACGTCTTGTGGTGCGTGTCGGTGATCAGGTAGCACGGACCTTTCCAGCCCTTGATGTTGCGGGTGGGATTGGCCCAGGCGGCGCACTTCAGCTCGCGCTCGCCGCGGAGGAATTCCAGATAGATCGGCGAGGTGTTGAGCTTGAACTTCTTGAGCAGTGACTTCGCCTGTTGGAACTTGGCGTGAATGTCTTCACGGGTCATGAAGATCTGTTCCGCGCCGGTGGGGTTGGTCTGTTCGACCGCTGAGTAGCCATAGGCCGGCGACATCATGAAACCATCGACGCCGAGTTCGGTGAGATACGCCAGCAGCACGGCGATCTCGTTCATGTCAGTGTCTTTGTAGATCGTCGTGTTCGTGCAGACCAGGAAGCCGGCTTCCTTGGCGGTCTTGATCCCTTCGACGGCTTCTTGAAACACGCCCTCTCGCTCGACGGCCTTGTCATGATTCTCTTCCATGCCGTCCAAGTGGACGTTGAAGAAGAATCGCGAGTCTGGCTTGAAGTTGGCGATCTGCTTGCGGATGAACATGCCGTTGGTGCACAAGTAGATGTGCTTCTTCCGCTCCAGGATCTTGGCGACCAATTCGTCGATTCCGGGGTAGATCATCGGCTCGCCGCCGCAGATGCTGACGACCGGAGCGCCGCATTCATCGACTGACGCCAGGCATTCCTCGATCGTGAGCTTTTGCTTGATCGTCTGCACGTACTCGCGGATCCGACCGCAGCCGGTGCAAGTAAGGTTGCAGGCGTGGAGTGGCTCCAGCATCAACACCAGCGGAAATTTTTCCTGTCCGCTGAGCTTTTTCTTCAGCAGATACTTGGCCATCGTGCTGGTCAGAGAGAGCGGAAACCGCATGCTGCACTCCTTGCTGGTGGTTTTTGAGAGCCGATTTTCATCTTCGGCGTCAAAACCTGTTTAGGTCCGTCTAGGTCGCGATTCGTTGTTGGGTTGCAACGATCGCGTGCGCTCGGCATCCTCGCCTGTGCGCTTAAACTTCGATCCGAACGTAGTGGTTTGCTCCGGCTGTCGGTAATGTCGCGGCGGCCGGCGTGGCCCATTGCGACAGCGCCATCAGCGGGAAATAAATTGGGTACCAGTGATAGCGGAGATAGAAGACGCGTGGGAAACCGGTGCCGGTGAATTCCAGCTCAGTCCACGTGCCGTCATCGTTTTGCGCGTCGATCAGGTATTTCACGCCGCGGGCAACCGCTGGGTGATCTCGCAAGCCGGCGGCCAACAGGCCCATTACAGCCCACGCCGTTTGGCTGGCGGTCACCGGACCTTGTCCGCGCTTATGAGGATCGGCGTAGCTGTCAGGCGATTCGCCCCAGCCGCCGCACGATTGTTGCCAGGCCAGTAGCCAGTTGCCGCCGCGAACCATTTGTGGATCGTCGGTCGGCACGCCTACGGCCCGCAGGCCAACCAGTGCTTGCCAGGTGCCATAGATGTAATTGACGCCCCAGCGGCCAAACCAACTGCCGTCGGCCTCTTGCGCGTTGCGGAGATAGCTCACCGCGCGGTCCACGGCCGGATCGCCTACGCGGCGGCCCAATTGGCCGAACGACTCAAGCACGCGCGCCGTCAGGTCGGGCGTGCTGGGATCGATCATGGCGTTGTGATCCGCAAACGGCACATGGCAGAGGAACTGTCGCGTGTTGTCACGATCGAACGCGCCCCAGCCGCCATCGCGGTTCTGCATCGCCAGCATCCAATCTTCGCCGCGACGAATCGCGTGCGTGGCGCGATCGAGCATTTTGGCCGCAGCCGCCTCGGTTGGATCGACGCTGCGCGGACCGAGAGCCGAATGTGGCGTCGTAACCTGCGCCGCCGCAGGAGCAAACTGATCGGCCAGCGACATCAGCACCATCGCCGTGTCGTCGAGATCTGGATAAAACTCGTTGGCGTGTTCGAAGCACCAGCCGCCGGCCTCGGCCTTGACGGTTTGGGCCCAATCGCCGCGACGTTCGATCTGTCGGTCGAGCAGCCACTGCACGGCCGGCGTCACGGCTTCGTGTCCGGCCGCAACTCCGCTGGCCGAAAGGGCGCGCAGCGTGATGGCCGTATCCCAGACTGGTGACTTGCATGGTTGCAAGCGCGCCGTCTCTTCTTCTTCGATGATCAAACCATCGAGCCGCTCGTAGCAAAACTGTAGTTCGAGCGAGTTCTCGGCGTAGCCCAGGCTGCGCAGCGCGATAATACTCCAGATCATGGGCGGGAAGATCGCGCCCAGCCCATCACTACCGGCAAAGCGTTCGACCATCCAGCGTTCAGCGGCGGCCAGCGCGCGCTTGCGGAACGGCGTCCAACCTTTGCGCTGCATCGCGCGCAGGCCTCGGTCGATGACGCGGAAGAAGCGATCCCAACTGAAGGGACCAGTTCCCCCTTCGAGACCTGGGCAGCGCAGCGGCGGCCAATCTTTTGGCTCCTTCAGGAACAATTCGCGAATGCCGAGGTGCGGCTCGATGTGCGTGACGGGCTCCAGCGCTCGCATGATCGACAGCGGCACCAGGATCGTGCGGCTCCAGGCGCTGACAGAATACAAGTGAACCGGGAACCAGCGCGGCGCGAGCATCACCTCGGGCGGAACGGCCGGGCACTCGTTGTATTCAATCTGGCCCAACAGCGCCAGGTAAAACCGAGTGAAGCTGTTCACCGCGTCGGCGCCACCGTGCGTCAGGATGGCCTGCCGCGCGCGCTGCATATGCCGCGCGCTGGGATCGTGCCCCGTTAGTTTGAGCGCGAAGTATGCCTTGACGCTGACACTGATATCGAGGGCGCCGCCCGGATAAAGCGTCCAGCCACCGGAAGGCAATTGCTTCTCGGCGATATATCGCGCGGCCTTGCGCGCGATAGGCGTATGGTGGCGGCCTAAGTAGGCCAGGAAGATGATGTATTCGCTTTCCAGAATGGTGTCGCCTTCGAGTTCGGCAACCCAATGTCCATCTGGATTTTGTTGTTCGAGCAACCAATCGCGCGTGCGCGCAATGGCTTGCGCCAAACTAGTATCTGGACCAGCGGCGACTGCTGAGTGATATGCTGGCACGAACGACGCCGGCGCAATGCCGTCTGTCGAAACGATACCGTTAGTCGCCACGGTAATAGTGCGGCTCGATTCCATTCGCTGCCTTCGCTCCCCCGCGGTGCTTCCTTGTTGCGCCAGGGCCGCAATTGCGGTTAGTCAGGCAGTCTACGCCACACGAGCATTGCCAACAAGATCAGTGAAGCAGAGCCCCTTGCGAAGACCAGGGAACTGCGCGCACTGCGGAGAAGATCGCGCTAGCAGTGCTAGCACAACCTCGCGCTGCGAGACGAACCACGGGGCAATTTACTCGGGCGCAGGAGGCGATGGACGATGCACCGGGAAAAGCTCACCGGCGCCGGCGATCCCTTCGATGGGTCGATCAAGGACCTCGCGGCGAACGAGATCAACCAGGATGGCTGGCTGGATGTAATCGCTGTATCCGTAGTTTCCTTTTTCGCGATAGCGATCGATCCACTCCCAGCTCACGTAAACGTAACGGACGCCGTGCTCTGCCAGAATGCCGCGGATCTCTTTGGGCGACCGCCCTTTGAACCACTCATCGAAGAGATTCGGATCGAAGACCGTGTTGTAGTAGACCGGCATGTCGAGATCAAAGACCTCGGCGTCGCCCACGCTCAGCACCGCTTCACCGGGCTGAATATGCTCGTTCAAATAGACCTTCCAAGGATCGACGCGCGCGGGGTCCTGTCGCAATTGCGAGGTGCGAGCAAAGTAAGCGTTGTCACCGCCACCACCGGCCACGATGAAAACCCAGTTGATGGCCAGACCGGCTGCGAGAAACCAATTCAGAATCGGCCTGCAATCGCGCCAGCGAGAATCAGTAAACGCCAGCCCTGCCAGCATGGCCGCAATCGGAATCGCCGGCGTCCAGAAACGATCAAGCCGATGCGTGAATAGCCACCACGCGAGCAAGTAATAACCACCCAGGGCGCCCAGCGCGAGCGCCAGCCTGCGATGACGCGAGCCGAGCAGCCCGAGAGCCGCGAGCGGCACGATCAGGATGCTGGCCAGAGAATTCTGTAGCACCACGCCCATGACGGAAGTCAGCAGCCACGTCGGCCCAAAGCCTTCGGGATCGTGCGCCTTGTTCCACCGCGCGGCCAGTTCCGGCGTCCGCGACTCGCCCCCGAAGATCTCGTAGGCCAGCGGGTAGACCGGGTTTCCGGTCAGCGCCCAGTTCTTCAGAAACCACGGACCGCAAACAATGGCCGCGGCCAGCACAAAAGCAACCGCAGGCGCCAGCCGCCGCCACGCGGGCTCGATCGGAGCGACTTCCGAACCACTCCGCGAAGGATTCAGCCGCTCGCGACCGCGAGTCCACGAGAAATACGCAACATAGGCGGCAAGCGGGGTCGCGACGAACACCAGGTTCGGATACTTGCAAGCGACCGCCGCGCCGGCCAACAGGCCAGCCAGCAAGACGCGCGGCAGACGTTTACCCACCGGGGCGTTGCGCGCGAGGAGCGTGGCGTACGTGGCGCTCCAGAGAAACATCGCCGAAACACCTTCGACCAAGCCGTCTGTGGAGACCTGGACGATCCACGGCGCCGAAAGAAACACGAGCGCCGCAACGACGCCGCTCCGGTTTCCGGCCCAGCGCCGCCCAGCGGCCAATAGCCCCAGCGCCGCCACCAGTGCGCAGGAGGCAATGATTGTCTTGCCTACGAGCGCGCCCAGCCACCAATCGCCTAGGGCCTGCATCGCCGCCAGGCTGAGCATTTCGCTTCCCGCAGGCATGTTGGCGTAGACGTTATGCGGTAAGAACGTGATGGCGCCCTGCTCGTAAAATTCTTTGGGCGCCTGAAGGTGATATTCGCGGACGTCAAAATCAACCGGCGGCAGGGCGCCTCCCAGGACGATCGCAGCGACGAACGGCGCTACGACCCACAGCCAGAGACGATCAGCATGCGAGGCGTGCGCATGGTCCTCGGCCGCGGGCTCATAATCAATCAATGCTTCGGGTTCGGGATCTTTCAGCAGCCACCACCGCGCGGCTGCGGCGACGCAAACAATCGCCGCCGGCGCCAGGACCGCGCCACGATTCTGCAATTGGCCGAGCAATCCAATCGCCAGCATGTAGAGCGGCGTGGCGGCTAGCCCCAGGCAGGCCGAGAAAAAAACTCGCTCCAGCCGTGTCAGTCCTCGCTCTGCGCGCACGATGCCCAGGAGTAGCCAGCCAGCCAGCGTGATTGGAACGAACATCAGCGCCGCGAGCGCGATGACATGCAATCGTTCGAGCAGCGCGAACGCTGGTGGATCGCCCACCCAGTTGCTGATCACTTCGTCCGGCAAGAGCAGCGTGTTCGCCAGACGCTCGCCGCGACTCGGATAACCCGCGTTGGGGATCGGCGTCAACAGGAAGATCAGCGAGTAAACAAACAGAAAAACAAAGACACCAAACGCCGGACCTGTGAGCCAACCTGCGATTGGCGCCTGCGGCGCAGTGGCCGGCGTGACGCGTGACAACTGCGAGCGGGACTTGCCCATCGTCGTGGGGCCTGTTCTCTTTGCGGCCGAGTCGTTCGGCCCTGCCTGGGAGCGTGCGTTGGTCGATGCGACCGCGAAGGGATTTTTACAACGATTTCAGGTATTCGAGGACCGCGGTCTTTTCGTCCTCGGTAAGTTGATCCGGGAAGTCATGCCCTGCGGCGCTTTTGCCAGGCAGGCGCGTATCGAAATAACGCCGGCGTTCGACGTCACTACGAACGTCAGGCGGCAGATTATCGAAGGTGACAACCTCGAGCCCGACGCGCTGGTGATCGTACCCGTCTTCGCTGCGCAGCCAGACGGCTGGCCGCTTCGCTGGATGAAGCACATGCCAGAGCGTGGGAACGCTGCCATTGTGAAAGTAAGGAGCCGACGCCCAAACGCCGTCGAGCGGTGGCGCGACATAGCCGTCCGGCTCGGCTACCACGGTGCGCTTCCCCCCTTCGCCGAACCAGCCGACGCCAAAGCGGCGGCGATGTTCGACCGGCATTCCGGTCAGGCGCAACGGATCGGTGCCCAGCACGTCGATCGGGATGCGCTTCTCCGGATATTTTCCATCGCGGCCATTTTCGCCGTGGCAATCAGCGCAGACACGGTTGTACGCCACGGCGCCGCGCGCGGCGAGCGCCTCGTCGATTTTGCCGGTGTACTTCGGCGGCTCGACCGACTCGATCCAGGTCAGCACGTCGGCAAAGTCCGACTCCCACGCTTTCACGGTGTCGCCGGTATTGTTCGGGTAGAGCACGAACTGCATGATTGTGCGGGGCGTTTTTTCGGCAAAGCCATCGATATAGAGCCGCTTCTTCTTGCGGACGTTCCAGAACGGTGGCGCGTCGAGGTCGTGATGCTCGAAGATCGGCATCGTGTTCTTCATGTTTAGATTCAAATCGTCATCACGTAGCGCGGTCAACTGCACGCTGAAGACCTGCGCATCGGTCGTGCCGTTGGTCAGCCCAAGCGGCGCGGTCAGTCGACTGATCTGCCACGGCTGCGGTTTGCCGCCGCCGAGCATCCAGGCGCGAATGATTTCATTCGTGAGCGTCTTGAAGGCAAAGTGCGAATTGCCCAGGCCAGCGATCGGTTTCCCTTCGACCTTGCCACCGTGACACGAGAGGCACGTCAGCGACCAACCGCCCGACCCGTCGGAGACGTACGCCATCGGGATCTCGGTCGCGGCGTTGGCTGCGTCCGGCGCGGGAACCAGACCGTAGCGAGATAGCGCCATCTTGCGCCGCTCTTCCGGCGTAGCGTTCTTGGCCTTGGCTTGCAGGTCCGCAGGCCAGGTGCGCCAGATTTCGTTGAACGCCGATTCTGGAAATTCCGCGGGCAGGTAGGGCTTGGTGCGAACAAACTCGTAGCCACGCTTGGCGGCGGCCGCTTTGCTCGCTTGCTCTTCAATCTTCGAGGGCGATCGTTCCGCGGCGCACGCCGCTGTGGCGCCAAACCAACCATTCACGCCGCAAAGGAATAGAAGAGACGCCAGGTGGAGGCTGCGGAGTCGCATGGTCTGAGATCTCGCACATCTTTGTACGCTTGGCCGATTTCGCTCGAACGAGCTGGGCCTGTCTACATGATAATAGCAGCCCTAGGGGCCGATTTGGCAACTGTTTTACCCAATCGGGGCCGGCCGCAACCGGGGGCGTGACAACATCTTATCACACCCTGGCTCAGGTGGACGTGAGATGTGATTTCTATGCCGTAAGAACAGCTTGACTTTGGGTCCCAACCCCCAGACAATCAGGCCGGATAACCGGTCCAGCCAGCAGGCATTGCCTGTCTAGCTCGTTGGAGGGAGTTCCGGGGCCTGAGTGTAGTTGATCTGATCCTCGACCGGCCGACGGCCTTAGCGCCGTCAGCCTGAAGCGTTACCAACGGTTCGGCGTTCTAAAACAAGGGAGATCGTTATGAAGAGTCGTATTCTGTTCGCAGTGGTGATCGGGTCCGCTCTGGCGATCGCCCAGACGATGGTCGCCGCCGACAAGACCGCCGAAAAGTACCAGGCCAAGTGCCCGGTTTCGGGCGGTCCGGCCAAGGCCGACAAAACAGTCGAGTTCAACGGTGGCAAGGTTCAGTTCTGCTGCGACAAGTGCCCCGAAGCCTTCAAGGCCGACACCAAGAAGTTCGCCGCCAAGGCCTCGCTCCAGATGGTTGGCACCGGTGAACTGAAGCAAGTTGCCTGCCCCTACAGCGGCCAGCCGGTCAACCCAGAACAAACCGTTGATATCGACGGCGTGAAGGTTGCCTTCTGCTGCGAGAAGTGCAAGGGCAAGACCGAGAAGGCTGATGACAAGGTCGCTCTGGCCTTCGGTGGCGACATCACGAAGGGTTTCACCGCCCAAACGAAGTGCCCGGTCAGCGACCAGCCGATCGACATCAGCAAGACGGTCGACTACAAGGGCGCCAAGGTCTACTTCTGCTGCGGCAAGTGCCCGGCTGCGTTCGAGAAGGACCCAGCCAAGTTCGCCAGCAAGCTCCCGAAGACCGAAAAGAAATAGTCGCGAGCGCCAGTGCGGGCGATAGCGATACTCCCCACGCCACCGAAGGCGCGGAGACTGCAAAGCACAGGATGTACCACAAGCCGGGAGGTCCACTAGTTGGCCCTCCCGGTTTTTTTTATGCGCGGGCGATAGTATCCCTCCGGGGTCGATCGTGGGATTGGGCGCCACTGGCACTGCCAGTGCCTTCCTCCACAATGATGGCAATTCGAAGCACTGGAGGAGCCAGTGGCACACCAATTTGTTGCCATGAAGGGGGGCGGAAGAACCCTCGCTGGCGCTTCGGGTTAGTGTTGTGCCACTACTGAATGCCGGCCAGGCTGCACAATGAGGCCGTGGCGACCGGTTGCGGGCAACTCCAGACCAGGAAGAACAACGCCTCGCGGCACCAGCGCCCTGCCGGACTGCCGGCCAGGTAGCCTGTTCCTTTGGCCGCGGTTAGCGCCGCCTGTGTTCCGCGCAGCGCCAGGCTATTCGCCCGGAAGCGGAGGTCTTGCGATGTGCAACGCTCGTCGCCAGCCGCGACCAAAAGCAAATCGGCGGCCGCCTGGTCGACATCGAGCCGCAGGGCCTCGGCCGGCGCGCGCAATTCTTCGCGCTGCACGGCTTCGTGCTCCAAGTAGGCGATCGCCGTCGTCGCCAGGCCGATCGCGAGGGTCGACGTTTGCAATCCGCCGGTCGATCCGCCGATGCCGAGCGACATCACATTCTCGATCGGCCCAGCTAGCAGCCAGTCTCGCGACACGGAGACCTTATCAAACCGCACAGCGCCGGTGTGGCTCGATGAGAGACCCACCAACGGCAAAGGCGCATCAGCGCTCACCCCGGGCAAATCGGTCGGCACGGCAACCAGGATCTGTCGGCCATCGGCGAGTGTCGCCCCGGTGACAATGGTCTGCGCGTGGGCGCCGCCGGTCACCCAAGGGCTGAAGCCAGCTAACTGAAATCCATCGCTGGTTTCGGCGGCGGTCAGCACCGGCTTGGCCAAATGCCGGCGACTGGTCGTCAAGTGCGAAATTCCCACCGTCGCGAATTGCTCGCCACTCAACAGCGGCGGCAGTAGCTCTGCCTTGCGCGACGTCTCGCCAAAGGCGATGCGCTGACAGGCGCCGGTGCGCTGCGTGAGGATGAAAGTTGTCGTCAAACATGCCTGGGCGAGCCGCAAGTAGCCGCGAATCAGATCGACGTCGTTCCACTCCTGCCCACCGCACTCGCGAGGCAGAAACCATTGATAAACGCCAAATTCGCCGAGCAGACGCAACTGCTCAGCCGGCCAATTGCCCGAGAGATCGAGCGCGTCGGCTCGCGACGACAGCTCCGCGCACAGAACGTCGAGCGCGGGATCCTCAGGCGAGGTAATGATCTGAGACAAGGTCATCGTGGGTTCCTGCAAATTGCGGTTTTTATTGTTTGCAGATCGAGGTTGGCGCCTGGTCGACTCCACCTTCCGCGCTTGATTGTTGGATGGCACGCCCACGCCAACGAAACGAGTTTTGAACAGGGGTCGCTCGGATTGGCGAAAATTGCTACAATTGCGGCCTTTGCGGCAGGGAGGAAACTAGGTCGCCAGTTCGCTGAAGGATGGTCTGCGATGAGTCGAACAGAAATTGCGCCGGGTAAGGGCAACGAGGGTCTCCCTAAGGGCGGAGTCGAGTTCGAGTCCATTTACGACAAGTTGCTGGCCATGGCCAACAACCTGTGGTGGAGTTGGCATCCCGAAGTTGTCGAATTATACCGCGACCTCGACCCGATTCGCTGGCGACAGTTGGATCATAATCCAATTGCCCTGCTATCGGAGTTTACTCCCGAAAGGCTGGAGACGCGGGCCAGCGAGCTGGTGCTGCACAGCCGGATCAATCATGCTTTCCGGCGTTTGAAGGAATATCTCGCCAGCAACAACCCCTGGGCAAAGACCCACACGGGCGTGCTGGGGGCTCGGCCGGTCGCCTATTTTTCGGCCGAGTTCGGCATCCATGAATCGGTGCCCATTTACTCCGGCGGCCTGGGTGTCCTTTCGGGCGATCATGTCAAAAGCGCCAGCGATCTGAGCGTGCCGTTCTGCGCCATTGGGCTCTATTACGACCAGGGCTATTTCAAGCAGCACCTGGACGTCAACGGCTACCAGGTCGAAGAGTACATCAATACTAAGGTCGAAAACCTGCCGATGCGGCCGGCCGTGGATCCCCACGGTAAGCCGATCACGATTGCCATCGACACCCGCGCCGGCAAGCTGCTGGCCAAGCTGTGGCTGATGAGCGTCGGACGGGTCAATTTGTATTTGCTGGATTGCGACGTCGACGGCAACAGCCCGGAAGATCGCGAACTGACCAGCCGGCTGTACGGTGGCGATCATCGTACGCGCATCCGCCAGGAATTGGTGCTGGGCGTCGGCGGCGTGCGAGCGCTGCGTGCCCTGGGCATTACGCCGGGCGTCTATCACGTGAACGAAGGGCACAGCGCCTTCGCCACGCTGGAAGTCATCCGCGAGATGATGGAGCTGGACGGGCTGAGCTTCGACGAAGCGCTACGAGAAGTTGCCCAGCGGACCGTTTTCACCACGCACACGCCGGTTCCGGCCGGCCATGACCGCTTTGACGCCGGTCTGATCGAAGAACATCTTGGTCCACTGCGTGATCAACTTGGCATTTCGCTCCAGCAGCTGATGGGCCTGGGACGCGTCGAGCCGCAAAACGAAGGCGAAACCTTCTGCATGACGGTCTTGGCGCTCAAGCTCTCTCGCCGCGCCAACGCCGTGAGCTCTTTGCATGGCCACGTCTCTCGCCGGATGTGGGCCCACCTCTGGCCGTGGCGCGTGGAAGAAGAAATTCCCATCGGCCACATCACCAACGGCGTGCATGTGCGCAGTTGGCTAGCCTGGCAGATGCAGCAACTATACGACCGCACGTTCCCGGTGAAATGGTTCCTAAAGATGGGCGAGCCTGAAGCCTGGCAGCTCATTCATAGTGTCGATCCGGGCGAGCTGTGGGAGACGCACCATACGCTGAAGAACCTGCTGCTGGCGTTCGTGCGTCGGCGCGTCAGCCGGCAGCGTCGCCGCCGGGGCGAGAGTGACGAGTCGATCGAAATGGCTCGCAACATGCTCGACCCCAACGTGCTGACGATCGGCTTTGCCCGCCGTTTTGCCACGTACAAACGGGCTGACCTGATCTTGCGCGACTTGGACCGTTTTCATGACCTGCTGAACGATCCCGATCGCCCGATCCAGATCGTATTCGCCGGCAAGGCGCATCCGGCGGACGAGCCCGGCAAACAACTGATCAAAAAGATCGCCAACCTGCGGCTCGATGATCGCTGTGCTTCGCGCGTGGCGTTCCTCGAAGATTACGACATCAACGTCTGCCGGCACATGGTGCAAGGCGTGGACGTGTGGTTGAACAATCCGCGCCGCCCGCTCGAAGCCTCGGGCACCAGTGGTCAAAAGGCCGTGCTCAACGGCGGACTGAATCTTTCGGTGCTCGACGGGTGGTGGGCCGAAGCGTACGACGGGTCGAATGGATTCTCGATCGGGCGCGGCGCCAGCCATGCTTCGGACGAGCTCAACGACCGTCGCGACGGTGAAGACTTGTACCGCGTGCTGGAGCAGGAAGTGATCCCGCTCTATTACGACCGCGACGTTGACGGTCTGCCGCGGGCTTGGATCCGCCACATGATGAATTCCATTAGCACGCTCGCCTGGCGTTTCAGCGCGCACCGCATGGTCATGGACTATGTGCGCCACGCCTACCTGCCGGCTGCCGGCGGGATGAGCTGCGACATGTCTGTTCGATAATCAGGAAGCGTTTGTAAATCGAACAGCGTGCTCTGCGCGTTTGCGCAGGGCGCGTCAGGCACGGACGCCTCGCCAGCGGGCTCGCCCGCTTTTCTATTCGCTTGAGTCGTTGGGGGAAGATGTTGATGTCGATTACGAAATTCATGGATCATAACTTCCGGCACTTCAATGCGCGGGAGACCGTCGAAGCGTCGCGAGCCTGGAAAAAGTTCGTCGAAGACGGCGGCAAGATGCTTGTCGCCATGGCAGGCGCCATGAGCACGGCCGAACTCGGGATTTCGCTGGCCCGCATGATCCGCGCCGGCAAGGTGCACGCCATCAGCTGCACGGCCGCCAATTTCGAAGAGGACATCTTCAACCTGGTCGCCCACAACGACTACCGGATGTGCCCCAACTACCGCGATCTCTCACCCGACGATGAAGTCAAGCTGCGTGACGACGGCTACAACCGGGTTACGGATACTTGCATCCCGGAAACGGTGATCCGCCACATCGAAGGCAAGCTGCTCGAGTACTGGGTCGAAGCCGGCGAGAAAGGCGAGTCGTACTTCGCCCACGAGTATTTTTATCGTCTGATTCACGACGGCGTTCTCGACAAGGTCCGCGAGATTCCCAAGGAAGACTCGTGGGTTTGGGCCGCCTACGACATGAAAATTCCGGTCTACACGCCCGGCTACGAAGACTCGACGCTTGGCAACATCTTCGCGGCCCGCGCGCTCGAAGGAAAAGTCAAAAGCCACAACGTGATCAAGAGTGGCACCCAGCAGATGGAGCACCTGGTCCGCTGGTATCTGAAAACGGTCGAAACGTCGCCGATCGGTTTCTTTCAGATCGGCGGTGGCATCGCTGGCGACTTTGCCATTTGCGCCGTGCCGCTGATCATCCAGGATTTGGAAAAAGACGTCAGCCTGTGGAGCTACTTCTGCCAGATCTCGGATTCGACGACATCGTTCGGGTCGTACTCCGGCGCGGTGCCGAACGAGAAGATCACCTGGTGGAAGCTCGACCGCGACGCGCCTAAGTACATGATCAATTCCGACGCGTCGATCGTGGCGCCGCTGATGTTCAGCTACGTAATGGGCGAGTAACGTCGGCCATCACCAGGTATCGCTTACTGGCTAGATTGACGGGAGGGCGAGGCTCCCGCCGAGCCGCGAAGCTCGCTCAATCGCGCATCCAAAGATGTCTCACGCGGAGACGCGGAGTGCGCGGAGAAAGCACGTTTGTATACTCCGCGTGCTCCGCGCCTCCGCGTGAGCTGATGTCTTTTGGGGTACGCCCGATCGCCAATCCATGGCGAATAACCCTGCTCGCTTCGGCAATATCAAACGCGCTGCGCGGCTCAGCGGGAGCTTCGCCCTCCCGGGACCGTTCTCTTGAGGGCGCCGCTCCGACCAACTACTTCGCCGCGGCCGCCGCTTCTTTAGCCGGCGCCAGGTTCTTGTCGAAGAACGTCCACACGTTGGGATATTCGTTCATGATGCCGGGCCAATAAGTATGGCCCCCTTTCTCGTGGACGATCAGCTCGACCGGCAGGCCGACTTCGTCGTACTTATCTTTCATGATCTTCGACTGCTGCAGCGGCACCGTCAGGTCGCGGTCGCCGTGGATCAACAGCAGCGGTGGGTCATCCTTGCTGACAAAGTAAATCGGCGAGATCGATTTCAACTGACCTTCGATGTCGGTCACTTTGGCAAACAGGCCCGGCAACAGGTCCGGCTTCAGCTTATTCATCAACTGATAGCCTTCCGGCTGGCCCCAGTTGATCAGGTCTGTCGGCGGGAACCAGCCCACCACGGCTTGCGTGCGCGAGCTGACTCGCTCGACCGGGTCCTTCGCTTCCGGATTACCATCGTCGCCGGTCACGGCGACCATCAACGAAAGATGCCCGCCGGACGAACCACTAGTGATGCCGATGTGATCCGGGTCGATGTGAAAGCGCTTAGCGTTCATGCGGACGAACCGCACGCTGCGGCGAATGTCGTCGACCATCTCCGGCACAAAGTAGCGAGGGGCGCTGCCATGCCGTGTGATGAAGACCGTGTAGCCCCCCTTGAGCAGCCCCTGCACCCAGTGCTCTTTGGCGCGGGTGTTTTCATCGTGCCCCGGAATGTTCGATTTGCTTGAGCGCCAGCCGCCGCTCGAAACGAGCACGACGCCGATTCCCTTTGGCTTCTCCTCCGGCGTCAACACATCCAGCGTCAGGGCCAGGCCATCCTTATGGCCGTAGACAATGTCTTCTTCAATCTTGTACTTGGCCGGCGGCGGTGGATCTTCAGCCCAAGCCGCGGCGGGAAGTCCAAAGCAAACGATGGTCAACACCAGCAAACGCAACACCGTAGAAAGTTTCATCACAATCATTCCGAATCAAGAGGTGGCTAAATTGTCTAGATAATGGATCGTTCGTGGCGCCACTGGCACCGCCAGTGCGTTTTTATATGCCGTACGAGGTGAGATGGAACGCGTCGCATGCCAACGGCCAGCTACCACGTTACCACGCCGGGCTGTGGCATGCCCGGTAGTTGAGATCTTAATCGCTGCATGCCGCGAAGCCAGCGGTCGTAATCGTCGGCCTTACGACGGAAGAACTCGGCCACCTCGCCGTGCGGCAGGATCAGAAATCGCTCGGCGGCCAGCCCCTCGACGACCGTCTCGGCCAATTGCTCAGGCTCGATCGAATTCTCTCGCAAAAAGACGGCAATCGGGTCTTCGGTCCCCATCAGCATGTTGGTCCGCACCCCCAGCGGGCACAGGCAGCTGACTTTGATCCCGGCCGAGGCGTAGGTAATGGCCAGCCAATCGGCCAGCCCTACCGCGGCGTGCTTGGTGGCGGAATACGGCGCCGAGCTCATCTGCGTCAGCAGGCCGGCAGCCGAGGCGGTTTGCAACAGGTATCCTTCGCCGCGGGCGATCATGCCCGGCAGCACCGCCCGGGCGCCATAGACATGGGCCATGACGTTGACCTGAAAGATCCGCTGCCAGGCCTCATCGGGCGCGTCAATTCCGCCACCGGTTTCGATCCCGGCGTTCGAGCAGTAGAGATCAATCGGGCCAAAGCGTTTGATCGTTTCGTCCACCAAACGCCGATGCTCTTCCGGCTTCGCCACGTCGATCCGCAAGCCTAGTCCGCCGATCTCACGCGCGACTTCATTGGCCCCCGCTTCGTCGAGATCGGCCACGACCACGCCGCGAGCCCCGGCGGCGGCAAACCGCCTGCACATAGCGCGGCCAATCCCAGCGGCGCCCCCGGTGACGATGATGACTTTGTCGTTGAGCTGCATGATCCGCCTCTGGAAATGGACGACTGCGAAATTCGCGATCGAAGCGAACGTTGTAACCTCGAATCAAGCGGCGACTGCATGCCACAACTTAGAACCGCGCCGCCATCTCCGCCAGCGGGTTGCTCTACCAACCCGACGCTTGGGCGAGCGCTCGGGAGTCGAAGAGTCCAAAAGGCCAAATTCAATCAGCCCCGCAGGGGCGGCCTAGCTAGTAAGCCCAGGGCCATGCCGGTGACAACCGGCGCCGCTCTGGGTCCGCTATCTAAACGAAGTGAGCGCCCCAAAGGGGCGACCCAAGCACGCGAGTTTGGAATGGTGCGATTCTGTTGCCCTGTTGGGGCTTTAGACGCTACGAAGAACCCTCGCTGGCGCTTCTGGTTAGTGGAAAACGCCAGTTTCGGTCAAGCGCAGGACACCGCCAGCCTACAAATCTGCCAACCGGCCAGTGGCGTCGCCCAGGTGATCGACTCCCGCGTCCATTCGATCGAGCATCGAGAGCCAGAGGTTGTTGAGCGGGGTCTGTTCGTCGTAGCGAATGTGCCGGCCCGTGCGGAGCGTGCCGCCGGCGCCGCCGACGAGCAGGATCGGTAGCTTGTCGTGGTTGTGGGCGTTGCCATCGCTGATGCCGCTGCCGTAGGCGACCATCGAGTGATCGAGCATCGTTCCGTCGCCTTCCTGCACGCTCTTCATCTTCTCGACGAGATAGGCGAGCTGGCGAGTGTGGAACTGGTTGATCTTGCTGATCTTGGCCTGCTTCTTCTTGTCGTTGCCATGGTGCGAAAGGTCATGATGCCCTTCCGGCACGTCAATGAACGCATAGCTGCGGTTGCTACCGGCGTTAGCGAACATGAACGTGGAAACGCGCGTCAGGTCTGCCTGGAATGCCAGCACCAGCAGATCGCACATCAGCCGCATGTGCTCTTCGTGCCCCTTGGGGATGCCGTCTGGCTGCTCGAACTTTGGTAGCTCGCGAGCCCCTTCGCTTTCGCTGCGGGTGATTCGCTGTTCCACCTCTCGAACGGCCGACAGGTATTCGTCAAGCTTGCGCTGATCGGCCCCGCCAAGCTGCCGCTGCAGGGCGCTGGCGTCTTCGCGGACGAAATCCAGGATGCTCTTCTTTTGCTTTTGGCGCAGAGCGCGAGACTCGGCCGTCTCTTTTTGGTTGGCGCTGCCGAACAATCGCTCGAATACCGCGCGTGGGTCAATTTCCTTCGGCACGGGCTGCGTCGGCGATCGCCAAGAGACGTTCGACGAATACGCGCAACTGTAGCCGGAATCGCAATTGCCGCTCTGCGCTCCCTTATCCACGCCCAGCTCGAGCGAAGCAAATCGCGTGCGATGGCCGATCTGCTGCGCCGCGACCTGATCGACCGAGGTGCCGACGCGAATGTTGGCGCCGTTGGTCTTGTAGGCCTGGCAGCCGGTGAGGAACGAAGCCAGCGCCCGAGCGTGATCGCCGGGGCCATCCCCGTTCGCAAACGCCTTTTGCTGCGCGAGATTCGTGAAGACCAGCAACTGGTCTTTGACCGGCGCGAGGGGCTCCAGGATCTTTGGCAATTCAAAATCAGAGCCGACTTGCTCCGGAGTCCAGTCCGGGATGTGGACGCCGTTAGGGACGAAGATAAACGTCATGCGACGCGGCGCCGTGACGGCTGCGCCGGTTGCGGCCCGTGCGCGAAGCGGAATCATCGCGTCGAACAGCGGTAGCGCGAGCGCGGTGCCCAAGCCTTTGAGCACAGTACGCCGATTGAGGCGCGTCGATTGAACGTTCAGTCCATCACCCATCATTCAACTCCTTTGCCCCGCCGCATTCGGAATGGTTCGCTGTTTACGACCGCCAGAACCAGGGACGAACATTTATAATCATCGGCCGCCATGCGGGCTGCGATCTCGCCAATCGCCTGGTTGTCGTGCGGCTCCAGGCCTCGGCCAATTGCGTAAGTTAACATTTTGCGGGCCAAATTGCGAGCAAACTGCTCCGGCTTGCTCTTCAGAATCGTCCGCAATTCCGTGGCGCCAGAGAACTTTTGCCCGCCCGGCAGCGTGCCAGAGGGGTCAATGTCGGCGTCATCGTCACGATCGCGCCAGCGGCCAATAGCGTCGAAGTTTTCGAAGGCGAAACCAAGCGGATCCATGCGGTTGTGGCAGACGGCGCACGCGGCGTTCTCGCGATGCTGTTCCATCTTCTGACGCAACGTCCCCTTCAGCTCGGTCTGCTCCAATTCCGGCACACCTGGTGGTGGCGGAGGTGGCGGCGTGCCGAGCAATTGCTCCATGATCCACTTGCCGCGCTTCACGGGTGAAGTGCGAGTAGGGTTCGACGTGATCGTCAGGATGCTGGCCTGCGTCAACAATCCGCCGCGCCGCTTATCGGTCAGTTGAACTCGGCGGAAGTCGTTCCCTTCGACCCCTTCGATGCCGTAGTGGAATGCCAGGTCTTCGTTGAGAAAGGTGTAGTCGGCGTCAATCAAGTCCAGCACGCTACGGTCTTCGCGCACCACGGATTCGAAGAACAGCTCCGTTTCCTTCTGCATCGCTTTCCGCAAGTGTTCGCCGAAAGTCTTGAACCGGCCACGATCTGGCGAGACGATGTTCAGGTTGCGAATTTGCAGCCACTGGCCGGCGAAGTTCTCGACGAGCGACTCGGACTTTTTGTCGGCCAGCATCCGACGGGTCTGCGCGTTCAAAATCTCCGTTTTGCCGAGTTCGCCGGCGGCCGCCAGTTGAAACAGCTCGTCGTCCGGCATGCTGCTCCACAAGAAGTACGACAACCGCGCAGCGAGTTGATAATCGTTCAGCTTTTGCACGGGCGAGTCGGCGTCATGCCCCGAGTCCAGTTCTACACGGAACAGAAAATGAGGCGAAACGAGAATCGCTTGCACCGCCAGTTGAATCCCCGCGGCAAACGTCCCGTCGGCCTGGCCCTGCTCGTTCGCCTGGCGGCCAACGTCGAACACACGCAGCAGGCGATCGACTTCGGCCGTGGTCGCCGGTCGGCGATAGGCCCGCGTCGCGAATCGAGTAAGCACTTCGCGAGCGCACGCGCTAACTTCCTTCGGGTCGGCCTTTGCGCCGGGCGACTTGCCCTTGGGGTCAACTTCCGCCGGTTCGCGGAAGATGATCTGCTTGTGGCTATCCGGCAGACTGCGGGTATGGTCGAGCGGCCCTTCGACTTCCAGCCAATCGATAAACAAGTTTCGGTCACGATCGGCAGGGTCGGTTTCGCTGGGGTCGTAAAGATCGTTCAAAAATTCGGCGGCGATCCGGCGTTTGCCGGCTGCGACCGTCAGACGACCTTCGTACACAGCCGGTTTCTCAGCCGTGGCCGGCACGTCGACCTCGGCCGCCTTCTTGTCGGCGACCTTTAGCGCCATCCGACAGGCGACTTTGCCTGCCTGCTCGCCGAACGCGCGGGCGCGCAGGATATAGTCTCCATCGGCCGGAAACGTGTACTCGATAGACACCAGACCGTTCGAATAAAGAGCGCCGGTCGTGGCGGCGTCGGGCGGGTCGAGCGACGAACGCAGTTTGTTCGCGGCAAAGCGCACCGTAACTGGCTCAGTCGCTCTGGAAGCAACGATCGCCTGCGTGGCGATTTTCTCGGCCGCGGCCAAATACTTTTCCATCAGCAACGGAGGCAACGTCAGCACGTCGCCGATGTTGTCGAACCCATAGCCGACATCATCCGACGGAAAATCGTCGGCCGGTTTAAAGTCGACGCCGATCAGATCGCGGACCGTGTTGGCGTATTCGACGCGGTTCAGGCGGCGAATCGTGACACGGCCAGGATTGCGTTTGCCTGTGTCGCCAAGCGCCGCCAGTTGCCCGCTCACCCAGCTGGTGACGGCCAGCACTTCGTCAGCCGCTGGCTGAGGTTGCTCCTCGGGGGGCATGATGCCGGCTTCGAGGTACTCGACGACCTTGCCCCAGGTCTTATGGTCGTCGCGGACGCTGGCCGCGTCTCGGAACGTGTCGAGCTTCAGCTTGGCGGCCGGTTCGTCGCCGCTGTGGCAATCGACGCAATGTTTCGTCAGAAACGGCTCTAGCTTCGCCTTCAAAAAGTCGTCGTCGGCCCCCTGCGAAACGGCAGGCAGCCCAGCCGCCAAGATGAACAGAAGCGTTACGACCAACCATCGACGGATCGTCCGCCACGGACTGCGCGCTGATTGGATCGATGGCTTGAGCATGGGCCAGGAGGGACAGCGGGAGGATTCGAAGGCGGGAAGTCGTGACCGGCAAGGATTCGATCCACTGGCCACGACAACCCTGATTGTATCACCCCGGAAAACCAAGATGAACCCCGATCCCAAGGGATGCGGTGTTCGTCGGGCTGCTGAATCGCCGCAAATTCTCGAAGAACCGTCCGTTTTTGCAATCAGAACCAGACACTCACAGCGGCTTCTTGCAGACCATATAGATCCGCCCGCGAAATGGCTGATCGTCCGGCACACATGGCGGCGCTAGCAGCTGGCCGAAGTCGATCTGGGCCTCGGAGCCTATTCCCTCGACAAAAAACCCTGCCTTTTGGAATAGCTCGACCGCCTCGCGCTCATGAAACCAATAAGTATAGGGACCGCGATCGAGCAGCGCCTTGAAGTTTGGACCGTTCTGCAATCGCAGCCAGGGTTGGTTTTGCAAGCTCAACCCGCGAAATGAAAGCAAGCGCAGTAGCTTCAGCCAGGCGAATAGCGGCCAATAGCGGCGCAGCCGACCGCGCATGCTCAACAGGCTGATCACAATCCGGCCGCCGGGACGCAACACCCGAAACGCCTCGGCGACCGTTTTCTTGCGATCGTCTTCGCCCCCGACGAGCGAAACGAGCTGTTGTAGATAAACAAGTTGATCGAAGCTGTTGTCTGCGTAAGAAAGTCGGCGCCCGTCCTGCACCTGGTAGTCGATCTGGCCGCTCTGGTCGCGCTGACGAGCCGCTTCAATGAACTCTGGCAAAATGTCAAAGCCACTGAGCCGCTCGAAACCGGCGGACTGCATGGCGAGCAGAATCCGGCCTCCGCCGGCGCCTGCTTCGAGTGTCGACTTCGATTTATCGAGATACTTGCCGATCAGAAACTGTTCGCCAGGTTCCAACCCTGCCCGCTGGGCCCATTGAGCGAACTCACTCTCGCGAAACAGTTCCTCGGTGTCTTGCATGGCGCCCAGATATTCAACGTTGCGGGTGAAGTGCTGTCGCGACGCCTATCGTTGCCAGCGACGCAGGACAGGATGAACAGTTGCTAAGCAGTATACCTCACCCGAACCGGGCGAACGGACGTGGCGCAAAGCCCCGTCTCCCGGGGAAAAGGTGGCGTGCGTCAGCACGCCGGATGATGGCACGCAGCGCGAACGACCTACTGTAATGGGATCGCACTACGTCGCTTCGGCCCTAACCCCAACCCTTTCCTGCCGGGAGCGGGAGGCCATTGCAACGATTCTTTAGCGCTTCTTATCGCCGCTACCAGTTTCCGCTTGGAGTGCAATTGGCAGGTCGAGAAAAATCTTGGCCCCCTGCCCTGGCGTGCTTTCGACGCGGAGTGTTCCGTCGTGGTCTCGGACGATTCCGTGCGCCACGCTGAGCCCCAGGCCAATGGCGCCCAAATTACGACGCGTCGTATAGAACGGGTCGAATAGATGGGGCAAATCCTGGGCGCTGACGCCTGGTCCATAATCTCGCACAGTCAGTCGCACCGCCTGAGCCAACGCCTGCGTGCGGATCTCCACGCGAGGCTGGGCGCGGTCGGCGCTGGCGTCGATCGCGTTGCGGATCATATTCATGATCGCCTGCTCCATTGTGGCCGCGTCGATGATCACCATCGGTAGGCGCTCCGTCAGTGCGAAAACGAACGTCACACCGCGCTGCAAAGCGTAGTCTGCCATTCGCTGACGAACGCTGCGCACCACGCTATTCAGGTCGCCCGGAGTTCGGTCAGTCGCTAGCCGCGACGCAAATCGCAGCAGGTTGTGGACAATTCGACCACAGCGTTTGGCATCGGTCACAATACTCGTCAGTGAGCGGCGTTGCTCTTGGTTGTCTACCGGCAGCGAGGCCAGCCCAAGTTCCGCGCTCAGCAGGATGGTGCCGAGTGGATTATTGATTTCGTGGGCAATTCCCGCGGCCAGCGTGCCGATCGACGCCAGACGCTCTAGTTGAACGTTACGCTCGATCTCCAATTGCGTGGCGCGTTCGGCCATGACGCGCGAGGTGATGTCCTGATGGATACAGACCGCGCCGAGCAGGCGCCGTTGATCGTCCCTTAGTGGCGTCGCGGAAACGAGCAATGTCTTCGTGACTTGGTCGAAAGTAAGGATTTCAACTTCCGTTGGCGGCACGGCTTCGCCCGTCTTCAGCACGCGGGGGCCGGGCCACTCGTCTTGGGCAATCTTCTCGCCGGTTGCCGACCACCAACCATCACGCCGCCAATCGTTGCGGGCGTCTCCCCAAATCCGGCGACCGGCCGAATTGGCCACTACCACATCGCCCGCCAGATCAATGACCCAAACGCCAACCGGCAGACTTTCGATCACATTTCGCAACACGGGATCGGCGGCAGTGAATGCTTCGACTGTTGCCATCCGGCCGACGGCCAGCAGCGCCATTTGTGCGGCCAGACCATGATGGTCTGCGACTACGGACGCAGGCGAATCCGGCAAGGAGTCGCTACCGGGCGACAACGAGCGGGGTTGCCCCTCGACCAACTCCGTGCCATGCAATTGCCAGTCGTCCGCGGCGGCGCGTGCCCCCAATCGAAGCCTGCCCTGCGATGCTTCGGCAAGCCATTGGTCAACGTCTGCAAAGGCGCGCGAGATCAATTCGTCATGACCTCGCGTCAGGAGCCAGCAGGCGGCCCGATTACAATCAAGTAGTTTCTGTTCCGTATCAAAAACGAAGAGTGGATCTCGACAGGTTTCGAAGGCCAGCCCGAGCCAATTGGCTCCTGGCGCGTCGCTCGTGTTTACCGACGAATCGACGCCCACTCCTTCGGGCATTTTCGACGACGAGTCGCCGGCCGGCGGTTCCATGCTGTGCGGAACGGTCGGCGGAGGCGCACGACGCCGCGAAGATTCTGACCCCAAGCCGGCAGGCCTGTGTTTGCGTCCCATGCCGCTATTCCACAGCTAGGGTCGATCTGGCAGCGCGTCGTAGCGCAAACCCGTGCGGAATGACCGAGAATTGCACGGCTGGAGCCGTCAGGCGCACTGCCCGACTACCGCAAAAAACCCCAGGGCGCGCAACGCCCTTCGCACTACGGATCACTCACGCCTAAAGCAACTCTCTCAAAACACCAACGCCGAAGAAGCGCAGACGCTAGTGGTGACTCCAAGAAGTGAGAAGTCGAACGATTTGCTGAAAACAGGCCGATGGATGTGTGGCCGGAGTATAACCATCGGAAAGTTGCAATTTCAACAGAATTCTGGCGCAAATGATTCTGCGAATTCGGCGAAACCAACCTTGGCTTCGGTGGGTATACAGCTCACCACTCGTGTTGAGATACAGCCTGAACAAAGCAGGCGCCACGAAGGAACGCGCGAGCAACAATGGCGGAGCAGTCCACGACAGAGTGCACACGGGCGGACACCATCACGGACGATCCAAACGCGTTGACGCCGCGGTTTGTCACCGCGGAATATTCGCTTACTTGTCCAGTGACTCTGGCAGGTAGAGCGGCCCCTCGAATCGAGACAATAGCCGGGTCAGCGTATTGGGATGCACTCCCAACAGCCTGGCGGCTCGCCCTTTGTGACCGCGCGTCACACGGAGGGCCTGACGGATCGATTCATCACGCAGGCGATCCAAGTTCAGGAACGGCAGCGTGGGCGACGTGGTAGCCCGCGACGATGTATCAGGAATCGAAGGCGCGCAGTCCAAAACGTACGACTGCTCGATCACCTGCGATAGCTGCCGAATATTGCCAGGCCAGGCAAATTCGCAGAAGCGGCTCAGCGTGTCGGGGTCTGGCTTCCAGAGGGGCCGACTATAGCGCTCAGCGAACCGCGCCGAGAAGAATTCGATAAACTCCGGAATGTCTTCCGGCCGCTGGCGGAGCGCGGGCACGCGCAGCTCGACCATATTGAGTCGATAGTACAAATCCTCGCGGAAGCGGCCCTCGGCCACTTCGAGTTCCAGATCGCGATTCGTGGCCGCGACTACCTGAACGTCGATTGGCACGGGACGGGACGAGCCGACTGGCGTGACTTCGCGCTGCTGCAACACGCGCAACAGCTTGGGCTGCAGTTCCAGCGGCATCTCGCCGATTTCGTCGAGGAAGACGATGCCACCCTCGGCCGCGCGAAACACACCGAGCGAACTTCCGGCGGCGCCAGTGAACGCGCCCTTCTCGTGGCCGAACAATTGGCTCTCAGCCAGGGTAGGAGTCAGCGCCGCGCAGTTGACGGGCACAAACGGCCGCGCTACTCGCTGGCCATAAGAATGGATCAGGCTGGCCCACACTTCTTTGCCAGTTCCTGTCTCACCGCAGATCAGACAGCTGCAGTGAACCTCGGCCACACGCTGCGCATGCTGCGCAATACGGCGAACAACCGCATTTCGGCCCAATACCCAATTAGGCAGTTGCCCTGGTCGGGTATCCGCGCCACCCTTCGGCGCCGAGGTAGAATTATTCAACATCGCAAAAGCCTCACACCGACACACCGCAAATGCACATCCAGCGCGGAGGGCCGGCCACGTCATCAGTCGCTCGCATGCATGCGATGCAACTAGTTATCAATCCGGGTCATTAGCGTTTTTCCAGTAACGGGCTGGCTCGAAAGCCGTCCCAATCGCAACGATCAATGTCAGCAAAAATTTTCCACCCAATTGGGTGGCGATAGCGACTTGTTTGTGCGTCTTCGCGAAGGGTACCTATCTTGCCCGTCCTGGACTTCTGTCATGTTAGTCAAGGTCGGAAGAAAACGCAAATCTTAGCGCACTATGGGGTTGCACGAATAGCGAATCCCGCGCCAGACCCGCAAAGAATTCATAATCGGCCCTTTCGGAAAATCACAGAAATAGCCACAAGTCATTTGAAGAATACAGCTTAGGAGTTTTCCGCCACTGACAAGGCCTGTCGGTCGCTTCGAACAGCCGCGCGACCAAATGATGCACAGATTGGACGGTTCTGTTGCATTCTTTCAATACAGTGGACAAGCCACGTCAGGCCGGAACATTTTTGTGATAGCTTCAAAACCGATCTGATACCCCCCATTCTGCTAGACGCTACTCGCCGCGAGATGTATTGTGATCGCCTATGACTGACCAACGTGCGGCCGACTCTCTTGATCCAACAACCGATCGTCCTGTCGGCCCGCCGGAGCGACTCACCGCCAACCTTGGACTTTTCACCGCCATCACCATTGTCGTAGGCGGCGTCATTGGCTCCGGAGTCTTCTTGAAGCCCAGCCAGGTGGCGCAAGCAACCGAAGGCTATGTCGGGCTCATCCTGGCGCTTTGGATAGTCTGTGGGCTGGTCAGTCTCTGCGGCGCGTTGGCCATGGCTGAGCTCTCGGCCATGTTTCCTCGCGCTGGTGGCAGCTACGTCTTTCTCAACGAAGCGTATGGTCCCCTGTGGGGCTTTCTTTGGGCCTGGGCCGAGTTCAGCGTGATGCGCAGCGGCGCCATCGCGTCGCTCGCAGCGGCGATGGCGATTGGCGTCAATCGGATCGCGGAAACGGCCGGCTATCAACTGTCGACCGCCGGTGACCTTGCGATTGCGATCGGTAGCGTCGTTGGTCTCGCGGCTGTCAACATTGTTGGCACGCGTTGGGGCGGCGTCGTGCAAAATGTCACGACAGTCATCAAGGCGTTGTTCGTGGCGTTTCTGGCCGTGCTGCCATTCGTCGCCATCGGCTCGCAGGCCGTTGATCTATCGCCATTGTGGCCAGACGCGGTGCGAGTTGGGCTCCTCATGGGTATTGGCAAGGCCCTGTCGGCCATCCTCTGGTCGTACGATGGTTGGGCTCAGTTGCCCGTAATAGCCGAGGAAGTGCGCAATCCGCAGCGCAACGTGCCGCGCGCTTTATTGATCGGCCTGACGATGTTGATTGTGCTCTACACGAGCGCCAACCTGGCCTACCACCTGGCGCTGCCATCAGCGGTCATTGCGGATGCATCGAATAAAAGTCCCACCGCGGTGATGGCGGCCGAAAAGTTGATGCCCAACCTCGGCGGCAAGCTTACGCTGTCGATGATGATCGTCTCGGTCTTCGGCGCGCTCAACGCCAGTATTCTGACCGGGCCGCGGGTCTTGTTCGCCGCAGCCCGTGACCATCGGGCGCTCGGTCCGCTGCGACGCGTCGATCCAAGATTCGGCACTCCGGCAGCGGCAATTGCCGCGCTCTCTGGGTGGGCCGTGCTATTGATCATTGCGGCCCTCTGGTACCCAAACAAAGACAAACGGCTCTACGACGTGCTAACCGACTACTGCATCTTTGGGGCCTCGATCTTTTATCTGGCCAGCGTTGTGGCCGTCTTTGTGCTCCGTGTGCGCCGCCCAGATGCCCCACGCCCTTACCGAGCGCTTGGGTATCCGGTGTTGCCGGCTGTATTTGTCGTCGCGTACATCGCAATCTTGATTGCGATGCTCGTTGCGTCCTTATTCGAGTCTCTCGCCGGACTTTCGTTGATCGGCCTAGGCGCTCTGGTGTACGCGACCGTAGTCTGGTTCGGTCGACGCCCGGATAGCGCAGGCAGCCGGAACGAGCCCGCACCTTGAATACCGCGTCGGCCAGCGCGAACAAACTGGCCAGGAGCCGCTCGGTTTCGGCTAAAACGAGCGTCGCTTGACGGTCGCAGCAAATGACTTAGACTGCCAAGATGCAGTCGGTCGTGGCAGGCGCCGGCGTGCAACGCCGCGGGAGTGGCGGAATTGGCAGACGCGCTAGGTTGAGGGCCTAGTGGGAGCAATCCCGTGCAGGTTCAAGTCCTGTTTCCCGCATTCTTTTACGCAAGTACTTACGACGACTCTCCTTTGATTGGAGACCAATCCACCGGTTTTGACTCGGTGGAGTCCGAAGCGTCGATTTACTTGCCCGAAAAATGAACCCCGGCCGAATTACTTCGGCCGGGGTTTTTTCGTTCGATTGGATGACTACTTGTCCAGACGACCACTAGCGTCCTGCGCTCAGTCGCTCTACTTTTTCGCCGAAGTCTGCGGTTTCGTCGCGGCGTCGCCAATCACTGCGATCACGTCACCGTAAAAACGAACGCCCTTCGGCAGATACTGCCCGAAACTATTTTGGGCATGCAGGTTCTCGCCGTGCCCCAAGGCTTTCCCATTCTGATTCCAATGGACCGTGAGTCCATCATTCACAACGAACGACGTGGCTCCTGCGCCAAAATGCTTTGCCTCCGAGCCCATCGGCACGCTCACTTTTTTTGTTCCAACATTGCCGATCTTGATTGTCTTGACCATGTGCGTCGTCGTTCTGTTAAGGAAGTTAAGTTGCGGAGCCCTATTGTAGCAAGTCAGCCAGGCGACGAACGGAGGAAACAACGCCCAACGCACGTAATCGACGGCAGTATCAGCGAAGTTCCTCCGAAATCGCCACACTCCGGGACGCCTCTGAGTCCGTTTGCGGCCGCGTGATTGCTTGTCGCGCGCGGTGGGCGAAGCCATAATCGAAACACGTTGATTTCCGCATCGCTCGTGACATTGGCGCAAACTTGTCGACCCCTGACTCACCAAACGCAGATCCGTCTTCGCCTACCGGTTTGGCTGCGACGAGGACTCAAGCACGGTCGGCAGAACAACCGCCGGCCAATAGCGCAGGCGCCGGCGAGCTCGACTTGATCACCCTGCTCGCCGTCTTTGCGGCGCTGGTCTGCGCCGTTTGGGTGATCTATGGCGGGGCCATCCACTCGCCATGGATTTATGACGACGAAAGTGCCGTCCTCACCAATCGCTCCATCGCCCAGCTTTGGCCATTGCTCGGAGAGGGCGGCAATCCAGGGCCACTGACGCCGGCGAAAAACAACGTCACCTCGGGCCGGCCGCTCGTAAACCTGACTTTTGCGTTGAACTACCACTTCGGACTGCTCAACACTACCGGCTACCACCTGGTGAGCCTGACGCTGCACGTGCTCAACGCCACACTGCTCTTTGCAATCGTGCGGAATGGATTGCGCTCAACGTATTTCGTCCACCGCTACGATCAGGTGGCTATCGGCCTGTCGTTTGCCGTAGCGCTACTGTGGTCTGTGCATCCCGTGCAGACGGACGCTGTCGAGTACATCTCGCAGCGTACTGAGCTGATGATGGCGTTTTTCTATCTCTCTACTCTATTCGCGAGCCAACGGTATTTCTCGGCGACGACCGCGCAAGCACGCGGCGCCTGGCTTGTAATCGCCGCCGTAGCGTGTGCGCTGGGCGCCGGTTGTAAAGAAGTGATGGTTACGGCCCCGCTGCTCGTGCTGCTTTATGACCGCACCTTCGAGACCGGATCGCTCCGCCAGGCAATTGCGAAAAACTGGCCGCTGTACGCCGGCTTGCTGCTCAGTTGGGGTGTGATTTTCGCGCTCAACATCGGCGGGCCGCGGGCCGAAACGGCCGGGTTTCATCTCGGCGTGAATCCTTTGACCTGGTGGTTCACGCAAGCCAAGGTCTTCGCCATCTACTGCAAACTGGTCGTGTGGCCCTGGCCTCTGATCATTCATTACCACGTGCCGTATGTGCACACGTACTGGTCGGCGCTCCCTTGGGTTGCCTTGACCGGCGGCCTCGGCCTGTTGGTGCTCAATCGCCTGCAAAATGGCACAGCCGTGGGCTATCTGGGGGCTTGGATCTTCATCATCCTCTCGCCGACATTGGTCGTGCCGATCATCACCGAGGTCGCGGCCGAGCGACGGCTCTATCTGCCGCTGGCCGCGTTCGTGTCGCTCGGCGTCGTAGCGCTGTATGAGTTGGTCTTACGCGTGCGATCAGCGCAGGCGCGGTCAAACATTGTAGACGCCGACTCCACCGAAGCGGCGTTGGGAACGATCGCTGGAGCCAGCGGCGCCCACGAGCCTGCCAATACACAAAAATCACCAGGCGTGTCGCCTTTGGCAATCACCATTGCCTGTGCGGCTTGCGTGGCGCTCCCCCTGGCTGCCGTCAGTAAAGTGCGCATGCAAGCGTATCAGGACAGAATCACGATGTTCGCGGACGCCGTCAAACATCAACCGGATGATCCTGTCTGCACCTACACGCTAGGGCTGTATCTGATCCAAAACGGCCGAGAAAAAGAGGCCGTGCCCCATCTGCGGCGGACAATCGAGTTGCGCCATGAGCCCACGCCACAGATCGACAAGTACTTGGGCCTCGCGCTCACGGCGGCTGGCGAGTTCGACGAAGCCATCCAGCGGCTGAAGCGAGCCGTCGATGAAGCCCCCAACGACCTGGTCGCCCGTCGAACGTTAGGTGCCGCGCTGCTGAATTCCGGGCGGCAGGACGAAGCAATCGTGGAGTTGGAGCGAGTGGTGCAAGCACAGCCAGACTCGGTCGACGATATCGATCGTCTGGCGGCAGCGCTGCTAAACGCCAATCGCCCGGACGATGCGATCAGCAAATTGCAGGAAGCCCTGCGACTCAATCCGGAGTTCTATCCGGCGCGCTTCAAGTTAGCGATCGTGCGCGCCAACCAGGGGCACACGCAAGAAGCGATCGAGTTCGGCCAGCAGGCCCTGGACCAAGCTCGCCAGCAGGGAGCCGAAGAATTCGCTGCTCAGATCAGCGGCTGGCTGAACGACTTCCGCCAGAAATCAGCGGCGCCGAAACCCGCGACGCCAAAATCGGCGCCATGAGGTCGGCTGTTCGTTCCCGAGACATTCGAGCAGGATGTACGTAACGATCCCTAGGAACGGGGTAAAGGTCGACCATCCGGATTCCTTTTGGATCGAATGGACCTGGGCTCTGCGGGGTCTTGTGGACTGGGCATCTTCGCATTCCCTAAGGCTAAAAACACGCGGCGCCACACTACTCGCGACAGGCGTGCCAGCGTTCCGCCGGTAAAAGGTCGACAGTTCGCAACGTCAATCGCAGGCTCATCTTCCGTCGAGATCAACCAGCATGGCGCCTGTCGACGCCTTAGCGCCCATTCGGAAAGCAGTCGCTGTCGCGGAAAGTCACACGGCGGCTGATGCGGATCCCGGCGAGCGTAAAGAATCTTTCCAAATTCGCGATGATTTTCTTGACGCTGAGTGCGGATGCGTGTAATCTCACGTCTTGCACGGCTGTGCATGCATATATTTGAGACACCGCGAGATGCTAATGAGGTCGAGGTCGGGCTGATAGCCCACCTCAAGCAACCAACTGGTGGAAGGTGAGGCAGCAGCATTACTTTGCCTCGCATTCTTAGCAATTCCGCCAGTGCTTGAGGGTACCTGACCTTCCATCGTTTTTTCGTGCGGTGACCCGCGCGACGTTCGGCGTAGTTACTTGCGCCGTTGCCGCCCAGTCATTTGCACAATAGAGCGATTCGATATCAGCGGGCGAATTCAGCGTCGACTCCGACCTTTGGGACACCCAACGGGAGGGCTTCGATGAGGCAGAATTCGATTTCGTGTGCTTGTATTCGCGCCGTGACGCAGCGCCATGGCAAGCTGTTGAAGCTGGTCGCCGCGATCTTGATCGTACTGGCGCCGGTTTGCCATAGGCACGCCCACGCCGGAGTCATTCCGGCCGCCGGCGGCGTCGTCAGTATCACTGGCGGTGGCTCAGGATCGGTAACGGGGCCATTTACTCCGTTCCCGAACAACTCCCCGGCAGCCACGTCGGCAAACTTTGCCGCGATCCAGAAAACATTTACCTCGCCCACCGTGCCGATTGATATCGTCTTCAACGTTAACCCCTCGCAAGGGGTCACGGAATACTTGATCGCCGAAGGTGTGTTCAACGCCAGCGGCGTTGCCTGGAACGACTATCACGTGCAGCTCGGTTTCGGCACTGGCGCGAACTTCATTCTGGCCGACCCATCGCTCGGCTTGAGCTTCGATGCCACGCCGCCCCCAAGTTCGGTCGACTTGCCGTTAACCGCGCTTACGGCGCAAGAGCTCGCATATTCGGGCGGGTTCATTCCGACGAATTCCGGCCTCAGCTTGAGCTTCACGATTGATGTGCCAGATATCAATCGCGAGGGTTTCACGTTTACACTGCGGCAATACCCAAGCCTGGTGCCTGAGCCAGCGTCGGTGGTGTTGGCCGGCTTCGGCTTGATTGGCCTGGGTATCGCGCTGCTGCGACGCCGTCGCTAGTTTTCTACATGCATCCGTTGCGGCGGCCGCCCGCCAGGCGTGCCGCCGCGACGTGAGCTTCTGCTTCGCGCTAAGCAGGCCCCTCCGCTTCGAGGGGACGCGCAGTTTGCGGCCGATCGCAACTTCTCTCTGCGCCAAATGGCCAGCGCGTCACGGCATGGCCCCTCGTGTTCGAGGCACGGCCCCGCAATCCGGCGGTAGTTACTCGCCGCAAGCCAACCGCAACGAGGCCGGCGCGCGAGCGCGGTTTGACCCTGAATATCAAGCGGAGTATATTTGCTTACGCGAATATATGAAAACTGCATCGAAGCCGGCAATTCGTGTGGAAATGGCGTTCCGGGCCCTCTCGGACCGGACGCGACTTCGCATCTTGCATCTACTCGGCGGCGGCGAGCTCTGCGTTTGTCACCTGGTCGACATCTTGGGCGTTCCACAGCCGACTGCGTCGCGGCACCTCGCGTATCTGCGCCGGGCTGGCCTCGTGATGGCTCGCAAAGAGGGACTGTGGATGCACTACCGGTTGACCCCGACCAGCAACGAGTTTCACGCAAAGCTCTTCGACTGCCTGAAGAGTTGCTCACGCGATCTGCCGGAGTTAGCGCGGGACGCCAGGCAACTCACGGTGATCCAAAAGTGCTGCTGAATTTTTTTGTTCGATATATTCGCCTAAGCATATGCATTCAGAAGCAAAACCTGCCGTGCTCTTCCTCTGCACAGGAAACTCCTGCCGCAGCCAAATGGCCGAAGGTTGGGCCCGGCATTTGAAGGCCGAATGTGTCACCGCCTATTCAGCCGGAACTGCGCCGCAGAGTGTCAATCCCTACGCCGTCGCCGTCATGGCCGAGGCCGGAGTCGACATCAGCCGCCAATCCTCGAAGCACATCGACGAGTTCAAGAGCGTTGCGTTGGACTACATTGTTACCGTTTGCGACCACGCTCACGAAAGCTGTCCCATCGTTCCGGGCGGACCGCAGCGCATCCACGTCGGTTTTGATGACCCGCCGCGGTTGGCGCGAGCCGCCAGCAGCGAAGAGGAAAAGCTCAATGTTTATCGGCGTGTGCGAGATGAGATTCGGACCTTTATCGAGCGATTACCTCAAGCGTTGAAGGAGCAAACTCCGTGCGACGCTTAGCTTTCCTGGATCGCTATCTGACGCTGTGGATCTTCCTGGCGATGGCGCTCGGCGTCGCGCTGGGCTACTTCGTTCCGGGAGCACGCGATTTCATCGATCGCTTCCAGGTCGGCACGACAAACATTCCGATCGCGATTGGACTGATCGTGATGATGTATCGGCCGTTGGCGAAGGTAAGGTACGAAGAATTGGGGGATGTCTTTCGAGACTGGAAGATCCTCGGTTTGTCGCTCGTGCAGAACTGGGTCATCGGTCCGCTCCTGATGTTTGGGCTGGCCGTGTTGTTTCTGAGTGGCTACCCGGAATTTATGGTCGGGTTGATCCTGATCGGCTTGGCCCGCTGTATCGCCATGGTGATCGTCTGGAATGACCTGGCGAATGGCGACACTGAGTATGCTGCCGGACTGGTGGCATTCAATAGCGTCTTTCAAGTTCTCTTCTTCAGCCCCTATGCATGGCTCTTTCTGACGGTGCTGCCGCCACTGTTTGGCCTGCAGAGCAGCGCGGTCAACGTCACCATGGGCCAAATCGCGCAAAGCGTGTTTGTCTACCTCGGGATTCCATTTTTCGCCGGCATGCTGACGCGGCTCGTCCTGCTGAAATTCAATGGCCGCGATTGGTACGAGCATGCGTTCATCCCCAAAATCAGTCCACTGACGCTGGTGGCTTTACTATTCACGATCGTTGCCATGTTCAGCATTCAAGGCGAGCGCATGATCGCGGAGCCATTTAGCGTGCTGCGGATCGCCGTGCCGCTACTGATCTATTTTGTGGTGATGTTTCTAATCAGCTTCGCCATGGGGAACGCGTTGGGAGCCGACTACTCGAAAACGGCGACGATTTCATTCACCGCGGCAAGCAACAACTTCGAACTGGCGATCGCCGTGGCGGTCGCTGTTTTTGGAATCGACCACGGGGCCGCGTTTGCGGCCGTCATCGGACCACTCGTCGAAGTCCCGGTGATGATTGGGCTTGTCCATCTCGCGTTTTTCTTTCAGCGCAGATACTTCGATCCGGAGGTCATGCCATGTCCATCGAGCAAGTAGTTCAAAACAAATACGGCGCCGTCGCGACTAGTGGTTTGTCGAGTGAGCACGAGGGGGTTCGCGCTGTCGCCGAGGCCTTTGGTTACTCGGCAAGTCAGCTCGACTCGATTCCGGCCGAAGCCAACATGGGTCTCTCCTGCGGCAACCCCACGGCGTTCGCCAGTCTCAAGCCGGGCGAAACGGTGGTCGATCTCGGCAGCGGTGGCGGATTGGATGTCTTTCTGGCAGCAGCGAAAGTTGCGCCGACGGGCCGCGCGATTGGCATCGACATGACGGACGAAATGCTCGCGCTCGCCCGCGCGAACGCCGCCAAGTCGGGATGTGAGAATGTCGAATTCTATAAGGCAACAATCGACAAGCTGCCGCTGCCGGACGCATCGGTCGATTGTGTGATCAGCAACTGCGTGATCAATCTGGCGACCGATAAGCCGGCTGTCTTTCGCGAGATCTCGCGGGTTCTAAAGCCCGGAGGTCGGTTGGCCGTGAGCGATATCGCGCTCAAGCAACCACTTCCGCCCGAAATTGGCGGAGACCTGATGGCCTACATCGGCTGTATTGCGGGCGCGATTTCTGTCGAGGACTACCAAAGCGGTCTCGCCCAGGCTGGCTTTGCCCACGTCCAAGTGGTCGACACCGGATCCGACTTGAACGCATACGCCAAGGTCGAGGGCCAGTCTGGCTGTTGCCCGCCGGTGATGACCGATGGATTGCCTGTGGTGTCTTGCTGCGCGCCCACTTCGGACCTGCATGCGCGGTTGTCCGACCTCTTTAGCCGGTACAACATCAACGAATACGCAGCCAGCGTCAAACTTTTTGCCGTCAAGCCGTGATCGCCAAGGCTCGTCTTCGCCAAGTTCGACGCTAGCTTTGTGCGCGTTTAAAATGCGTGGAACACGGTTCTCGAAATTCAAGTCGAGGTGTCCATGCGAGTCCTGTTGCGCTGCCGAATACAATGTCTATCGCGCATTGTCGCGCTGGATCTGTCACCGGCGCCGATCATTGTCGTATGCGTTGCCCTCGTGGCGTGCTTCGCGGCGACGCTCCCAGCCTCGCGCGCACGTGGCGCAACCGCCGATCAGCGTCCGCCGAATATCCTGTTTCTCATCGCCGATGATTGGGGATGGCGACACGCCGGCGCGTATGGTTGCAATTGGGTAAAGACCCCGACGTTTGATCGGATGGCGCGTGAAGGCGTTTTGTTCCGCAATTGCTTTACATCGAATCCCAAGTGCAGTCCCTGCCGGGCGAGCATTCTGACGGGTCGCAACACCTGGCAGTTGGAAGAAGCCTGCTGTCACAATGGTCTTTTTCCGGCCAAGTTTCCGGTGTACCCAGACCTGCTCGAAAAGGCCGGCTACCTGGTCGGTTGCACGGGCAAGGGTTGGGGGCCAGGCGATTGGAAGGCGGGCGGCTTCAAACGCAATCCGGCCGGACCAGAATACAACGGCGCCAAGCTCGACCCTCCGCTGAAAGAAGTTCCCAAGCGCGACCTTGCCAAGAACTTTGCCAACTTCCTCAAGGAGCGCAAGCCGGACCAGCCGTTTTGTTTTTGGCTGGGGACGACCGAGCGCATCGCGCGTATGAGCGCGACTCTGGCCTTCGCGCTGGGAAGAATCCGGCCGACGCTATTGTGCCAGGCTATCTCCCAGACGACGATGTCGTGCGCCGCGATCTGCTCGATTACGCGATGGAAGTCGAGTGGGGAGACGACCAGTTCGGCCGCGCGATCGCGGCGCTCGAAGCCGCCGGCGAGCTCGATCACACGTTGATCGTGATGACTTCGGATCACGGCATGCCATTTCCGCGCGTCAAAGGGCAGATCTACGAAGACGGTTTTCACCTGCCGCTGGCCATTCGCTGGGGCGCGCAGATCAAACCCGGCCGCGTCGTCGATGATTTCATCAACGTCCGCGATTTCGCGCCGACGTTTTTGGAACTGGCCGCGGTCGCGGCGCCGTCTTCGATGACCGGAAAAAGCCTCGCCGCGCTGTTGCGATCAGAAAAATCTGGACAAGTCGAGGCCGATCGCAACGCCATGCTGATCGGCAAAGAGCGGCACGATCTGGGTCGGCCACACGACTGGGGTTACCCGGTCCGCGCGATTCGCACGCCGGAGTTTCTCTTCGTTCACAACTACGAGCCCGATCGCTGGCCTGCCTGCAATCCCGAGACCGGGCTCGGCAATTGCGACGACGGTCCGACGAAGACACTACTGGTCGAACAACAAGGCAAGTTCTACGACCTCTCGTTCGGCAAACGCCCGGAGTTCGAGCTTTATCGCATTTCAAATGACCCAGAATGCCTGCAGAACCTGGCGGAAGACCCTGCCTTCTCCAAAACGAAAAACGAATTGAACGAGCGACTCAACGCCATGCTCAAGGCAGAAAAGGATCCCCGCGCGCTCGGCGCCGGAGCGGTCTTCGACACGTACAAATATCTGGGTGAGCGCAAGGGTAAAGGCTACGACGAATGGCTGGAGCAGAAAAAACAATCTGCCGCCGGCAAGGCTGATTAGGCGTGTCCGAACCGCGCAGCTAGAATTCAGCAGGCTGGCACACTGTTTGCATTGTCGATGATGCGAAATTGTTGTCAGCGAGCGGGGCATCTGCTCGCGCCGCTCTCCCGCACTAAAGTTCCACCAAAGGCCAGTAATTTCTTATGCGCACGTATCCTTGTCTCTGCGGCAACTCGCTCTTCTACGACAACAGCCATTGCCTGGCATGCGATCGTGAAGTGGGTTACTGTCCTGCTTGTCAGAATCTCGTTGCGCTGCTGACCGACGACGCGGGCGCGATCACTTGCGGCAACCCGCAGTGCGGCGTGGGGCTGGTGAAGTGCGCAAACTATAGCGAGCACGAGGTTTGCAATCGGTGCCTCGTTGCGCCGGTCACTGAGCCGGCCGGGTTGTGCGATTGCTGCCGTTTTAACCAGACAATTCCCGATCTGACCGTGGCCGGTAACCTGCAGAAGTGGTACCGGTTGGAATCGGCCAAGCGGCGGTTGTTCTATGACCTCAACCTGTTGGGCTTGCCATACGGCACTGCCGCCGACGGCATCAAGCCGGAGCTGGCCTTCGACTTCAAAGCTGACGTGATCCCCAAGGCCAATCTGTGGCGCAATCTGGCGGCCACCGAACGAGTTTACACTGGTCACGCCGATGGCAAGATCACGATCAACCTGCGTGAGGCCGACGAAGTCGAGCGCGAAAAGATGCGAGTCGATCTGGGCGAGAGCAAGCGGACGCTAATCGGCCACTTCCGGCACGAAGTCGCCCACTTCTATTGGGACGTCCTTATCAAAGGCCGCCGCGAAGAAGAATCGATCGCTGTCTTTGGAGATCATAATAATCCCACCTATTCCGAAGCCCTGGAGCGGCATTACAAGGAGGGCCCACCGGCCGATTGGGCACTGAACTACATCAGCGCCTACGCGACGATGCATCCTTGGGAAGACTTTGCCGAAACCTGGGCCACGTACCTGTCGATGGTCGGCACGCTCGACACCGCCTGGCACATGGGTCTCGGCCCCGAGTTCGACCCAACTTGTTGCAACATCGACCAGATGATCAAGCGCTACCAAAATGTTGGCGTGGCAATGAACGAGATGAACCGCAGTATGGGACTGCTGGACTTGGTTCCAGAGATTATCGTGCCGCCGGTCGAGGAGAAGCTGCGCTTTATCCATGAATTGGTGGCCCAGGGGCGCGCGGAGAATGGGGCGATTCATCCGGAACTGGTTGCGTCCGCGCCGCCGTTGGAGGCGCCAGAACCGATCCCGGCAGAGTCGGCGCCTCAGCCTGTTCCGGCGGCAACCCAGCAGCCAGCAGCGCCACTGGCACAATCGCAGAGTCAGACTGCTGCGTCGCAGCCTGCCGCGGCGCCGGCTGCTGTGCTCAAGTAGCTCGGAGCAGCGCAATCTAGAAGAAGAACCCCCGCTTGCGCTTCGGGCTGGTGTGGGTGCAACGCCACGGCTTGATGCTATTTACTTTGGCGCTACGCCGCCGTAGGTCCGCCGCTGGGGACTTGCTCTTTCGCTTCGTTGGCCAAGGTCACGTCGACCGCGACCGAGAGTGATGAGCTGCCGCCGCCCAAGACCACGCCCTTGATCGGGCTCACGTCGTGGAAATCCCGGCCCCAGCCGAGTGTGATGTGCTGATCCGAGACCTGACAACCATTTGTCGGATCGAAATCGACCCAACCGTTGTCTGGACAAAATACGCTGAGCCAGGCGTGCGAGGCGTCGGCCCCTTGCAACCGGACTTGGCCTGCGGGAACTTCGGTTCGCAAATAGCCGCTCACGTAACGCGCGGCGAGCCCGAGCGATTTCAAACAGCCGATCTGCAAGTGGGCAAAGTCCTGGCAGACGCCGCGGCGCCGCTCCAGCACATCTTCGATTTTGGTATCGATGGTCGTGGCCGCTGGATCGTACGCGAACTCCTTGAAGATCCGCGTTGTCAGCTCGCTTACTGCGGCCAGCAGCGGTCTCCCTTTGCTAAAACTGGGGAACGCATAGTCCGCCAGCGCCGTGCTGGAGCGAATGTAGACCGAATCGAACACATACTGCAGCGCGTCGATCGTCGCGTCCTCTCTGTCGTGCCGCAAATAGCGTCGCACATCCGTCCAACTGGGCGATGTCGCTTCGCGCGGCCGCGCCGGTCGTTCGACAACGACCCGACTTTCGGAAGTAATCGACAACTCTTCGTGCGGCTGAAACACAGCAAAGCTGCGGACCTGATTGCCGAAATAATCAACGTAGGTATGGATTTTTAGCGGCTTTGGATGGACCTCAAGCGAAAAGCCCAAGCACGTCTGGCCTGCCACGCTGCGCGGTTCCAGGCGAAGCATATTGTGGCACGCCTCGGCCGCCGTGGCGTAGCGATACGTCGTATTGTGACGGATGTGGTAGATCATCCCCCTGCCCCTCCCAGTGGACGAGCGGTCTGCACGTGAATCAGATAGGTGCGCGTCAGCAAGTGCGACAGTTCTTCCATCGCCGCAACAAGCTCTGAGAGCCGGGCAGTCAACCGCGTGCGACGCCCCTTCTTGTCGACCTGCGCAAAGGCGTCAACGTCGAGCAAGCGCACGTCGGAGAATACCGTCATCACCATGCTCAACTCAGGCGACGCCTGCATCGAGCTATGGCCCAGCCCCAGGGCGCGGATGTGCTGATAAAGCGTTTTCAATTGAAACGCGACGGATCGCGGGTTCGATTCGTCCGCCAGCACCAGGTCGAGCACGCGGACCGCGTCCGGGCCAAACACGTAGCGAGATTGATACGTCATGGCACTATTGGCGATCTCCAACAGCGCCAGTAATCGTGCGTTCTCATCGGCGTCGGGTCGGGAGAAACCATGCACGATCAACTGCGATAGATCGGTCACGCGCTCCACGCGACGACCGATTTCGAGGAACAGCCATCCCTTGTCGCGCGTCATGCCATCGGCCGCCTGTCCACTGAACGCCGAGAGCTTCGTCAGCACGAGGTCGAGAGCCGCTAGCTGAGCGTCGACCGTCACGCCGCCAGCGGTTTTACGCGGCACGAAGTCATCGCGCAGCTCGGTGAGGATCTTCCAGGCGTCGAGCGAGAGACGATCGCGCACGCCCAGGGTGATGCGATGCAGCCGGGCGATATCGCCCGCCACGCTGCTGGAATTCTCATCATTGAAGGCCGCGAGCTTCAGGACCTCTTCCATTTGGTCGCTGGCGCGTTGCGCCGTGCTGGAATCGAGACGACCTTGAGTGACCAACAAGTCGACCAGGTACGTCAGTTCGCTGGGATTGCCAAGCTCGGACTCATTCGTGACGCGATGCAGCAAACAGCGAACAAGCCGGCAGCTAAATTCGATCCGCTCAACATACCGACCGAGCCAGTACAGATCGTCCGCCAAGCGCGAAGGCAGAATAAAACCTGCGCGGCTCAGATCGGACGAGCGCTTGTTCGTCGGCAAAAGTGTCGTGGTGTCCGGCTGCGTGTGGCTTAGCACCCAGGTGTCTTTACTGCCGCCGCCGGTTTGCTCGCTGAGCAGAATCGATTCCGACGAATTGCCCGTCCGCGCCAACCCACCGGGCATGACGACATAATCGTCGGCGCCGACCGCCACGGCATATAACCGAATCATCATGTGCCGGGGCTCAAAGCGCTGTCCCTGCCAGGTCGGCGACGTCGACATCGCGACGTTCTCCTGGCCGAGAAAGCGATGCGGATTCGCCCGCAACATGGCGCTCATTTCCGACGTGGGTATTTGTCCCGGTAAAAAAGTGCGCAGGCCGCGGGCGCCGTAGATCTGTTTAATGACCAGCCGATCAAGTTGCCTGGAGACTTCTTCGAGCGCTTTCTCCTGTCCGCACCACCAGGTGGCGACAGGCGGAATCGCCAACTCTTCACCCAACAGTCGTCGACAGAGCGTGGGAAGGAATGGCAGCAGCGCCTGAGTCTCGACAACGCCCGCGCCAATACTATTGGCCAGCACCACGTTGCCTGCCCGCGCGACTTGCAGCAGACCAGGCACGCCCAGGAGCGATTCGCCACGCAGTTCGAGCGGGTCGCAATAATCACTATCAACGCGCCGCAAGATAACATCGATCGGCAGCAGTCCGCTGAGGGTTTTCAGAAACACACCTTGGTCGCGCACGGTCAGGTCGCGCCCTTCGACCAGGTTAAAACCCAAGTAGCGGGCCAGATAGGCTTGCTCGAAGTAAGTGGCGTGATACGGCCCGGGCGTATAGATCACGACACGCGGCTCGCGGTCTTTCGGCGTGGCGCGGGCCAACAGGCCATCGCGAAGTTGCTGAAAGAACTTCGCCAGGCGCTCGACTTTGCAATCGCGAATCAGGTCTGGATAAACACGGCTGAGGACGATCCGATTTTCAAGCGCGTAGCCCATCCCGGCCGGCGTATCGGTGCGGTCCCCCACCACCCACCACTTGCCGTTGGGCGCCCGGGCGACGTCGACTGCGTACAAATGCAAGTGCGTGCCGCCCGAGGGCTGCAAGTCATGCGCTGCGCGCACAAACGCAGGATTCGCGAACACGATCTCCGGTGGCAGGTCACCCGTGCGTAAGAGAGTTCCCGGCCCGTAGATGTCGGCCAGCAATCGATTGAGCAACCTCGCCCGCTGGCGAACGGCGCCGGAGAGCGACAGCCAATCCTCGGGCGAGATCAGCACGGGGCAAGAGTCTAACTGCCAGGGGCGCTCATCGCGCAGGTCACGATCTGGCGGAGTGTAGGTCACGCCCGACTCGCGCAAGATGCGCCGGCAGAGATCTTCTCGTGTTTGGACGTCAGCGCCTGTCTGAGGACTCAGCGCGTCAATGAAGGTTTGCCAGTGGGGACGAACCGTGCCGTCCGGAAATGCCGCCTCATCCCAATGCCCCGCCACGCCGCGGTAGGCCATGCGCAGGCCTGCCGGGGGGATCTGAGGCACGGGAGCCGTCGGCGGAGTGGAAGTCATGAACCTTCTCGGTGTGTGCTTGGCCGGTCAGGTACTGAATTCCGGTCGCGAGACTCGGTTTTCGCCGAGCGAACTCGCTTCATTCGGAGCATCGTCCGAAGTCTGCGGTCCAGGGCTCCCATCGGTCGCCGCTGCTCGGCGATTGTCTCCCATTTCAGTCGACGCCGCCTATCTCCATTCTAGATGCATCGCGGCTTTTTTGGGAGAGTGAGTTGCTGATCAGCGCAGCCGACAAGGCATGAATTTGTCGCATACCGGGCGTGTGAGGCGGCATCGCGAGCCAATGCGAAACGGCGATTTGCGCCATTATTTCATCATTATGCTGCGCGAGGGCGAATTGTAGCGAACGAGGCCGCGTGGTACGTCCGCTGATTCACCCAAAGACACTAACCCGACGCGTAAGCGAGGGTTCTTTGTAGCCTTCGCCGGCGCGTAGAAGACCCCTCGCTTGCGCTTCGGGTTAGTGTTTTAGCCGCCTAGCGCCCGCGGCGTAAATCGAGTGTGGACGGAAACTCTGGATTGACGTTCAGCGGCGGCTCTGAGTAGAAGCCGGCAGTGTGTCCGTCAGGGAAGAACCGCGAGCCGCGACGTGTTTCGGCCTCCATCGCGTTGATCGGGAAGGTCTCATAGCTGAGGCCGCCCGGATGCGCGACATGGTACGTGCACCCGCCAATCGCCCGCCCGTTCCAGGTGTCATAAACGTCAAACACCAGCGGCGTGTCGACCGGAATCGTCGGATGCAGGCAACTGGCCGGCTGCCAGGCACGGTAGCGGACGCCTGCCACGTATTCGCCGCGTGTGGCGGTCGGTTGCAGCGGCACACGACGGCCATTGCACAACACGATGTGACGATCGTCGTTCATGTTATTGACGCGCACCTGGACTCGCTCGACCGACGAATCGACGTAGCGAGCCGTGCCGCCGGCGCCTGGTTCTTCGCCCAGCACGTGCCACGGCTCGATCGCTTGTCGCAGTTCGAGCTTGATGCCGACTCGTTCAATCTGTCCACAGACAGGAAAGCGGAACTCTCGATGCGGCAGAAACCACGACGAGTCGATTGCGTAACCAGCACGATTCAGGTCGTCGATCACTTCACAGAAGTCCTGCCAGACAAAGTGCGGCAGCGTGAACCGATCTTGCAACTGCGTTCCCCAGCGAATCGGCCGCTGTCGGCACGGTTCTCGCCAGAACCAGGAGACCAACGTCCGCAGCAATAATTGTTGCGTCAGGCTCATCCGTTGATGAGGCGGCATCTCGAACGCCCGAAACTCGATCAGACCCAATCGACCGGTCGAGCTATCCGGCGAAAACAGTTTGTCGATACAGAATTCCGCGCGATGCGTATTGCCGGTCATATCGACCAGCAGATGGCGGAACACGCGGTCAACCAGCCAGGGCTGCGCGTGGCCGGTCCGCTTGATTTGATTGTCGATTTCTTCGAAGGCGATTTCGAGTTCGTAGACAGAGTCGTGCCGCGCTTCGTCCACTCGCGGCGCCTGGCTCGTCGGGCCCACAAACATGCCACTGAACAAGTAGCTGAGCGACGGATGATTCAACCAGTAGGTGATCAGCGAGCGCAACAGGTCCGGCCGTCGCAAAAACGGACTATCAGCCGGCGTTGGTCCGCCAAGCACGACGTGGTTGCCGCCACCGGTGCCCGAGTGCCGGCCGTCGAGCATGAACTTTTCTGTCCCCAGTCGGCAGGAACGCGCGTCTTCGTACAGCCCATCGCTAATGTCGTTCAGCTCTTCCCAGCTGGCGGCCGGCTGCACATTAACTTCGATCACGCCGGGGTCGGGCGTTACTTTCAAATGGCTGACCCGCGCATCGAACGGCGGAGTCTCGCCTTCGAGCACGATCGGCATGTTCAGCGCCGAAGCGGTGTCTTCGATGGCGGCTACGAGCTCCAGATAATCTTCAATCGTCGCGACCGGCGGCATGAAGACATGCAAGCGACCGTCGCGTGGCTCCACGCAGAGCGCCGTGCGAACCACCCACGGAGCCGACTCGCCCAGTTCTGGCAATCGTTCGCGGAGCGAGACACGTCCTTCACCCGAACGGCCGTCGCTTCTTCGGCCATCAGAGTGCTTGGTTCCATTGCGAGCGCCGGCCATTTCGTATTGCTCGGCGCCGCGGACTTGCAAACGCTGCGGAATCGGGAGCGGCCCAGTTCGCTCCATTGGGTCGCGCTGGTGAATGAACGGGTATTCGGCCGCGGCCACCCAGGGCAGGCTGGCGACTGGCAGCCGAAGTCCGATCGGTGAGTCGCCCGGCGTGAGAATTAGATGCTTGCCGCGGAGCATCCACAGGCCGCTCTCCCAGGCCTGCTCGGCGCCAGTAGTTGATTTCTGCAGCGGCAGCACAAAGCCCACTGGCTCGTTCAGGCCGCGCTCGAAGACACGGCGCAAACGAGTCCGCTCCTCGGCGTCTTTCAGCCGACTGTCGGCCGGATCAACGTTGATTGGTAGTTGCGATTCGCGCTTCAGGAAGTAGACGGGGTCTTCGAACGCCGGCATGGCAAAGCCGGGATCGACCGAGAGCCGCGCGGCCAATAGTTCCAGGAATCGCTCGGCGTCTTCAACCGTGTAACCGCAGTCGTCATCGCAGCCGGCGATCAGCGCCGGATTGCGCCAGATGGGATGACCATCTTTGCGCCAGTAGCAGCCCAATGCCCAGCGCGGAAGTTGCTCGCCGGGGTACCACTTCCCTTGCCCAAAGTGGAGTAAGCCACCAGGCGCGTAGCGGGTGCGCAGCTTGCGGATCAGCTTTTCCGCCAGGCGACGTTTTGTTGGCCCAACGGCTGCCAGGTTCCATTCGGCGCCTTCCATGTCGTCGACCGAGACGAACGTCGGCTCGCCACCCATCGTCAGTCGGATGTCCTGCGCTTGGATCTCGGCGTCGACCTTAGCGCCTAGCGCTTGGATCTTCGACCATTGCGCGTCAGTGTAGGGCTTGGTGACGCGAGGATCTTCATGAATGCGCGTCACGCGCATCACATGTTCGAACTCCGCCTCGCACGGTTCCAATCCGCCACTGATTGGCGCGGCCGCCGTCGGATCTGGCGCCGCGGCCAGCGGGATGTGACCTTCGCCCGCGAACAGGCCACTCGTCGGGTCGAGCCCAACCCAGCCGGCGCCCGGCAGGTACACCTCGCACCACGCGTGCAAATCTGTGAAATCCTGAACTGCTCCGGCCGGACCATCCAGGGGCGCCAGGTCAGGCTTGAGTTGAATCAAGTAGCCCGACACGAACCGCGCCGCCAGTCCGACGCGCCTGAGGATCTGCACCAGCAGCCAGGCGGAGTCTCTGCAAGATCCGCTGCCGCGCTCCAGCGTTTCCTCCGGCGTCTGCACGCCAGGCTCCATGCGGATCTGATACTTGATCTCGTTGTAGACGCGTGAGTTCAGACCGACCAGAAAGTCGACCGTGCGTTTCTCGGTGCGGTCGACCGAATCCATCCAGGCCTGCAACCGCGGACCAGTCTCTTCGCACAACAGAAACGGCGCGATATCGCGCGAGAGCCAAGAGTCGTACTTGAACGGGCACTTCTCGGCTTCGGGTTCGAGGAAGAAGTCGAACGGGTTGATCACCGTCATCTCGGCAACCAGGTCGACCACAACCCGAAAGCTCGAAGTCTTCTCCGGGAAGACGACGCGGGCCAGAAAGTTCGCCTGCGGATCCTGCTGCCAATTCAGAAAGTGACCGGCTGGCTCGATTTTCAGCGAATAACTGTGAATAGGCGTCCGCGAATGAGGCGCCGGACGGAGCCGCACAATTTGCGGGCCGAGCGTGATCGGACGCTCGTAGCGGTAGTGAGTCTCGTGGTAGAGAGCGACTCGAATGGACATGCGTTGCGATTCTTTCTAGCGCTGCGCGGCTGCGCAGTCTTGTGCCTTGACGCGATTGAGCGTTCACGGGATCCAAACTGCGCTGGCCGACCGACGGTCGGATAGCGCTCACGGTCTTCAAGAATTGACCGGCTGTCAGAAAACCCGCTCGACGACTTCTTGTCTAATTCGCAATCCTTCGCATTCGACTTTATGGGCGCGTCCTGCTGCCCCTAAATCCGGCTCATATCGCTGCTCTGCCCTCCGGCTGCGGGGATGTACGATTTTAGGACATAATCTCGCACCATGCGATCAGAACTGAAGCGTCCGCCAAGGGTTCGCATGGCCCGTTTTACCCGCGCAACCCAGGCCCGCGGCACGCCGTCACGATCGCGATCGTAATAAAGCGGCACGACTTCATTTCTTAAAACTTTTATTAAAGAAACGCGGTCCCGCTCGTCATGGACGTCGGTCACTTCGTGCGTGTCTCCCTGGCCAATCTTGAACCCGTTGCGGCCATCGTACGCCTCGGCCCACCAGCCGTCGAGCACGGACAGGTTCAGCCCGCCGTTGAGCACAACCTTCATTCCGCTCGTGCCCGAGGCTTCGAGCGGTCGCCGTGGGTTGTTCAACCAGACGTCCACCCCCTGCACCAGATGGCGGGCGACGTTGATGTCGTAATCTTCGACAAACACCACTTTGCCCAGGAACCGAGGATCTCGCCCCAGATTGGCGATCTCTTGCAGCACGTGCTTGCCCGGGGTGTCCTTCGGATGCGCCTTGCCGGCAAAGACCAACTGCATCGGCATCTGCGGATCGTTGATCAAATCGATCAGTTCCATCAGGTCCTGCAGTAGCAAATTCGCCCGCTTATACGTGGCAAAACGGCGAGCAAAGCCGATCGTCAGCGTATCGAGACCTAACGCTCGCTTGAGTTGGGCGACCGAATCCGGCGGGTCGCCACGGCGCTCAGCATGCAATACCGCGCGGCGACGAGCGAAGTCCAACAGGCGGGCCTTGAGCGCCTGGTGCGTTTCCCAAAGTTCGCCATCGTCGATCGCGCTGACCGCGTCGAGCCCGTTCGATTCGCGCAGTCGTTCGGTCCAGTCAGAGCCCAAGCGGCGCTTGAACAACTCCTGCATCTGCGGCGCCAGCCATGATGTAACATGCACGCCATTGGTGATGTGTCCGATCGGCACACCGTCTTGCCCTCGGCCCGGCCAGAGGCATTGCCACATGCTGCGTGAGACGTCGCCATGCAACGACGACACAGCATTCGCGCGGCGCGAGACCTTGAGCGCCAACACGGTCATACAGAAATCTTCGCTGTGATTGTCTGGGTCGACCCGCCCAAGCGCCATCAACTGATGCAGGCTCATCCCCATACAATCGCGCAGGGGGCCCAAATGTTCTTCGACCTGGTCGGTCGAAAAGCGATCGTGTCCGGCCGGCACGGGCGTATGTGTCGTAAACACAGTACGACAGGCGACACGGCGCATGGCCTCGTCGACACTGACCCCTTCGTTCGACATGGCCTGCGACATCAACTCCAGCACAGCAAACGCGCTGTGCCCTTCATTTAGGTGAACGACACCGGGCATGATTCCCAACGCGCCGAGCGCGCGGACGCCACCAATCCCCAGCAGCAGTTCCTGGCGAATGCGCGTCCGCGTGTCACCGCCATAAAGCCGGGCGGTCAATTCGCGATCTTCGGGCGCGTTGCCCGGCACGTCCGAATCGAGCAAGTAGATGATGTTCCGCCCGACCGAGAGCTTCCAAACCCGCGCGGCCAAGGGGCCATTTCGCGTGTCGATCGAGACCGTGATCGGGTCACCACTGGCGGAGAGCGCCGGCTGGATCGGTATGTCTTCGCTGTTCAGGTCGAGGTAATCCTCTTGCTGCCAGCGGGCACTATCCAGCCGCTGCCGGAAATAGCCCTGATCGTAGTAGAGCCCGATCGCGACGAGCGGAATGCCCAGATCGGACGAGCTTTTGATATGGTCACCCGAGAGAATCCCTAGGCCGCCGGAGTAAATCGGCACGGACTCATGCACGCCGAACTCCGCCGAAAAGTACGCGACCGGGCGATCCCACAAAACGCCGGCGTTGCGGCCGCCCCAGGTGTCTTCGGCGTCGAGATATTCGCGCATCCGCCGGTAGGCGTAGTTGATTCGGCTATGCAGCACAGACTGCCGACAACGCTGCTCAAGATAATCAATCGACATGCTGCGCAGCAGCACGATGGGGTTATGGTCACTCTCGCGCCACTTCACGGGGTCAAGCTCGCGGAACAGGCTCGTCGTTTCGTGGTCCCAGCACCACCAAAGATTACTGGCCAGGGCGCGCAGCCGTTCGTAGGCTGGAGAAACAAAGTGTTCCACGTCACGCAATTCGCTGACCAGCGGGCTAAGCTGCGCCGTGGCCGCGGTCAGCACGCTGATTTCGGTCGGCGAGAATTCTCGCGCTTCCACGGTTTGCACGACCAGCACGCCCTGCAAGGCGCCTTTGTCGACCAGCGGCACACCGAGCAGTGTTTGATAGACTTCTTCACCCGCCTCGGGGAAAAACTTGTACCGTGGGTGGTTGGCCGCGTTCGCAAAGGCCTCGGGCCGCATGCGTTCGGCGATCAGCCCGACGAGCCCTTCATTGAATCTCATCCGAATCCGCCCAATGGCGTTGGGGCTCAGCCCGACAGAAGCGGCCAGCACCAGGTGCTTCCGGTCCGGCTCCAGCAGGTAGACGGAACAGACGTCGGTCTCGTACCGCTGGCGAATCAGCCCGACGATGTTCTGCAAAGACTCGGTGGGCCGTCCATTGGTCGCCAGGACCTGGCCAATCTCTTCCAAGGTGACCAGCAGCGGATGTTCCGAGAGAGACGGCGCTTGGGACACAGTTGTTTCGGTTGACACGGCATAACCTCGCAGGGCGACGATTGTATTGAGTGCTCAGCTCAAGGACATTGTGCCGACGCCCGCTTCGCAGCCTCCTGGGAGAGGCGCGCAGCCCTGGCGCGGCAAATCAGAAACGACCGTCAAAGCATTCGTCGTGCCGAAGGCGCGACAATTCGCCGACTGCGTGCTGCGATACGCGTTTTTGCCGTGAAACTGGCGATTCCGGCGCCTCAGAAAATCGCGCATGCGGAGAACTTCACCCCCCAGAGGCAGGCGAGATTGCCCAATTTCTATGCGAGGCATGCCACGCGACCGAACGCTGACGCCATCCGCGGGAAATGCGATTGGACGGATCCAAGCCCCCTCAGTCGCCGCGCATCACTTCAGCACAGGCCCAATCCCCTTCTCCGGTCCGAACTTCGGCCGCTGACCAACGCCCAGTAGGTCGAAGGCGATGTTGCTGCAGATCTGATCGAGCGGGATGTCGGACGCGTCGGTGCCGAACGGATTGTCGAGTTCGTTGCCCAGGGCTTCGATCATCAGCACCAGGTAAGCGACGCCCACGGTCACCAGCGGCTCGAGCCAGCCCAATCGTCCGACGAGCGCGAACGGCAGCGTCCCGATGTACAAAAAGGCGCCGCGTTCCATCAGCAGGATGTAGCCCAGCGGCGTCGGCGTGCGGACGATCCGCTCGCAGCCGCCCAGGTGATTGATCAGCGTGACGAGTTGCTCCTCGGCCACGCCAGAAATGATCGGGCTGAGGCGCCCCGCGGCGGCCAGGCTGGTCATTTGCTGCGACAACTTCTCCGCGGCAAAAAGCGCGGGATGGGGCGCCGCCAGGAACTGCTGATAGTCCTCGACCGAAAGCCATCCTGCGGCCTCCGGCACATCGGGCATTCCGCGCAAGCGAGATCTGGTCGCGCAGGCAAATACGGCGATCCAAACATTGAACGCGCGTGATTCCTCGTCGGAGAGCGCAGCATGGGTATCGACCACTCGGGCCAGATTGCGTGAAGCGTTGACAATTCCGCCCCACAGCGTGCGTCCTTCCCAAAAGCGGGCGTAGGCCGTGTTGGTGCGGAAGGCCAAAATCAGACCGATCACCACGCCGGCCACTTCATGAAAGCCGGTCGGTATCTGCAGCGAGATTCCGTCCGTGCGGTCAATCAGCCAGACGGCAAGCCCGAGGGCGCCAAACGTCAACACCCGCACCAGCACTCCGCCGGTCAGGTTCCCCCGCGCAGAGAACAGAAGACGAAACCAGGCCCTGCGGTCATAAGGAATCATCAGTCGTAGGCGCCAGCGAATGATCAGAATGGAAACTTGCCGGCCAGATTATAGCGACGCCCCGGCCGGTTGCGTTCGCCAGATTGCGTGGTCACACTAGCCGGAGAGCGGCGAATCAAGCAAGGCGGGTGTTCACGGAACCGGAGCAGATTGCATGTCGATTCGAGAGCGAAACGGTCGGATTTCACTGCGGCCTCTGCTCATCGTCACCGCGACGCTGAGCGCATGGGCCAACTGCCACGCCGGGGCGCCGGAGACCGAGTCGGCGAAGATCATCGAGCGGCTGCAAAGCGCCATTCGATACGAAGTCGAAGCCAAGAACCTGCCGGCCTTCTCGATGGCGCTGGTTGATGGTGACCGCGTCGTTTGGGCCGAGGGCTTTGGATTCCAGGACGCCGAGAAGAAGGTCCCGGCCACGCCCGATACGGTCTACCGCGTCGGCTCGGTCTCCAAGCTGTTCACGGATATTGCCGTGATGCAGCTCGTCGAACAAGGGAAGATCGACCTGGACGCGCCGGTCCAAATTGTCCTACCCAGCTTCGCTCCCAAGAACGACTCGGGCGTCCCAATTACGCTCCGTCAGTTAACGGCCCACCGCTCCGGACTGGTGCGAGAATCGCCGGTTGGGCATTACTTCGACCCTACCGAGCCAACGCTGCGCGACACGGTCGAAAGCCTCAACCGCACGGCAATCGTCTACAAGCCAGGCACACGCACCAAATACTCCAACGCCGGCATCGCGGTCGTGGGCGAAGTCGTCGAAAAAATCGCCGGCGTGCCCTACTCGAAGCAGATCGAAGAAACAATTCTCAAACCGCTCGGAATGTCGAACAGCAGCTTCGTGCTTACGCCCGAGGTGGATAAGAAGCTGGCGACGGCCTACATGTGGAGCCTCGACGGTCGCCGGTTTGTGGCCCCCAAGTTTGCCATCGGCACCGCGCCGGCCGGCAACCTCTATTCCAGCGTGAATGACCTGGCCAGATTTCTGAGCTGCGTGTTTGCTGACGGCAAGTCTGGCAGCGGCAAGATTCTCTCGCCTGAAACGCTTCAAAAGATGATGACTCCACCGGTCGACAGTAACGGCAAACCGCAAGGGTTTGCGATCGGCTTTCACGTCGGCACGCTCGATGGGCACAAGACGATCGGCCACGGCGGCGCGGTGTATGGCTTTTCGACGACGGTCGAAGCGCTGCCCCAAGAAAAACTGGGCGTGGCGGCGGTTGCTGCGCTCGACGGCGCGAATGGAGTGGCCGAACGACTGGCCCAATTTGCGCTGCGACTGATGTTGGCCCAAAAAGAAGGAAAACCGCTCCCCGAATATCGCCGCACGACTTCGATTGCCGCGGCGCGGGCAGCGGAGCTTGTGGGCGAGTATGAACGTGAAGGTTTCCCGGCAAAAATCACCGAGCTTGCCGGCCGCGTCTGGCTGGCCAATGGCGACTTTTGTCGCGAAGTACGAGCCGCGGCCGACAATGGCGAGCTGCTGGTCGACGATCCGGTCGGCTTTGGCGCCAAAGTCGCGCTCGACGAGAAACGCAACCTGGTCCTCGGCGAGCGGACCTTTACGAGACTCGCCGATGAACCGCCTGCGCCGGCGCCAGACCGTTGGAAAGGTCTGATTGGCGAATATGGCTGGGATCACAACACGCTGTACATTCTGGAGAACCGCGGCCGGCTGGTGGCCCTGATCGAGTGGTTCTATGCCTACCCTGTGACGGAAATCAACGAAAACGAATTCGCCTTCCCCGATCACGGACTCTATCACGGCGAGAAACTCTTCTTCACGCGCGACGCGGCAGGCCGGGCGACCAAATGCGTTGCCGCTGAAGTGGCCTTCCTCCGTCGCGAGGTCGGCACAAAGGATGGCGAAACGTTCCGCATCAAGCCGGTCAAACCAATCGACGAACTCCGCGCCGCGGCCCAAGCCGCGAAACCACCGGCCGAGCAAGGCGATTTTCTGAAAGCCGATCTGGTCGAGCTCGTCACGCTCGACCCGACGATCAAGCTCGACATCCGTTACGCCTCGACGAACAACTTCACTGGTGATGTGTTTTACAAGCAGCCACGCGCCTTTATGCAGCGCGCCGCGGCCGAGGCGCTCGTGCGGGCTAACCAGCGACTAAAATCGCGCGGCCTGGGGCTGTTGGTCCATGACGCCTACCGCCCCTGGTCAGTCACCAAGATGTTCTGGGACGCCACGCCCGAAGAGTTCAAGCATTTTGTGGCCGATCCATCGAAGGGCTCGCGCCACAATCGCGGCTGCGCCGTCGACCTGACGCTGTACGACCTGACATCCGGCCAGCCGATCCAAATGGTCGGCGGCTATGATGAGTTCTCGCCGCGATCCTTTCCGTTATACCCCGGGGGAACGACCGAACAGCGTTGGCACCGTGATCTACTGCGGCGCACGATGGAGGCCGAAGGCTTTGCCGTGTACGAATTCGAGTGGTGGCACTTCGATTTTAAAGACTGGAAGCGGCACTCGATCGGGAATGTGAGTTTCGAAGAGATTCCGGCTGCTGTTACCGCAACGAAGTAACGCGATTGTCACAAGCGAGGCCAACCGTGGCGCATGGCCACCACGCAGTTAACCGTTAGCGCAACAGTAGTTACGCACTCCCCTGCCCCGACTGCTGGCGCCGTTTCTCTGTAGCGAGTTCTGCTCGCGGCGGAACTTTTCCCTCCTCTTGCGCATCTCACAATCAGAGGTTCGCACAACCGCGTCGGTCGCTTGGGGGAGGACTATCCATGCGCGCACTTGTTTCCGGTTTGCTCATCGTGCTCGTCGCGTCGAGTTTGGCTCAAGCACAAGGACTATTAGTTCATGCGAACCCTGGCGACCATGTCCCGCTGCCTCGCCCTATCCTGCCGCACCCACATCCTCCTCATCCGATTCCGACGCCGCCGCAGAGCACGTACAAGATCAAAGAGCTGTCAGTCCAGGTGAAGCTGGCCGATCAGGTTGCCAAGACGCAGGTTTCGCAAACCTTCGTCAACACCGGCAGCCGGCAGATGGAAGTCTGCTTCGTCTTTCCGCTCCCTTACGACGGCGCGATTGATCAGCTAACGCTATTGGTCGATGGCAAGGAATTTCCGGCCCGGCTGCTGGCAGCGCCCGAGGCGCGGCGGATCTACGAAGAAATCGTCCGCAAGAACCGCGACCCGGCTCTGCTCGAATGGGTCGGAACCGGCATGTTCCAGACGAGCGTCTTTCCGGTGCCGCCAGGGGCTGAGCGCAAAGTCACTTTGCGTTACTCGCAGCTCTGCCGCAAAGACCAGGGACTGACCGATTACGTCTTCCCGCTCAGCACAGCCAAGTACACCTCGGCGCCGGTCGAAAAGCTCGACATCCAGGTGGCGATCGAAAGCACTTCCGATATCAAGAACGTCTACAGCCCTTCACATTCCGTCGACGTCAAACGACCCGACAACACGCACGCCAACGTCTCGTTGAGCGTGGCGAATCAGACGCCGAGCGACGACTTTCGTTTGATCTTTGACGCTGGCAGCGGCGAAGTGGGCGCGAGCGTCCTGAGTTATCGCCGCGACGGCGCGGACGACGGCTACTTTTTGATGCTGGCCAGCCCCGAGATCAAAGCCGCAACGGCTGATCGTCCCGCGAAGACGGTCATCTTTGTCGTCGATCGCTCCGGCAGCATGAGCGGCAAGAAGATCGAACAAGCCAAAGGCGCCCTGAAGTTTGTCCTGAACAACCTGCGGACCGGCGACATGTTCAACATCGTCGCCTACGATAGTCACGTCGAGAGTTTTCGGCCCGAGCTACAAAAGTTCGACGAACCGACGCGCGCCGCGGCGCTCGGCTTCGTCGATGGTCTCTTCGCCGGCGGCAGCACGAACATTTCGGGTGCGCTCACCACGGCGCTCGGGCAGTTGAAAGACGCCAGCCGGCCGAATTTCGTGATTTTCTTAACCGATGGATTGCCGACCGATGGCGAAAAGAACGAAGCCAAGATCGTTCTGCAGGCGACAGAGAACAACAAAGTTCGTGCCCGCGTGTTTGCCTTTGGCGTCGGCTACGACGTCAACAGCCGCCTGCTCGACCGCCTGGTGCACGAGAATTTTGGGCAGAGTGCCTATGTGCGGCCGAACGAGGATATCGAGGCCCACGTCAGCCGGTTGTACGCGCGGATTGGCTCGCCCGTAATGACCGATCTGAAGATCCGATTTGAGTTCGACGCCGCGGCGGCCGAGCAGGCTGCGGCGATCAATCGAATTTATCCGGCAAACATCCATGATCTGTTTGCCGGCGAGCAATTGGTGATCGTCGGTCGCTACAAGAAAAATGGACCGGCCAAAGTGTTGCTCAACGGCAAAGTGGGCGACGCCGAACAGAAATTCGACTTCCCGGCCACGTTTGTCGAAAAGAGCAACGACGACACGAACAGCTTCATCGAAAAACTCTGGGCCATTCGTCGCGTGGGCGAGATCATCGACGAGTTGGACCTGAAAGGCCGTAACGAGGAATTGGTGAAGGAGCTGGTCGAACTATCGACGCGGCATGGCATCCTCACGCCGTACACGTCGTTCCTGGCGGAAGAATCAACCGATCGGCACAATCTGGCGGCGAATCAAACGCGGGCCAGCGTGGCACTCAACGCGCTCAGCGATACCGCTGGAGAAAGCGCCGTCTCGCAGCGGACCGGCAAAGAATCGCTCAGGCGCTCCGGCGAGCAAGGGCAACGTTCGTACGCCGGGGGCGGAGGAGGGCAAACCGCGGCCTCGCCAGCGTCGGGCTTCCGCGGCGCCGGCCCGCAGGCGTCGTACTTCGACGCGAAGAAAGATAAGCAAGTGGCCGTCGACACGGTGCAAAGCGTCGGCCGCAAAACGTTCTATCGTCGCGGCGACCGCTGGATCGACGGCAGCCTGTCGAAGGAGCAGGAAGACAAGGCGATCAAGATCGAACGCTTTAGCGCCGACTACTTCCGCCTGATCGACAAACACGGCAAAGAAGCAGCCCGCTACGTGAACTTCGACGAGCCAGTGGTCGTGGAGCTCGACGGTCAGGCCTATGCGCTGTAGTGCGCTGCTCAATCACGAAATCAACAACATCGCCGCGGCGGCAGAAAGGCTGTCGAGAGAGGGAGGCTCACTCTCGGCAGCCCGATGTGCTTCAGGATGGCGCAAGCGGAATTTGCGCATGCCTTTAACGAAAGCCCACGCCGCTGAAACTACAGCGACCTCCCGCGTGGATCTGTCATTCGACTGCATTCCGACCACATGCTGAGACCAATCTCATTCAACAGTGTCGATTGCGAAACACTTTAATCGTTGTGGGCGTGACCTCCTTCAGGCAGCCTCGCGCTCGTCGTCCAGGTCGGCGGCCATGCCCAAGGCGCGCTTGTAGACCTCGACCATCATCTCTTGCTCCTCGCGCACCGCGGCCTCGACTTTTCGGATCTTGATGATTTCGCGGATGGCCTTGACGTCGAATCCGCAGCCCTTGGCCTCGGCGAACACATCGCGAATTTCACTAGCAACGGCTGCCTTCCGCAATTCAAGCCGTTCGATCCGCTCAATCACACCCAGCAACTCTTCAGCAACGACTGCGCCGGGGTTAGCGGTTGGTTCAGCAATACTCATGAGTTCCTCCTACGGTTGATGCAATCCGCCGCGTTTTACTGGCAACCCTCGCTGTGCGCGGCGCCAGTTAGTTCTCGACAGGATTCCCATCAATTCTTCCAGCAAATGAGCCGACGCTCATCATTTGCTTTAATCGCTGAATTCGCGCTGCAGTGATCGATCGCGTCTGTCGACACTCTCGTGCGAGGCGCCAGGCAGCGAACAGAGTTGCCTGTGCTTGATACGGCAATTCACAAGCCGTGGGGGCCAACCACTCGATCACGCCGCATTTGCGCGAGGGATTTGCGCGTCCGTCGCAGAATCGCGCCGGACGCGGAAACGCTTTCCGAACATCACCGCTGAAGAATATCCATAAATTATTTGGCATATGCTCTGTGGCGCGACCTGGCTGATTCGCATCCATCGCTCCGCGATCGGAAAACGACTTTGCCCTCCCCTCGGCGATTTCTTCGGGTTTTTAACACGAAGCTGTGAATCTGCTTTCCGCGCCCCCAATTGGAGTGGCGCCATTCCGACCACCCGACTCCCTCAATTGCGGGGCATTCGATTCAACGAAGGGCTGCGTTGGGTCTGACAATCCTTTTGACACACGTGGCGCATGCGCCTACTTTCAAATCACGTTCGGAAGAATGGATCGCAATCAAGTCATTCGGTGCCTGGCTTGATGCGTCAGTGTGCGAGCGAACTGACGGCGATTGAAATTGGCATCATTTGTTTCAAGGCCAACTGGGTTCAAGCTTCAGAGGAGACGCTAATGAGGTATTTGCGATTAGGCTTGCCTGCCATTGTGGCGGCGAGCGTCGCGCTGAGCGCGTATTGCGCCGAGGCAGCGACGATTTCGATTACAAATGTCGTGATCAGCACCGCCGGAACGACGGGCAACGACAACGGCAGCAACGCTCGCAAGTTAACTGCTGCTTCTATCACCGATTCTGGTGGTTCATCGACCGCGAATCTCGGCACAGTCGTCAATGGAGGCGCAAGGTTCGCAATGGCCGCAGAGACGCGGGCGCCATCGGGCCTTCTGGGAACGACGAGCGGAGACTACGACGCCAACTACACCGTCAGCTTTGATGTAATCGCTGATCCCTTCGTGGTCTGGGATTTGGTGATCTCGAACGCTCGCATCGGACGACTGCTCACTGGCAGCGGTGGTGGAAACGGCCTCGCCGACATCAACGCGTCGACGGGACGGATCAACGGCGTCGTAACGCCCGGCCTGGCCCTGTCGGATGTCGGTGGTTTGACTTCTGAAAATGGGACGACGCTGTTCAGCGATTCCAAGTCCGTCACGATCAGTGGATCAGGCTCTGCCAGTTACTCGGTGAACGTAACCTGGCACGCCGATGCCGACAGCACCCAAGGCTTCTTTAACCTTGGCGACAAAGCAGGCGTGCTGGTCGGCAACGATATCGCGTGGACGCAAACCGACGCGCAAGTTAACTATCCGAATACGGCAACCCGAGACGCGGAGGGGCATTTCGTCAACTTCTCGGCTACCGTGACCGCCGTGCCAGAGCCAGCAACCTGGTTGCTGTTGGGGATCGGACTGGCCGGTACGATGCTGATCAAGAAGGCGCGCCGCGTCGACTGAGACCACGTCGCGAAAGAATGAGCTTGGATCGCAAGAGGGGGACGTCCGTGAATGGACGCCCCCTCTTATTTTTTGCTGGCCAGTGCAACAACCACGAGAGCGCTGCGAAGGAAGAATGAACCCCAAACAATTCGGTCCGAGAATCCTCAGGCCCGGGTGCTTTGATCGAACCTGGTTCAGCTCCCTCTCGAGGGTGCCGCCGGCGACGCCTGCTTCGCGGAATCCGGCTGAGATGACAATGACGGCGCGCGCACCGCAATCTCCCAGTTCATCCACAACCGCCGGGGCCGCGGCCGCGGGTATTGCGACAATCGCCAAATCGACCGGCGCGGGCAGACTGGCAATACAACCGAAGGCGGGCAGTCCATGAATTCGATCGTGTTTTGGATTGATCGGAAAAATCTGCCCCTCGAAACCACCGTCGAGCAGATTCCGCACCAGCGTACTGCCGACGCTTTGCGGTCGCTCGCTTGCGCCAATCACCGCAATCGATTTCGGGCGGAACAGGTTGTCGAGATGAAACACCGACATGGGCTAGAATCGCGTTTGATCGAGGTCGTTCGTGTAATCGGATTGAAAGCGGAGTGCATCAACAGCTACCGGAGCGTAGCCTCTAGCGACTTGGCGAATGGATACGATTGCGACGGCTCCGCCGCCAGCTTGCCCGTGGCCCTGACAATCATTTCGCGAAGTCGCGCCGGATCTCAGTGTGTTCGTGCATCAGCCGACTGGTTTCCGCGGCGTATTGAGGCGCTGAGCAAACCCCTCATTCAGGAATCCGCCGCTCTTGCTCTTGCGCAAAATGTTGCACAAGGGTGCGTTCCAAGGTTTTCATACGGATAGCCAGATCTTCGACCACACCGCACGGGTGGGCCTTGCTACTAGTATCGACGTTGGGCATAGGACTAGGCTTTGTCTCAAAACCGTCTATCCGAGATATCGCAAGTATTGTTGGATGAAGGCGAGCTTGAGCATGCCCCCGAAATTTTTGGCTGTTTTCTCGAAGCGAGTAAGGATGCGTCGAGA
>Ga0070665_100000314_pt1 | contig 75274 bp, 60 predicted proteins | sample KBSS13metaG_FD_65862 | JGI IMG/M metagenome (GOLD analysis project Ga0070665, IMG submission 65862) | Switchgrass rhizosphere microbial communities from Kellogg Biological Station, Michigan, USA - KBS S1-3 metaG | ecosystem: Host-associated > Plants > Roots > Rhizosphere > Soil ... | reverse complement strand
CGATATTTGGATTACCGGCGTTCGCGGCGATTTCTTGCGCGCGCTGCACGGCCTCTTGTGCTTTAACGGTCAGTTTTTCGAATCGAAACGCCATTGGAGATTCCTGCTTTCTGCGTCCCTAGGGACGCGTGGGCTCGTCGGCCCGGCGACTCTCAGCACTTGTGCGGATTGCGGCTTGGGCCGCAGCCGCGAAGAACCCTCGCTTGCGCTTCGGGTTAGTGTGGTGTGACTACTCGAACTTCCATAATCAATGCAAACGGCCGGCGCTTCCGCATGGGATGCGCCGGCCGAGCGATTACTTCGATTTGCTGGAGAGCCACTCTCTCGTGGAGTCCAGCCTCACGGCCGCCATCCCACAAGCGGACGTGAAACACTCTCCCCTTTGTTACTCCTTCACCTCGAACTCGGCGTCGATCGCCTCGTCCTCGCCCGCCGGCTTGTCGCCACTAGGCGCTCCGCCACCGGCGCTGGGGCCCGCGGCAGATTCCTGCAGCAACTTGCTAACGGCCTGGAACGCTTGCTCCAGTTCGTTGATGGCGGACTTGATGGCGTTGACGTCGCTCCCCTTGGCCGTCTCGTTGGCCTTGGCAATGGCGTCCTCCAGCGGCTTCTTGTCGGCGCCGCTGAGCTTGTCGCCTTGTTCCTTGATCAACTTCTCGACCTGGAACGCCATCGACGACGCCTGGTTGCGAGCTTCGGCCAGTTCGCGCTTGGCCTTATCCTCGGCGGCATGCGCCTCGGCGTCCTTTTGCATCCGGTCAATCTCTTCCTTCGACAGTCCGCTCGACTTCTCGATCTTGACGTGCTGCTCCTTGCCGCTGCCAAGGTCTTTGGCCGTGACATTCAGGATGCCGTTGGCGTCGATGTCGAATTTGACTTCAATCTGTGGCACACCGCGCGGCGCCGGGGGAATCCCCTCGAGGTTGAACTGAGCCAGCAAGCGGTTGTCGCTGGCCATTTCGCGTTCGCCCTGGAAGACTCGGACCGTGACGGCCGTCTGCTGGTCGTCCGCCGTGCTGAAGGTTTGCTTCCGCTCGGTAGGGATCGTGGTGTTGCGCTCAACGAGCTTGGTCATGATGCCGCCGAGAGTTTCGATACCCAACGAGAGCGGCGTCACGTCCAGCAGCAGCACATCCTGCACCTGGCCGCCCAGCACGCCACCCTGGATGGCGGCGCCGATTGCGACGACCTCGTCCGGATTCACACCCTTGTGCGGTTCTTTGCCGAAGATCTTTTGGACCAGCTCCTGGACCTTGGGGATGCGCGTCGAACCGCCGACCAGCACGACTTCGTCGATTTCGCTGGGCTTCATCTTGGCGTCTTCGAGCGCCTTCATTACCGGGCCACGGCAACGCTCGATCAGCGGATCGACCAATTGCTCGAACTTGGCCCGGGTGATGTTCAACTGCAGGTGCTTAGGACCGCTGGCGTCGGCCGTGATAAACGGCAGATTGATATCGGTCGAAGCGCCGCTGCTGAGCTCCTTCTTGGCCTTCTCGCAGGCTTCCTGCAAACGCTGCAGCGCCATCTTGTCTTTGCGCAGGTCAATGCCCTGATCCTTCTTGAATTCGTCCGCGACGTAATTCAAGAGGACAAAGTCAAAGTCATCGCCGCCGAGGTGCGTGTCGCCGTTGGTGCTGATCACGCGGAACACGCCTTCGGCCACTTCCAGCACCGACACGTCGAACGTGCCGCCGCCGAGATCGAAGACGACGATCTTCTCGGCTTCTTTCTTATCGAGGCCGTAGGCCAGGGCCGCGGCCGTGGGCTCGTTGATGATACGAGAGACTTCGAGTCCGGCGATCTGACCGGCGTCTTTGGTCGCCTGTCGCTGAGCGTCGTTGAAGTACGCCGGCACCGTGATCACGGCCTTATTGACCTTGTGACCCAGGTAAGCCTCGGCAGACTCTTTAAGCTTGCGGAGGATCTTGGCTGAAATGTCCTGCGGCGTGTATTCCTTATCGCCGATCTGGACCTTCACATAATCTTGAGGACCGCCGGTCAGCGCGTACGGGACGAGCTTTTCTTCGCCCGCCACTTCGGCGTGACGGCGACCCATGAATCGTTTGATCGAGGAAATGGTGCGCGTAGGATTGGTCACCGCCTGCCGACGGGCCGGTTCGCCAACCAGGACGTCGCCCTTATCTGTAAACGCGACCACGCTGGGCGTGAGCCGGTTGCCTTCTTGATTGGGGATCACTTTCGGGTCGCCACCTTCCATGATCGAGACCACCGAGTTGGTGGTGCCGAGGTCGATCCCGATAATCTTTTCGCCTTGTGCCATTGTGAGTTGCTCCTTACTGCATGTGCTTGCGTGGCTCGACGGTCAGCATACCGCGAGTGACTGGCAAGAAAATGGATATGGTTGTTGAAATTGTGTCAGGTTGAAATGAACTCGCGTTTTGCCCCCACTACGATTGCCCCAGCCCCTCGGATCGAACGAGTCGCACTGAGTTGAGTCGTTGCGACAGGCAATCGATTCGGCGTGTACAATTTCCGGCCGAGCGCAACCGCCGGTCCGCCGCACAGAGAGGCAGCCGCGAGATTCTGTGGTCAGGAATGCAAAGATCATGCCGATGGGGGTCTTACTAGCGTAAATCGAAGGCCCTTACGCCAGAACGTGTTACAACTTTACCGCACGGCTTGGCCGACGGACGGGAGAAACCCTATCCTGCCAAAGTGGCAGAAAACCCACAAATTGCGACAAACACGCTGCCTTCCAGCGTGTGATCCACACGGTACGCTTGCGACAGATACGACGACTAAACCGCGCGGGCAAAATCGCGTGGCCGACTAGCCATTCCTGCTTAGCCCTAGAAAGACGCCGTGACCAAAGATCGTGCCCCGCGTGAGTCCCGCCCTGTGCGGCGCGCCAAACCTGCGAGCCTGCCGGCGCTACGCGCCCAGATCGACGAGATCGACCAGGAACTGCTCGAACGGCTAAACGCCCGGGCGGCCCTGGCGGTCGAAATCGCGCAGCTCAAAGCGGCCGACGGTCTGGACACCTTCGCGCCCGGTCGAGAAGACCAGGTGATCGAGCGTGCGATTACGCTCAGCCAGGGGCCACTCGAGCCCGAAAGCGTGCGGGCGATTTTTCGCGAGGTGATCAGCGGCGCCCGCCAACTGGAGAAGAAGCTCCGCGTCGCGTACCTGGGACCAATGCACAGCTACAGCCACATCGCCACGCTCCATCGCTTTGGCCAGGGGGTCGAACTCGTGGCCGTGCCAACAATTGCCGCGGTCTTCGAGGAGGTCCATCGCCGCCATGTCGATTACGGCCTGGTCCCGATCGAGAACTCGACCGATGGCCGAATCGCCGACACGCTCGATATGTTCACCCGGCTGCGGGTCCGAATTTGCAGCGAGGTGCCGCTGCACATCCATCACACGTTGCTCGCCAAATGCAAGCAGAGCGAAGTGCGCGAGGTGCAGAGCAAGCCGCAGGCGCTCTCGCAGTGCCGCAACTGGCTGGCGCGACATCTTCCGCAAGCGCGTTTGGTCGAAGTAGCCAGCACCTCAAACGCGGCCGAGACAGCACGCGACACCGCAGGAGTGGCCGCGATTGCCAGCGCCCAGGCCGGCGCCTATTACGGGCTGGATGTGTTGGCGGCCAATATTGAAGACAATCCGGACAACATGACCCGCTTCGCCGTAATCGGTCTGACTGCCGCCCCGCCCAGCGGCAAGGACAAAACCGCGGCCATGTTCGAAATCGCCCACCGCCCCGGATCGCTCTCGGATGCGATCGCGATCTTCAAGCGGAACAAGCTCAACCTGACGTGGATCGAATCGTTCCCAATCGCGCGGGGCGAGTACTTGTTCTTCATCGAACTCGAAGGTCACGAACAGGACGCAGGCGTGCGCAAAGCGCTGGCCACGCTGCGCAAGAAAACTCTGCGGCTGGAGATCCTAGGGTCTTATCCGCGCGGCGAAGCGGTGGGGTAGAGCACACTTCGTAAGGGCACGCACTCCGCGGGCCAATCACCTTGACGCCGTAACTTGCGTGATTGGTACGCACGGAGTGCGTACCCTACGAACCGCGTTTCCATTTGCGCATGTGCGATTTAATCATTTACGACTTGCCACGCTGCGGAGGGGGGCTGCGGGTTGCTGCGATTAGGCCGATCATCGATAATCACCTATCCGCCAAGCAGACGCCGTCTTGAGACTTGGATCACGCGATGGCGCAGTCTCTCACCGAGTGCATTTGCGTTGAAGCTTCGATCCTCCCATAGCTGCCTGCCCCTCGCTTGCCGACCGACAACTCGTTTTGGTTCGATGACGCGGCGTCTCTGTTCTTTGCTGTCCGCAGTCGTCGTTTTCTCGTGGGCAACTAGCGTCGCGCACGGCGATGACAAGACGGGCGAGCAGATCTATCGCGAGCGCTGCGTCGCGTGTCATGGTCCGCGCGGCGAAGGAGTCGCCGAGGGATATCCAGAGCCCTTTACTGCCGGCCGCTCGCTCGTCGAGCTCACGCGCCTGATCGCCGAGACGATGCCTTCAGGCGCGGCCGAGAAGTGCACGGGCCCCGACGCTGAGAGAGTGGCCGTTTACATCAAGGACACGTTCCTGCGTGCCGGCGAACCAGCCCACGCGCCGCGCGTCGAGTTGGCCCGGCTCACGGTCAGCCAGTACCGGCAAGCAGTGGCCGAGTTGCTGGCCAGCCTGCGCGGCGCCCGCCGCTGGGATGATCGGCGTGGCCTGCTGGGCTCGTACAATGCGATCGACGACAAGGGAGACGGCAAGCATGTCTTCGATCGGTTGGACTCCGAGATCAAATTTGACTTCGGCGCGTCCAGTCCCCAGCCAGAACGGATCAGTCCTAAGACGTTCGCCATTTCCTGGGTTGGCTCGGTCCTGGCTCCGCAAACCGGCGAATATGAGTTCGTCGTTCGTTCGGAAAACAGCTTTCGACTTTATGTCAGCAATCGCGCGCAGCCGCTCATCGATCGCTGGGTGCAAAGTGGCGATGGCAAGGAATTTCGCGGCACGATCCAATTGCTAGGAGGCCGTGCGTATCCGCTGACGTTGCACTTTACGAAGGCGGGGCAGGGCGTAAGGAAGATGGACACGCCCGGCGCTCCGATTCCGCCGGCATCGGTCCACCTGGCTTGGAAGTTGCCGGGCCGTCTGGAAGAGACAATCCCCCGCGAAAACCTATCGCCGGTCGAAACGCCCGAGACGCTCGTCGTCGCATCGAACTTTCCGCCGGACGATCGAAGCACCGGGTTCGAACGGGGCACAACCGTCACGGCGGAATGGGAGCGCGCCACAACCAGCGCGGCCATCGAAGTCGCTGATTACGTGCGCGGACGGCTACGAGATTTTGCCGCCGTACCGGAACTGAATGCCGAGCACGCGTCGCAGGTTCGCGAGTTTTGCGCTCGATTCGTTGAACGCGCCTTTCGACGACCACTGACGCCGGAACAACGCGCGCTGTATGTCGACGCGCCGTTGGCCAGCACTCCTGACCTGGAAGCCGGCGTCGAACGGGTCGTGCTGCTGGCGCTCAAGTCTCCGCGATTCTTGTATCGGGAGTTGGGCGACGCCGACGGTTTTCGGACTGCCTCCAGGCTGGCGTTCGTGTTGTGGAATGCGCCGCCCGACGCAGAACTGCTGACGGCGGCCGCCGAGGGAAAGCTGGGGAACCCGGAGGAAGTGGCAGCTCACGCTCAACGGATGCTGGCCGACCCGCGCTTCGACACCAAGTTGCGCGAATTCCTGCTGCATTGGATGAAACTCGATTCGCCGCGCGGTCTGACCAAGGACGCGGCCGCGTTCCCAGACTTCAATCCGACGGTCGAGGCCGATCTGCGCACGTCACTGGAACTGTTTCTGGCAGAAGTGATCCGCGGCCAGACGGCCGACTTTCGGCAACTGCTGATTTCTGACGGGCTCTATCTGAACGGCCGCCTGGCCCGCATCTACGGAGTCGACTTGCCGGCCGAGGCGCCCTTTCGCAAAGTTTCGATGGACGCCACGAATTGGGCCGGATTGCTCTCACATCCGTACCTGATGGCTTCGTTCGCTGACACCACGGCTTCGTCGCCAATTCGCCGCGGCGTGTTTTTGGCGCGCGGTGTCTTGGGTCGCCCGCTGCTGCCGCCGCCCTCTGCTTTCACGCCTTTGCCGCCCGCCTTGCATCCGGACCTGACCACGCGCGAGCGGGTGGCACTGCAAACCGACGCGGCCGCTTGCCGATCGTGCCACAACCTGATCAATCCGTTGGGATTCACGCTTGAGCGATACGACGCGATTGGCCGGTTGCGCAGCGAGGACAATCGCCGCCCGATTGACGCATCCGGATCGTACCAACCTCGCAGCGGTGAAATGGCGCGATTTACCGGCGCTCGCGAGCTGGCGAACTATTTGGCTGCCAGCGACGAGGCCCACACCGCGTTCGTCGACAAGATGTTTTATTATTCGGTGCAACAGCCGATACGCGCCTTCGGACCACAGGCGCATGACGAGTTGAAGCGTTCGTTCGTCGAGCAAGGCTTTGATATGCGGAGGCTGATGGCGCAGATCGCCACGCTGACGGCCCTGTCGCCCACGATTCCCCCTTCCAACTCTGCAAGTTCCATCACTGCAACGAAAGAGCAATAACATGTCCCGTGGCCTCGGCAGAAGAGCATTCATTCGCGGACTGGGCGTCAGCGCGGCCATGCTGCCCTTCGTAGCTGGGCTGCCGAGCGTCCGTGGCGAAGAACGGCCTCGACGGAAGCAGCGGTTAGTGATCGTCTTCAGTCCCAATGGCATCGTCCCAAAGACGTTTTGGCCGGACGAAGAGGGGGCGAACTTCACGCTCAAAGAGAGCCTCAAGCCCTTGGCTCCTTTTCGCGACCGCAGTCTGATTTTGCATGGTTTGTGCGACAAGGTGAAAGGGGACGGCGACCAGCACATGCGCGGCATCGGCTGTTTGCTGACCGGCATTGAGTTGTTTCCTGGAAATGTCCTCGGCGGTTGTTCCGAGCACCCCGCCGGTTGGTCACGTGGGCTGTCAATCGATCAGGAATTGAAAGGATTTTTGCAGAGCCAGGCGGAAACACGCACGCGGTTCGGCTCACTCGAGTTTGGCGTGATGGTGGCCGAGCGCGCCGACACGTGGACCCGCATGGTCTACGAGGGGCCGAACAAGCCCCTGACGCCAATCAACGACCCCTACCAGATGTTTTCACGACTTTACGGCCAGGCGCGGCACAAAGAAAACCTGGCTAGCGTGCTCGATGGTTTGCAGCAGGAACTGCGAACTGTGGCGGCTGCGGTCAGTGTCGAAGACCGGCGGTTGCTGGAAGAACACGCCGCGCTGGTGCGTCAGACGGAGAACGAAATCCGCGAGATGAAAGCCAATGCGTCTGTTGCGCCGCCGCCGGCCCTGCCGTCAGGGGTCAAGCAGCAGGACGCCGAGATGCCACAGCTGAGCAAGATGCAAATCGATCTGATGGTCAACAGCTTTGTTGCCGACTTCACTCGTATCGCCACGCTGCAATACAACTACTCCACCAGTGACGCCGCCATGCCCTGGTTAAACATCGCGGGACGGCATCACGATATATCGCACTGCCCCGACACCGATGAGGAAGCGCAAAAGAACCTGACTCGGATCGATCAGTGGTACTGCGAACAAGTCGTCTATCTCGCCAGGCGACTGGCCGAGACACCTGAGCCCGGTGGCGGCGGATCGATGCTCGATAACACGCTGATTGTGTGGACCAACGAATTGGGGCAGGGGAACAGCCACACGCACGAGAATATTCCGTTCGTGCTGATCGGCGGTGGGCTCGACTTCCGCATGGGACGTTCGATCAAGTTTCCGTCGCTACCGCACAATCGACTGCTACTTTCGCTGGCCCACGGCATGGGCCACCGGATCGAGCGATTTGGCAATCCAGACTACTGTGGCGAAGGCGCCCTGCCTGGATTGACGGGCTGAAATCGTCCGGGCCGCTACGCCGAGCGGAGTCTGTTTGCCACAACTCTTTCGATCAAACGTCCAGCCTGAATAGCCGCCGCGCGTTCGCGGTGGTCTGCTCGGCAAACGTCTCCGCGTCTGCGCCGCGCGCCGCCGCCACGCAGATGGCCGTGTGCGTCACATTTGCCGGTTCGTTTCGCTTGCCGCGTAGTGGATGAGGCGACAAGTACGGCGAATCGGTCTCGATCAAAATGCGATCGGCCGGGATTGTCGCCGCCACAGAGCGGAGCGCGTCGGACTTTTTGAAGGTCACCATGCCGGCGAAGCTGATGTAAAGCCCTAGCGTCAGGCACTCGGCCGCTGTTTCGGCCGTGCCGGTGAAAGAATGCATTACGCCTGCGAGTGGGCCGCGCTGGCGGGCTTCGCGGAGCATTGCCAGGACCTCGGCGTCACTCTCGCGGGTGTGGACGATGAACGGCAGCCCGGTCTGTTGCGACAGCCGGAGATGTCGATCGAAATAATCCTGCTGCAAGGGCAGGGGGGAGGTGTCCCAGTATTTGTCTAGCCCGGTCTCGCCGAGGGCGACCACGCGCGGGGCGGTTGCCAGGCGGACGATCTCGTCCCAGTCGCCTGGCGCCGCGTGAACGGTATCGTTCGGTTGGATGCCGACCGAAGCCAAGATGGAACGGTGCGACGCGGCGATTTCGATTGCTTGCCGGCTGGAGGCCACGCTGTAGCCAACGGTGATCGTCGTTTCAACGCCGGCGGCCACGCTCCGGGCGATCATCTCGGAACGATCGTCGTCGAAGTCCGCCTGGTTCAGATGCGCGTGGCTGTCGAAGAGTCGCATCGACGGAGCCACTAGGCTGGCTGAGGCGCCAGGCCGTCTAGCGCCTCGAGATGAGCTTGTTCTGAGCCGAGGATTTCTTCCGCCAGTTCCTGGGCTTCGCGATCACCGGCCAGTTTTTCGATCGATGCGCGGATCGAATCGATATCCTGACGCAACAGGCGGGCCACTTCGCCGACCAGATAATCGAGTGAGACCATGTTCAGGTCTGTAAACTGCATCGGGAAGGAGCCGTTATGCAGCCGACCACCGCGAGCGTCGATCAAGTCGGCCAGGCGCTGCGACATGACCTTTTGATCGGCGACGATGTTGGCCATCGCCTGCGAGGCCTTCTCATCGCCAGAATGCGTCCAGGGACAGGCGTCGACCATGTACATCGCCAGCGACCGGTTCTCGATCAAGTACAGCCGGTTGAGTGTGTTGAGGATGCTGGCCTGTTTCATGGCGACTCAGAAGGATGCTGTGGAGAGAGCGGTCGAACTACAGTGGAACCAGGTTTTCAACGAACGGCAAACCGGTCTTACAAAAGATACGTTGCCGCGGCCGCCGCCTTGGCCAATTTGAAGAACTCGTTCGGGAAGACGCCCATCACGACTACCGGAACGGTGACGAGCGCCACGTAGACGCCTTGCGGCGAGATCATCGAAAAATCGACCGGCAACCGTTCGGCTGGTTCGGGATCCATCGTCATCGCCTTGATCACGCGCAGGTAATAGAACAGGCTGAGCGCGGTATTCAGGCCACCAACAGCCAGCAGCCAGTACAACTTTGCGGGGACCAACACGTAGAACGCCTGCAACTTGGCAAAGAACCCGCTGAAGAACGGCAGCCCAATCAGGCTGATCAAAATGATCGAGAAGCAGATCACCAGCCCGGGCGAACGGCGAATCAGACCGGCGTAGTCGGCGATCTCTTCGCTCCGCATTGTGTTTCGCATGAAGGCCACGACGGCGAACGCGCCCAGGTTCATGAACACGTACGCGGCGATATAGAACGCCAGCGCCGCCACGGCGTCTTGCGGAGGCAGGGCCTTCGAGCCCATCAATTCTACGATGGCCGCCACCGGCATCATCATGTAGCCGGCGTGTGCGATTGTGGAATAGGCGAACAGACGCTTGATATTAGTCTGAGCGTACGCCGCCAGATTGCCGAAGGTGCAGGTGACCGCGGCCATCAGCGCGATCAGGCCCACGATGTAATCGCGAACTCGCTTGGGGATGTCGAGCTTCGTGGCGTCGGCGGCCGGCTCTTCGTGAGCAACGGTCGTGACCGCTGACGCTTGCGCTGGTTGATGACTCGCCAAGACCGCTTGCGCGGAGTTGTCCGCTGACACGTTTGCGACGGCGGCGACCGGAGCGGGCGTGGCGCCAGGAGCCGCGACGCTGCCGAAGCCGATCGCAATCCGCATCAACAACGCCAGCGCTGCGGCCTTCGAAGCGACAGACAGAAACGCGCCGACTTCGGCGCTGGCGCCTTCGAACACGTCAGGCGCCCAAAAGTGGAACGGCACGGCCGAGAGCTTGAACGCCAGCCCAACGGCCATCATCAGTCCGCCCAGCATCATCAAGCTCTGCCGCTCGGCGAAGATCTCCGGTGACATGTCGCCCAGTTGCTGGATCATCGTCGGCAAGTGCACCGAGCCGATGGCTCCGGCCAGCAGGCTGATACCGTAGAGCATGACGCCCGCGGCGCCCGCGCCGTAGACAGCGTACTTGAGTGCGGCTTCGCTGCTTTTGCGACGCCCCTTGAGCATGCCGGCCAACGCGTACGACGGAACGCTTGCCATTTCGACGCCCAAGAATACCGTCAGCAGGTGATTGGCCGAGGCCATGATGCACATGCCCAGCAGGCCGCCCAGGACGAGCGTGTAAAAATCGGCGCCATCTTCCTCGTCCGGGATGCCGGAGAGCTTGGTCATGACAATGAAGCAGACCGCGAACAGCATCAGCACGGCGCGAATGTAAACCGTCAGCCCATCGAAGATGAGCATGCCGGTAAAGATCTCTTTGCCGAACGGGCCTGCGCCAGCGTGCGAACCGGTATCGCCCAGATAGTTCCAGGGGGCCGACAGAATGAGCGCCGCCAACGACCCGGCCAGCGCGATGTAGAACGCGTTGACGCGCCAACGCGGGATCCGCGCCAGCAGCATCACGACAATCGTCACGCAGATCGCCAGCTCAGGACGAAAGCCCTGCAGCGAAGCCAACGTGTCGCTGCGCAAATTTTCAATCAGTTCCTGAAACATTTTGTTGCGTGCTTCCGCACGAGGCGGCGTAGGTCGATTTTTTGGGGAGGTACGTAAAGCGCAAGGAGCCCGTTACGGGGTCGCCTTGGCCAATTGCTTGTCTTCTTGGGCTTCGCGCTCGGAGTCGATCCTCGGCAGCTTCACGTCGACGGTCCATTTTGCCAGTTGATCGACCTCTTGATCGACGCTGGGCGACATGTAGCGGAAGACCGCGTTCGGGTAGACGCCGAACAGGATCGCCAGGGCCAACAGTGGCGCGGCGATTGAAAGCTCGCGAGCCGTCATCGGCGTCAGGTCTTCGCCGTGTGGTCCCTTGTACTCGGCGCCCAGGTAAACCCGTTGCAGCGTCCAGAGGATGTAACCGGCGGTGAGCACCACGACCGACGCGCTGAGCACGGCGATCGTGTGGCTGAAGTTCCAGACCGAGAGCGTAACGAAGACTTCGCCGATGAACCCGCACAATCCGGGCAGACCGAGACCGGCGAAGAAGATCCCGAAGGCCAGGCCGCTGTAGACCGGCATGCGGGCGAACAAGCCGCCGAACTCGTTGAGGTTGCGATGATGGACGCGGTCGTACAGGACACCGACCATAAAGAACATGCCAGCCGAGCTGATGCCGTGGGCGATCATCTGGAACATGGCGCCATTCATGCCCAGCTTCCAGTAGTCCGAGTTCAAGACGCCCTGCCCACCGTCAGACGGCACGCCGGCGAAGATCGTCCAGACGCCAATCCCCAGCATCACGTAGCCCATATGGCTGACCGAGCTGTAGGCGACAAGTCGCTTGAAGTCTTTTTGGGCGAGCGCGGCAAAGGCGCCGTAGATCATGCTCACCACGCCAATGCCGGCCACAACGTAGGCCAGGTCATAGCCGCCGTCCGGACAGATGGGGTAGCAGATCCGAATAATGCCGTAGCCGCCCATCTTCAACAGCACGCCGGCCAGAATCATCGAGATCGGCGTCGGCGCCTCGACGTGCGCGTCCGGCAACCAGGTATGGAACGGCACGATCGGCACTTTGATGGCAAAGCCGATGAACAGCAGGATGAAGGCCCAAAACTGGATCGACTTGCCGAGCCACAATTCCTTGTCGAATGGCGAATCGGCCATCTGGCCCAGTTTGGCTAAGGCCAGCAGGTTGAACGTATGCGGATGGGCGGCCTTGAAAGTGTTGATCTCTTCTTCTGACGCGCCTTGCTTGACGACGTGCGTTTCACGCAACTCATCCACGTTTAGCTTGTTGACGTCGCTGGCGAAGTACAGCATCAGAATCGCAATCAACATCAGCACGCTACCCACGAGCGTGTAGAGGAAGAACTTGATCGCGGCGTACTCGCGGCGTGGCCCGCCCCAGACGCCAATCAGGAAGTACATCGGCAGCAGCATGACTTCCCAGAAGACGTAGAACAGGAAGAAATCGAGCGCCATGAAGACGCCCAGCATGCCGGTCTCGAGGAACAAGAACAGAATGCAGTACGCCTTCACATGCTTTTGAATGTTCCAGCTTGTGGCCATGCCCAGCATGCTGATGAACGAGGTCAGCACAACCAGCGTGAAGCTGATGCCGTCAACGCCCATGAAGTAATAGATATTGAACGACGAGATCCAGGGGATCGAAAACGCCTCTTGCATGCCGGCCGTGGCCAGGGCGAAGCGGCCATCGTGCTCGGCGCCCTGAGGGCCGCTCCAGGCCATGAACGCGGTGGCCAGGAAGACCGCGATCGTCGTCGTCAGGCTGATCAAGCGAATGACGTCGGCCTGACGGTTCGAGAAGATCGGCAGCATCAGCAAAAAGCCAACGGCCGCCGGCAAGAACACAATCAGGGTCAGCAGCACGACGTTAAAGTTCGAATCCATGTCTTCTTCCAGTCAACGTTTAGCGGTTGGCGGTTAGCCAGGGTTTTTTATTCGCAGCAGCAACATCGAGCGGCGATCTGCCGCGCGTGGCTGTCAGTTTCCGGCGGCGACGCTCCAGCGGACCAACAGGGTTAAGGCCACCGTGCCGATTACGATCAACATCACGTATTGTCGCAAGCTGCCGGTTTGCAGACGGCGGAGCGAGTTACCGATTGACCAGGTCCAGGCGGCTACCAGGTTCACCAGCCCATCGACAAAGTAACGGTCGATCGCGTCATCCAACACAGCGATCTGTTTCGCTCCGGCGGCCAACCGATGGATGATGCCATCGATGAACCAACGGTCGAAATTGGCGATCAGCTTCGCAACGAACATCACCGGCTTCACGAAGATCGCCGCGTAGAGTTCGTCGAAGTAATACTTGTTCCACAGGACCTTGTAGAACGGCGCAAATTGCTTTTTCGCTTCGTCCGCGTTGAGCAGCTGCAAGCCATAGAAGGCCACGGCTAGCGCCAACCCGCCGAGGGCCACGAACCAGACGATGATTTCCGCCTGGCTGTGGAATTGCCACTCGTGGCTGACGAACTCTTCCGGGATGATCACCCTGTCCAGCAGGGGCGCCGTGGCGGCAGCGCCTGGGTAACGAGCCTGTTCAATCAGACTCGGCACGCTCAGCGGTTGCCACGAATAGTTGAAACCAGCGGCAAAGGCAAACACTGAGAGCACAACCAACGGGATGTACATCACCGGTGGCGATTCGTGGACGTGCTCATACACGTGATGATCGCGCGGCTTGCCGGCGAACGTCATGAACCACATCCGGAACATGTAGAACGCCGTGATGCCCGAGCCGGCAATCGCCAGGCCGGCCAGAATAGCGCCATGCCTTGGATTGAGGTCCCAGAACGAAAGGGCCTGGGCGATGATCGAGTCTTTCGAGTAATGACCGCTGAAGCCGACCACGAATGGGATCGCGGCGCCGTAAATGGCCAGCACGCCGACGAGCATCGTGTAAGCGGTCCAGGGCATCTTGTGTCGCAACCCGCCCATGCGGCGCATGTCATTGGTATGCGTCGCATGGATCACCGATCCGGAGCACATGAACAGCAAGCTCTTGAAGAACGCGTGCGTGACCAAATGGAACAGGCCGGCGGCCCAACCGCCCAGACCAATGCCGAGCATCATGTAGCCCAGCTGGCTGACGGTCGAATAAGCCAGCACGCGTTTGATGTCGACGGCCGTGATTGCAATCGTGGCGGCCATGAACAGCGTGATCGCGCCGACGTAGGCGATGATCAGCAACACTTCGCCCGTAAACACGGGGAAGAAACGACCGGCCAAATAAACGCCGGCGGCGACCATCGTCGCCGAGTGGACGAGCGCCGAGACGGGCGTGGGGCCTTCCATCGCGTCAGGCAACCACACATGCAGCGGGAACTGGGCGCTCTTGCCGATGCAACCACAGAAGATGCCGAGGCCGGCGATCACCAGGAGCCAGTAGCCGTATTTTTCATTGCGCCAGGTTTCGACCTGCGTCGGGGTCGGCTCGATTTGATCCGGGCCCGTGATCAGGTTCATCGCTGCGCTTTTGACCATGCCATCTGGGACGCGGAGCGCGTATGGTTCATGGACCGTCGCTGGCACGCCCCCATCGGCTCCGGCTGGCACAGTGCGGCTGGAGATATCGGAAAGCAGAATCGTCTTCGCTTCGCCATCGACTGGCTTGATGACGATCGACTCCGCGGTTTCGGCAGTGATTTGGCCCGTGTAAACGGCGCCGCCGGTGAGCGTGACTGTTTGAGGGATCGAAGGGTCGATGATGCGCTCTGGTGGCCGCACGCTGCTGAAGATGCCGCGCTCGACCTTGCCGTGTTCGTTCTTGATATCGCCGAACGCGAACGTGCCGAGGCTTCCCCACAGGGCCATCAGCCCAATGATCATGCCGAAGTCGCCCACGCGGTTGACAATGAAGGCCTTGTTGGCGGCGTTCGACGCGCTCTTCCGCTCGATGTAAAAGCCGATCAGGAAGTACGAGCAGATACCGACCAGTTCCCAGAAGACAAACACCATCAAGATGTTGCCGGCGATCACCAGCCCCAGCATGCTGAAGCAGAACAGCGACAGATACTGAAAGAACCGGTAGAAGCGGCCCGGGCGATGCAGGTGATGCCCGTCGGAGAGGACCACTTCGTGATCTTCGATCGGATGCAATTCATCATGCATGTAACCGAAGGCGTAGAAGTGGATCAGCGACGCAATCAGCGTCACCATCGAGAACATCAGGATCGTCAGCGAGTCAATGTAGTAGCTGATCGAAAGCTTGAGCGGGCCGAACTGGGCCAGCGAATACCAGTCTTTGGTAAAGCTCTTGGGCAGGCTGGTTGGCGTGCCGTGGTGCTCGCCCGGGGCGGCGTCGCCATGGCCAGAACCGCCATGGGCCGCATCACCGTGGTCGCCTTCGTCCGCAGTGTGCATGTTGCCTGGCGTTGCGGCCAGGGCGTTATCGTGCCCATCGGTCGCGTGACCTTCCACGGCATGCGCGGCTGTCTCAGCGCGAATGCCCAGTTTGCCGATGTGCCAGATGCCGAAGGCCGTCATCGACAGCAGGAACGAACCGATAATGGCGCCGGTCGCTACATAGCTCGCCATGATCCCGGCTTTGCCCAGCTTGGGGCCGAACAGCACGATAATCGTGAACGAGGCCAGTGGCAGCAGCCAGGCCAGTCCCAAGAGCAGCGGTAGTGATGCTTCTGGAGCCATCAGCCCTTCAATTCATCCGCGCGGTCAACGTCGACCGTGGAGTGGTTGTTGTAGAAGTTGAGAGTGATCGCCAGCGCAACAGCGGCTTCGGCCGCGGCCAGCACAATGACAAATAGCGAGATCAACTGTCCGTCGAGTCCCAGGGCGTAAGCGCTGTCGCTACGCAGGAATTTGCTCCCGAAGGCAACAAAGTTGATGTTGGCGCCGTTGAGCACCAACTCGATTCCCATCAGCACGCCCAACGCATTGCGCTTCACCGCCATGCAGACCACGCCGGCGATGAACAGCACGGCGCCGACGACCAGGAAGTGCGACACGCCGACGGTTTGAGTTAGTAACTGCATGGCAATCTTTGCACGCTCGCGCAGTGAGGAAACGAAGCGATTACGAACGATTTCCTGCTCGCCGCTTGGAGCGCGCCAAATACGCGGCGCCAACCAGCACGACCAGCAGGTGGACTGAGATCACTTCGAACGGCAGCAGGTATCCAGACATGCCAGGGCGGAGGGCCGCGGGCACGTTTTCCAATTTGTCGACACGAGCGCCCAGCAAACCCAGGCCGAGCGGCGCCGCGGTGATGGGTTGCTTGTCCGGGATGCCGTCTTCATTGACGTCCGGCATATCGCCGGCGGTCGGCACAGGCGGCTTTTGATCGGCGGATACCAACACCGCCTGAGCGCCGCTTTGCGCGACTTCTTCTTTGACGTCCGGGCGCCCAGTGTTCCAGCTTTTGACGGTCAGACCGGCCGGAATTAGCAGCGCCCCCAAGCAACCGGCCAGCAGCATGGCCACGATCCAGTCACCGCCAGAGGTGCGGAGCGAAATCAGCGGGCCTTGCGCCGTGAGCATGACACCGAAGATCAGCAGCACCAGCGTGCCACCGACGTAGATCATCAATTGCATGGCGCCGACAAAGTCAGCGCCAGCCAAAAAGAACAACCCGGCGGTCGCTCCCAGCGAGACGATCAAATACATCGCCATGCGGACGATATTGGTCGAAATCACTACGGCCACGCCGAATCCGCACGCCACGAGGGCGTAAAGATAGAAGAAGAACGTATGCCAGTTGACGGGGCCCATGGTTACTCCCCTCCCGGCGCGGTTCGCGATACAGCAGTCACGTCATTCACAGCAGAACCCGAATCAATGGCGACGTTCTTCGCAGCCGGCGCCTGCGGCTTGGCTTCAACAGCCGGAGCGTTCAAGACGTATCGCTGGGCGTACGGCATCGACCGCAATCCACCGCCACCGGGCAGCAGAAACGTCCAGATCGTGGCGCCCAGGAACATGACCGCGGCGATTGGCGTGCAGTACTTCAAGCAGACCTGCATCACCTGGTCGATGCGGAGTCGCGGCAGGGTCCAGCGGACCCAAACCATGAAGGTCACGCCAAAGATGCATTTCAAAACGAAGTTCAACAGGCCCAGCAAATTGCCGATCCAACCCAGCACCGGTCCATGCTCTGGCGTGAGGCCCAGCAGGCTGGCGACCGGGATTGGTCCGTTCCAACCGCCGAAGAACAAGATGGCGGCCAATCCGCTGACGGCGAACATCGAGCCATATTCGGCCATGAAGAACGACAACCAGCGGAAGCCGGAATATTCGGTATGGAAGCCGGCGACCAGTTCGCTTTCGGCCTCGGCGAGATCGAACGGTGCGCGGTTCACGCTGGCCGTGGCGCAGGTGAAGTAGACCCAGAACGTGATAAACGTGAATGGATCGTGAAAGATAAACCAGTTCGTGAACAAGCCGGCTTGAAGCTGGCCGATGGTCACCAGGTTCATTGTCCCGGCAATCATCACCGGCACCACCACGCACATGCCGAGCGGAACTTCGTAGCTCACGACCTGGGCCGCTTCGCGCATCGCGCCGAAGAGTGACCACTTCGAGGCCGAGGCGTATCCGGCCAAAATCACGCCGAAAACTTCCAGCCCTACCACGGCCAGAATAAAGAAGACGCCAACGTCGAGCTCCTGCGCGACCCAGCCGTTCGAGAATGGCAACGCCAAAAGTGCGGCGAATGACGCACAAAGACTGATATAGGGCGCCACTCGGAATAGGACCGCGTCGGCGTCGGCCGGACGAAGGTCCTCTTTGGTGATCAGCTTCAGGCCGTCTGCTAGCAATTGCAGCCAGCCGAATTTGCCGCCGCAACGGGTTGGGCCGAGACGGTCCTGGATACGGGCTGAGACTTTGCGCTCAATCCATACGAAAAACATCGCTCCAACGAGGGGAACGATCAACAATAGACCAGCTTGCAGCACTCCGACCAGCAGGTACGCCAGCCACGGCCACACATAGTTCGCCAGTGCTTCAGCCACTGAATGGTTCGTCCCCGAGCGGCAGCGACGCGCACTCGATTTATGAGCAGAAAACCCCTGCTTTCCCGTCCAGAATCTCGTCCATAACTCCTGGTCGGGCAGGGGGGTCCCGTAAGATCGTGAAATATGGCACAAGGCCGGGGGTGTGTTCAAGCCCCCTATGCCAGCATTTTTCGTTAGGAAGGGGCGGACGGGCGAAATGAGAGCGGAGAACCAATCGATCGGATGCTCCGAGCACCGCCGTGCCATATGCCCACGCTAGTCGTGGGCATGCTCATAGAATGGGGCGGGAAAGCGACTTCGCACGTAGCTCTGGCGTTCGTCGTGTCGTCGTGCCGTAGTGGTATATCCGGTGTTGCGCCGCTGTTTTTACCACAACGGCACGACGACACAACGGAAAGAACTCGGCGCGACTCGCTTCACGTCCGTCGACTACAGACGCCGGAAGTTTCCCTTATCGGGCAGCGCCTGCCTTTGCCTTCTTTCCTGCGCCCTTGCCACCCTTACCGGCCTTCTTTCCGGCTTTCTTGGCGTTGGCGGGCGGTTCCTGCGGGCTCGATGGCGGCGCCTGTTCGGCGTTCCAGGCGTCATACAGCGCTCGCAGCTCTTTGACCTTCTCCGGCTTGGCCGCCGCGAGGTTCTTCGACTCGCTGATGTCGTCCGTAAGTTGGTAAAGCTCCGGCTCGGTCCCGCCGCCACGGCCGACGAGCAGCTTGTCATCGCCATGACGAACTGCCCATTGCTGGCCAAACCGCCAATAAAGGGTCTCATGCGGCTTGGCCTTGTTCTCCCCCTGGAGGTACGGCAGCAGATTCACGCCGTCGAGCTTGGCGCTCGGGTCGATCTTACCGCCGGCCGCGGCGATCACGGTCGGCACGATATCGAGTTGGATGATGGGGTTCGCGTAGGTCTGGCCGGGCTTCAGCGTTCCTTTCCACTGCATGGCGAAGGGCACGCGGACGCCTCCTTCCCAGGTGGTCGCCTTGAAACCGTGCAGCGGCAGATTGTTCGACGTGGTTTGGACCGTCGGGCCGCCATTATCGGAGAGGAAGAAGATTAACGTGTTTTCTTCCTGACCGGCCTGGCGGACTTTTTCGAGCACCGCCCCGACGGCGTCGTCCATCGCCGACATCATCGCGGCGAATTGCTTTCGTTTCTCGTCTTTGATTTCCGGGAAACGGGCCAGGTGTTTCTCCGGCGCTTGCAGCGGGGCGTGCTGAGCGTTGAACGGCAGGTACAAAAACCACGGTTTGTCTTTGTGTTCTTCGATGAATTGCACCGCGCGTTTCGAGTACTGATCGGTCGTGTAGAAGTCTTTGTCGTCGACCGCTTGAATCTCTTTCGAGACGCGCGAGTCGACGAAGTTCGTCGGATGGTAGTACGGAGTGTTGTTCAGCGTGCCGTAGAACTCGTCGAAGCCGCGCGTCCAGGGGCGATATTCCGGCTTCTGGCCCAGATGCCACTTGCCCACGGCGATGGTCGCGTAGCCCAAGGATTTCAGGCGATCGGCGATTGTCGTCTCTTTGAGCGACAGGCCAGTATCGCGAGCGGTGCTGTTGAATTCGTGCCCAAAGCGAGTTTGATAGCGCCCTGTCATCAGGCCGGCGCGCGTCGGGCTGCAATAGGGGCCAGACACATAGCCCTGCGTGAAGCGAACGCCGTTTTTGGCGATCGAGTCGATGTTGGGTGTTGGAATATCCTTCGCGCCCTGAAAGCCATATTCGGCCCAGCCGACGTCATCGGACAGGAAGACAATGACGTTGGGCTTTTTGGCGTCGGCCGCTCGCGCGACCGGGCAAAACGAAACCAAACAGGCCGAAACGACAAACGAGGCCGCGATGAATGCTTGCACGGCAATACCCTCCTGACAATAAGCTTCCAGCGATTTCAATGCGATGTATGTCCGCCAACAACCGAACATTCGCGGACGCAGTATAACCGGCCGGCATCGGCCGCCCCAGCACTCAAAACCGGGGACACGAGATCGCTCGTCGGCGTCACGCATTCGGGCGATTCGAGCGGACCATCTTGCGGCGTCTCATACAAAGCAGCAGCGAAAGCGCGCCACTGACGGCCAGCGCCATGGTCGCCGGTTCGGGGACAGGCAGGTAGACAAAGCTCTGGTAGTCGATATTCGAAGTCTCGTCCGTGTACCCGGTTAGGCCTGCCCTGTTCAGAATGAACTGATCGCTGAAGAGCGGGTAGTTCAGCCCGTAGCTCTTGTTGATGGCGCTAAGCATCAGGTTGGCGAACAGCGCGTTCCCAACCGTGCCAACGTGCAGATCGTTCAGCCACAGGTGATTTGGGCTGGTTCCTTCATTCTTCGTATCGATGGTGACGCCACCGAGGATCAGCGGTTGACCGCTTTCGGCGCGCATGAAGCCGGCGAAGTCGACGTAAACCTGGCCCCGGCCTAGCACCTCGGGCTTTAGGGCCGTGTTCATTTGGTTGACCAGGTCAACAACCGGAGCCCGCAGGGCGGGCGTGGTCAGTAAACGTTGCCCGCCGCCTGTCAGGCTCATGTCCGGGATGCTGAGCACGATCATATTCGACGGGCCTGCGCCCAGCACGGTATCCATCACCGTTTCGATATTGCCGACCACATGCGAAATGAACGCCGGCTTGTTCAGCGTGCCGTTCGCAAGTTGGGGAATGATTGGCGGAATATCCAAGCCACCGACCGTCAGGAACGCCAGATTGGCCTTGCCAGCCGCGACGATCGCGGCGGCCGCGGTATGCTCACCCTTGGCGATCAGATCGTCACTGGAACTGCCGCCGATCGCCACGTTGTAAGATTGACCGGGACCAAAGTTCAGCCCCCGTTCGACCGCCAGGTACGGGACCCAACTGCCATCGAAGCCTGTGCCTTGGGTTTCGCTGGCCCCCATTGCGGTGATCCCGATGATCGGTTCACCCGCAGCGGATGTATGAAAAACCGCGACAATCGCAAGTGTCGCGGCAAGAATGACAAAACTAGATTGGCGACATTGCATTAGCGTGTCCTTATCCTGTTGCGAATGACGCCCCTGGCGCCGCATAACCACGGCCGAGCGCGCGGACGGTCAACCCTTACAACAACCCGAGCGGCCAATCGTGACTGCAATCTGTCAGGATTTTGATAATCTTTCCGGACACAGCCCGTGGCGTTACGAAACGCCTGCGAAGTTGTTGTAGCAAGTAGGTTCCAAGACTTGACTAACCCCAACGCAGATGATGGCACGCCAGCAGTTCCCCGGCACGACATGACTGCGGCCGGTTTGGACGCCTGGCTCGTCGACGCGTTGCCCGGCGCCGTGGCCTATGCCACTTCTTTGACGGGAAAGCGGGCCGACGGCGAGGACATTGTCCAGGATTGCATCTGTCGACTGTTGAAAAACTCGCAGCGCTATAACCTGCTCGAAGATGGCCGAAAACTTCTGTTTCGCTCGATTACCAACGCTTGTTTGAATTTAAAACGCCGTCGGCGACGGCCGGTCAACTTATCCGAGTTAGGCGGCGCCAAGTCCGATGGGCCCTGGGACCTGGCCGACGCATCGGCCCCATCGCCACCCTTGGAACTGCTGACCGACGAACTGCGCGAGGCGATCGCCGAGGGGCTGGCCAAGTTGCCCGTCCGACACCGAGCCGCGATTGAACTGACGAGCTTGGGCTACAAACCGCGCGAACTTGCCCAAATGTTGGACGTGCCGCCGGACCATGTGCGTGTGATCTTGGCGCGAGCCCGCAAGGCACTGAGAGCGTTTTTAAGTTTGCGATTTCCCGAGTAATTGCCACGATGTCTGATTCATCCAAATTTTCTGACGACCGCATCGATTCGCTGGTGCGTTCTTACCTGGCCGACGATAGTGGCGCCGTCGATACAGCCGCTAACGCGCGGGCAGTACAGCAACGTCTGGCGCAATCTACTGTCGCAGACGTCATCGGCATTCGCCGGCGGCACTTTCGCAAAGCGGTGCGCTGGGCGATGAGTATCGCAGCGGTTTTGCTTGTCGGCGCTGGAACGGCCTACTTTGCGCTTGGACCGAAGCCGACCAGCGCGTACTCGATCATGACCGCGGCCAGCGCCGCCATCACGCCTGATAGTGACCGCTGTTATCGAATCGAAATCGCCTCCCGAGGCAATCGCTTCAAAAAACACCCGATTCTGCGGAATATCGATGGTTCGCTGCTGTGGACGCGCGGTGATCGTTTTCGAGTTACGCCGGACAAGACCGAGGGCACGCTGAATATGGGGCAGGACGACCGTCGCAAATTTTGGGTCGTTTGCTCTGAGAACCTCGGTCTCTCCTACAATCCGGGCGAAGTTCCGCAGATCCTTGCAGTTGCTCGCTCGGTGCTGAATTTAGATCTGGAGAAACTCGCGAAGCAATTCCTGGAACAGTACAGCTTCGACTTCGAAGAAGCGGGGCCCGACGATGGCGCGGACACAATCGTGCTGCGCGCAACCGCGCTGCCTAATCGCCCGCGATTGGCAATCGACAACGCGCGCCTGACGATCGAGCGCCGCACGAATGTCATTCGCAAAATGGAATTGTCGCGAATGGCGGATGGCGAACCGCTCGGGACCATCACTTTTACCCTGGTAAGCGCCGAGCCACAGCCGGCCTCGAGCTATCGGCTGCAACATCACCTGGGACCGAAGGCCGAGATTCTCGACCGCGAGCAGTCCGAAGAACGGGCTAAAGCGCTCCGCGAACTTCTCGCGCCCTAAGGCAACCTCCCGCCAAATTCGCCGTCTAACAGAGGCGAATCTCAGTGGGCGCCCCTCTTTTGCATGGTTTGGCGTCAAAAAACGGCCGGTTTTTTGCTAACCATTCCTCCTTGGCGGGCGTATATTACAAATGTGCAAGGTTTCTTCGCGGTTCACCGCCTGCTCAACCGGAGCTTCCAGCGTTTAAGAGAGGCTCCGACCATGGGCCCAAGACCTCGCAACGCTTTGCGGCATGCGCACGTTTGCCGCGTTCTGGTTGATCGGAGGGATGTCATGTCGCCGAGAACCGGTCTCTGTTGTTGTGCTGTACTTGTCAGTTCTTTGTTCGCCGGAGAGAGCGCATTTGCCCAGGCGAAGACGAGCCCTATCGCGCGCGGCGACGCCTACTATCTGCAACGGGCGCAAATCGACACGGCGCACGCGCACGAACACGCTCGCCTGGCCCAAGAGTATCTGGCGACCCGCGAGCCTGTGAAGGACGCCAAGGAACACGCGAAAGCGATTCGCAATGGCGTCGTGTCGGCGCGACGCAGTCACGCCATGTTGAGTGATTCGGCCAAGGCCGACGCGGAAATCGCCAAGAAGATTGCCGACATCAAGGCTAAGGAAAGGCAATTGCTGGCGCTCGCGGATCGGATTGATCCACCGATAGTTGTGCCCATGATCGTCCCGCAAAGGCCGGTGGTGATTGTCGAAGATCGTCAGCCGCTGCGGTTTCACCAGTCGTACTACTTCGACGGCGAAGGGCACTTCATCGATTGAGTCGCAGAGGCGTTCGTCGTCTCGAAGTTCAAATAGAACCGGCCATCCGATTCCCCCTGTGGCATAATCGGGTGGCCGTAGTTGTTCAGGGAGCATCTCGCCCAAACGACATCGAAGACGTTCGCGGTAAATTCTTTCTCGTCGTGCCGCTGTGTCGTCGTGGTCTACTTTGTTTTCGTCTAGGTTCACAGCAACGACGCACATCGAATTCGGGGTCGTCTAGAACTCGACTTGGAACCGCGTTGCAAAGATGTCGAACGGCGCAAACCCCGTGCCGTTTTGGTAGTTCGGCATGCTGTGAATCCAGTTGAACTGCACTCGGGTATAGCGGTTCCACCACCAGTTCAGACCGAGCGTGCTTTCATTGAGCACGCCAAAGTTTGGCGAAGGGGGCGTGGGTTGCGTCGGAGGTGGAATCGGGTTCGCGCCATGGCAGGTCAGGTCCACATACGTCCAACGAGCGACGACTTCCCACGCGCCCCAGCCACCGATGCCGCGCCCGCGGCCGAGGCCGAAAAAGTCGCTGTATGGCGTGACGTTATAGTCCAATACGCCGGCCTGCTTGTTGTAGGCCGAACTTTCGCCGGTCAAAAAATAACCGCACTGAGCGTACGTGCCTGGCATCCAAATCGTTGGTCCCCCGATTTGATTCAGCGTGGTCAGCATCCACTCGTTCTGAAAATGAAACGAGCCGTAGTTGGCGGCGATTTCCGTGTGCCAGAAATTGAACGTGCTGGCGCGAATGCGACCGGAGTCGATGACCGAAGGCGTGCCGGCCGCGGTTTGTCCGCCGCCAGTGATGTCGCCAACAAAGAACTCCGGAATCGGTCGCGAGCCGTACGTGCTGGCGTCTGTGCCCAGGCTGTTCGGATTGCCGCCTAAGCGACTGAAGTTGTAGCCACCGCCGACGTGCAGCAGGTAGCGTCCCTCGGAAGGCTCATCATAAAAGACCAGATGCGAGGCGCGAATTGCGGTTGAGACGCCGCCATGATCTGTGAGCTGCGTGCCGTATCGAGTGTCATTCAGAGTGGCGTACGTCGTCCCAACGCCGTTCCAAAAGGTCAACCCTGTGCCGTAGACACTGTAGGCCCATTCGGTCCGTTCATCTTCCGAAGTGTTGTAGGCCATGATGCCCAAACGGCGGAACGGATCGAACGCCTGAAAGGCCGCGTTACGTTCAAGGAAGTCGAGATGGCGAATGCTCGTCCAACCATCGAGCGTCGTCGGCTGACGGAACTGACCGATACGGATGGTGCCGAAGAACGGCAGATTCTGTTGTTCCCCCCACACGTCCAAAAAACTTGGTCGGCCGGCGATCGCAAAGTCCATTTCGACACTGAAGGCCGTGAAGTCCGACAGCTTGCCCACGGCCTGCAAACGGGTGCGTCGGAACCCGGCGCCGTTTTGGATGTTTCCCAGGTCGGCCTTGCTGGCGAGCGACTGGCTGAAAATGCCCATGTCCGCCTGCATAAAACCGCTGAGCCTGACCTGCGGCCAACTTGGCGGCTTGCCTCTGGCAGCTCCTTCTAACCGTCTCAGACGTCCTTCGGTGTCCTCCAGGTATTTGGTCAGATTGCCCGGCTGCTCCGGATCCGGCAGAGGCGGCTGACGCGCCGAGATCAGGGTGAAGTCAGGCTCGGTTTCCGGCGTCGAGTCCGCGGGGGTAGCCACAACTTCGGCGTCAGGCTTGGCAGGGCTGGCGAGCGGCGACGCGTAGATTGGCTTGGGTGGCGCCGCTTGCGCCGCGCGGGCAGCGAACTGCTCGTATCCGCTAACCGCCGATGGCTGTTGCACGCTGGGCGGACTCGCTTGCGCGTGCTGTGGCGGCGGAGGCAGTCGTACAATTGTGGCGGGCGAACTTTGTGCCGTTGAGGAAGGGACCGTGGGCACAAACTGTTGTGCCCACGACGCCGACGACACCGCTATCGCGAGCGCGAACGCGCATGCGAACACACGCCCTGGTGTGAGGAACTGCGGAAACATCGGACCCTTCTAGTGTTGTCGCACATCGCGAACTAGCTTGAGCGCGCCTCAAGCGTCGCGAGGTCGTCTGGCCGATGGCGCAGGGGCGCGAACGCGCTTGCGCTGTCGGCCGTCTCAGTGGCTCCGCCACTGTGGCTTCCGGATTGCGAGGAACGCCCTCATGACGCTCTCGGTCCTCGTTTGCCTTGCAGTCAGGAAGGTGGCGCCTCCTGACTGCGACTCTCAACAATTAAAATTCGACTTGAAAACGTGTGGCGAAGACATCGAACGGCGAGCCTCCGACCGGTCCGGGAAAGCCTGTCGGCGTCACCTGGTAGTTCGGCATGCTGTGGATCCAGTTGAACTGCACGCGGGTGAAGCGATTCCACCACCAGTTCAAGCCCAGCGTGCTTTCGTTGAGCACGCCCAGGTTGGGCGAGGGGGGAAATGTGTTTGGCGCAGTGGTAATGAACGCGGCGTTATTGCAGGTCAGGTCATAGTAGGTCCAGCGGGCGACGACTTCCCACGCGCCCCAACCACCAATGCCGCGCCCGCGGCCCAGGCCGAAGAAATCGCTGTAAGGGACGACGTTGTAGTCCATCACGCCGGCCTGCTTGTTGTACGCAGAGCTTTCGCCGGTCAGGAAGTAACCGCACTGCGCGTACGTGCCTGGCATCCAGATCGTCGGACCATTCGTCTGATTGAGCGTGGTCAGCATCCACTCGTTTTGAAAGTGGAAAGACCCGTAATTCATCGCGATTTCTGTGTGCCACAGGTTGTAGTTGCGCGCGCGGATGCGGCCTGTGTCCAAGACGGCTGGCGTGCCGGCGGCCGTTAGCGGAAAGCCGGTAAAGTCACCAATGAAGATTTCCGGAATCGGCCGCGCGTCATAAGCGTTTGCGTCAGTGCCTATGCTGTTGGGATTACCGCCGAGTTGGCTGAAGTTGTAGCCACCACCGATGTGCAGCAAGTAGCGGCCTTCGGATGGTTCGTCGTAGAACAGCAAGTGCGACGCGCGAATCGCGGTCGATACACCGCCGTGATCTGTGAGCTGCGTGGCATAGCGGTTGTCAGCGCCTTCGTTGGCGATCACGGTGCTGGCGCCGTTCCAGAAGCTGAGCGCTGTTCCATAGATGCTATAGGCCCATTCGGTCCGCTCATCTTCTGTCGTGTTGTAGGCCATGATGCCGATGCGGCGGAAAGGATCCATGCCCTGGAAGACTGCGTTACGTTCGAGGAAGTCCAAGTGACGAATACTGGTCCAGCCGTCCATCGTGATTGGTTGGCGGAACTGGCCGATGCGGATCGTGCCGAAGAACGGCAATTCGGATTGTTCACCCCACACGTCCATGAAGCTTGGACGACCGGCGGTCGCAAAGTCCATTTCGATGCTGAAGCCGGTAAAGTCCGTGAGCTTGCCGAGCGCTTGCAAACGGGTGCGTCGGAAGCCGGCGCCGTTTTGAATGTTGCCAAGCACCGCTTTACTGTCGTCGGACTGGCTAAACAGACCCATATCCGCTTGCATGAAACCGCTCAGGCGGACCTGCGGATGTTTTGGTGGCCCTCCTTTGGCCGCGCCTTCCAATCGCCTCAATCGCCCTTCGGTCTCCTCAAGGTATTTCGTCAGGTTGCCAGGCTGCTCCGGGTCGGGGATTGGTTGTTGCCGCACCGAGACCAACGAAAAATCAGGCTCAGAATCAGGCTCCGGCACAACAGCCGCCGACGCCGGGGGCGCTGCTGGCGATCCTGGCGGGGTTGCCACGTTTTCTGGCGGCTTGGGGCCGATCGGTTCCGGCCCTGGCGCGGGGAGCCGATAGGCCGGCGCCGCGGCGGCAACTGGCCGCGCGGCGATTTGTTCGTAACGCGGCCCAATCGCTGGCGGCGTTGTCTGGGCCTGCGGAGCGATTGGCAGTCCGTATCTGCCAAGCGGGGGCGAAACAGCCGGAGCGTAGCTCGCGCCAACAGCAGTCGCGCCAGTCACTGGCACTCCCGAGCCCGACGCCACCATGGGCGCAATCACGGCCGGCCGCGCAGCGGCGCCGGGCTGCGGTAATCTGACGACTGTGTTCGACGCTAGGGGCACAGCCTGGCCCGGCGCAGCAGAAACTGGCTGCTGAGCGCTCGCGACCGCGCTCGTGGCGATCAGGATCGCTAGCGCTCCGCTAGCAACTCGCCCCAGGCTGGGTTGGTGAATCGACATGAAGCTAGATCCGAAGTCTCTGCGCGACGTTCCATGGGGCATCTGGCAAATGCGCACGAGCAATATGCGATCGTTACGAGTGCGCATTTCAGCGCCGATCGCGCTGGAGTATCCCTAGCCTTTGCGACTATCGGCACAATGCGTCTGGCCGCTACAACGGGCATTTCAGGTCCAAACGCGTTATCCGGGCGATTACTTCGCAGCGTTAGGTACATTGATGATTCGTAAGGAACGCATAATCGATACAACCTGCACACGCGGGACCTGCGCGCTAGGCTTATGGCAGTAAGCGTTGCCTGGACGGCAAACTCATAGGAATCGGAGAACATTGACGGCGCGGTCTGCCGTGCTGGCGCTTTATCCGCGATTTCGGCCGGCACTGAATTGCGCGTCTGGCCCATGGGCAGTTGAATGGCGAACACTGGCGGCGCACGCAGCCGACTGGCAAGCTGTGCCGGTCGCGCAAAGCTCTCCGTTCCTTGAGACCGCGACGGCAAATCTCGATATTCCAGCCCGCTGGTTGTGCTGGCAGAGAAGTAAGGCGGGATTCGTCGAGCGCCAGTTGCGCGTTGAGCCGACACCAGGGAAGGGGGCTGCAACGTCGCCAACATTCGCCAACGAGATCGCGGTGAATCCTATGCGTGCACTTTCGATTTGTATTGCCTTGAGCGTGGCGCTCACGGCAGTGTCAGCGGCGAGCGCGGGCGAAGGCTGCTGCGACCTCTGCGGCCGCAACTGCTGCGTGCAGAAATTCTGCGTCTGCAAGAAAATCGAAAAGGAAATCACCAAGACCTGTTGGGACGTCAAATGCGAAGACGTCTGCATTCCTGGTTGCAGCGAATGCTGCGGCGAGGTCTGCAAGCAGGACGAATGCGGTTGCTGGTCGTTCAAACTCTGGAAGCCAGCTTGTGCCACCAGCATCAAGACCCGGCACATCCCGGTAAAGACCGAGGTCAAGCGCAAGGTGCCATCTTACGAGTGGAAGGTCGAATACCGCTGCGTGAATTGCTGCGGCGGGGCATGCGCCCCAGCCGGAACACCAGCTTCCGCTACCGGCCAGGCTGCTGCGCCGGCCGTGGCGACGCCGGCGCCTATCGCGACGGCCCCGGCCGTTCCTTACAACGTTGCCGAAACTCCATCGGCCCGTCGCCAGCAATAATCCGCGAAGCGTAAAGTAAAACAACGGGCGGACGGAAATTGCTGAAATGCATTTCCGCCCGCCCGATCTGTTTTCTGCTTGTGCCAGGTCCGGCGACGATCAGTCGACGAAGTGACCGAGTCCATCCTCGTAATAATCCGAGGAAGACATGTCATAGAAGTTGTTGTCTACAGCCTGAGTGGCCGCGCGGCTGGTGGTCAACTCGGCCGAGATCTTGGCGGACTCTGCGGCGACCTGATCGGCTGCAGTCGTCTGCGTCTCGAGCTTTTTGACCATGTCGTTGATCTTCGCGAGTCGAGCGTCGATCGTGCTTAACTCCTTGGCCAGGTCGGCCTGCTTCTTGGGGTCCCCGTTGGTCTTAGCCGTCTTCGCCAGACTTGCATACGCCTTGCGGGCAGCGGTCAGATGGTACTTCATCGCCCCGGTGTGTTCCTTAACTACTTCATCCGGCACGGTCTTGTGACCGGCGGCGTACTTCTTCAGCAGCAGCGCGTTGTCGTTGGCGTGAACAGTATGCGTCTTGGCGATGGCCAGGTGGTACTTGTGGTCAGGCGATGTGTTCGGGTCTTGCTTCGGGTCTTGCGCGCGCAAGTGAGACGACGAAACAGCGAGCGCGGTCAGGGCAACGCAAAACGCGGCCAGGCGTGCGATGTTGAGCATGAATTTGAACTCCCAATGCGTGATGGACGGCAGATAACTAATGACCCGTTCAACCATAGGGCAGCCCTAGCGACGGCCAAGCTGACATTTTCTTCAGGATGGGACGGGGGGCCTACACCGCACAGCGAACGCTCTAATCGCAATTGTATCCGCGTATTTCCGGCGCCAATAGTCATCGCGATAACTCTCCCCACGCGTCACAACCCGCATTTCAGGCGAATTTGCTTCAGGCGTTGCAACGTCTGTCGCTGACACTTCTCCGGCCAAGCTGATCCTGCGGAGGTCAGCACTTTGTCCATTCGCAGCGTTGTTCGTTCCGGCGCGCATTTTGCGTCTTAAGGCGGAATCGTCAATCCATGTCCCGAGTGCGTCCTCAATGCGCCCACGAGGGGCCCGAGATCGAGCGATTGACTTAAGTCTCTCAGGGAATGCACATGGCCCGTCTTCATTCGATTCTGTCTAGCGGTCTGCTGTTCGCTTTCGTGGGGCTGGCGATCCAGCCGGCGGCAAAGGCCGATATCGCCGCGGCGCAACGATCCAATTTGGCTTCGGCGGTCCAAACGCCCGACACTTTGCGCGTGGCCCGGGGGCAGATTGCGCGACTGATCGAAGCACTGGAAAAAGCCAACACAGAAGGCGGCGAAAAGCAGCATCAGCGCGACGCGGCGATCGCTCAGTTGCGCTCCATCGACGTTTTATACGCTCGCTATCAAACGGTGCTGGATGAGCGGCGCCAACTCAAGGACGAAGAGGCTCGCACCGAGCACGAGGCAGAGGCCTTGGAGAGTTTCGGTCCCAGCGAAGCCAAACCGTATTCGTTTCTGCTTCAGGAGAATCTGAAGTCCGAGCTTACATCGCAAGAAGACCGGGAAGCGGCGCTCACCAGCACGCTTAAAACTGCCAAGAAGTCGCTCGAGACAGGACGTCGCGACCTGGATCAGACAAAACTTAAGACCTGGACGACAAACCCATTACTGGCGGAGACCACTGGCGCCTGGGCCTTGTCGACCGAAGATCTGGAAGAGATTCACTCCGCAGTCGGCATCGCTCTCAAGGAAGCCGAGATACAAAACTTGGAATTGCGGCTCTCAAACGCAAAGTCTCGGCAGTCATTAGTAAAAGACAAGCTGAAAGCAATCGATCGTGACGTCAAGTTTTCGTCGCAAGACCGCGACAAGCAATTAGGGATCATCGCTGCGGCCGAGGCAAAACTGCGAGACAAACGGCGGCGGGCCGAGCTTGCTCTGCAAGAAATCGAAAAGCAACGCCAACCCGACTTCGAAGCTGCTGCGAAAGACGCAGCTACTCTAAATCAGGCTGAGCAAAGCGCGACGAGCAAGTCCGCTCAAGACGGAGTGGCAGCCGAATTGCAGGTTGCGGCGATGGCAACGCAGCAGCAGATTGTGTTGTTAGACCAACGAATAGACGTCCTGACCTCGCTGCGTACTGTCTGGAAGCGCCGTTTTCAACTCGCTAGCGGCGAAGCGACTGTTGCGCGCCTCGACGATTGGCTGGAAGAGGTTGACGATTTCGACAAGGAACTCACCGACGTCTGCCAGACTTGCAGTTATCGCGATGACTCGCCAGGCGCCGCGATAGCGACCGAACTCACGGTTCCGCCTGGCCAAGGGCCCCGCTACGCTGCGGCCCAAGAATTAGCCGAGCGTCAGGTCGACGCGTTAAGAGATTTTACCGCGGAAAGCCTGGCGGACTTCAAGTCAACTCAGGAGTCGCTCGCTCGCTTTCGCGACGAGTTGAGGGAGAAAATTCCGAAAACCAAGCAGAACTGGCTGATTGCGCCGCTTGCAACGCTCTGGGACTTCGAGATCGCCGGCGAAGATGACAAGGCAGTCACGCTGGGCACGGTCCTGATTCTCACCTCGTACATCCTCGGTGGGATTATGATCGCCACGATCATCAGCCGACTTGTTCGCGGACGCCTGCTGGCACGGATCGGCATTCACCAGGGCGCGGCTGACGCGCTGAAGTCGATCCTGTTTTACATTCTCTGCATCATCTTTGGCTTTATCTCGTTTCGCGTTCTCAATGTCCCATTGGCAGCGTTCGCGTTTCTGGGGGGCGCCGCGGCGATTGCCGTCGGCTTTGGCAGCCAGGACATCATGAACAACTTCATGAGCGGCATCATCTTGCTGATGGAGCAGCCGATTCGTGTGGGTGACGTGGTTGACATCGGTGGCGTGGAAGGCGTCGTGCTTCACATCGGCATGCGCAGCACGCGATTGCAGACACAAACCAATCACGAACTGATCGTCCCGAATAAAACTTTGATCGACGAGCAAGTTACGAACCTCACGCTATCGAACAACATCGTCAAAACGTCGGTAGCCGTGACACTCGAACGCTCGGTCAAAATCGAACCTGCCAAGCACGACATCATGAAGTTCGTGTTTAGTCATCCGCAGGTAATCAAGTCAATGCGACCGTTGGTGCTGGTCAAAGAAGTCGACAATTACTGGCTGATTTTCGAAATTCACTTTTGGATTCAGTACACCAACTACCTGGAATGCGCGGCGATCCAAAGCGATATCTTGTCCGCCATCGGCGACCACTACCGTCCGCCGGCCGACGACGAAAAGCCTGCTGAGACGGCGAGTGATACGGCGTCTGGCGACGGAACGGCAGACGCCGACGCCGCGCCTGCGAACGTCTTGCCGACCGATCAGGCCGCGGCACTTGCCACGATCCAGAAAATGGGCAGCTCCGTCGTTGCCAAGCAATTGAAGAAGCTCGGCGGGCTGAAGGTCCGCGCATCCTAACTAGCCATGCCGCACGCCAGAGCCGTGCATGCATATTTCCGGAGGAATCAAACGATGAATACCAGCGCCTGGTCCTTAGTCCCGCTGCCGCGACTTCAAAAGCTGGCCACTTCGCAGCGATTCGACGTCGTTGTTATCGGTGGCGGAATCACGGGATTAACGGCCGCCTATTATCTCAAGCAGGCCGGCAAGCGCGTATGTGTTTTGGAACGCGGCCGAATTGGATCGGGCGACACGCGGTCGACCACTGCGCATCTGACAGCCGTTACCGATCTGCGCCCGGCAGAGCTAACGAAGACGTTCGGCGCCGAGCAGGCGAAGCTCGTCTGGCGGGGCGGAATCGAGGCAATCCGTTCGATCGAAGAGACGGCGCGCGAACTGGAAATGGACTGCCAATTTCGTCGCGTGCCGGGTTTCCTGCACGCATCGCTGACATCGGAGAAAAACGAAACACGTCGGCTGAAATCCGAAGCCGAGGCGGCCCGGGAGCTGGGGGCTGACGCCCGCTACGTCGAACGCACCCCGATCGTGGAAAAGCCTGGCGTTTGCTTTTCGAACCAGGCGAAATTTCATCCGCTCGCCTATCTCGCCGGCCTGGCCAAGAGCATCCCAGACGGCAAGTCGGCAATCTACGAGCGGAGCGAAGTGACCGAGGTCACGTCTGATCCTCTCGCCGTGAAAGTCGGCAGGCATAAGATCGAATGCGACTACGTCATCGTCGCCACGCATGTGCCGATCGTCGGCAAAACGCCGCTGGTAAGCGCCACGCTTTTGCAGACGAAGTTGTATTCCTACTCGTCGTATGTGATCCGCGCCACGATGCCCAAAGGGACTTGCCCCGAGGTCCTGTTGTGGGACACGAGCGACCCGTACTTTTACTTGCGAGTGGATCGAAGTCCCCGACAGGACTATGTCATCTTCGGCGGGGAGGATCACAAGACCGGCCAGGAATCCTCTGCCAGCGAACGATTCGCCGCGCTCGAGCAGGAATTACAGAAAATCATGCCAGCGGCCAAGGTCGATCGTCGCTGGTCTGGGCAAGTCGTCGAAACGAATGACGGCCTGCCTTTCATTGGCGAGACGACGAAAGGTCAATTCGTGGCGACGGGCTTTGCCGGCAACGGGATGACGTTCGGCACATTAGCCGGGCGCATGGCGTGCGACGCGGCGCTGGGGCGAAAGAACCCGTGGCAAGAGTTATTCCGCGTTGATCGCAAGAAACTGCGTGGCGGAACACTGGATTACGTTACCGAGAATGTCGACTTCCCGTACTACTTCGTCCGTGATCGTCTGAAATGCCACAGCGATTCAACGCGATCAATCAAACGTGGCGCAGGCGAAGTGATCAATCAGGACGGACAATCGGTCGCCTGCTCGCGCGACGACAACGGACAGTTGCACACCGTCTCGGCCGTCTGCACGCACTTGGGCTGCCTGGTTCACTGGAACAATGCCGAGCGAACGTGGGATTGCCCGTGCCATGGTTCGCGTTTCGACCCCGACGGAGCCGTTTTGGCCGGTCCGGCGGAGACACCACTCGCAGCAGTCGCCAAAGGCGCGTCGAAACCGAAGCCGTCGAAACGAACCGCCGCGACAGCAAAGTGATTCACCCAGTCGCGCGTTACTTCACTGCCCAGTGGGCCGGGTTCCAGCGGAACGTGCCATCAGCGGCCGCTTCCCAGTTGCCTTGGACCCAGACAGCCTGTGGATTGGCAGTCACCACGTACTGACCTGGGACCCACACCCAGGTGCCGCGCCACTCCCAGTGGCCCGGCGCCCACGTTGGGTTGGCCATCCCAGGTGGCGCTGCTGGTTGCACTTCGACGAGCGGCGCCGGCGGCGTCACTTTCTGGGCGACCACGGCGCCTTGAACGCCTGCGGCCCAATGGCCCGCCTCCCATTGATACTGTCCGCCGGTGTGTTGCCAATAGCCCGGCAGCCAATACGCCTGGCGCAACGGCGGTTTGACCCAGGCGCCATTGACCCAATTCCATTGATCCGGCGTCCGCTCCCAGGCGCCCGGGACCCACACCGCTTGCGCCGAGGGCGCGGCGGTGATGACCTCTTGCCGCGGCGGCGGAACCTCGACGTACGCCGGCGACGTGATCACCGCAGGGGGTTGAGCGAAGAGCAGTTTGGCCCCCAGCAGGTTGGTTGCAATCAGGCTGGCGATCATCAGTGGGGCGAACTTGCGCATCGATTCTCCGATCATGCAGTGGCGGAAGTTGGGTGTCCTGGCGTATCTGTAACGCGCGGCGGACGGCCACCAATCTAGACCGAGAGGTCGAAAAAAGTAAATAGAACCTTGCGGTCCCGCAACGTGGCGAATCAGCGATCGCACGGCAACCGCGTTTCGAGTGGCACGAGAAACTCTGTCCCAGAGCGCGGGATACTTTGCTGCGACGCATCGAGCACCGGCGGCACATCGGCCCAGGCCTGGCCCGCCACGGCGCGCTGAAAGCCAAGATCAAAAAGTTGGCGCATTGGCCCCGGCTCGAACTTCATGCTGTCTTCGTGAATCGGCCAATCCTGCGGCACCGAGGCCACGCGATAGTCCATGCCAGTCAGTAACGTTAGCGTGTAGATGCGGATCAAGTCGTTGCGCGTCTGGGCGTACGTCAATGCGGTGAGGGAGCTGGCGGCAATCTTGAGCGCCTTGTCTTCGGCACACATTGGATCCGGGAACGCCTTGCCGGCGACAATGATGTAGACCTTTGACCCCGCCAGTGGCCGTTGTCCGGCGGCCGCCGCGGCGTGATCGACGTGGATCATGGAGGCGCGAAAGAAAACTTGCGCCGTCGTGCCGCCATCGACGTGCATCTCAGTGTAGTTTCGACCGTTGACCGAAACGTTGATGTGCACCGGCGGAAAGAAACCTGGCGGCGAAGCCGAGGCCAGCACAATCTGGCGATAGAGCGTCAGTGAGTTCGGTTTGCCGCTCGAAGCAATCGCCCCCATGTCCCAGATCACCAGCCGGCCGGTGTCGACATTGGTCGTGCCGATGTACAGTCGCCGCCCCTCGGCGTGGGCCATGGCCACGGCGCAGAGCAATTGCGGCGTTACGGTCGACTCGATCACGCGTTCCAGGGGTTTGGAATTCACGAACGAATCAGAACACAAGATGGCCGGCTTAAAGCGATTGCGGTAAATGTCGCCAGTGGTGGTCGTCGTGTAGAACTGTCGCAGCGACTGGTCATATTGCGGGCCCAGAAAGGCATACGTGGCAATCAGCGCCCCGGTGCTGACGCCGCTCACGATGTCAAATTGCGGTCGTTGGCCACTGGCCGTCCAGCCGTTCAGCGTTCCGGCCGTGAACGCTCCGTAGCTGCCACCGCCAGAGAGCGCCAAGACGTTGTATTTTTTGCGATTCGGATCGAATAGCTCCTCCGGCCCGGACTTGAGCCGCGCGACCGAGGCCGCCAGAGCTTCGCGCTCAGTGTAGGGGTGAGCCTGGATCGTCGAGTTCAGATCGACGGTCGATTCCGGCGTGAGCAACCCGCCGGGCACGCAGGCGCGATGGACCGAACAGCCCAGCCCGCTTGCCAAGACAAAGAAGAGCCAAAGAACGACGGCGCGACGAGCATCCGGCATCGCGCTACGCGAGTTTGCAGCCGGCGCGAGAGTAGGCATCCGTCGTTCCATCGAGCCGCGCACGCGCGAACTCCAACCGCTGCAGAAAAATGTTCCCGGCAACTATACCCGCGGCAAATTGGCCAGGCGGCGTGCAAAGAGGGAAGCGACGAACTTCCTGAAGCGACTCGACTGCGCTTGGCGGCAGAGAAGGTAAACACTTCGCCGGCAAAAAATCTTCGCTGGCCGTTAGAGTTTACGCAGCCGGCGCCTCGCTCATTTCGCAAAGATGATTCGGCGCTTGGCCCGATCGATTCCGATCAACCCGCCACCGGTCGTGTCGACGGCGAAGCCTTGCCCCGTAAACGGCGCCGCGACCGTGGCGATATGCGTCAGCACAGTTCCTTCCTTAGGCAATGCGAGGACGTAGATCTCGCGATTGTCATGCCCCGTGACCAGCAGTTGGCCGTTGTGCCAGACTCCGCACGACGCGCTATGTTTGCTGAACGCCTTGATCACGTCGGGCGGAAACGTAAACCGCTTTGTTTCGCGATCGCCTTCGTGCCGGGCCAGGTACGTCTTGTGGTTTTCGTCGCCATAGAAGGCGAAATTGAGCCACCAGATATCTGGCGTGGCGGCGGCTTCTTGATCGGCCGTGCCTCCGACCGCCGGCTCGTGAATGGCCCAGGTCAGGCTGCCGTCGCTGGCGCCGAAGTCTTTGAACGTCTCGACGACCATTTTCTCGGGGTCGAGGACTTTGATCTCGCTTCGTTCCGGCTTCACCGGAAAGTTCGAGTGGGCGCTATAGAGCTTGCCACGCCAGAAATAGCCACTGTTGAGGTGCGACGCCTCGCCCGTGCTGCGGCTGATCAGTTGTTCGGTCGCGCGGTCGTATTTGGCGATCACGCGATTCGAGATCGCGTAGACAAACCGCTCATCGGCCGCGGCTGCCTGCGTGGCTTCGGGCGCCGCAAAGCTGTGCGTCTCTTGCCAATCGTGGGGCGGCTTGTCTGCCGCCAGTGAGATCGCCGCGCCGCTCAGCAGGGCAACAAAAAGCGTTGCCACGCGAACAACTGCCGTAAGACGAGGACGAGAACGGACAGGCATCGACAAAGTCTCCGGGCGAGGCAGAGGACGGGCGACGCCTAACTTACCCCTCGGCGCGGGGCCACGCCAGGGAACTCATCAGAGGCTAACAAGGAGGAGCCAACCGGCCCTCGCCAGGCGAGTCTATTTCTCGTCTTCTGGCGATTCCGGCTCTTCATCGTCCTCCGTGGCTGCGTCCGTCATTTTCGGCGCGGGGCGCTGCGGGGTTGGTCGACGTGAGGGATCGGTCGCGTCCATCATGTTCGGCACAAGTTTCGTCAGCAAAAACGACAGATGCTGCCCGCGGTTTTCCTTCGCCAGTTTTTCCAGGGTGCTCCCTCGGCGAGCCTGCAAACAAAAGTGAATCACGTTAATTCGCGTGCGACCGCGATTCAGCTTGCGCACTGCCTTTAGCTCGTCGAGCGTGGGATCGTCTTTCTCTTCGCCGTCGGTCATCAGAAAGATCACGTCTGGATGCAGTTCCAGCGCGATTTCGAGCGCCGGCATGTGATACGTGCCGCCGGCGCCAGGCGTGCTGGCCACATAATCCTCGGCGGCGCGCTTATTGGCGCGGCTGGCCGTCAACAGATGTCGTGCGGCCGAAGTCTGCCGGAAGAGCTGTGCCGCGTTGTTGTAGAAGACGATCTGAAAATGCTGCTGTTTCGTCAGGTCTTGCAGACTGCGGAGCAGCTCGGCCTTGGCCGCCTCGAGTGGCGTGATCGAGAAAACGTTCGAGCCCTCGGATTGATACGAAAGGACCGAGTTCATGCTGTCCGAGCGATCGAAGACATAGACGAACGAATTAGCCTCTTCGTGCACACCGAAGATTTGCGTTCGTGTCGACGCGGTTCCCGTGCCCGAGCCACTGCCCGAATTACCGCTGCCGACGCCCGTTCCTGTTCCGTCGCCGGTTCCCAAGCCGGGACCATCGCCTCGGATGGCCCCTTTGACGAACATGTCGGAGAGCTCATCGCGCGTGCCGCGGTTGGCGAGTTCGACCGAGGGCGCTTCGGTCGTTGTTGGCAGTGTCACGCTGGGCGCCGTCGCCTGCACATCGACAGGCGCCGTGGTAACGTCTGTCAGGCTTTCGAGTACGCCGGACGAGTCTTCCAGTTCTCCGCCAAAACCATTCTGGCCGGATCCACCACCCATCTCGAACCCAACCGGCGCAACACGCGCCGGCGCGTTGTAGACAATCAAGCCCAGCAGGATCACCAGCACCATATGAAACACGATCGACGTCAGCCAAGACGGCGCCTGCTCGAAGAGCAATAGCGCGATCGCTCTTGGATCGAATTCACCTCGCTCCGATTGCGGTTGTGGCGAACGGGCGGACGGCGATTGATTCTCGGACCGCCCCTTGGCTTGTGCGCTAGCAACAGGAGACGCAACCAATGGTGGTGGCGTCTGATTGAATTTGCGAGCGGGCGCCTGGGAAGCTGGTGGCGCAACAATCTCTGTCAGGCGCCTGCCACTCGGCTGCGATTCGCGAGACATCTGTTCCCTCGTCCGCGCTAAGCCACTCGCGATGAATGTGTCGAAAGACACGCGGGAAGCGAGCGGCGCCTCTGCTCCGGTTGGGTGATTTGTTCCGAATCGCCCATCCACTTGTCATTGTGGACTGGCGATCAAATCCGCTGCAAGCAATTTGCAGACCAACCCAAGGAAACAGCGAGTTGCGGCGCCGCGGCGCGCGCAGTCTGGCGAAAATTAAATCGCCGGTGGCGAAAGAAGTGTCGCGCAATCGATAAAGAGACGCGACAAAACGTCGCTTCGTGCGCTATCTGTCGGCGGCGATCGCTCTAGCGATCGATCTCGCCCATCACGACGTCGAGCGAACCGACGATGGCCGGCACGTCGGCAATCAAACAGCCGCGCGTCAGCTCGTGCGTGACTGAAAGATTGCAGAAGCAGCTGCTGCGTGCTCGCACGCGACGCGGGATCGTCCCGCCGTCGCTGACGATGTAGAAGCCCATCTGGCCGCGAGGCGCCTCGGTCTCGAGATACGCTTCGCCCTTCGGTAGCTTTTCGGTCAGCTTCACGGGCGTGCCGAAATCTCCCTTGGCCGTGCTGTAGCGATCCATCGCCTGGCGCACCAGGTCGATTGATTGCATCACTTCCAGCATTCGCACGTAGAATCGGTGCCAGCAATCCCCCAGGATCGCCTCGCGCGGCACGGCAGGGTACTCATGATCCTTCGGATAGTGACCGTCCTTTTCGACGATCACTTCAAAGGCGTAGCCGTCATACATGTCGGTGTAGCGATCCTCGCCATCGCGGCGCAGATCGTGATCGACACCGCTGCCACGCAGCACGGGACCGGTGCAACCGTAGTCGATAGCCATTTCTGGCGTCAGAATTCCCAGCCCCGCCGTGCGCTTGACGAAGATGGAGTTCGTCGTGAGCAGCGCGTGACACTCGACAATCACCGGCAGCAATTGATCGAGGAATTCTTCGCACTGTTTCAACCAGCCTGATGGCAGATCATGCGTGGCGCCGCCCACGGTGAGATAGCTGTACGTCAGCCGCGCGCCGCAGGCCAACTCGAACAGATCCAAAATCTTTTCGCGTTCGCGGAACGCATACAAAAATGGGCTGAACGTGCCGAGATCCAATCCGTACGCGCCCATGCCTACCAGGTGGCTGGCGATGCGATTCATCTCGCAGATGATCACGCGCAGGTGCTTGGCCTTCTCAGGCAGTTGATACTTGAGCAGCTTTTCGACCGTCAGCGCCCAGCCGAGATTCATGTTCATTCCGGCCAGGTAGTCCATCCGGTCGGTGTACGGAATCCACTGGCGCGGCGTGAGGTTCTCGCCAATTTTTTCCGCGCAGCGATGCAGGTAGCCGATGTGCGGAATGCATTCCGACACGACTTCGCCGTCGGTCCGCAGCACCAGCCGCAACACGCCGTGCGTGCTGGGATGCTGAGGGCCCATGTTGACCAGCATTTCATCCGTCCGGACGTCGAATTCGATGACGCGCGGATCGTCCAGATGCGTAGCCATGGCGATTACCTTGAAATCCTGTGATCTATAGCGGCTAAAGGCCGCCGCCTATGAGCAAAATTAAAAAAAACTGTTCGGGGTAACTGGCTGCCTTAGCGGCCGCGAATGCCATGATATTCAAGCGGCATTTCGTAGTCCTTGCGAAGCGGATGGCCGACCCAATCCTCTGGGCAAAGGATCCGTCGCAGGTTGGGGTGACCCGTAAAGCGGACGCCACTCAGGTCGTAAACTTCGCGCTCGTGCCAATCGGCCGTGCTCCACACGCCAGAGACGGTGGGGACTTCCGGGATCTGTCCGACAACATCATCCTGCCAGCGCGGCAACATGACTTTGACCACCAGACTGGTCTTATTCGGCAAGCTCCAGAGGTGATACACCAGCTCCAGGTGGGGCTGGAAATCGGCCTTGGCCGCCTTCTTCGGATCGGTCTCGAAATAATCGACCGCGGAAATGCAATTCAACAGATTGAACTGCAAACCGGGCTCGTCGCGCAAAAAGGTGCAGACCTCGACGATGCCCTCAGGCGCGACTTCAATCCAAGGATCAATCGCCTCGAAATTGGCGCCGGTGATCCGATCGGGAAATCGCTTCTTCAGCGTATCAAGAAAGGCTTCGCCGCTCATCGCTACTTCGACCGTTCGCTGGGGAGAACTTTTTGGTTTTGGAACATGCAACAAGCGCTCGGCTGCGATAAATCGTCGCGCCGCGCCGATCGCTCAATTAACCGACGAGCATCGGCTCTTCTTCTTCGATCACCACGCGCCCCGGTCCAAGCTGTTGCGGCTTTTCGAGCGAGAGAGCCCGCACCCAATCCAGATCGCCACGACGCCAGACGTAGGCAAAGCCCACCATCAGCACGGCGAAAAAGACCAGGATGTCAAAAATCGACAGCATGGCCAACGTCTTGGCCGTGGCGGCAATCTGATCGGCGTGCTCGGGCGTTGGCATCGCCGCGGCCGGCACGGTCAATTGTTCGTATACGGCCAACACCGGTGGCGACAGTTCGCCAGCCTTGACCATTTCACTTTGTGCCGCGGGGCCACTGATCGCCGGATCCATCAACTGCGTCGACTTGCCGAAGACCACAGCCCAGGGAAAGAAGAACGCCACTTCGACGTCGAAGATGATGAACAACAGCGCGACCACATAGAACCGCAAGTCGAACTGCACGAAGCTCGACCCGATGGCCGGCTCGCCGCATTCATAGATTTGCAGTTTTTCAACGTTCGGCGACTTGGGCCGCAGGAACTTGCCCAGCACCAGGTGGATGAACAAGAAGAAGGCGCCGAAGCCGAAAAACAGCGCCAGATAGCCGGCAAGCGAAGTGGGAGACATGTCGAAAGGCATCCACGTCCGGGGCCAGTGTCGGTGGCCGAGGGGTTTGGTCCTTCATGGACCGTCCGCAGGCTCGGCTACCCGTAAACCGAGGATTCTAAATCAATCGCCCCCAAGCGGCTAGTGGGAGGGGGATTGCTGCGGCAGAAATGTAATCTCGCCGAGGCTGGCGTTAGGGGCTGTAGCCGGGGCCTGAGACCCGGCGTTCCAATGGACGCCCAAATACCAGGTCTCCGGCCTTAGTGAGGCCGGAGACCGAGGAAAGTGGGTGGAGTGTCCGACGACGTGCGCCCGCCGGTCAGTCCTGCAGCACCGCGCCCTCGGCCTCGGGGTCGAACCCCGTTGGCCAGCGAGTGTGCTTGTTGTAGATCGCGCCAGCGATGGCCGTTTCCGAAAGATCCACTCCGGAGAGATCAGTCCCAAGCAGGGTGGCTCCTTCGAGCGTGGCCCCTCGCAGATCGGCCTGGTACAGACTGGCGTTCCGCAACATGGCCTCGCGGAGGTCGCAGTTACCCAGCACGGCCGAGATCAGCATGGTGCAATTGAGCGTGGCTCGCCATAGGACGGCGTCGGTCAGGTCGGCGGACGAAAGATTCGCGAACGAAAAATCGGCCTGGACCAGATCTGCCTGGCGAAGATTGGCGAATGACAGACTCTTCGACGAGAGGTCCGCGCAGCGCAGCGTCAGACCGGCAAGGTTGGCCTTGTCGAGTCGCTTGGCGTCTACCGAATGGAGAACTTCGCCGGTGGTTTTGTCTTTGATCTCGATCAGTTGCCTAACCCCGGTGCGCGGGCCGCGTGCGGACGACAGTAAGGGAAAAAACCCAGTGGCCATCGGGGGGCGCCCACCTCGGCCACTCGCTAATGTCTCCGCATTAAGGATGTACTACAAGATTGAAACAGATTTGGTTCAATATGGTAGCGGCCCCGCAATAGTTTTTTTGCAGAACCTTCCCGGAGTGCAGCTTGCAACGGCTTTTGCCGTCGCAGTGGCGCACGGCCGAACCACTACAATCGTCGCAAAGCGCGCCGGCGGAAGCGCAGTTAGAAAATGACTTGGGTCGCCGACTGAATCGACTGCCGCAGTCTTGATCCGCAATTGGGACTAAAACCCGAGCGGTCGCTCACCAGCGCTGGCCGTAAGTGGCTGGCGGCCGCGAAAGCCGGCGTCGAGATCGTGCCAATGTAGCACCTCGGACTCGCCCAGCTTCCAGCAAAGATACACAGGGCGGCCATCCATCATGGCCGGAAAGTCGACCAGCCCTTCCGGGCCATTCTTCGGCTCGACCCCCAGGGCCCGCAATTCTTCGACGTATTCTTGCAATCGCTGGCTGTCTTTCTCCAGCTCTTCTTCAATTTGCGTCAGCTCCTGACCATAGGCGTCTTGAGCGCCTCTTTCGCGTCCGGCCAACAGCAACGACAGCCGATCGCGTCGTTCGACCACTTCGCGCGACAGCTCGGCCAGATCATTCACGATCGCGCGCACCAGTGGCAACGCGGCGTTGGCGCTCTCGACGGTGAATAGCTTGCGCCCCTCGAACGGATCGCCCGGCATTTCTGTTCCCTTACTGATTGGGCCCACCATGCACCGGCTCGGCGATCACCTTGGAGGTGGCGACGATCGACGGATTGAGCGTCGCGCGTCCCCACGCCGCCTCGACCGGTAAACGCGAAAAATCAACGATGCATCCATCTCGGCTGTAGCAGCTCAGATCGTGCGTGGCGCCCATGAAGATGCAATCAACCGGGCAAGGATCAACGCACAACGCGCAGAACATGCACTTCGAATAGTCGATCGTAAAACCGGTGATCTTGAAGCCCTTGCCGGTCGTGACGCGCTCTTTTCCGATGTAAATGCAATCGACCGGGCAAGCCTTGGCGCATTGATCGCAGGCGATGCACGTTGTCAGGTCATAACGATGAAATCCGCGATACCGTGGCGCCACGGGCACCGGCAGCTCGGGATACTCGAACTTTTCCGTGAACGTCTTGCGCTTGGGATCGTACGTAGCGAGCCAGTACCGCAACGTCACCCACATGCCGTGAGCGACCGTGAAGACCGCGTCAAAGATATTCCGAAACCACTGGCCCATGCCGCGCCTCGCTAATTTTGTCGTGACCGATCTCGTCGTGAGATACGTCCCGCGATCACAACGCGTGCTGCGTAGGTGATCATCGATCGAAACGCTGGAGCAGATCGTCCGGCGTCTGTTGGAATTATAGGCAGGAGCGATTTGCTCGCAAGCGACAATCGATTGCGGCGATTCGACGACGTCTAAGTTCGCTGTGATTATGCTGCTGAAAACACTCCTGAGGCCACCGCGCATTGCACAGCGATGAGGGCAACGCGACCAGAGCCGAATAATACGTATGTATTGTGTATATGACGCTGCGGCAGAAGTTGCGGCGCCACGCGGCAACGGATCCTCTGCGAATCACAACTGCGAGCCGCGCAGATCGGTGCAATTGTCGCGACAATGCGGCTCTGATGCAGCGCTGGGCGACGGCATCCATCTCGGGAACCGCCGATGGAGGGGCGGTCGACCTGACCGGCAAAGACCGCTGGAGGCGACCAGGGCTGATTGCGACGGCTTGAAGTCCCTTTTCAGCGCATGTCCGCCAGATGATGTAGGCGCAAGAGGCCGCTTACCCGCCGCGCAATGGCTGCGCGCCGATTACGCCTCTCCTTGAACTGGCCGCAACCGACTCCGCGCAGCCTCCCCGTCATCGTTAGTCAGTAACTCGATTTATATAAATGACTTACGCCAAAGGCTGCAGTTAGGTCGCTCGCCCGTGGCGGCCGATTTTTCGATGCTACCAACGAATTCCGTGCCAAAAACTCAGAAAACACTCAAGAATTCGTCGGCGTGGCCATTTCGCTTGCTTGACTCTGTTTGGCTAGCACGTAGAGTGAAGTGAGGTATATCACCTGGGTGATGTACGGAAGTTGACTCTATTGGTCGCTTTCCGAGGTCGACCCACGACCGCTGATGCAACACAAGGAAGTCGCTCCCCCCAGGGAAGCTCCCAGAAAAGCGAAGGAACGTCCAATGCTGGTTTTATCGCGAAAGAAGAACGAGAGTATTGTCATCAATGATGACATTACAATCGTCGTCGTGGAAATCCGGGGGGACAAGGTTCGGCTAGGCGTCGAAGCGCCTAAGGAAGTGCCGGTCCACCGGAGTGAGGTCTATCAAGCCATTCATCGCAACGATGCGGTGAATAACGACAAGCCAGTGATTAAGCCCGACGTGGCAGGCGCAGAGCCAGCCGCCGAAGCTTAGACTCTCGTCGTCGAGCTCGATTTTCGCTCGTTCTGTCCCGCCCGCCGATCTCGTCAAACGCGTCTCGGAAGATTTGCCCTCCACTTGGATCGATTGCATTTGTGCGCGCCCATGTCGCGACACAATGTGCGGGATCCGGGATCGCAATCGCTGAATAGTCTTTAACAGACGAACTTGCGCGGCGTTGCACGTCCAAGCACAGTTGGAATCGGCGCTGAGAATTCCGCCCTGCGGCGCCGCTCTGATCTTCGTCTGGAGACGGTCCCTTCGCGGGACTCTACTTGACGAACTAGCCTGTCGGGTATTATACACCCAGTTCGCGCGCCATCCGACTATTGGCCCCGTCGTCTAGTCGGCCTAGGACACAGGCCTTTCACGCCTGCAACACGGGTTCGAATCCCGTCGGGGTCATTATTTTGGTTTCTTGGTCGGGTGGCGCGCGCTATTTGGATTTGGCGCTGATCTCTTGCGCCACCCGCTCTTACGCTGGCCGCCTTCGCAGCTCGCTGAGCATCTGCTTCAATTGCGGGATCGCGGCTTCGGCTGCTGCTTCGCCGGCGTCGGCCAGTTCGGGGGCTCGGCAAAAATCCGCGAACTCGAAGGCGCTGGTGTCCGGTGTAATCATCAGGTCGACGGCCGAGTGCCGCATGGAAGTCACTCCATAGGCCTGCACTTCGTTGACTCGGAAGAGCGTTTCCAATGCGCCCCCGCGTCGCAGTTTTTCTGTCGGCGTGCCAGGTTGGTTGCCGCCAAAGTTCATCGGCATTCGCGTCGCCACGTCGATGCCTACGACGAACGACGCGCCACGGTCGACGAGCACATCCGCCGGCAGGTTGTTCAGCACGCCACCGTCGACAAGCGCCATGCCGTCTCGCAAGATCGGTCGCGACACGCCTGGCACGTTAATGCTTTCCAACACCGCGTGAATGGCGTCGCCCCGGTCGCGGATCACCTGCCTGCCTGTGATCAGATCGACCGTGACAGTATTGAGCGGAATTTGCAAATTCTCGAGGCGCGCGTCGCCGAGGAACTTTCGCAACTTGCGATCCCAGGCGCCGATGCGGAACATCGTCCACATATAAAGCCGGTTCCCGCCTGGCAGTGCACGGACCATTGCCGGCGGAGTCAGTGCCTCGGTGAACGCGTCGATCGCTTCTTGCGGCGACCAACCACCTGCGTACGACAAACCAACCAACGCGCCAGAACTGGCCCCGGCCATCAGGTCGAAACTGATCCCGGCGCGCTCCAAGCCACGCAGCACGCCCAGGTGCGCCATGCCGCGGGCGCCACCGCCTCCCAGCGCCAGCCCAAGTCGGGCGCCACGCAGATGACGCACCAACCGTTCGACTCCCAATCGCTGATGCCGGCTCGGCGGGGCGCCGGGGTCGGAGAGCACGACCTTAAAATCGCCGGCCAACGATTCCAAACCCGGCGGCAGCGTGGTCGAAAGTTGTTCCCCCTCGGTCAATATCCAAACCAGTCGTAAGCGAGTCGCAACGCGCGGGTCGACCGTCAGCAGCCTGCGCAAATTGGTCAAGCTCGTGGCCTGAAACCGCGGCTCGATCAGCCACCAGATCTCTTCGCAGGGGGCCAACAGCTTTGGTAGTTCGTTATCCAGGCCAGATTGCGTGACGTCGATTAGCACGCGGTCGTGAGATTCGATCACGCCGCTGAGTTGATCGTGCAGGGCTCGGACTTTGTCGTCGACTCGCTGCGACGTCGACAACCGCTCTACCTGGTAATCGCCATCGGTGGGCCAAAGCTCCGGGCGATCGGTCAATACCTCGACAGAATCGCCACTGGCGATCAAAGCCTCGGCCAGCGGGCGGATCAATCCTTGTGTGCGGAGCGTGGAATTGACCAGGCCAATCACGGTTGGCTCATGCCGGCGCTGTTTTCGGCTAGTCTCCCAGCGAAGGCGGCTGCCGAGCGAGCGACTCAGATTCGCGGCAAAGCCTGGCACGGTTCCCAGCAATCGATCGAACTGCTCGCGATCGAGCTCCAGTAGCTCGGTGTCGACGACGGCCGAAACCGTCGCCGTGCGCAGGCCATCGGTCAGCACGGCCATTTCGCCAAAGTGGGCGCCGCGGCCGAGATAATCGAGCAAGCGAAACTCTTCACCGTCACGTTCGGCGACTACTTTTGCCCGTCCTGCGACCAGAATGTACATCGTGCCGCCGGCGTCTCCCTGACGGCAGATGATCTCGCCCGCCGGGATGGTCACAGTGCGCACCGCTTCGGCGATCTGGCCGATTTCCGAATCGGTCAAACCTCGACAGAGCTCACTGCGGTGTAAGAGGTTGCGGGCGGCTGCGTTGATAGTTTCTCCTCCGGCGCAGATAATCGACATGATTCGGCCCTCCGGTGCAAGCGAGCATTTTGGATCATCCATCTGCTTGCTAAAGCGTAAAGACGGCCGGAAAGTGACAGCATGGCGCGGCGACGGGCCGGCAGGCGGCTAGAATGACTGAGTTGCGACTCTCTATCGCCCAAACCCAGCCAGGCAAACAGCCCAGCCTATGTCGACCGCCAATCATCCGTCGTCCGATCAGACCTATGACGCCTTGCTCTTCGTTTCGTTCGGCGGGCCAGAATCTCGCGAGGATGTCCTGCCGTTTTTGGAAAATGTGACGCGCGGCCGAAATGTGCCGCGCGAACGGCTGCTGGAAGTGGCCGAGCACTACTATCACTTCGGCGGGGCGAGCCCGATCAATGCTCAAAATCGGGAACTGATCGCTGCGCTCGAAAAAATGCTCGCCGAAGAAGGTCCGCCGTTGCCGATTTACTTTGGCAACCGGAATTGGGCGCCCTACCTCAAAGACACGGTCGCCCAGATGGCCGCCGATGGCGTACGCCGGGCTTTGGCATTTTGCACGTCGGCCTATAGTTCTTACTCAGGCTGCCGGCAGTATCGCGAGAATATCGCGGCGGCGCAGGCCGAGGTCAGCCCGCAGGCGCCGACAATCGACAAGCTGCGCGTCTTTTTCAATCATCCGTTGTTCATCGAGGCGTCCGTCGATCGCGTCGCGTGCGCGATCGCCGAACTGCCGGCCGCCGAGCAAGCCACTGCGCCGATTCTGTTCACCGCCCACAGTATCCCCGGCTCGATGGCGTCGAACTGCCGTTACGAAGCGCAGTTGAAGAACACGGCGGCTCTCGTGGCCGAGCGACTGCCGGGTCACGCCTGGCAGTTGGTGTATCAAAGCCGCAGCGGCCCGCCGACCCAGCCCTGGCTGGAGCCCGATATCTGCGACGCCGTGCGAACGCTCGCCGGGCAGGGCGCCAAAAGCGTTGTCATCGCGCCGATTGGATTTTTGTCGGACCATCTCGAAGTGCTGTACGACCTGGACGTCGAAGCCCGCGCGGTGACGGACGAACTCGGCATACCAATGGCCCGCGCGGCGACCGTCGGCGTGCACCCCGCTTTTGTCCGAATGATCCGCGAGTTGATCTTGGAGCGGACCGAGCCAACGGCGCCGCGACGAGCAATCGGCGAATTGCCGCCGGTGGTGGATGTTTGCCCGGTGGATTGTTGTCTGCTGGGGGGCAGACCTGCGGTATCATGACGGCATGAAGTTCAGCCTGTTAGCGCTGCTCGGTTTTGTCACCATCGCCGCAGTGATGGTGCGATACCCGGAATTATGCGCCGTGTGCGCGGGCTCAATTCTGCTCTTCTCTGGCGTGGCAGCGGTCGCAAGTATTGTGATCCTGGCGATTGCGATCGGCGTGATTTGCCCGATGATGGCGCTTGTTCGGACCATTTGGCGGAAGGCGAATCGCACTGCGATCGAAGGGGTACGCCGGTCGTCGCCCAGAGTTTGACTCCTCACACCGCTGCGCAGTAGCATGCGGGCTGCCGAATCAAAGGCGGCGGCTATTTGCCCCGTCTGCTTCTTTCGTGGCGGGAGCGAGGCCTATGCTTACCATTCGTGGCAGTTCGCCTGACGGGCGACAACCCTGGTCGCGACGCGACATGCTGCGCGTCGGGTTGGCCAGCGGCATGGGCATGATCGGTGGCGCGTCGGTTCTTTCCGCAGCGCAGTCGATGGCCGCCCAGGCGCCGACGAACGCGCGCGGATTCGGCCGCGCCAAGTCGCTCGTGCTGGTGTATCTCTTTGGCGGGCCTAGCCACATCGATATGTGGGACATGAAGCCGCAGGCGCCCAGTGGGATCCGCGGCGAGTTCCAGCCGATCGACACGAATGTCTCCGGCATTCAGATTACGGAGCATTTGCCGAAGCTGGCGCGGATCGCCGACAAGTATTCGATCATCCGCTCAATGACGCACGGCGACAGCTCGCACGGCTCGGCCTCGCACACCATGCTTACGGGCCGCCGCCCCAAGAACCTGGGCGAAGTGCCGCCGCGCGAAGATGACTTTCCGAACTTTGGCGCAGTGCTCAGCCGGCTGAAACCGGCCGACGCCGGGACCGCTCCGTTCGTTTCGTATCCTTGGAACATCTCGACCAGCACCAACGTTGTGCCTGGCCAAAACGGCGGCATGCTGGGCCAAAGTTGCGATCCGTGGCGCGTAGTCCCCGCTGCCGGTGTTGGCGGTGGCTTTGATGTGCCGCTGGCGACGTTGCCTGATTCGATCAATCCAGCGCGCTTGGAGTCTCGCCGCCGGTTGCTCGAAGAAATGACCGCTCGCCGCAACGCCGAAATCTCGGGCGAACTGGCCGGCATATATGGCCGCGCGTTTGAGCTGCTGTTGGCGCCGCGCTTTTTGGAGGCCTTCCGCGTCGAGCGCGAAACGACGGCGATGCGCGAGCGCTACGGCCAGAACGTTTTTGGTCAAAGTTTGCTACTCGCGCGACGTTTGGTCGAAGCTGGAGTGCGGACCACGGTCGTCTACTGGCCGGACCGCTCGGAGCCCGAGGCGTTCAACAACAACGGCACGATCGACAAAGTCGCGGTCGCCGCCTGGGACACGCACGGCGTCCACGTCGGCAACACGCCGAATTTCCCGCGGCTGCGAGACCACAACCTGCCGCCGCTCGATCAGGGTCTGACGGCCTTCCTCGGCGATCTCTCCGAGCGCGGCCTGCTCGACGAAACCATGGTGGCCATCACGGGCGAGTTCGGCCGCTCGCCCAAGATCAATTCGGACGCCGGCCGCGACCATTACGGCAACGTCTTCTCGGCCATGCTCGCCGGGGGCGGCATTCGCGGTGGGCAGACCTACGGCACAAGCGACAAGATCGGCGCCTTCCCGGCCGACAAGCCAGTCACCGCGGGCGACTTCGCCGCCACGCTCTACAACTCGCTGGGCATCTCCCCGGAAACCGAAATCCACGACCGCTTCGGCCGCCCACACCGAGTGGCGGAAGGCAGCCCAGTGTGGGACCTGCTGGCGTAGTTTTCTCCATCAAACCCTTCCCCCGCCGGGGGAAGGTGGCGAGCGTTAGCTAGCCGGATGAGGGCAGAGATGCGAAGACAATCGCTCCTGGTGTGAAAACCCTATCTCGCTTCGGCCCTCACCCCAACCCTCTCCCACCGGGAGAGGGAGTCGATAAATTGCTTCCGGAGGGTGAGAGAAGGTGGTTCGCGAGAGCGAACGGGATGAACATGAAGGCGACGTAAAGAATGTCCCACCACGAAGTATTTGACATCAAATATTGGAATTCCGAACTCAAGACCGAGGTCGATCAAATCGGGGATCTAGTAACCTGCGACTCGCCAATCGAGATCGTATGCGTCGAGCATTTTCGGCAACTGGCAAGTGCGCTCGGCGATCTGGGGCCAGGCGTACCCGTTGATCGATTCGCCTTCGGTTGCGGCGAGCCCGGTGAACGCTTCGTGACAAAAGTGAATGGGCTTCCCTACCGTCCGATGGACGCGCCTTGGCCGACCTGCGCCGACGGAAGTCCCATGGCGTTTCTAATGCAACTCTGTTTTGCCGATTCGACAGATTACATCGGCGCATTGCCAGGGGATGTACTACTGGTTTTTGTGGCACAGATGGAAGGATGGACCGGAATCGTGGGGCCCTCCTTCAATCCCTATGATCCTGACGCCCTTAGGTTCGAATGGCATCGACTAGGACTGCAAGATTTGGCGACAGAAAGCACAGCCGTTCCGCCACGGTTCGAGTTTCCAACGTGTTATGGAGTTCGGCATCGGTCTTGCGATTATTCCAGTGAGCAAGCAGAGCGCCTCCTAGCGCAGGTTGATCCGGTCAAGGCGCCTTCTACGTCAGAACCACGTCTAGATGAAGGAAATTGTCCCTTCATGCGGTATTTTGGCACAAAGATTGGCGGCGTCCCTCTGTGGTCCAGACGGCTTGCTTTCGAGCCACCAGGTAGATTTATCGGGTGTTTCACCGGTGTGGCATGCAGCACCACGATCTACCCATGGACGAATCAGCGGAAACCGCTCACAGATCGCGAGAGCCTGTCAGATCAAAATTTCTTGAGTGTCGGAAATGGAGCGATCCTGTTTTATTTGCGCGACGATGGGTCAGTCGATTGGTACCTCACTGACATGGAAGACGACTATTCACTCGCCTAACAAGACAATGTTTTCGTCTCAGTTAGTCGCCGCTTCGCCGCGAAGCCGTTTTCACCTGTTTCCGCCGAAAGCAATTCGCCGAGTGATCGTTCACGATCCCCACCGCCTGCATCCAGGCGTAGACGATCGTTGGTCCGACGAACTTGAAGCCGCGGCGCTTTAGGTCTTTTGAGATCTGTTCGGAGAGCGCGGTCTTCACCGGAAATGTCTCGCCATCGCCCCGCACAACGCGGCCGGCGGTGAATGACCAACAAAAGTCAGCAAAATCTTCGCCGCGGTCTTGCATGTCACAGTAAATCTTCGCGCCGGCGATCGTGGCTTCGATCTTGGCGCGGGCGCGGATGATCCCTTCGTTTTGCATCAGGCGCGCGATGTCTTTGGCGCCATAGCGGGCGACGTTGGCGGGCTCGAACCCCGCAAACGCTTTGCGAAACGCGTCCCGCTTCCGCAGCACGATGATCCAGGCCAGACCCGCCTGAAATCCTTCGAGCATCAGCATCTCCCACAGCGAGCGGGCGTCTTTCAACGGAACGCCCCACTCTTGGTCGTGGTATTCCTGCATCAGCGGGTCGGTTCCGGCCCACGCGCAACGCTCTTTCGATTTTGCTGCCATCACTCGGCCATTTCGCAGTCAGAAGATTTCGGCTATCAAAAGAATTCATCGTATCGAGTATTTTACCACCGCGGTACGCACGCCATCACCGCCACGAGGATTGCAAAGTCCTGAAGAAGGGGGGCAGGCACATGTTTTCGGCCAACGATTTCTCCGCAATCGAAAATCATCTAGCCGAAAAATGAGCCAGCCCCCGGACTTTGTACTTCTCTGATCGCAGCGGCGGCCGGCAATTGGAACTTCGGATGAGCACAACAGCCTTTTCAAAATCCCGTCTCGCGCGGATGCATGACGTGCTGGCCGGCTACGTCGAGCGCGAGGAAATGCCTGGCCTGGTGGCGCTTGCGTGCCATCAGGGCGAGACGCATGTCGAGACGATCGGAACCCTCTCGTTTGGCGACGCTTCGCCCATGCGGCGCGACACGATTTTTCGGATCGCGTCGATGTCGAAGCCAGTCGTGGCCGCCGCGGCGATGATACTGGTCGAAGAATGCAAGATCCGGCTCGACGATTCCATTGAGCCATGGATTCCGGAACTGGCGAATCGCCGGGTGCTGGTTTCGATGTCGTCACTCGACGAAACCGTTCCGGCCGAACGGCCGATCACGCTCCGCGATCTGCTGACGTTCCGGATGGGCTTTGGCAGCGTGATGGCCATGCCGGGTGTTTACCCGATTCAAAAGAAGATCCGCGAAAACGAGATCGGCGGCGACGGGCCACCGCATCCGGATCGCGCGCCAGCGACCGACGAATGGCTCCGCCGCTTAGGTTCGCTCCCCTGGATGGCGCAGCCGGGCTCGCGCTGGTTTTATCACACAAGCAGCGACGTGCTGGGCGTGTTGATCGCCCGGCTCACCGGGCAATCGCTGGGCCAGTTTTTGCATGAGCGGTTTTTTGCGCCACTCGGGATGAAGGACACAGGCTTTTTCGTTCCCGCCGAAAAACGCGATCGGTTGCCGACGAGCTACGTCGCCAATCGCCCGGGCAAGCGACTCGGCGTTTTTGACGACATTGCCGATAGTTCGTGGGGAACGGCGCCCGCGTTCGAATCGGCCGGCGGCGGGCTCGTCTCGACGGCCGACGATTACTTCGCCTTCAGTCAGATGATGCTCAACCGGGGGCGGCACGGCCAGGAGCAGGTCCTCTCGCCGGCGACGGTGGAGTTGATGACACAAGATCACGTTCCGCCCGAGCAGCGTGTGGACGCCGAGGTTTTCTTCGGGACGAATCGCAGTTGGGGGTTCGGCCTGGCCGTCGACCTTCGCCAAGAAGAAATCTACAACACGCCGGGCCGCTTTGGTTGGGACGGCGGGCTGGGCACCTCGGCCTACACCGATCCGGCCAAGCAGATGATCGGCATTCTGCTCACGCAACGAATGATGGATTCGCCGACACCGCCTCGGTTTTATACTGACTTCTGGACGCTGGCGTACGCCGCGATGACGTGAGAGGGATAACACTAACCCGAAGCGCAAGCGAGGGTCCTCTATAGACGTAGCCATGACGAAGAACCCTCGCTTGCGCTTCGGGCTGGTTGTGAAAAGCGTGCGAATCGCCGTCGCATATTTCGGCGCTTTGGGCCATTCGTCCTCGCCGGTGTTCGAAATCACTATGATGGCGGTTCCGTGAGGAATCTGACCCAGGCAACCGACTGATGAGTAACGAAGAGCACTACCGTAAGCTGGAGCGGATGTACCTGCGGGCGCCGGGAAACGATTTTTATGCGCCGACGCTCACGATCTCGCACGCGGCCGCGGAACTGATCATTCCGATCGATCAGCGGTTCTATCACTCGGGTGGCGGCGCGCATGGCTCGGTCTACTTCAAAGCGCTCGACGACGCGGCATTCTTTGCCGTTAACTCGCTGGTCGAAGATGCCTTTATGCTCACAGTTACGTTCACCACGTACCTGACCGGTGCGATCTCGCATGGCGAGATGCGGGCCAAGGGGCATGTAGTCCATGCCGCCCGCAGTTTCTTCGTCGCCGAGAGCGTCGTTCACGATAGCGAAGGCAACCAGATCGGCCGCGGCAGCGGCACGTTCACGCGCAGCCGCGTGCAATTGACGCCTGAGATTGGGTACGAATAAAGCGCCTTGGGGTGGACGCAGTCATGTTTCGCATCGCAGGCGCAGAGATCGACGTCCGACTGCTGATCGTGCTGTTTGTGTTATGGACAGCCCTCTGGGTCTGGCTGCGCTTTAAACGCCCAGCAAAGCTCAGCCTGGCGAAGTTGATGATCATCGTCACCGGCTACGCAGTGCTGGCCGGACTAGCCGGACCTACCGGGCAATGGTGGCTGATCCATTTGCAGCAACACCCGCTTTTGCTAGTAGCGCTGGTGATTGGCGCGGCTGGCGCCGTGCTGTGGGTGAATTCGAGATTGTAAGCATCACTAGCCAAGCAGGCGTTCTGCATGATAGTTGGCGTTTACGGGATTATTCGACTGCGAGCGTATTGTCGATAACCCATCCACCGAAAGACCAGCAGCGAGGCGAGCGAAATCGCCTCTACGGGAAGCACCATTTGAAAGCATAGAGGCCAGTCATCAATCCAAACATATAGTGGGATTACGACGAACGAAGGTAACGCAGCTAACAGAATGCGCCAGATCAAATTGATCCCGGACAACACTACGAAGAAAGTAGGCAGCACGGCGCCGACGGCGACCAGTGTCATGACGCCAATTCCGTCGACTTCGTCAATGCCTACAGTCCGCAACGTGGATACGATAGCAACCAGTATCGCCACCACTGTCGTGAATGCGAATAAGTCCATCGTAGTAAATTGCAGTCTTCCAGGCGGAATGTCGGGTGAACACTCGCTGGTTGGGCGGAGTCTCAGTCCTGCTCGTCGCATCATCAGCGCGCAAAGACTTACCACTGCAAACGGAGCAGCTGAATAACACGCGAAAGCGACAGCTTCCCGCAAATCAAATCGGTAAGGACGGTAAGTTCCGAATAAGAGCAATAGCCAAAGAACCAACAGGATGGACACGCACAACATCAGTCGCCCGGGCGATTGCTTATTCCCGAAGCCGAACCATAGTCCGATTAGTGCGGACTGGCCCCCACAGATTGCCAGGCCAATCAGTCTATAATCTCGCGCCTCGAACTCGGATCCAGAGAGCTCTTGCAGAAGGATAGTTGTCGCGATAGCGATGACGTGCCCGACCACTAGCGCGACTAAAGCGCGTCTTCGCAGTTTTGGTTGACCCGTTTCGGTTTCTTTTGATTCGACTTGCATCTTGATCCGTCGAGCATGCGATATGGTCGTCTCAAGTCGTCGAAATATGCCGTCTCATACCGTCGGGCTCCGCTCGCGCGCGTAAACTCGATAACCCGCGTGCCGAACAGCCAACAGCGACGCCAAGGCAATCGCCGCTTCAGCGGCCAGGATGATCGGCCCGAACCAATCATCAAATGGCAAACGGAGCGGGAGCGCGATCAATGCAATCGAAGCCACCGCCAGCAAACGCCAGCCCAACCGCAGTCGAGATAACGCAGCCACCATCAACGGCGGCATCGCGGCAGTGACCGCGACCACCAACAATCCGACGGTGTCAAATTCATATTCGCCGTCAAGGAAACCTCGCAATGCGGAAACGCCAGTCGTCAGCAGAGCTACCATGGTGGTAAACGTAAACAGGTCAAGCATCGTAAACTGCAACCGAGCTGGTCCAGCGTTGTTGGGCAGATCACTTTCGAGGCCGATCATTGCGCCGGTTCTTTGCAAGGCGATCGCGGCCAAGGCGCTTGCCGTGAAAGTGGCTGCAAGCAAGCCTCCCAAGGTAATCGTAACACGCTCATCGAAAGAATCTTGGGAATAGATGCCGAACACCAGAATGAACAAGATTGCCAACATAGTCAGCGCGCACAGTAACAGGCGTTTGGGAGATCGCTTACGACCGAAGCCGAACCACAATCCCAGCAGCGCCGCCTGACTAGTGCATAACGACAGTCCAGCGATCACGAGCAGGCTGAGTTGCAGACCATACATCCGGCCAATGGCGAACGTTGCGAGGCTGACAAGAACATGCGCCGTGATTAACGCAACCAGCGTCCGTCGTCGCTGCACGCGGGTTAAGTTGTCATTCATCAAATCAGCGTCCATGCGGATGTTTCCAGAGTCTTTGCCAAACACGCAAGGATCAAGGCAATTCGGCCAGGTCGCAACGGGTTGCGGCTGTCTAATTCGGTACATCGGGTGAAGTGAGAGGCGTCAGCAGGTTCCGCTGTCTGACGTACAGTCGATACCCCACTCTGCGGACGACGATCAGCGTCGCGGCCGTGATCGCGGCTTGGGCGATGACCACGATCGGCAAGTCCCATCTACGCTCGATGTAGTAAGCCGGCAGTCCCACGACAATGGCAGCCGGCGCGGCCAGCAGCCGCCAGTAAAAACGGCGCCGCGATAACACGGACCAGGTGGCGCTGAACGTCGTGCCGGCGACTTGCAGCATGTAGAGCCCTAGCGCGTCGACTGAGCGCCCGATCAGGATGTAAGTCCGAATGAAGGTCAAGACGCCGATTGACAGGGCGGTGATCGTCGTGACCAGAAATAGATCGAGAGTCGTGAATTGCAGGCGGGCGCGCGGCGCGTCCGGCAGCGGCGCCGCGTCATGCCCAATCACCCAGCCAACCCGACGCCACACGATCGCGATCGTGGCGACAAGAAGTCCAGCGGAAAAAATGAAGACGAAATCGAGATTCGACTCTCGCCAGGTCAGGGCGCGATGTCCACGAATCGCGTACGTGACTCCGATCCAAATTGCGACTAGCGCCATGGCGCCCAGCAGGCAGCGTCTTTTCCACGGCGTCTCACCAAACCCCAGCCATAACCCGATGAGCGCCGCCTGGCTGAACCCGAGGGCGGCAGACGAAAGGATCGTCGCATGATGCCAGGCTTGGTGTCCCAATTCGGCGTATCCGATCGCCCCAGACGCAATACCGAGTGCGATGTGCGCTACGACGAGCGCGCGGATGCTCCTTGGTATCGTTGACCCGCCCCGTCGGTCCATCGGCATGACGCCTGCTCTGAGGGTACTGGATACTCGGGCGCTGTTGGCAGTCCAAACCTGCGCGGAGCCATCTTAATCGAAGGGGACCCACAGCGTCTGCCGGCGAATCACAAATGGAATCACCTCGCGCGGCGCTGGAGATCTCACTGGCAACCCCAAGAAAGTCAGCCGAGCGGCGAAATACGATTGACACTCCCTTGCGAGTTCGCTACTATGCGTCACGTTGTAGCTGAAGGGGAAACTGCATGGACGCCTGGGTTACGCAACTTCGCCGTGGGCTGATCGAGCTCTGCGTGCTCGCTGCGCTCGGCGAAGAAGAGGCCTACGGCTATCAGATTGTCGAGCGATTGAGTGCGATCGCGGGGCTCGAAGTGACCGAAAGCACCATCTACCCTTTGCTCGCGCGGCTGGCGCGAGACAAATGCCTGCTCACGCGCACGGCCGCTTCGCCGCAGGGGCCTGCGCGGCGTTATTACCGCCTCTCCGAAGTCGGTCGGCGCCGGCTCGACGAGATGATCGCTCACTGGCAGACGATTCAAAAATCCGTTCACCACCTGGTTCAAGGAGAGTCGCGATGAACTCGTCGATGGTCGAACTTAGCCCTGCTTTGCAAAGTCTGGTCGAGGAACGCCTGGACGCGATCGAACGAATCCTGCTGGCGGCGGGCGTGTCGCGCGGCGAGCGGCGCGGAATCCTCAGCGAAGTGGAATCGCACGTCTTCGAGCTGCTCGCGAGACGCACGACGGGCGAGCCGACGCGCGAAGACGTGCTGGCCGTCCTTGCGCAGCTAGATCCGCCGGAATCTTACGCGCCCGAAGGCTTCGATCGCCGCAAGCTGAACGAAACGTTTGCCCCGCCGAAGCCTCGCGAGCCGGAACTGTCGCTGCTGGCGGCCGGCAGCGCCGTGGCCGGCGTCTTTTTGCTGCTCGTGCTCGTCATGTCAGTGATGGCTGGCGGAGATGGCGGACTCCTGGTGTTGGAAGCGACCGCGCTACTGGCGATTTCGATCGCTGGCGCGTGGAGCCTGCTCCGCATCCAGCGCTCGAATGGCTGGCTGTACGGAACCCGGCCGGCGCTGATATCGGCCCTCGTGTTTCCGCTGGCCGCTGCGAATTGCATTGCGTTTTTGCTGCTGTCTTCCCTGGGAGACGTCGCGATTTTCCTGGGGATGGCGATTGCGTTCCTGGCGTTCAACGGGGTAATGATCTACGGCGCCTGGCGGGTGTGCGAGAAGCTAGTGATGCCGCGCGGGAAGGCGACGATTCATCCTGGGCGTGTGTCGCTGTGATTGAAGGGTGTCGAATGGCGCGGCGCTTTGACGGTCCTACCGCGCCGCGGCCGACGCCACTCGTCCTTTCTATTGCAGTCAAAAGTCGCAACGCGTTACGATGTCTCGCATGCGCGACTACTCTCCTTCACGTCGGTTTCAGTTTTCGCTACGGGCGATGTTTGTGGCCGTGACGGCGCTTTGCTGTTTTCTCGCCTACCAGGGCAGGTGGATTTACGCTCGATCCGAAGCGATCAGGTCAGGCGTTGCCGTGCGGCATATCTTTGCGGCCAACCAGCCTGTCCCCAATGCTCCGTTGGCATTGAGAGTTTTCGGCATCAGCGGAGAAGAGCATCTATTCGTTTCGCCGGAGAATTTCGAACGCGTTTGCGAATTGTTTCCAGAGGCCGAGATCCTGGAGTATGGCGGCAGTGGGCGCGCTCGTCCGTGGACGATTGGAAATAGCAAACAGATCAATCCGGCAGGGCCAACGCACACCGCGGCGTTTCCAATTCCCAAGGAGTGAAGGGATTAAGAGCCTGCCCGATAAGCCAGTAGAGATGGGGCGGTCTACGGCGTCCGCCGTAAATAGTTCTGACCCCTTTGTTTTTCCGGGATCTCTGAACGTAGCCCACTTGGTATCCTTTTCTGAGCTTTTTGAGTGGAAGCCGGTCTCTTTTGAGTCATGTCCGGCGAGAACCTTCTCCAGCGCAGATTCAAGCAGCTTTCGCGCGACAGGATTGTCAGTCCCGAACGCTAATAATGGACGACACTGAAGGCCCGCGATGATTGAGCCTGCGGTTATTAGAAGGCACCTTCGGCGTGAAATCGTTTGTTCTTGGGACATTGCGCACCTTTGTCGCTTGGTTGATCAGTCGGGATCATTCCTCATTATTCAATCTCAATCTCAAACTTCTCGTATTGGGCATTCAGATCCTCGACGATCTTTTTCTTTTTTGCTTTAAAAACAGTGTTGACTACGGTCGTCATCAGGCCAGTGCCTCCGTCGAGGTTCGCCGGTGTCAGTTCTAAAACTTTGAAGTCTGCATCGAGGTCGCTAACAACTCCTTTGCCAAAAATCTGGTCGCCCTCGGCCGAGATGGATATTTCAACATCACAGCTTGCATTTATGTCGATGATCGCACTCGCATCTGTTTTGCCTCCTGGCTCGTTTAACTCACCGGCGACTTTGGTCCTGGCGGAAATATGCACTGAAAAGCGAATGGTGTCGTTTGCGAGACGGAAATCGTCGATTGTTACTTCGAGGTGCTTTTTGGGTTCCACCGCTGAGACTGTACCTTTGAACGACGGATTCTGAACCTCGACTGGAATCTCTTTTTCCGCGGCCTTCCTTAAATGTTTAGTGACGAGATTGGAGAGAGATTCGTTGAGTCCACCGTGTGCGGGGGCCGCAAATCCAACGACGGCGAACCCAATAACGACTAGCCAACTGCACTGAGAGCGACTTCTGCACATAATCGATCCTTCCGGTATTTAATGCCTCGCTACAAAATCCGCATGCGCGACTGCAATCTGCCCCCTTGTTCAATGTCTCGGGCAATTTGCGGGTCAGCCGCACTCACGGCTGTGTCGTTTTCCTCGAATCCGATCGCCATGAATTGACGCCCTTACTCACATAGGAACTTGTTACCGACAGGACCGGACATAAAATTTTTTACAAATTCAAAATTTGTCCAAGAAACCAACGGAACCTCCGTAAAAGCAGGTTCCCTCCACGGGCTTGGGCTTGAGCCGGATAGTGAAATGCCTAAGGACGCTGGCTGGTGTGATGCCGGGGACCATCGCCAAGTACGAGGTGCCCCATTGCCGAGTTGGAGCGGCCGTCGCCAAATTCTTCGGTGTAGCGAGGTTTCGTCTTAGCGGCCTGCTTAACGCGCACCGCTACGCCAATTGACCCCGTACCCTAACATCGGTACACTACCGGACTTGGCATGCGCGCACGGTCCGCGCTTGCCGTGGCGGTAGGGGGTCGGTTTTGGCTCCCTCGCCTTTCAATCTGGCCGAGCTGCTTGTATTAACGCCGGACGCTGGCGGTAACTTCTGCCCTCATAGGCAGTTGCCATCCGACAGACTTAGCCGGTGTGCCCAGGCGAAGGAGTTTCTTTTGTCAACCGTTCTGGTCAAGGAATTGATCGAGGCGGGCGTTCACTTCGGCCATCGCGCGAGCCGTTGGAACCCCAAGATGCGGCCCTACATTTATGGTCGCCGCAACCTGATCCACATCATCGACGTCCGCGAGACCATCCGCGGTCTGATTCGCGCCAAGAAGTACGTCAGCCAGGTCGCCGCCGGCGGCAGCCTGGTCGTGTTTGTCGGCACCAAGCGACAAGCCTCGGAGACGATCGAGCGCGAATCGCTGCGTTGTGGCATGCCGTATGTAAGCGATCGCTGGCTCGGCGGCGCGCTGACCAACTTCCGCACCATTCGCAGCCGGTTGGCTCGTCTGGAAGAGCTCGACGCGCTGAAGAACAGCGACAAGCTGGGCGCTTACTCCAAGAAAATGCAGTCGGCCTTGAATCGCGAGCATCGCAAGATGCTCCGCAACCTCAACGGCATCCGCACGCTCAACCGCCTGCCAGAGTGCATGGTGGTGATCGATCCGAAGAAGGAAAAGAACGCGATCCGCGAAGCCCGTTCGATGGGCGTGACCACCATCGCGCTGATCGATACCGATTGCGATCCGGACCTGGTCGATCTGCCAATTCCGGGCAATGACGACAGCATCCGTTCGATCGAGCTGATCGTGCAGCAACTGGCCGACGCCATCCTCGAAGGCAAGGCGGCCGGCGCTGCGGGCGCAGCCAAGGACGACAGCAAGGTCGCGGCCTATGTCAGCCCAGAGCCGGAAGAAGACAAGGACGCTGAGTAGGGCCGTAAGGCCGGCAGATGGCGTCCACTGAAACAACGCTTCGGCGTTTGCGCGATTCAAATTCGCGCAAGCGCCTGGCTGTGGACGCTTTGACCGGCGCTGGCCTGATCTTCCGACGTCGTACAATTTCACCGCATATGCGGAATGCCGGATGCTTCATCGCATTCTGCGTTCCGCATTCCTAATTTTACGGAGAGTTGAACATAATGGCAGAAATCACAGCGGCCGCCGTGATGGCGCTGCGCCAGGCCACCGGCCTGCCGATGATGGAGTGTAAGAAGGCGCTGCAAGAGACCGGCGGCGATCAGGACGCGGCAGTCAGTTGGCTGCGCAAGCAAGGGATCAAGACGCAGGAAACCCGCATCGGTCGCGATACCAATTGCGGTCGGATTGCGCTCTATATCGACCCGGCCAAGAAGACCGCGGCGATGATCGAATTGCAATGCGAAAGCGCGCCAGTCGCTTCGCACGAAGAGTTTGTTCAGCTCGCCACGGACCTGGCCCAGCAGTTGGCCACCGGTCCCGGGGCTGCAACGCCGGATGAGCTGCTGGCGCAAAAGTCGCCCAGCAAGCCCAACATGACATTGGGCGAGCAAAAGGACGACTTGTTCAATCGGATCCGCGAAGTTTTCAATCTTGCCCGCATTGTCCGGGTCGAAGGCGACGCCGGCGGTTACGCCCATCACACGGGCAGCCCAGGCGTGCTCGTCGAGGTCGAAGGCACGAAGCCTGAGATCGCCAAGGACATTGCGATGCACATTGCGGCGCAGCGCCCCAACATTGTGCTGGCGAAGGAAGACCTCGATCCATCGGCAATCGACAAAGAGCGCGATATTCTCAGCGAAGCGGCTCGCAAAGAAGGCAAGCCCGAGTCGATTATCGCCAAGATGATCGAAGGCCGGATGAAGAACTTCTATGCGGAGTACGTTCTGCTTGAGCAACCGTTCGTGAAGGACGACAAGAAAACGGTCGGCCAATTGGCAAAAGAAGCCGGCCTGAAAGTAAAGAAGTTCGTCCGCTGGGAATTGGGCAAGTCCTAGTGCGGAGCCCTCGGGTTTCTGCATGAGCCGCAAGGCGCTAGCCGACGGTTCCTCGTTAGCCGCAAGCAGAAGTTCATAGTTTTCGTCACTTTGACTTGAGAATGCCATGCCGGATTCGACCCAAGGCGCGCAGCGTTACCAACGGATTGTGCTCAAGCTTTCGGGCGAGAGCTTTACGCACGCGGGCGAACGCGGCATCAGCATGGACGAAGTCCTGCATATCGCCGAACAGACGGCCCGCGCCGCGCAAAGTGGCGTGCAGATTGCCATCGTGATCGGTGGTGGCAATATCCTGCGCGGGGCTCAGTTTGCTTCGGGCAGCGCCTGCATCCAAGAGGCGACCAGCCACTACATGGGGATGCTGGCCACGGCCATCAATGGGCTGGCGCTGCAAGACGCGCTGGAATCGTTGGGCTGCGCCACGCGGCTTTCGACTGCCATCCGCATGGACGGCGTCGCCGAGCCGTACATTCGCCGCCGGGCGACGCGGCACCTGGAAAAGGGTCGCATCGTCATTCTTGCCTGCGGCACGGGCAGTCCCTTTGTGACGACAGACACGGCCGCCGCGCAGCGAGCGCTGGAACTGGAAGCCGACATTTTGATGAAGGCGACCCGCGTCGATGGCGTTTACAGCGACGATCCGGAGAAGAACCCGCACGCCGTATTTTATAGCGAGCTAAGCTATCATGCGGTGCGCGAGCAAAATCTGCGGGTCATGGATCCGACGGCGATTGCCCAGTGCATGGAACACGAAATGCCGATTCTGGTTTTCAACTTCCGCAAGCCGGGCAACATCGAGCGCGCCGTCAACGGCGAAAAGCTCGGCACGCTGATCCGCAGCAAAGTCGCGGATCCGCGCTAGAGCGAAGGAATTCGGGCACATCTTCTGGAGCAACAGGTAGACCAAGCGATGAACGCCGACGACATTCTGCTGGATGTGGAAGAGCGAATGGAGAAAGCGATCGACGTGCTCAAGCACGCGCTGGCCGGTATCCGCACCGGGCGAGCCAACCCTGGGTTGGTCGACTCGCTGCGCGTCGACGCCTACGGATCGCCCACGCCGATCAAGCAGCTGGCCAGCATCGGCATTCCGCCGGACCAGCCGTCGCAGATCGTGATTCGACCATTCGATCCGACCACGCTCAAAGACATCGAAAAGGCCATTCAGGCCAGCGGGCTGGGCTTCAACCCGAACAACGACGGCCGCGTGTTGCGTTTGAACGTGCCGCCGTTGTCGACCGAAGTACGCCGCAAGATGGTGAGCCGCACGAAGGACATGAGCGAGGAGTCAAAGGTCGCGATTCGCAATGTTCGTCGCGATGGCAACAAAGCCGCCGAACAAAGCGAAAAGGACAAAACCCTCTCGGAAGACGACTGCAAGGCACTCAAGGAAGAGATCCAAGAGCTGACGAAAAAGTTCGAGGCCAAGGCCAACGACCTGGCCCGCCACAAAGAGGCCGAGGTGATGGAGGATTAGCGCGGCTGAGCGTTATGCTGGACGTGCCGGGAGGGCGAGGCTCCTGCCGAGCCGCGCAGCTCAATCGAAACGGCATTGCTCGGCGGGGGCCTCGCACTCCCATCAATCGGCAATACCGGACCTTTCTCGTAAAGCTAAGTCCATGCGATCATTTCTCTCACTCACCCTGCTGGCGGCTCTTTTCGCAATCAGCGCAGCAGGCGCCCACGGAGCTGAAAACGTGACGCTCACGATCGCTGGCGGAAAAGTTGCGGCGAAACGCGTCCTGGTGATCGCGCATCGCGGTGACAGCAAAGTGGCGCCGGAGAACACATTGCCGGCGTTCGCGTCAGCAGTCAAGGTGGGGGCCGATCTGGTCGAGCTGGACTATCACCACTCCGCAGACGGCGTGCCGGTCGTGTTTCACGACCGCGATCTCGATAAGCGAACCAACGCCGTGGCGCTGTGGGGAGGCGAGAAAATCCCGCTCTCGAGCAAAACACTCGCAGAGCTGCGCACGCTCGACGCTGGTAGTTGGTTCGGGCCGCAGTTCGCCGGCACGAAGCTGGCGACATTGGACGAAGCGCTCGACACCATCCAAAAGGGCTCGGTCACACTGATCGAACGCAAAGGTGGCGACGCGAAAACCTGTATCGATTTGCTCCATAAGAAGGGCATGACCGGCAGCACTGTCGTGCAGGCCTTCGATTGGGACTTTTTGACGGATTGCCGAAAGTTGTCGTCCAGCTTGATGCTCGGCGCCCTCGGCGAAAAGGAACTGACCGAGGCGAAGCTCGATCAGATGGTTGCCGCCGGCGCCAGCGTTGTCGGATGGAACTCGGAGCATCTGACGAAAGAGGGGATCGACGCCATTCACCGCCGCAAGCTTAAGGCCTGGTGCTGGACCCTCGACGACCCCAAGCGAGCGACCGAGCTAATTGAGTTCGGCATCGACGGGCTGATCACTAATCGCCCCGCCGAGATAAAGAAGCTCGTGGCCGAAAAGGCCCCGGTTCGCTAGCAGTTGCTGGCTGAGTATTGCAGCGCAAACCGTCTGGCCAGGCGCCTCCGATAGCGACCTTGACCCACGGCTCGCTTCCTTCCTATACTTCCGCCCCCATGGATTCGCCCGCGGCGCTGGACCATTCCCGCAAGCGTCGCTGTTGGCGTACACAAAAACTCGATCGGAGACCCCCGGCAATGCCAGGCATGGACGCCCAACTGCCGCCACCAGGTTCGAAATGGACTCGTCGACTCGCCATCGCCGCCGCTTGCGTCGCCATTATTGGTAGCGCAATCGCCGTGCGCACGGTCTGGGGGCCCACGCCCGCCGGAGCCGGCGCGCCGGCCAATAAAGCGCCCGCTGCCCCGGCAACGGCCGGCAAAGACGCGGCTCCAACGCCTACGCCCGGCAAGCCGCCGGCCGATAGCAAATTGGCCATCGTCGCCATGGTCAACGGGCAGTTGGTCAAGCGCGAAGAGCTGGCTCGCGATTGCCTGTTGCAACACGGCAAAGACGTGTTGGAGAGCCTGGTCAACAAGCATCTGATCGCCGAGCATTGCCGTCAGCGCAATATCGTCGTTACTACCAAAGAGGTCGAAGCCGAGATCGATCGCATGGCCGATCGCTTTGGCATGAAGACCGATCAATGGCTAGGGCTGCTGCGCGACGAACGCCATATCACTCCCTCGCAATACGCCAAAGACATCATCTGGCCGACGATCGCGTTGCGCAAGCTGGCTGATCGACAGCTAGTCGTCACGCCAGAAGACCTGAAGGAAGCGTACGAGACGCAGTTCGGCGCTGCCGTGCAAGTGGCCGTGATTGCTTGCTCTTCGCAGGAAAAGGCCCAGCGGCTTTACGCCAAAGTCATGGCCGACCCCGAGTCGTTCGGAAACGTCGCCAAGAATGAGTCTGAAGACACGAACAGCGCCAGCGTGAAGGGTAAGATCCTTCCCGTCCGCAAGCATCTGGGCGATCCCAAGCTTGAGGAGATCGCCTTTAAGATGCGCGAGAACGAAATCGCGCCGCCGATAGCTGTCGGCGAGCAGTATCTGATCGTCAAGTGCGAGGCCCACATCCCGGCCCGCGCGGTCCCAATGGCCGATTGCGAAAAACTGTTGACCGAGGCCATTCGCGATAAGAAGTTGCGCTTGGTGGGCAATGATGTTTTCCAGGAGTTGCAGGCCTCGGCCAAGGTCGAGAATATTTTTAACGACCCGCAGAAGCGCGCCCAGAACCCCGGCGTGGCGGCCACGATCAATGGTCGCGCGATCACGATGCAGGAACTGGCGGACGAGTGCATCGAACGGCACGGCAAGGAAGTATTGTCTGGCCTGATCAATCACCGCCTGGTCGAGCAAGCTTGCGCTCAGCGCAAGCTGCAGATCACGCCGCAGGATCTGAACGAGGAAGTCGTCAGCTCCGCGCTGCTGGCCGGCATGAAGAACGCCGACGGCACCGCCAACCTGAAGGCCTGGCAGGCCGAAGTCACCGAAAAGCAGGAGATGAGCTGGGACATCTACATGCATGAAGTCGTCTGGCCCGCTGTCGCGCTGAAGAAGCTCGCTGGCGACAAGGTCAAGGTCACCGACGAGGATCTGCAAAAAGGATTCGAAGCCAATTACGGTCCGCGCGTCCGCTGCCGCGCTATCGTGCTCAGCCAGCAACGTAAGGCGCAAGAAGTTTGGGACACAGCGCGCAAGACACCGGCGATCGCCAAGCTGTCGAAGAAGTTGCCGCCGCGCGGGCCAAACGCCGGATCATCGCCCGAAGAGCTGGCCCTGATTCGCGAAGGCGCCAAGGCCTTCGGTAAACTGGCCAGCCAATTCTCTGTCGAACCTGGCAGCAGCGTGTTGGAGGGAGAAGTCCCACCGATCCAAATGCATGGCGGCCAGCCCTTGGTCGAGAAAGAGGCGTTCGCGCTTAATCCTGGCGAAATGTCCGGCATCATCCAAACTGGCGAGCGGTTTGTCATCTTGTTCTGCGAAGGACAAACAACGCCAATGAAGGTCAGCCCCGAAGAGGCCCGCCGAGAGCTGTATGCCGACATCCACGAGAAGAAGCTTCGCCTGGCGATGGGCAAGGAATTCGAAGCCATTCAAGAAGGCGCCGAGGTCGACAACTACTTGTCCGGCACATCTCGTTCGTCTCGATCGGCGATGGAAATGTTCCGCAAGAAGCCGACCGACGGATCGGACCCGGCTATGACTCAATCGCCCAAGGGTCCCGGCACGCCGCGCATGGGCGCTCCAAGATCGCAATTGCCCGGAACTGTCCAGCCCGTCAGCGGCCAGATGCCTACCGCGGCACAACCCCAGGCCCCCAGCCGACCGGCCCCTGTGCAACGATAAATCGGCTGGTCGAGTCGTCGTTGACAAACGCCTCGGGCCGGAGGCCAGGAGAACCGCAAACTCCGGGGTCTGGCTCATTTTTCGGCGAGAAGATTTCGGTTGCCGAGAAATCGTTGGCCGAAAACATGTGCCTGACCCCCTTCGTCAGGACTTTGCGATCGTCGTGAGGAGGAGGGCGTTTTCTTAATCGCTAGAAGGAGGTATCCTTGAAGGAGGATTTTCTCCATTTCTCCGCCGCGCCCGGCCGACCAAATGAACGACGACTCTTCGCGCAATTCTGAAAACTATCCACCGTTCAAGATCGAGCTGGCCAGCCGCGTTCATCGCTTGCCGCCCTATCTGTTCGGCCGCATCAACGCGCTGCTCTACAAGAAGCGCCGCGCTGGAGACGACGTCATCGATCTGGGAATGGGCAACCCCTCGGATCCGCCGCACGAGATGGTGATTGAGAAACTGGTCGAAGCGGCCCGCGACCCGGCCAATCACGGCTACAGTCAATCGGTTGGCATCCTTAATCTGCGTCGCGAGGTTGCCAGCAAGTACCTGAAAAAATACGGCGTCCGACTCGACCCCGAGAGCGAGATCGTCGTTTGCCTTGGCTCGAAGGAAGGCTTCAGCCACTTGTGCCTGGCCGTAATGGGGCCTGGCGACACGGCAATCGTGCCGGCGCCAACGTTTCCGGTGCATGCGCACGCCGTGAATCTGGCGAGCGGCAACGTGATTGCCCTCGAAGTGGCAGACAGCGAAAAATTTCTTTCGAACGTCGCTTACACCTGTGAGCATCTCTATCCCAAGCCGAAGCTGCTGATTATCAACTACCCGCACAATCCTTCGTGCGTGACGGTCGAGCCGGAGTTCTTTGTCGACGTCGTGAAGATTGCCCGTCGCTACGGCCTGATGGTCATCAGCGACGCGGCTTATAACGACGTCGCGTTTGACGGTTATCATCCGCCTAGTTTTTTGGCGGCGCCGGGGGCTATCGATGTGGGTGTTGAGTTCACGACGATGAGCAAGGGCTATAACATGGCCGGCTGGCGAGTCGGTTTTTGTTGCGGCAATCCAGAACTTGTCCGCGCGCTCGGCACGATCAAGGCCTACTACGATTACGGCATGTTCCAGGCCATTCAGGTCGCCGCCATCGTGGCGCTGCGACACACCGAGGCCAACGTCGAAGCGCAAGCGGCGATCTATCAGAGTCGACGCGACGTCCTCTGCCAGGGCTTGCGCCGCCTCGGCTGGGATATCACCACGCCGCGGGCCGGCATGTTCGTCTGGGCCAAGATCCCTGATGTTTGGCGCCAGCAAATGGACACGCTCAGCTTCGCCATGAAGTTGCTCGAAGAGGGAGACGTGGCGGTCAGCCCTGGATCGGGTTTTGGACCAGCCGGGGAGGGCTACCTGCGCATGGCCCTGGTCGAAAACGAAAGCCGGCTGCGTCAGGCCGTGCGGCACATCGATCGCTGCCTGGGACATGACAATCGGACCGATACGAAGCGCGACGCTGGCACGCCAATTTCGGGCTAAGTCGCGGTACGCTCGTGTGCCACTGCTGGCTTGCCCAGCAGTGCAAGCGTTCGAATCCGGTCCGCGAGGAATTCCGAAGTCTGCGCAAGCCAGGCGCCCTCAAGTTCCTCTGGGATCCCCCGAACGGAATCGCTACAATCCCGCCTCATTTCTCTGTGGCAAATTTTCCTTCGCTCATGGACTGACCGTCTTCATCGACGGCCGCGTCTGCCTGCGCCCGCACAACGGGCGCGGTGTGACGACCGCGAGCGAAGGCGCGCTGGCGGGCGCGCACACAACACGCTCACGTCGAGGGTCGTATGTCGGCTGGACGGATTTCCACTCTGTTTCTGCTGTCGGCGCTGGTATTCGGCATGCGCGACACTGCGCGCGCTGATGTGCAGTTGGAAGACCTGCCTCGCCCGATGATCACAGGCGCAGGTTTGATCAGTCCTCCGCCCTATGGCCGGTCGCCGCTCAGTCAGGCGCCGATCGACGCCGAGGTGATTGTGGACGAAGACGATTCAGGACGCATCCTGCCACCAAGGCGCAACGCGCAATTCGGCGCGGGCGACTATCTGCCGCCGGAAGATTACGACGGACCGCTACCGCCCGATGGAGTTCCGCCCGGAGCGCTGCCACCGGGCCACTACGGAGGTCCTCCGATCCAAGCCGAATACTACGGCGACCCTTGGACGTGGCAACTACTGCCCCTGGGATTGATTTACCACTCGTATTTGGCGGGGCCGAAGGAGCCGCGCATGTCGTCCGTCTGGCAACATCAGACTGGCGCCGGTGGCGGCTCGTTTTGGGACTTTACGGTCGGCGGGCGGATCGGCCTGCTCCGGTACGGCACGCCGCGGGGCTTTCGACCGGACGGTTGGCAAATCGACATCGAAGGCGCCGCGCAACCGCAGTTGGTGTTGAACTACGATCGCGATATGCACTCGACCGATTTCCGCGGCGGCGCACTATTAACGTACGGCCTCGGCAAGTTTCAGGCGAAGTTTGGCTACTACCACCTCAGCTCGCACATCGGCGATGAGTTCTTCATCAAGAACCCCACATTCGATCGGCTCAATTTCAGCCGTGACGCGTTGATCTTCGGCATCGGCTATTTTCTGACCGACAATATCCGCCTCTATGGCGAAACGGCCTGGGCGTTTTACTCGGACGGCGGCAGTGAACCTTGGGAGTTTCAGTTCGGCGCCGAGTACAGCCCGATCACGCACCCAGGCTGGCGCGGCGATCCGTTCGCGGCGATCAACGCCCACCTGCGGCAAGAAGTAAATTTCGGCGGCAGCCTGGTCATCCAAGTCGGCTGGCAGTGGCTATCGATCGCCAACGGCAGCCGGCTCCGCACCGGCTTCCAGTACTTCAACGGCAAGAACGAGCAGTACCAGTTCTACTACAACTACATCCAGCAATTCGGCTACGGCGTCTGGTACGACTACTAGGCCGGGACCGCCCGGCGGCGGGTTCGCCGCTATCGCGGCGGTTTCGATGGTCCGCTCCCGTTGGTCGCTCTCCTTTCTTGAGCCGCGAGGCGCTAGCCGCGGGTTCTTTGCGTCGGCTTGTGGCGCCTCTTGATCAAACGGCGCAGCTCAATCGACGGGAGGGCGAGGCTCCCGCCGAGCCGTGAAGCGGTTTCGAAGCCATTCGCCGAATGGCAATCCGCCGCGCGCGGATGTAGAGTGATTGGCGTTCGCCTGCCAGGGTTTGCTGACTCTGCCGGCGATGCGCTCGTTCTCGATCACTCGAGGTTTCTATGTTGACCGCTCGCGATGGTTTGCGTCGTGCTCCTGCTGTCCTGCTCCGCTTCGCCGGCCTTTTTGTGGTATTCGCTATGACGACATCTGTCGCATCGGATGACGCGCATTCTGCCGAACCATCATCGGCCCCACCGCGCAGCGTCGGCTATGATCGGCCCGCGCGAAACCGGCATCAGAGTCGGTCGGCAACCGTCGCCAAGAACGGCATCGTGGCGACCAGCCAGCCTTTGGCGGCCGAGGTAGGTATCGACATCTTGCGGCGCGGTGGCAACGCGGCCGACGCGGCGATTGCCACCAATGCCATGATGGGCCTGGTCGAACCGATGAGTTGTGGCATCGGCGGCGACATCTTCGTGATCTACTGGGACGCCAAGACCCAAAAGCTCTACGGCCTGAACGGATGCGGCCGCAGTCCTTACTCATTGAATCGTGCGGTCTTCGCCAAACTCGGGCTGAAAGAAATTCCGAGTGAAGGTCCGCTCTCGTGGAATGTCCCAGGTTGTGTGGCCGGCTGGGAGGATCTGCGAGCGCGTTTCGGCGCGCTGCCCATGGCCGAGCTTCTCAAACCGGCGATCCATTACGCCGAAGATGGCTTTGCCGTCACAGAGATCATTGCCGGCGGTTGGGGCGCGTCGCGCAATTCGCTGCTCAAGTGGCCTGATTCGGCCGCCACGTATCTGCCAGACGGCCGCGCCCCGCGCGAGGGCGAAATCTTCCGCAATCCGCGGCTGGCGGCTAGCTACAAGGCAATCGCCGCCGAAGGCCCCGCCGCGTTTTATCGCGGTTCGATTGCCCAGAAGATTGTGAAGTTCAGCGAGGCCAACGGCGGCTATTTTTCGCTGAAGGATTTCGCAGATCACAAGTCCGACTGGATCGATCCGGTTTCGACGAATTATCGAGGCTACGACGTCTGGGAACTGCCGCCCAACGGACAGGGCATCGCAGCGCTTGAAATCCTGAACTTGATGGAGCCGCATGACGTGGCGGCGATGAAGCCCGGCAGCCCGGACCTGATCCACCTGTTTATCGAAGCCAAAAAATTGGCTTACGCCGATCGCGCGAAGTACTACGCCGACCCTGACTTCAACCGCTTGCCGACCGCGGAACTGATCTCGAAAGAGTACGCAGCCAAACGGCAAAAGCTGATAGATCCCAAGCGAGCTGCCACGCAAGTTCCGCCAGGCGACCCGAAACTAGCCGGCGGCGACACGATCTATCTGACCGTGGTCGATAAAGATCGCAACTGCTGCTCGCTGATTCAAAGCAACTTTCACGGCTTCGGTTCGCAGGTCACGCCGGGCGATGTGGGCTTCGTGCTGCAGAATCGCGGTCAGCTCTTTGCGCTCGACGAGCACCATCTGAACCGACTGGAGCCGCACAAGCGTCCCTTCCATACGATCATCCCTGCGATGGTCACGAAGGATGGCCGGCCGTGGCTGTCGTTCGGCGTGATGGGGGGCGACATGCAGCCGCAAGGGCATGTTCAGGTGCTGATCAACATGATCGACTTCGGCATGAACCCACAAGAGGCCGGCGACATGGCCCGCGTCCGCCACAACGGTAGCGCCGAGCCAACCGGCGAGCCCGAGGCCCCAGGGGGTGGCAAGGTGACCGTCGAATCCGGGATCACCGACGAGGCCATCGCTGAGCTGCGCCGTCGCGGCCACAATGTGGAACGCTCCCGAGGCGACGTCGGCGGCTACCAGGCCATTCAGATCGACTGGGAAAAGGGAACACTCCGGGCCGGGACCGAAGCCCGCAAGGACGGGGCCGCGGTTGGGTACTAGGCGCGTGTGGCCTATTGTTAGCCGCAAGGCGCTAGCCGCGGGTTCTTCTTTTGATCCGCAGCCGAACGCCGTCAACGCACCTCACAATGCTGCGGGGGAATCGGCTCCATCAAGTTAAAAAGACCCAAGGGGCGCTTCAGCGTTCCATCCCGGACGGAAATTGACGATCCAACCTCGCTTCGCGGCTCGGCGGGAGCCTCGCCCTCCCGTCGATTGAGCCGCCACGAACCCCGTTCGCTCACCTCCCGAAAACGCCCCTGGCTTAGTATCATGGCCTGAATCGACTAATCGCCCAATTCAGTCCCTGAGTCAGCCATGCCACTTATTGTGCAGAAGTTCGGCGGGAGCAGCGTCGCCGACACCCAAAAGATCCTCTCCGCCGCCCGCAAGGCCATCCGCGCCCAGGCCGCCGGCAACGGTGTGGTGGTTGTTGTCAGCGCGATGGGCAAAAACACCGACGGGCTGGTCGCGCTCGCTCGCGAGATTACCGATACCCCGCCGGCGCGCGAGATGGACATGCTCCTCTCGACCGGCGAGCAGGTCAGCGTGGCGCTGATGGCAATGGCCATTGAGAGCCTGGGCTGCAAGGCGATCAGCTTCACCGGCGCCCAGATCGGCATCCGCACAGATAGCTCGCACACCAAGGCCCGCATCCATGCGATCTCGACGGACCGGATGCGCGAAGCGCTCAACGAAGGCAAGATCGTCATCGCCGCCGGCTTTCAGGGAATCGATCAAGACAACAACATCACCACGCTCGGCCGCGGCGGTAGCGACACCACGGCCGTGGCGCTGGCGGCTGTGCTGGGCGCCGACGCGTGCGAGATCTATACCGACGTCGATGGCGTCTACACGACAGATCCGCGGCAATTGCCGGAAGCTCGCCGCATGAAGCAAGTGAGCTACGACGAAATGTTGGAACTGGCCAGCCTGGGCGCGGGCGTCATGCACAGCCGCTCGATCGAGTTCGCAAAAAAATTCTCGGCGCCGATCCATGTGCGCAATAGCTTTAGCGATCAACCAGGGACGATCATCTGTGATCAGCCGGAATCGCCCAACCAGGCGGTCAGCGGCGCTACGCTTGTAAAGAACGAAGCCCGCGTGACGCTGCTTGGTGTGCCGGATCAGCCGGGGACGAGCCTGACGCTGTTCTCCAAAATCGCGGCCAAGAAAGTTTCGGTCGACATGATCGTGCAGAATGTCGGCGCCGGGTCGAAGGCCGACATTTCTTTCACGGTGCCGCGCGATGAGCTACCGGCGACGCTCCAGGCGGTCGAAGCCGCGGCGGCCGAATTAGGCGCCGAGGGGTTCAGCAAGGACGACAACGTCTCAAAGATCTCAGTCGTCGGGCTAGGCATGGCCACGCAGACCGGCGTGGCGCAGCGGATGTTCCGCGCTTTGGCAGACGCCGGCGTGAATATCCAGATGATCACAACCAGCGAAATCAAGATCTCTGTGCTGGTGAGTCGCGATCAGGCGACCGACGCCCTGCGAGCGGTCCATCGCGCGTTCGAACTGGACAAGGCGCCGCCTCGTTCGATTGATCTCGCCGGTCCCGCCCGTCCCAACGCCCCCAAGGCGCCGAGCACGGTGGATATTGTCGACCGCCTGAAGGGAAACGCCGTGGCCAGATTGCATGGCATGGAAGACCTGACGATCGACGACATCGTGCTCGACGAATCGCAGGCCCGCGTGACGATTACAGGCGTTCCGGATCGGCCGGGTTTGGCGGCCGAAGTCTTCGAGGGGATTGCCGCTGGTGACTTGTTCGTCGACATGATCGTGCAGAGCCTGGGACGCGCCGGTCAGGCAAACCTGAGCTTCACGGTCCCGCAGACGCATCTGGAGCGGGCCTTGGAAGTCGGCCGGCAGACTGCCGAAAAACTCGGCTGCGGTCCGGTCAGCGGGTCACCTCGCGCGGCCAAGCTGACGGTCTCCGGAATCGGCATGCGCAGCAACACCGACGTGGCGATCCGCATGTTCCGCGCACTATCCGAAGCGGGCATCAACGTCGAGATGATCAACACCAGCGAAGTCCGCGTCAACGTGGTCATCGACGGCGCCCACGCCCAAAAGGGGCTGGAGTCATTGAAGAAGGCCTACGCCGACGCGCGTGTGTAGCGCTTCCGTCGACAACAGGGAAAAGCGCCCCGGGAGGGCGAAGATCCTGCTGAGCCGCGAAGCGCGTTTAGAGCGTACAATGTGTGATTGCACTGCCCGTTCTTAACGTCAGCACGAAGAACCCGCGGCTAGCGCCTCGCGGCTCAAGAATTTACGGACGGTCGGCGCATCTTTCACACCGCTGGTGGTTCCGCGGCTTCGGACGCTTTGCGGAACGTCATCGAGACGATCACGAAGCCAATCGCCGACGCCAACATGATGCCGGTGAACAGCCAGTAATAACTAGCGCCCGGGAACTTGCTGGACTTATCTTCGTTCTGAATGAAGTAATTCACCGCGTAGGTTAGATACTGTCCCGCGGCGTTCGAGAGCAGCCAGATCGACATCACCAGCGACTTCATGCTCTTCGGCGCAATGCTGTACGAGAATTCCAGACCGGTAATCGAGACCATCACCTCGGCGGCCGTCATGATCACGTACGGGATCACCTGCCAGGCAACATGCGGCGCATGATCGGGCGTGATTTGCGATTCAATTATGGCGGACGTCGAAAACGCGATCGCAGTTAAGAACAACCCGATCGACATCTTACGAATCGCCGTCAGTCGGAATACACGGTTGATCGCCGGGTAAACGACGTATCCAAACAGCGGAATGAACACCAGGATCAAGACCGGGTTCAGCGTGTGCGTTTCCGAGGCGTTCATCTCGAACCAACCAAAATCGCGATTCATCTTGGCCGCCTGCAAAACCCAGGCAGAGCCGCTTTGCTCGTAAAGCGACCAGAAGATGGCGACGAACAGGGCCACGGTCAGCGGAATACGCAGGATCTTCAGGCCCGCGGCGCTAGTCGCCTCGCGTAAGAATCCCAAGCCCGCGGCCGGACGATGGACAAACCGATTTCGCCCCATCCAGAAGAAGATTGTCGCAATTAGCATCAGGATGCCAGGGATCGCAAACGCCACGTGCGGCCCGTATGACGTTGACGCTACGCCGCTGCTGGTCAGTTCGGCTTCGCCATTCTCTTTGACGACTTCGCCCAGGAGCCGTGGGATCAAGATCGTCGAAAACATCGAGCCTGCGTTGATCGAAAAATAAAACCAGCCATAAACTTTTTCGAGCAGATGCAGATTTCTAGGGCCGAATTGATCGCCGACGTTTGCCGAAACGCAGGGCTTGATGCCGCCTGATCCAATCGCAATCAGCCCCAGGCCAACCGCCAAGGCCACGCGTGGATAGAATCCGATCGAATTGCCGAATGCCGTTCCGCCAAGTGATAAAACGAGATGTCCCAGGCAGTAGATCAGCGATACATATAGAATTGTCCGGTACTTGCCTAAGAAACCGTCAGAAACGAGCGCCCCGAAAATAGAGCAGAAATAAACCGAGGCGCCGAACAACGCATAGTTGCCTCGCGCTTCAGGCTCTGTCATGGTATCGAGCGCGCCAGACGAGCTGACCAACCACTGCGTCATATAGATGACCA
>Ga0070665_100000313_pt1 | contig 75686 bp, 66 predicted proteins | sample KBSS13metaG_FD_65862 | JGI IMG/M metagenome (GOLD analysis project Ga0070665, IMG submission 65862) | Switchgrass rhizosphere microbial communities from Kellogg Biological Station, Michigan, USA - KBS S1-3 metaG | ecosystem: Host-associated > Plants > Roots > Rhizosphere > Soil ... | reverse complement strand
TTGCCGCGGCAAGTTCAGCAATCGCCGGCGTCATCGCCGAAGCGCCCTATCGATTAGCCGCAACTCCCGCAATGAACGTTATGCGAGCTCGAGGCAGTCCCTGGCGCATGAACCTGCCCGCGGCACTCTGGCTTGTGCGTAAGCGAGCAAAGGTGGGGGAAGCAGATTGGCGGGCATTTGATCGTGTCGAGCGAGCGAAAACCGTGCATTGTCCACTGCTGGTGCTGCACGGAAGCAACGACATCGTGTGCCCCGGCGCAGACGCGAGCGCGATCGCATCGGTCGCTCCGAATGCGAAACTGATCGAGATTTCCGGTGCACGCCACAATGACATGTGGATCAATGAAACCACCCGCGATCAGGCGACGCGGGTGGTCAAGGCATTCCTGGATGATCTCAATCAGGCGATCGGCATCGGCCGATCGTCATGAGGTTTCTTAGGCGGAATGAGCAGCGAAGCAATCACGCCGCTCGCAAGCACCAGCACGATCACTCCCAGCGAAACCACCGTCGGGAAGTGGATGTGCCAGTAAAGCAGAATCATCTTGACCCCGATGAACGCGAGCACCACCGCGAGGCTGACCTTGATGAAACGGAACTTGTCCATCATCGCGGCAAGCGCAAAGTAGAGCGACCGCAACCCGAGAATAGCGAATACGTTGGACGTAAATACCAGGAACGGATCCTGCGTGATCGCGAAAATCGCGGGAATCGAGTCCACGGCGAAGACCACGTCGGTGCCCTCGACAATGAGCAGCACGAGAAACAGCGGCGTCATCCACAGCCGATTGTCCTTCCGGATGAAGAACTTCTGCCCTTCGATTTCCGGGTGAAACGGAAACAGCCGCCGCGCGAGTTTGTAAACAAAGCCCTCTTCCGGCGTGGAGGCGTGATCGTCATTCCGCACCAGCTTGATAGCTGTAAAGATGAGGAACGCACCGAACACGTAGAGAATCCATTGGAATTGCGAGATCAGAACCGCCCCGAGCGCGATCATGATGCCGCGCATGATGAGCGCGCCGAGAATGCCCCAGAAAAGCACACGGTGCTGATACACCTTCGGAATCCCGAAGTGCGCAAAGATGATCGCGATCACGAAAATGTTGTCGAGACTCAGGCTGTATTCGATCAGCCAGCCCGACAAAAACTCCAGCGTCGCCTGCCACGCAACTTTCCGATCCGGCGCATTGAGCGCCTCCTGCGCCTCGGCCCACGCGTGCTTTGCATCTTCGATGTCGTCTTTCGACGCATCCGCCGCTGGCACCGGCAATTCCGGAATCGGCGCGCCGATCTTTAAATCAGGCAGATCCGCCCGCTGCGTAATCTGATGCGCATTCCTCTCGCGCGTCGCATTTCCGATCCCGAGCGAATTGTGCTCGTACATCTGAAACACAACAAAGCTGAACGCGAGCGCGAGCACCACGCACACGCCCGTCCAAAAAACCGCCGCCTTGATACTGATCTCGTGCGGCTTGCGATTGACCACAAACAGATCAAGCGCGAGCATGATCAGCACGAAAACGAGGAATCCTGAATAGAGCCAGATCATGGTCGCTCCGAAAGACGCACACATCCTGCCGAAAAGGATCACTCCCTCGCGGCGGTGTCGGTCTTGCTCGGAGCGTAATCAGTTACGCTTTCGGGGGCCGGGCGGATTCGAACGAACCCGCCGTGTTGACGGCCTTCCGATCGGGATGTCTCCCCGATGGCTACTCCCCAACAACTGCGGGCGATGGTAGCCGGGTCGATTCGTGGTAGCGCTAGTCGACTTCCGAGGCGGAGTCGTCGTCGGAAATCTCCGGAATGTCGGCGCCGGGCAAGTGATCCGTGGTAGCGCTGCCGGAAGGTCCGCCCAGAGCCTCCATCGGCTCGTCCGGGAGCTCATCCCCCATGTCGTCCGGCATCTCGGTGTCGTCCGCGCTGAACTGCTCGACGCGGGTGAGCATCTGTTCACGGTCGATGACGTGCGAAGCCGAATCCATTTCGCCCCGCACTTCCTTGTAGACGCTTCCGTCGACAAAGCCTTGCAGTTTTCGCGCGCGAACCGGATGCTGCAATTTGCGGATTGCTTTTGCTTCAACCTGACGCACGCGTTCGCGCGTTACCTTGAAGATGCGTCCTACTTCTTCCAGTGTGTACGTGTATCCGTCGCCGATGCCGTAACGCAACTTAATGATTTCGCGCTCACGATACGTCAGTGTTTTCAGCACGACTTCGATTCGTGCCTTGAGCATGTCGTGTGCCGCGGCATCCGAAGGTGCGCTTTGACGTTCGTCTTCGATGAAATCGCCGAAGAAGCTGTCTTCGCTCTCGCCGACGGGCTTATCAAGACTGACCGGATGGCGGCTGATCTTGATCACGCGGCGGACTTCGGTCGCGCTGATGCCGAGTTTGTCGCTCAATTCTTCGATCGTCGGTTCGCGGCCCGATTCCTGCAGAGCCATCTTCTGGATGTTCCGCAGCTTGGTCATCGTTTCGATCATGTGCACCGGAATACGAATCGTGCGTGCATGATCGGCGATCGCGCGGGTGATGGCCTGGCGGATCCACCAGGTCGCGTACGTGCTGAATTTGTATCCGCGCTTGTATTCGTACTTGTCGACCGCGCGCATCAGGCCGGTGTTGCCTTCCTGAATGATGTCGAGGAAGGGGAGGCCACGGTTGCGGTACTTTTTGGCGATCGAGACGACGAGGCGGAGGTTGCCTCCCGAAAGATCGCGCTTGGCCTGCTCGTACTCCCAGAAAACCGTCTTGATCGCGCGGACGCGGCGGGTGAGTTCACTGGGTTCTTCGCGGACGAGCGAACGCAGGCCCTCGAGCTCTTCCTTGATAACGGCGACGTCATCGGGCTCGAATTTCTTCGGATGCTTGGCTGCGAGACGCAGATCGGCCTCGAGCTCGTGCATCTTGTTCGCGATCGAACGGAGCTTGCGCGAAAGCGGGATGATGCGGCCCGTGCGGAGGCTGAGTTCTTCAGTGAGCGCGGCCATGCGGCGGCGACGCATCGCAAGACGCGAGCGGAGCTGCTTGGTCGAATCCGCGTCCCCGGTCTTCTTTGCCTGATGCAGAAGTTCCCAGTCGGAACGATTCAGTTCCAGAAGCTTCTCGATCGTGCGCAGGTTGAACGGGATGCGCTTGGCGATCTTCTCTTTGGCGTTCGTCTCCGCCGTACTGATCCGCATCGTCCGGTCAAAGGGCAGGTCGCCCGTGTGGACGAGCTTAAGCGTTTCAACGGCCTGATGCACGACGTAATCGCTCTCGAGACAGCGACGCCGGAAAATCATGCGGGTCGTTTCGATCTTCTTGGCGAGACGGATTTCTTCTTCGCGGGTGAGCAGCGGGATCGTGCCCATCTGCGAGAGATACATCCGCACCGGATCGTCGATGCGCTTGGCGCCGAGTTCAAAGGGAACCGGCTCATCCCAGTCGCGTGCATCATCGTCTGCTGCGGAGTCTTCTTCCTCGGCGGGCGTTTCGGCATCGGGCTTTGCGAGCGCCTGCGAAGCGGCAGCGCTCGGCGGCAATGGCGTATCGGTCACATTGAGTTTCTGGCGGAGCTGGGCGGATTCGGCCTCGCGCTCGCCGCCGGCAACGGTCATCGCGCGAAAGAGCTTGGGGAGCACGCCCGGCTTCTCTTCGGCTTTCTGTGCGCGGAAGCGACGAGCCTTGAACTCGAGCTCGTCCACGAGTTCGATGCCGAGGCGATCAATCAACACCAGCAGCTCGTCGAGGCGTTCGGGGTCGACCATTTCATCGGGGAGCGTGTTGTTCAGTTCTTCGTAACTGAGCCAGCCGCGCTTTCGCCCGAGTTCGATGAGTTCTGACAACGCAGGATTGAGTTCAGCGATCACGCGGCCATTGCTCCGAAGCGGGAAGTGAGAAATCGGGATACTGAAAAACTGGACCGGAGCAAGGGTATCAGCGTCCGTTGGCCTTCGGGTACACCTTCAGGTCGGCACCGAGTCGCTGGCTTCGGCCTGCCGCCTGGGCGATTCGCGCGAGCAGGGCTTCGGTATCGGAACCGGGCGCGAGTGGGGCGGTGCGTTCGGATTCGAGGTGCGCGAGGCGAAGACATTCGGACCAGTGACGCCTCAGGCGATCGGGGTCGCTGGTGGTCTCACGATCGGTTCGGGCTTGCAGAATCGTGGCGGCGGACTGGGCTTCGGTGGTGCTGAGCATCGGGAGGAGCGCGCCGAAATCGGGTGCGCTGGTGCCCAATGCTCCGAGCACGGCGGATGCGAGTTCCTGAAGTTCAGGGGAATCGAAGCGGTCTGGTGCGAGGATGCCTCGTGTGCTTTGGTCGAGTGTTGCGAGAAGTGACGGATCGCAGAGTGCGCATCCGAGCAGAGCCTCGATCGTCCGAAGCGGGCCGTTTGCCAATCGCGCGATCGCGGTGGGCTGAGGTGTTTGAGTCGCGCTTGATCCTGCCGCGCCCTCGGGACGTTTTCTTGCGCCGCGCGCCACGGGGATGGCCCGCGCGATTGTTTCTTCCCCGATGTCGGCGAGGCGAGCGAGTTCGCGAATGATCATGCGGCGGCGGACGGGCTCAACTTCGCTCAGGCCAAGGTCGGCAAGACGGGTCACTTCCTCTTCAACAGCGCGGCTGCGGACGGCGATGCCGCCGCCTTCCACGCTGCGTGCAACTCGCGCAAAGCGGTAACGCAAAACATCAACGCCAGCGGCGATTGCTTTTTGCAGGATTTCGAGCCCACCCTCGCGCTTCAGGAGTTCATCGGGGTCTTTCGCGTCTGTCACTTTGTCGAGTGTCGCGACGACGACGTCGAGGGGTTCTGCAAAGAAGATTTCGGCGGCGCGGTCGGCTGCTCGCTGTCCTGCATCATCGCCATCGAAGAGAAGTACAACACGATCGCAAAGCCGTCGCAGAATCACCGCGTGTTCGCGCGTCAAAGCGGTGCCGAGTGTCGCGACGACGTTTTCAAGCCCGGCCTGATGACACGCGATCGTGTCGGTGTAGCCCTCGGTGATGACCGCGGTTCGCTGCACCTGAATTGCGCGGGAAGCCTGAGCGAGACCAAAGAGCGTGGCCGACTTGTTGAAGACGCGGGTTTCTGGGCTGTTCAGATATTTTGGTTCGTCTTCTTCATCGATCTTCCGGCCACCGAAGGCGATGCTTCGTCCGATCATGTCCGAGATCGGAAACATGAGGCGGTTGCGGAAGGTGTCGTACATGTGCCCGGTTTCGACCTTGGTCCGGAGCAGCCCGGCTTCGGTGAATGCTCGCGGGTCGAGCTGCTTGCTGCGAATCGTCAGCATCAACCCGTCGAAGCGATCGGGGGAAGCGCCGATGCCGAACTTCTCGACCATTGCCGGAGAGATGCCTCTTTTTTCAACGATCGCGCGTGCCGCGCGTCCGTGTTCGGCGTGGTTGTAGATCGCTTTGAAAAACTCTGCCGCGACGGCGTTGGCTTCGTGAATTTGCGGACGGGAAATTCCCTCCTGTCCCGGCTCGACCGCTTCGCGGCGGCGGGGCTTGAGTTCAATTCCGGCCCGCTGTGCGAGAAACTCGAGCGCTTCGCGGAACTCCATCTTGTGGAACTTGCGGACGAACGAAAAAACGTCCCCGCCGGTGCCGCAGACGAAGCAGTGGAAGATCTGCTTATGCGGAATGACGGCCATGGACGGGTTGTGGTCGTCGTGGAAGGGGCAGAGTCCCGCGTACTCGCGGCCCTTGGGCTTGAGTGCCACAACTTCGCCGATGATCCGAACAATGTCGCTCGCGTCTTTGACGCGTTGCTTGTCTCCATCGTCCTGCCAGATCGTGTTCGACATCTTCGGGCGATTCTTGTCCGGCGAGCGACGACCTCGCCGACTCGATCACTCGGATTGCCGCGGGACTTGCAGAATCTTGCGGAAACCCGGGAACTTCGAGTGGCCAAATGGCTGAAAGGAGATATGTTAGTTATGACGCATTAGCTGTCGCGCGTGGGTGGCGAACGGGAGCTTCGTGATGACGCGCCGACCGGCTGTTCTGTCTATCACTCTCGCTGCGGGACTTTGTTTTGTGCCCTGCTCTTTGGCGATCGTGACATCAGGGCCGACACTCGACGGCGGCATGAACATCAATCAAAAGATCGGTGCCGACGCCTTTTATCTGGCCGGCTATACAGGCTCGCGTTCGATCGTCGTAAACATTGAAGCGGGGAACGCGTGGAACGGTCACGAGTCTTTGGAGCACGTTCAGACCTTTTTGCAACACCCGGATGCTGGGACTTTTGCGGGCGGTCAACTTGGCCAGTCCGACTTTCACGCCACGTGGGTCGCTTCCGCACTCGCCGGCCGACCAGGCGGTGCTTCACCCGGCGAGCGGCAACGCGGGCTCGCGTTTGGCGCGACTCTGTGGTCCGGCGCGATCGCCGGGTCCTTTGTGTCTGGCACGACCAACTTCAACATCACCAACAACGCGCACTTTCGCAATCCGTATCGCCGCGCGATGATCAGCGGCGCCGACGATTCTGGCAACGGCCCGACGGCCGACGTCGTGAACAGCGCGTGGCTCACAGGTTCCATCAACTCCGGTAACGACTACTTCACGCTGTACCTCGACGCGGCGGCAAAGGCTTCAGGCAAAACCATCGTTCTCCCGGCGGGAAATCGCGGGCCGGCGAACGGAATCAGTTCCCCCGCATCCGGATTCAATTCAATTTGTGCGGGTGCACTTGGAAGCAATGGCTTGCAGTTCGATCAAGTCGCGAATTTTTCCAGCCGCGGCAGCGTGAGCTTTCAGAATCCGGCAACCGGTGCTATTCCGGGTACCCGCGCACGCGTAGACATCCTCGCGCCCGGCGACGATCTGAAGCTGGCCTATTACGGCGGATCGACGGGAGGCAATGCGGGGCTACCCGACCCGACGGGCGGCGCGAACAACCACTACGCCGATTTTCGCCAGGGAACCGAGTTCGCTTCGGCCATCGTTGCGGGCGCCGCGGCACTCATTGTTGATTACGCCAAAGACAAGTACAGCGCGAATGCGAAATCGTGGGATGCCCGCGTGGTGAAAGCCGTGCTCCTCAATAGCGCCGACAAGATCGCCGGATGGAGCAACAACATGTTGCCCGGCGCGGGAGGCGTGACACTTACGACGCAGGCGCTGGATCTGACCAGGGGTGCGGGTGCTCTGAACCTGAATCGCGCATTCGAGCAATTTCGTGCCGGCGCGGATCGAACGAACGGAACGGGTGTTGGCGGCGCTCCGGGGACGGGCGGCGCCGTCAAGGCAGTCGGCTGGGACTACGGCAACGTGACGTCCACGGCTGCGCGAAACTACATCATCGATCAGACTCTGCTCGGAGGAACAACGCTGACGGTGACGCTGAACTGGTTCGCCAATCGCACAGCGGGCTTTGGCGATGGCGATACAAGTACGTTTGACGCGTCGTTTGTGAATCTCGATCTGGAGGTCTGGCGCGTCGTCGGCGGCGTCATGACAGCGATGGTGTCAACATCGAAAACATCGTTCAGCAACACCGAACATCTTCATTTGCTTCTGGGCGCCGACGGCGATTACGCGATCCGGGTGAAATGGACCGGGTTTTTGTACAACCGAGTTGGGGATCCGAGCAATATCGACTACGGGCTCGCGTGGTACGCAACCGCCGTTCCCGCTCCCGGCGTGACTCTGAGTTTCATGGCCGGACTCGCGACATTGGCATGTTCCCGTCGCCGACGCTAAGAATCCCGTTCCATGACGCGTGATTCGCGAATCCGAATTCAGGTTCAATACAAAGGCCACGTGCAGGGCGTGGGTTTTCGCTTCACCTGCTCCTGGATCGCCTCGTCTCATCCGGTGACGGGATGGGTTCGTAACGAGCAGGACGGGAGCGTGATGCTCGAAGCCCAAGGGACGCCGGAAGCGGTCGAAGCATTTCTCAAGGCCGTGGCGGATCAGATGGAGTCGAAGATTTCGGCGATGGATCGGCTTGCACTCCCCGTGATTCCGGATGAGACGGAGTTCGCCGTCGTGCGGTAGGTGTACGCTTGGCCCCGAACGCCAAGAGCGGCTTTCAGCTTCATTCCCGCCACTCCGGATCACCATGCTTTTCCTTTTCGACATCGACGGCACTTTGCTCAGCACGGTTGGCGCGGGAATGCGCTGCATGGAAGCCGCCGGGAAGGAAGTCTTCGGCGAAGGTTGTCACACGGGAGGCGTCCAATTCGCCGGGCGGCTCGATCCGCTCATTATGCGGGAGATGCTGGCCAATGCCGGGCTGCCTCCCACGCGGGAAAACATCGCGGCGTTCCGTGCCGCGTATGAACGCCGGATGCACGAGACCTTCAAAACACCGGGTCTTGGCCGGGCGATGCCGGGCGTGCACGAACTGCTGAAGCGGCTGGACAAAGAAGATGGCCTCACGATGGGCCTGCTTACCGGCAACTTCGAGCCCACCGGCCTGCTCAAGGTCCGCTCCTGCGGCATCGACACCGCGAGATTTCAAGTCTCCGCCTGGGGCGACGACTCGCCCCACGACCCACCCGAGCGAAATCATCTGCCGCCGGTGGCCGTCGAGCGGTACCGGAAGAAGATGGGACGCGATCCCTCGCGAGTCGTGATCATCGGTGATACTCCGTACGACGTTGCCTGTGCGAAGGCGCACGGGCATGTGGCGGTGGGAGTGGGGACGGGCAAGTTCAGCCCCGAGTCGCTCCTTAAGAGCGGGGCCGACCATGCGTTCGCCGACCTTTCCGAAACCGTGAGGGTCGCGGAATGTCTGCTCTCGGCGTGAGTTGAACCTGTCGTTTGTACAACCCATCCAACCTTCTTGGCGTTTGCCCGGACGGTCGCTAGCATTCTGTAGAGTCGAGTGAGTTCCGTCGTTGCCGGAGGTTGTTGCCGGAGGTCTTTGCCTCGGGGCAGCAAGGCCAAGCCCAAGGAGCGGGTGACGAAATGAGTGACAGCTTTCGGGCCCTTTGCACGGACTACTACATCAACCAGAAGCTTTCGGTGAAGATGGATCTTCCCCGTGGACGCGACACGGTGCTGGATCTCTTCGAGCGGGTGCGGAAGCAGTTTCCGACGATGACTTCGTTCCGGCGTTACCGCGAAGAACTCGCGCTTGAGTCTCCGCAGGGCGATGGCACGCACCGCTGGATCGCGGTGCGGTCGAACAACATCCGCTCGGGCGTGGTCAATCCGGTCGAACCTGCGGACAGCTACAGCCTGCACAAGCACATTCTGGAAGCGGCGCCGTTCTTCCTGAACATCAGCCCGCTCGATGTGGATTATGTGGAGCTGCTCTACGGCTTTGATCTTGCCGCGGGTGGGAATCACGATGCGATCGTGTACGAAGCGCTGCTTCCCGGTTCACCCCTCGCGCAGCTTGCTGAAATTCCTGGCGGCGTGCCGGTCGATTGCCAACCTCTGCTTGGTTTGCGGCTTGCGGGGCGCGAGGACACCGAGGTGTATTTCGAAGTGAAGACGCGCGCGGGAACGAGCACCGGCTTCCGCGATGCCGATGCGCCGCCGGAGCCGATCAGCGTCTATTTGACGCTGCGTCGTTTCGGGTCGATCGCGGACATCAAGGAACTGTCTGAGATCCTGTCGAATCTGAGCCAGCTTGGTGAAGAGCTGGTCGAATCGCGCGTCGTTCCGACGTTGCTCGTGCCGATCCGCGATGCGATCGCGTCGGGAAGCTGAAGACTCTGACACCGGTCTGACCGGCAATGATTCCGTGTGCTGCTGGCTTCGGCGAATATCGACATTCTCTTCTGGGTTGCCATCCTGCTTGGCGCGGTCATCAGTGGCTCGCTGTTGATTCTGTCGCTCCGCAAGAAGGTGTTTGCCTCACCCGAGGTTGAAAACGATCCGAGCACGCTGATGGAACAGATGCGACGGATGGAGAAGCGGGGCGAGATCTCGAGCGAAGAGTTTGATCGCGTGCGCAGGAAACTTGTCGAAAGGGCGGTGAACGAAAAGCACCCTGAGCATGACCGATAAGAACCCCTAGCTACGAAAAACGAATCCTGGGAAGGTGTGAATAAGTACACCCGGACGCGCGGCAATGGCCCGCGAGGCCATACGAGTGACGTCTATTCGGGCGCGTACGCATTTCGTTCATGCTCTTCCCCCATCTTGGTGAGGAACTGCGCCGAGTTGGCCGATAGACTCCCGATTGAGGCGCATACCCGCGCCTTGTTTCGTGTTCGGATGAGAGTGAAGCTATGGCCAAAGGCAAAAACGACGACCCCAACGCTCCAGCGGGAGCCCCCGGACGCGATGACTCGAACTTTCGTGGCCGCAAGGTCACGACGTGTTCGTTCTGCGGCAAGACGAGCCGCGATGTCGGCCCGATGGTGGAGGGTCCGAGCGAGGTCTACATCTGCTCGCATTGCACCGAGCTCTGCCAGAACATTTTCCGGCAGGAACGCCGGCGCGTCAGCACGGTGACGACGGCTCTTCGCGAAGTGCCTGCACCGCGCGAGATCAAGGACTATCTGGATCAGTATGTGATCGGCCAGGACCAGGGCAAGAAGGCCTTGTCCGTCGCTGTGCACAACCACTACAAGCGGCTGCTCCACATCGAGAGCGCTGAGGCGGGCTCGGTCGAGCTTGATAAGAGCAACATCCTCATGATCGGGCCCACGGGCTCGGGCAAGACGCTGCTCGCCAAGACGCTCGCACGCATGCTCAAGGTTCCGTTCGCCATCGGCGACGCGACCACGCTCACCGAAGCGGGCTATGTGGGTGAAGACGTTGAGAACCTTTTGTTGAAGCTGCTCCAGGCTGCCGACTTCGATCTCGAAGCGGCACAGCGCGGCATCATCTACATCGACGAGATCGACAAGATCGGCAAGACCTCGAACAACGTCAGCATCACGCGTGACGTCTCGGGCGAAGGCGTGCAGCAGAGCCTCCTCAAGATGCTCGAAGGCACGACCAGCAACGTACCGCCCCAGGGTGGACGCAAGCACCCCGAGCAGCAATACATCCAGATGGACACGACCAACGTGCTCTTCATCTGCGGCGGTACGTTCGTGGGTCTCGAAGAAATCATCCGTCGGCGCCTTGGCACCACGCGGATCGGCTTCAATGTTGAGAGCGATCGCAAGAGCTCCGAAAAGGAATCGGCGTCGCGCGTGCTCGCACAGGTGACGGCCGACGACATGATCGAATACGGCATGATCCCCGAATTCGTGGGTCGCTTGCCGGTGCTCGCTCCGCTCATGCCGCTCTCGGTTGATGCCCTCATCAACATTCTGACCGAGCCCAAGAACGCGATCGTGCGCCAGTATCAGCACCTGTTCGGCCTGGAAGGCGCCAAGCTGACGTTCACCGACGGTGCGCTGCGTGCCCTCGCTGAGAAGGCCGTCAAGCGTGACACGGGAGCTCGTGCTCTCCGCGCCGTGATGGAAGAACTGATGATCGACCTGATGTATCAGTTGCCGGACCTCGACAACACGGGTGCCGAATACATCATCGACGAGAAGGCGGTCACTTCGAAGCGCATGCTTACCGACCTGCGTCTCCGCAAGGAATCAGCCTGAGCGACGGTCGAACGTTGAGACCAAAACACAAAGCCCACGGATTGGATCCGCGGGCTTTTTCGTTGGCAATGTGCTGTGAAATCAGTTCAGTTCGACGCAGACCCAACCAGCTTCATTCTCCGCCGTCCCGGCGGGAGCAGTGAGTAGGTGGAGTTTCAGGTCGCTGTCGCCGAGCCGGCGGACGCTCTTGGGGGCATCGGTCATCAGGTGGCAGACGGCCGATGCGGTTCGCAGACGGGGGTGTGCCATGGTCATGAGCGATGCGTGTGCCTCGGCCCATGACTTGGCGGTCGTGAGGGCCCCGAGCGTCATGCCGGGGTCGTTCGCGGCACGTGCGATCAGGTGCAGACGCCCTTCGGGATCGACCGCGAGTTCGACCTCGGGGGCGTAAGGGCATTTGGATGCGAGCGATTCGAGGGTTTCAAGGTGGCGTGCGAGGCCATGGGATTCGGGAGTGGTCTTGGAGGCGGCCGCGCGGCTGGGTGCGAACACCGGAGCGGGACGCGTCTCGATTCGAGGCTGCGCGGGCACGGGCTGAGAGTGCTGGCTGGTGAACGCTGGCGCTTCCAAGGCGGATTCCTTCGCCAGCGGCGCGATCTCCACCATTGGTTCCGCCGTCACCGACTCGTGCAACTCTTCGAAGCCATGATCGAGTGGCTCGACTTCCAATTCCGGTTGGGCAGCAGCTGGCTTTGGGGCCTCGGTCGGCGCAGGTCCGCCCCGCAGAAGCGAGATCAGATCGGCGTGGCCGGCGTTCGGGCGGCCTCGGTAGACGTTGACCGATGAACCCGGCGTGATCTTCGCGCTGCAGGCTTCGCTGGTGACGCGAGACTTCAGAAACTTCTCGGCGGCCTTCGAGAGCTTGCCGGCGGCTTCTTCCGCACGCGCTGGGTTCGAGCCCATGACCGCGACGTGCAGACGGGGTGTGCCTTCGCCGGGTTCGAGCGTCTTGATCACGCGATAGCAGCCAACCACTGCGGCTTCATCCGCGCCGGTCAGGACCGTGACGCGATCGGCGATTCGGATGCTGGAGGCTGCGTCTGCGGCGGTGGCGCGATCCGCGCTCTCATCGAGTCGGATGATCCACCGGCCGGTTCGCTGTGCAACGTAGCGAACGGCTTCCGCGATGCTCGGCATCGGGCCGCTCTGGGGCGGGACTTCGCTGGGAGGCAGTGTCAGATCAACGGTTGCTTCGCCCCCGCTGAGGCGAATGAGGCCGACAGGTGCACCCGAGTGCTGGGCGACGTGCTTGGCGTATTGCAGGACCCACGCCGATCCAAGGACCGGCAAGTGGCCGACGAGGAGCAGCTCGACTTCGGTGGGCTGCGTCGATCGCGAGGGAGTCGGCCTTGCCGGCATCGCGATGACCTGATTCTGCGGATTCGGACGCGTCTCGGTTCGGGACTGCGGCTTGGGCTCTGTCAAGAACGGCTCATTCGCATCGGACGGCTTTATGAGTCCATTCGGCCCGATCTTCGCCACCGTCGGGCCGTCATTCAGAAACAGGTCCGCCAGCACGTCGGCGTCTTCAAAGGGATAGCCGAGTTCAATTCGTCCATGGGCAACTGGGCCGCCCTCATCGGTTGTTCCGGGCGCAGCGGGGTCATCGCGCATCGCGGCACGAAACGCGATCGAGTCGGGCGAATCCCCGTCGGGATGCAAATGGTCACGTCCGTCCACGCTGCGATCCTCTCTGAGGGCCTCTCTCAGGCCGCGCCCTGACGCTCGAGCACCATGTCCATGCGTGCCGCGACAGCTCCCTGCACCGAAATCACGCTGTTCAATTCGCCAAACGGATTTAGTTCCGCGTTCGAGTTGTGGGTGTCGGCGGTCCAGTTTCCATCGACGACCAGGCGGTACTGGTGCGTGCCCGCTTCGATCGGAACGCACAGCTCCAGCACGCCAAGTTCATCGTTCAGCCGCATGACATGGGAGGTTTCCGACCAGTTGTTGAACGAGCCCGCGATAGACACCTTGCGGCCGAGCGACTGCGGCTGAACAAAGAGCACGCCTTGTGGAGTGACCCGCACGCCGAGAAGCCGCCGGTCCGGGTCGCCCGAACGCTGAGGCTTCATCTCGGTCACGGGCGACTCGAAACGCAGCGGAGTCGTGGAGAGGTTTTCGTCGGCCTTTTCGCCCGTCACCCGACGCAGCAGTTTTTGGGCCCGGTGGACCAGTTCTGCCGCCCTGCTGGTTGGACGGGGCTGATCATCGGTTCCGGCCAACTGACCGGCGGAGGTCGTTGCGAAGGGCGTGTAGACGCTGACCGAACGGTCGGTTGACGTTGGATTGAGCGAAACGGGGATTTCCGGAGCGGCGGCTGGGACCGGCGTCGAGAAGGACGGAGCAGCAGTGGGGCTCGAGGAAGGAGCGGCGTTTGAAGCGTTGCTGACGGCCTGTTGAAGCAGCGAGGCTCGCAGATCGGCCGCGGAGTTCGCTGCACCACCGGACGTGGCCATCGGGCCTCGCAAGCCGACGGGCTGCTCTTCGGCATGGGTGGAGGCGGGACCATGGGCGACTGTTGGGATGGGAGTTACGCCGGGGACAAACTCGGCCGGAGCCGGCTTGGTGGCTTCGGGCTTGAGTTCGATTGGGCTGCTTCGTGACCACGAGGGGTCGGGTCCGTTGAAGCCGGAGAGCTTCAGATTGAGGCGGGATGCGACCCACCGGGCGAGGTCGAGGTAGTCCTTGCTGCCGGGCGAATCCGGCGCGTGCTCGATGGCGGGCTGGCCGAAACTGGCGGCCTCGCGGAGTTTGGGATCGCGGCGGATGACGATCGGCGAAAGCTGGTGACCGAAGCGACGCTGAAGTTCGCCAAGGAGGTCGTGCGAGACGGTGCTGCCTTCATCGTGGAGGGTTGGGACGAACGAGATGGGAATCTCGACGTTTAGGCGCTTGGCAAGGGTCTTGATGGTCGTCAGTTGGCGGGTCGCACCTTGAAGGGCGAAGAAGCCGGTCTCGACGGGGATGAGGACGCTGTTGGCCGCGGCGATGGCGTTGAACGTGAGCAGACCGATCGCTGGCGAGCAGTCGATGAGCGCGACGTCGTAGTCGCCGTTCAGGCGTTCGAGCACTTGGGCGAGTCGGCGTTCCTTGTCGGGCTTGTCGGCGAGGCCACCACGGGCGGCTTCGAGGCCGGCGAGTTTCATGCGGCTAGGAGCGAGATCGAGATTTCTCCCGACCCTCCAGAGCAAACGCGTCGTGTCGATAGGTCGGTTGTTGGGCAGCACCATCACATCGCCGATGTCGAGGTCAATCCTGGCTTCCGGAATGCCCAGGCCTACAGCGCAGTGGGATTGGGGGTCGAGATCGACGAGGAGGGTTCGAAGCCCGCCGCGAGCCATGGCTGCTGCGAGGTTGATGGCTGTGGTGGTCTTGCCGCAGCCGCCCTTTTGATTGATGATCGTAATGATCCGCACGCGCCACTCCTTGGCCTCGGCGAACCGGACCCCAAGAGCATGGGGCAGGCCCGGATTCTGAGCGGAGCGTCCCGCTCACAATCGTCCAGCAACACCGCCGATCGTGCGAGCGCGGATTACTCCGTCTGATCCAACTATCGGAGTGTTCCGGCTGCGCCCTTGAATGGGGCAGTTTTGGCCGAGGGCGGTCAAGGGCGAGAGGAAAGGTTGTGCAGAACTCGGAGGTCCCGGCTTCACACGACGCGAATCGATTCGATTGCGGCGCGAACGGCGGAGGTATCGGGATTCTCGCTGATTCGCGCCTGACCCATGCCACAGGGGAGGACGAGGCGGATTTTGCCCCCGATGTGCTTTTTGTCGTGGCTCATGCGCTCGATGAGTTTTTCGGCGGTGGGGAGGCCTCGAACTTTGGCGGGCAATTCCGCGGCATCGATCAGTGCGCCGACGCGGGTGGCGTAGGAAGAGTCGATCAGGCCGAGCTTGACGGAGGTGTGTGCCGCGGCACGGAGGCCGAGGGCGACGGCTTCGCCGTGGTGGATGTCGCCGGGGAGTTCGGTGCCGGTGGCGAGGACGCTTCGGGCGCCCGGCAGGGCTTCGATGGCGTGGGCGAATGTGTGGCCGAGATTGAGAAGGGCTCGTCCACCTTCTTTCTCTTCGCGTTCATCGCCCGCAACAACGCGTGCCTTGATCGCAACGTTGCGCTCAACGAGTTCGGTGAGGAGCGGGGCGTTGAGCTTTGAAAGGTTTGTGATGTTGGCTTCGGTCCAAGTCAGCAAATCAGCATCGCCGAAGTCCGCGCCGATCATGGCGTGCTTGATGCACTCGGCAAGCCCCGCGGAGAATTGCCGATCTTCGAGCGACACGAGCGTGTCGAGATCCGCGAGCACACCCAGCGGCTGGTGGAATGAGCCGACCATGTTCTTTTTGAGATCGGAGCCGTCGCCTGCGAGGTCAACATTGACACCGGTTTTCCCTCCCACCGAGGCGTCGACCATGGAGAGAAGAGTGGTGGGGCACTGGATGACGCCGATTCCCCGGCGATAGACGGCGGCTGCAAACCCGGCGAGATCGCCGACGATTCCGCCGCCCAGGGCGATGACAACGTCGCTGCGTTCGAGTTTCCGGCGGGTCATTTCCCGCACGATGTGCCCGAGAGATTCGAGGGACTTGTCGTGCTCGGTCGCGATCAGCGCGATTGAGGTGGCGTTCAACCCTCCGGCGCGAAGGGCAGCAACTGCACGCGAAGAGGCGTCTTCGGGCAGCCCCGCATCGACAACGATGAACGCGTTTCGGCAGTTTGCGCCGAGTCGTTTTTTGGCGATCTCGGGCGCGAGCGCAAATACACCCGCTCCGATGCAAACTTCGTACGAGCGATCACTGAGTTCAACGGCGACGCGGCGTGCGGCCGGACCTTTGGAATCGTGCGTGTGCGGTGTGGACATGCGTGTCGAACCAGGATGAGATGCCGTCAGTTCGCTTCGCTTGCATTCAAGCCGGCGCGATCGCGAGAGGCCGTGCCCGGACGTTCCCATTCGATACGGGCGGTATCGCCCCACATCATTTCGAGGTCGTAGTGGGCGCGGGTGTTGGGCTCGAAGAGGTGGACGATCACGTTCATGAAATCGGCGAGCAGCCAAGTGGCGCGGTCATCGCTGGTCGAGCGAACAGCCTGATAGCCGAGTTTGTCACCAAGTTCCTGGATGTGATGGAGCACGGCGCGCATCTGGCGGTCGGACGTGCCCGAGCCGATGACGAGGAAATCGGTCATCGGGTTTTTGCCACGAACGTCGAGCACCACGACGTCGGTGCACTTGTCGTCGTCCATGCAGCGTGCGGACTCAATGGCGAATTCTTCGGCCTTCGATGGCGCAGGGCGCTCGACGACGGGGCGTGGTGCGACAGCGCGAACGGCCGGGTGCGCGGCATGCGCGACCGGCGCGCGACCTGCCGGCTTCTTGCTCGCTGGCTTACTGCTCTTGCCTTTAGCGCTCGACTTGGCTGGAGGGCTTGGGCTCGACTTGATCGCGGACTTCCCGGACGGCTTGCCTGCTCTCTTGCCCGCTTTCGTGCCCGCCTTCTTGCTCGCCGGCTTTACTGGCGGCTTCGCGCTGCGGTTAATCTGTTTCTTGGTGGTCGCCTTCTTCGCTGTTTTCTTTGCCGGCACGAGTCGCCCTTCCTGTTCGAGAACCGGTCGATTCTATTCGCCCCTTACACCTCGAAGAGCGTTTCGGCCCTGACTCTTGCGGGGCGTTTCCGGCGGAGGCCAGCTTCGATCCAGCGGGTCGGCTCATGCTGAGAACTGACGCAGAGCTGATAGGGGGATCCGTGGTGCTCGATGGCCGCCAACTCGGGCGTGTTGCACTGGCGGGAGAGGTGGAGCAGGACGACGTGGCGCTGGGGAGCGATGGCCCGGACCATTCGGACGCATTGCTGGTTGGAGAGGTGGCCGCTGCCCCCCATGACCCGGGCTTTCAGCATCGCCGGGCGATTGGCCTCTTGCTGCATTTGGGGGCAGTAGTTGCTTTCGATCGCGAGAACGTCGACTCCGGCGAGGTGATCGATCAGTTCCGCCGTCGGTCTGCCGACATCGGTCGCGTAGCCGATTTCGCAGCAGCCGTCGTCGTGCTCGAGGACAAAGCGAAGCGTGGCCGAACCGTCGATGTCATGGTGGGCGAGGCGGACCGAAAGAGAACAGCCCGCGCTCAGGTTTACTTGCCGATCGACCACCTCGGTCTTTCGGAACAGTCGTCCCTCGCGTTCGGCCCTTCCGAGGTGGCGCCGGTGCAGGAAGACCGGGACCTCATCGCCGAACCCATCGAGCACGCTCGGATTGGCGTGATCGGTATCGAGGTGCGTAAGGATGATGCCTCGGGGCAGTTGATCCGCAAGGCCGACCTCTGCGAGAAGACGGAGGGTGCGCCTCATGGAGAGACCGGCGTCAATCAGCCAGAATGATGTTTCGTCGCCGCGGTGGGCTACGAGAACACTGCAATTGCCGGCGGAGCCGCTGGCGAGCACGCAGAGGCGCAGCCCGACTTCCTGCGTGGGCTTGGATTCAAGACAATCGGTCTCCAAGCCTCGTCTCCGTGTGGTCGTTCGCTAGAGCGAAGACTCTTCCGACTCCACTCCCCAGACTTCATCGCCTCGACGGCGTGCCTGCAGGAATGCGACCATCTCGCGTGGCGGCCTCATGGCTCCCGGAGCGATCGGGCGCTTGCTCGCGCGAAGGAAATCCGCGATTTCCTGTGCGGGCGGGCACTCGCGTGCGAAACTCTCGCAGATCGCAATTGACTCTGGTCTTGTGACTGCGCTCTGAAGAGCCTGACGGTAGACCGCTCGCAACTTCTGGATGTGTTCGCGCGGGAACTTGGCCCGGCGCAAGCCCACCTGATTGATGCCCTGAATCCGGTTGCGGCCGTAGGCCATGCAGAAGGGCGGAATGTCGGTCGTGAAACCCGAGTGTCCGGACACGAACGCGTAGCGTCCAATCCGCGTGAACTGATGGATGGCGGCAAGTCCGCCGATGACGACGTTGTCGAAGATCTCGCAGTGCCCGCCCAGCACGGCGGCGTTCACGATCGTCACGTTGTTTCCGATCTGGCAATCGTGCCCGGCGTGACTTTGCACCATGAAATAGCACTGGTGCCCGACGCGCGTCGGAATCTCGACGTGCGTTGCGGCGTGCACCGTGACGCCCTCGCGGAACGTGCAGTCGTCACCGACGATGACGCCGCCCGTTGGCGAATCCGGCTTCACTTTGAAATCTTGTGCGGGGTAGCCCAGCGCTGCGTCGGGATAGATGGTGACGTTTGCGCCGATGGTGAGCGGCCCGCGGAGCTTGACGCTCGACAGCAGTCGCGCGTTCCTCCCCAGCCGGATCTTCCCTTCCAGCACGCACCAAGGTCCAATCTCCACGCCTTCGCCCAACTCGACATCTTTCCCGACCCGTGCGGTCGGATCGATCTTCTCCATGCAGAATCCTATAGCGGTTACCCTGAATTACACCACTCGGGTCGCTCGATACCCCCCGCCCCTACCCCTCGTTCCTATCTTCAATTACCGGTGAGAACGCGTCTTCACATTTCCGACCTCGGACGTCTCGCGTATGGACCGGCGTATGAACTGCAAGTTGCGGCACACGCCCGGGCCTTGGCCGCGAGAGAAGTCTCTGCCAACGAGAATTCGGAAGTACTTTCGGGGCCGGTCGGCGAATTGCTGCTGGTGGAGCATGATCCGGTCGTGACCATTTCCAATCGGGCCACAGCAGAGGCCAACCTGCTGGCATCTCCGGCTTCACTTGCACAGTCCGGCGTCGCGGTCGCGCGGACTGATCGCGGCGGCGACATCACGTATCACGGTCCGGGGCAATTGGTGGCGTACCCGATTCTGGATCTTAACGCGCTCAATCTTGGGCTGCATGATTACATGCGGCTGCTGGAGGATGTGGTGATAGCGGTCTGCGCGAAATACGGTGTGGAGACAATGCGGGATCCGAAAGCGACGGGCGTTTGGACGGAGCGTGGCGGGCAACCGGATGCAAAGATTGCCGCGATGGGCGTGCGGGTGCGAAAGTGGATATCGATGCACGGGCTCGCGCTCAATGTGACGACGAACCTCGATCACTTTCGGTTGATCGTTCCGTGCGGATTGGTCGGGCGGCGGGTGACAAGTCTGGAAAGAGAACTGGGTCCGAAGTGTCCGCCGATGTCGGAAGTGAAGAGGACGCTCGTGGAAGTGTTTATCGATGCGATCGAGCGCCAGCGGGAGCGAGCAAAGACCGCTCGCGCCGCGGCTTCCCAATGAACTTTCCAAAAAAAAAAGGCCCGCTTTCGCGGGCCCTTGAATCAAGCGGGGCGAGATTTACTTCGGCGCGGGAGTCGAGGGGGCAGGAGCAGTCGCGGGAGCTGCGGCAGGAGCCGGGCCGGTCGGACCGGTTTTGACGTTCTCGAGCTTGAGTTCCTTCACCACGTCTTCGGTGATGTCGTCGGCAGCGGGGGCCTTGACGACTGGACGGGCGAGCATTTCCTGAAGCAGGCCGGTGACGTTGTTGCTGGTCAGCTTGTTGTCGGGCAGCTTGGTGCTGATGACGTGGGTGTAGCCCTTGCTGTTGGCGATCTGCGTCGTGGTCTCGATGACGATGCGGTACGCCTCCTGCAACTGCGTCGTGTTGAAGCCTTCGGCTTCGGTTTGCGCGGTCTGCGAGAGCGACTGCATGTTCTGCGACTTGGCCTGGAATTGCTGGATCAGGGGCTGGGCCTCTGCGCTGTTCTGGAAGTCGGGGATCGCCGTGATCTTGGTGCGGAGCTCATCGAGTTCCTTCTGGAGGAGATCGATGGGAGCGCGGAGCGACTTGACCTTCTCTTCGCGAGCGGGCAGGTAGCGGTCGCTTGAGGCGAGCTTTTCAACGAGCGTCAGCACGTCGGCGGTCGCGATGCGGACCGAATCGGCCTGAGCCGTTGCGATCGTCGCGGAAGCGCTCGTTCCGAGCCCACGCCAGCCAAGACCAAGGGCAATCGCCACGCCCACGCCCGAATAGATGAAAAGCCGCTCGATCTTCTTCATGTGAGTTCTCGAAAGTGGTTGAACGGCGCCGCCCTTCTGGGTGGCGCTCGAAAAGGCAAGCGGGAGGGTAGTAACCCGGCGGCCAATCCGCCTGTTTTTGGCGTTTCAGCCCGCCGTTAGGGAACGTCCGCCATCCACAAGTAGTAGACACAACTGGCGGAGGGACCGGAATTTGGGAAAAGACCCGAGGCATTGACCTGGAGCATGTTGATTTCCGTGCCACCGGTCGCTGATCCGGCACCAGGCGGAAGGCCGACCCCGAGGGGCAGTTCGTCCGCGCTCGCGTAAGGAGTGCGCGGACGGATCGAACCCTCGGGCTGGTACTTCACCATCTTCGCGCTTGGAATACTCGCGAGTTTCTTCGCCTCATCGAATGCGTCGCGCACCCCGCCGAGGGAATCGACCAGACCGAGTGCGAGCGCATCGCGCCCGCTCACGATTCGCCCGTCGGTCATTTCGCCGAACTTGGCCATGTCAAGATTCGGCCGGCGCTCTTTCACCTTTGCCTTGAACTCTTCGTAGAACTGGTCGACCAGGCCCTGCAGCACGGCATACTGCGAATCGCGCATTGGTTCGAGCGGGTTGGCGAGATCTTTGTTTGGGCCGCTCTTTACGGATCGCGCGACGATGCCGATCTTCGCGAGGCCCGCGCTGAAATTGATTGTGGGAATGATCACGCCGATCGAGCCGGTGATGGTGGTGGGGTGGGCGACGATCTTGTCGCCCGCGAGCGAGACGTAGTAGCCGCCACTCGCCGCAACTTCCGCCATGGAAATGACAACCGGCTTACCGGTGATTTCCCTGAATCGGATGACTTCGCGATACACCTCATCGCTGCCGGTCACGCTGCCGCCGGGTGAATTGATGCGAAGAACAACAGCCTTCACGGCCGCATCCCTTCTCGCCATTTCCAGACGGGCCACGATGTCGTCGACCGGGTTGCCGCCACGCGAGAAAAACGGTGGGAGGTTTGCATCGACGATCGTTCCCTGAATGTCGATGACTGCGACCTTGTACATCGCGCGATCGTCGTCGGAAACGATGGTTTCGGTCAGGTTCTTTTCGCGCCCAAAGAGCTCGAAGCTCACCGTAAGCGGCGTGCAGGAACCTGCGAAGAGGGCTCCAAGCAAGAGCGTGCCGAACACCAGACCACCGCCCGTCGTACGTCGCTTCTTGTTCATCACGAAAAGATATTCGGACTCATGCCCGGGGAACGGCGAAATCCCGCGATCTGGGGCAAGTTGCTGAGCGCGCGAGTTCGTGATTTTACATTGAAAACCAGAGGGTTTCCCGTATGCTTTTGTCGGCTTGGAGTGGAAAGGGATATTCATGCGTTTCATGCGGATTTCTGCGATCGCTGCCGTTGCTGTCTTCGGATCGGCTGCCCAGGCGCAGTCGATGCCCGGCGATCGCATCCGCGAAGACACTGTCACGGTTTCGGTTCCGCTCCTCAATGCGGCACGGGGATCGCGCATACGGCTTCCCCTGTTCGAGGACACCGCGTTCGATATTGAGGTGACCAATGTGGTACGCCGCGAAACCGGGTTCACGGTGCACGGGAAATTGGCGGGCGAGCCGCTTGGAACCTGCACGATTACAGTCGAAAACGGGATCGTTTCTGGAGGCATCTGGAGCGAGCGCGGCACGTTTGGTTTGACACCCGCAGCGCCCGCCGACCAGTCGGGGCTTGCGGTTTCGATCGCGGAGCAGCTGCGCCCGCAAGCGACGAACAAGTGCTGGGGCGCGGATGGCCGAGACATGCTGCCTCCGGGTTTCACGCGCGAGCAGCTCAGCGCTCGGGCTCATGCGAATTCCATCTCACCTGCGGCCGTGCCCGACGTGGGCGCCGGCGCCACGCAAGGGACACTCGCATGCGATTGCTCGGACGATCAATCGATCGTGGATGTGCTTTGCGTGTACACGACCAAGGCAAAGAATGCCGCGGGCGGTCTTGCGAATATCCAGTCGCGTTTTCAGAACGCAATCGACGCGGCGAACGGTGCGTTCACCTTGTCGGGGATCAACTCGGGCGGCGCAAATCGGCTCGAACTTCGTGTCGCGGGTTACGTCGAAACCACATATGACGAAGTTGCTCCGGATTGGATCAATCATCTTCAACGAATCACGACGCCCGGCGACGGATACATGGACAACGTGCAGGCGCTCCGTGACCAGTACAAAGCAGACCTGGTTTCACTCGTAGTCGATGACACGCGATTTACCGGCGGTGCGGCGTGGTGGGCGCTCTGGGATCAGGGGCAGGCGTATTCGTGTATCAATTGGCGTCCAATGGGCGGCGGCGATCTTCTGCTCGCGCACGAACTCGGCCACAATTTCGGTTGTGCGCACGATCACGCCAACGACTCGTCCGCTCCGACTTCGTACGCGTGGGGGTACAACTTCACCTACAACGGCCAAACCTACGGCACGATCATGTCGTACCCCGGCACGGTACGGCTTCAGCAGTATTCCAACCCGTATCTGATCCATCCGGCCTCAGGCCAGCCGATCGGCGTGCATGCGGGTCAGCCGGGTGCGGCGTTCAACGCGCTGATGATCAAGCAGACGCGATGGACGCTTGCGAGTTTCCGCGACGCAGCGCGAATCAAAGATTGCAATGGCAACGGCATCGATGATTCGATTGATATCGCCAATGCCACCAGTCAGGATGTGAATGGCGATTGCCGCCCGGACGAATGCGAAGAGCGCCGGTATGTTGACGCGCAGACGGCAGGCGTGGCGGACCACCTGTCTTGGAATTCAGCGGCAGGCGACGCGTCGGAAGTGCTCGGTATTGCGAATCTCAATTGCTCCAATATCAGCCAGATTTGGTTCGCCAACGGAACGTATAAGCCGACGTCAGGCTCGGACCGGTACGCGGGCTTTTCGTTGCGATCCGGACTGGCTTTCTATGGTGGATTCCAGGGTAAATCGCGCCCCGGTGGCGGCGAGACCCTGCTGACGCAGCGCGATTCTGTCGCGAATGTTTCGATCCTCTCCGGAGAAATCGGTAATTCCGGCGATCCGGCCGACAACTCGTATTCCGTGGTCAATGCGTACGACACGAACACCCACGCGGTGCTCGACGGATTCACCATTACGAAGGGATACTCAGATTGGTCGGGGGCGGGAATGTATATCGAGAACGCATCGCCCACCATCAGCGACTGCACTTTTACCGGCAATCGCGCGGGGTACGGCGGCGCGGTCGCGATCGTCGGAGCTTCGGTGCCCACCTTCACGAACTCTCGCTTCGAGAACAACTCGGCGGTCTGGGGTGGCGGCGCGTTCTGGACGGAGGTCGGCACCAAGTTTGTCACGGAGATGTGCTCGCTTGAGAACAACTCCGGGGCATGGGGCGGAGCGATCGCCTCCAATCAAGCCGAGATCGACATCCGAACCTGCTCGATCACGTCGAATCACGCTCTCACCTACAACGGCGGCGCGCTTGACTTAAACGGTGTGACGTTGAACCTCGCCAATTCGCTCGTCGCGAACAACACGTCCGTCGCCGATGGTGGCGGTCTGTGGCTTGCAGATGGCACGAATGCCACAATCCTCAACACGACGGTCGCCAACAACCACGCCACGAACTACAGCGGGGGCACGACGCTGTACAACGCGAGTGCGACGATCAAGAACTCCATTCTCTGGGGTAACACCGGAGGATTGGCGGACCTCGAGATCGAGAACCTAGTGCTGTACAGCTCGACTGCAACGGTTGATCACACGACGGTCCAGGGGTGGTCCGGCGCACTCGGCGGCACGGGAAACAATGGTTCCAACCCGCTGTTTGTGAATGCCGTGGGTGGCGATTTCTCGCTGGGTGCGGGTTCGCCCGCGATTGATTCGGCGGACAACGCAGCATTGCCCCTTTCCTATGAATTTGATCTTGCGGGTCATGTTCGGCGGATCAACACGCTCGATCGCGGTGCATACGAGTTCGGGTCGCACGCGCCTTGCCCGGGCGACCTCAACGACGACGGATTCGTGGATGATTCGGATTTCGTGGTGTTTGCTTCGGCGTACAACATCCTCGACTGTGCGGATCCCTCGATGCCTGCGGGATGCCCAGCGGATCTGAATTCGGACGGGTTTGTCGATGACGCCGACTTTGTCATCTTCGCGGCGGCGTACAACGAACTACTTTGTCCGTAAGCGTCATTCACAAGCCACGCTGAATCCGTCCGACAAATCCGGCCGCGGATTCACGCTCGTTGAGCTGGTCGTCGTGATGGCGATCATCCTGAAACTCTCGTACCTGCTGCTTTGGGCGCTTTCAACAGTTTGTGCGGCAGTGGAGTCGATGGGAAATCCTGCTGAACAAAAGCAGCCCGCGCCCACAACGCCGCCGCCTGCTTGAATGATGACGGGATCGCCGAACTACGACTTCAGGAACTCAAGCAGATCCGCGTTCACGCGGGCGTGCTCGGTCGTGCAGAGGCCGTGGGGGCTGCCTTTGTACACCTTGAGCTGCGCGTTCTTAATGAGTTTGGAGGAGAGTGCCGCGGAATCGGCGAAGGGGACGATCTGGTCATCGTCACCGTGGATGATGAGCGTGGGGATGTCGATTTTCTTGAGGTCTTCGGTGAAGTCGGTTTCGGAGAAGGCCTTGATGCAGTCGTATTGAGGTTTGATGCCGCCCATCATGCTCTGAAGCCAGAAAGACTCACGGACGCCATCGGAGACTTTCGCGCCGGGGCGATTCGCACCGTAGAAAGGCGTCGTGAGATCCTTATAAAATTGCGAGCGATCGTTGAGCACGCCCTGGCGAATTCCGTCAAAGACTTCCATGGGGAGCCCGCCGGGATTCGCCGCCGTTTTGAGCATTGTGGGGGGCACAGCACCGATGAGGACGGCCTTTGCTGCACGCTTCGTTCCGTGGCGTCCGAGATAGCGGGTGACTTCGCCGCCACCAGTGGAGTGGCCGATATGCACGGCCTTGTTGAGATCCAGCGCTGCGACGAGTGCCGCGAGATCGTCGGCGTATGTGTCCATCTCGTTACCGTCGAAGGTTTGCGTGGAGCGACCGTGTCCCCGGCGATCGTGCGCGATGCAGCGGAAGCCGTTCATGCTGAGGAAGATCATCTGATCGTCCCAAGCGTCGGCGGTGAGGGGCCAGCCGTGGCTGAAGACGATGGGTTGGCCTTTGCCCCAGTCCTTGAAGAAGATCTGCGCGCCGTCTTTGGCGGTGATGAACGAGCCGTTGCGAATGGCAGGAACAGCCGCGCCTTGTGCACTTGCAGAAACGGGAACTGCCGCCGCGGCGAGTGCTGCGGTGCCGAGCAGAAGATCGCGACGAGATGTATGCGGCATTCTGTATCTCCTGTGATGATGTGGGGCGCGCGACAACAGCACCTGCGCTTGCCCGCAAGTGTATGAGTCTGCGAATTTCTGGCGAAGCGACGGATACCGCTCGCCCAACGCTCAGCGATGTCTAGAGAATGTGTGGGCGGGACCGATTTATTTCTTCGTCGCAGGCTTATCGTGATCGTGCTTGTGATCGTCATGATCTTCAGCGGTGCATTCCGCGCACTTGCCATGACCGACAACGCGCAGCGTAACTCCCTCGCGTACCCAGAGATGGGCGCCCTCGCCGTCGGCGGTCACAAAGTACTCGGCGGGAGATTTCACGGGCTGGTTTGCGGCTTGTCCCATCATGAGCGCCGCGAGGCCGGTCATTGCGACGCCAATGGCGATTCCGACGAAGATGCTCTTTGACTTGGACTGATGCATGCTGGTACTCCTGAAAAGAGAAAAGAATGATGGAGATCTGGAGACGCGGGACTGCCTCCGCCTGCGACATTAAAGTTGCTATGGCTGTGAGGTGCTGGCCGACGCGACTGGAAGGGAAGCGGGAACTGGTTCGGGCTTCTCCCAAGTTTCGGGGCGCGGAGTGGGCAGGCCATCCTTTCTTCTGCCGGTGAAAATCCGATAGAGAGCAGGAAGTACGATGAGCGTCAAAAGAGTGCTGGAAATGAGCCCTCCGATGACGACCGTTGCGAGAGGCCGCTGAACTTCAGAACCTGTGCCGCGTGCCAGGGCCATCGGAACAAAGCCAAGAGATGCGACCATCGCGGTCATCAAAACCGGTCGGAGGCGAACGACGCAGCCTTGGACAATCGCTCCATCGCGATCGAGTCCTTCGAGTCTGAGTTGGTTGATAAACGAAACCATGACGAGCCCGTTCAGAACCGCAACGCCCGAGAGCGCGATAAAACCGACGGCGGCGGAGATAGAGAACGGCATATCTCGGAGCCAGAGTGCGACGACTCCTCCGGTGAGGCCGAGCGGGACTGCCGCGAAAACCAGGAGCGCATACTTCACGCTCTTGAAGGTGCCAAAGAGAAGCATGAAAATCAGAACGAAGCAGATCGGCACGACAACCGTGAGGCGCTGCTTTGCGGCGACGAGATTTTCATATTGCCCGCCCCAAACAAGCCATTGGCCAGCCGGGAGTTTGATTGCGGCGACGCGAGTCTGTGCTTCAGCGACGAACGAGCCGAGATCACGCCCGCGCACGTTGGCTTGAACCACGATTCGCCGCTTGCCGTTTTCGCGGCTGATCTGATTGATTCCTTCGGCGATCTCCACGTTCGCGACCTCGCCCAGCGGGACGAATCCCAAGTCCGTTTGTCCCGCCAGGAGTCCGGTGCCACCGTCGATGCTCGCGGCTTGAACGACTTGCTTCAGGTCGCCTCTGCCCTGCGGCAGCGGGATGGGCAGACTTTCAAGGACATCGATTTTTCCTCGCAGCGCATCGGGAAGGCGCACGACGAGATCGAAGCGGCGGTCGCCTTCGAAGACGAGTCCGGCTTCTTTGCCTCCCATGGCGACAGCAATCACGTCCTGCACGTCGGAGATATTCAGGCCGTATCGAGCGAGCGCTACGCGGTCAGGCTCGACGGTCATAATCGGAAGGCCTTCGGTTTGTTCGACCTTCACGTCTTCGGCGCCGGGCACGGATTTCAAAGCTGCGAGCGCTTGTGCCGCGGTTTTCTGCATGGAAGTGAAGTCATCGCCGTAAACCTTCACGGCGACATCTCCTCGTACGCCGGAGATGAGTTCGTTGAAACGCATCTGGATCGGCTGCGTAAATTCGAGGTTGTTGCCGGGTACCTGTGAGATCGTGAGTTGCAGCAGCTGAATCAGCTTTCCTTTGTGTCCTTCGGCGCTGACGTGCTCGTGCGAGCCGTGATCGCCGTGCCCCCCGGGTTCGGCGCCGTGCCCACCCAGCTTTTCAATCTCCTCCGTTTTCGAAGCGATGAGCCGGTCGAGTTCGGCTTCGCTCCGCCATTTGCCTTTGTCCTTCAGGATGATGAAGGTGTCTGAGACGTTGGGAGGCATGGGATCGGAAGCCAACTCGGCGGTGCCGGTCTTGGAATACACGAATGCGACCTCGGGAAAAGCGGAGATCGCTCTTTCAACGTCGTACTGCATGGCCTGCGATTGGCTGAGCGAAGTGGAGGGGATGCGCATGGCGTGCATCGCAATATCTTTTTCATCGAGTGTGGGGACGAATTCCTGGCCGAGGCGAGTGAAAAGGAGCGCGGACGCCGCGAACATGAGAACGGCCGCTATTACGACGGGATAGCGGAATTTCACGGACCACAGAAGCACCGGTTTGTAGATGGCCTTTGCCCAGCGGATCAGGAACATGTCCTTCTCCGTGACTTTGCCGGTGATGCAAAGCGCCACCATCGCAGGAATGAACGTGAGAGAAAGGATGAACGCCCCTATGAGCGCAAAGATCACCGTCATCGCCATCGGGTGGAACATCTTCCCCTCGACGCCGGTGAGCGCGAGGATGGGGAAGTAGACGGTGACGATGATCGCCTGGCCGAAGACCGAAGGCTGAATCATCTCGCGCGACGCGATCATGACTTCGTGCAGGCGCTCCTGGAGCGTGAGCAGCCGGCCTTCGCGATTTTGTTTTTCGGCAAGACGACGCAGGCAGTTCTCAACAATGATGACCGCGCCGTCGACGATCAGGCCGAAGTCGATCGCCCCGAGTGACATGAGATTGCCGCTGACGCGCCCTTGCACCATCCCGGTCACGGTCATGAGCATCGCAAGCGGAATCGCGGAGGCGCAGATGAGTGCCGCACGCCAGTTTCCGAGAAGGAGCAGAAGCACGACGATGACGAGGATGGCGCCCTCGAGCAGATTCTTCTGAACGGTTGCAATGGTTGCGTCGACCAGTTTGGTACGGTTCAGTACCGCCTTGGCCTTGATGCCGTCGGGAAGCGAGCGCTGAATTTCGGACATCTTCGCATCGACTGCCGCGGCAACCGTGCGGCTGTTGGCGCCGATCAGCATGATCGCCGTGCCAACCACGACATCTTCGCCGTTCTCGCTCGCGGAACCGGTGCGGAGTTCACGCCCAATTCCAACGCCACCGGGTTCGACGATGTCCCGAACATAAATAGGAATGCCGTTTCGAATGCCGACGACGATTGAACCGATTTCCTCGATGTTCTGAATGCGCCCGGTGGCGCGCACGAGATACGACTCGCCTTTGTGCTCCACATAGCCCGCGCCGGTCGAGACGTTGTTCTTCTCGAGAGCATCAATCACGTCGGCGAACGTGAGCCCGTACGAAACGAGCTTCATTGGATCGGGTTGGACGTGATACTGCTTGACATAGCCGCCAATCGCATCGACGCCGGCGACGTTCTTCACCCCTTTGAGTTGCGGGCGGATGATCCAATCCTGGACTTCGCGGAGGTACGCAGCGAGTTCGAGCTCATTGGTGAGGCGGCGTCCCTCGGGCGACAGGTACGCCCCGTCCGATTGCCAGCCGACTTTTGCATTATTCACCGCGGCGCCTTTGCCGCGAGGGTGCTCGTACTCCACGGTGTACATGTAGATTTCGCCCAGACCCGTCGCGATCGGGCCCATGACCGGCTCAACACCGGGAGGCAGACTTCCGCTTGCCTCACGGAGCCGCTCGCCGACCTGCTGGCGCGCGAAATAGACATCCACACCGTCGTCGAAAACCGCCGTGACCTGCGAGAAGCCGTTGCGAGAGAGTGAACGCGTGGATTGCAAACCGGGAATGCCGGCGAGTGCATTCTCCATCGGGAACGTCACTTGCTGCTCAACCTCGAAGGGCGAGAGACTTGGGGCGAGCGCATTGATCTGCACCTGGTTGTTGGTGATATCGGGGACAGCATCGATCGGAAGTTGCTGGAGTTGGAAGAAACCCACGACTGCGACCACCGCGGTCAGGATGACCACGAGCCAGCGGTTCTTGATCGAGAAATGGAGGAGTGCTTCGAGCATGGCGTTCCTTGAGTGATCGGGATCAGTGCTCGTGCGCTGCGCCGGCTTTGCCGAGTTCGGCTTTGAGAATGAACGTCCCGGCGACAACAAAGGGCTCGCCCTCTACGAGGCCGGACAAGATCGGAACGAGGCCACCGACGGACTTGCCGATAGTGATGGACCGCTTTGCATAGGTGTTGGGCTCGCCGCTGACCGGCACGAAGACTGCCGGTCCGCCCTCAACAGTCTGGATTGCTTCGTCCGGAACGGCAACGACGGGCGTGGGGTCGGCGCCGTCCGGGCTTTGAACGATCTCGGCCTGCGCGAACATCCCGGGCCGAAGCGTCAATCCGCCGTCGGTAGTCGCGGGGACTTCGATTCGCACCTGCGCCGTTCGGGTCATCGGATCAACGATCGGCGAGACGAACGCGATGGTGCCTTCGAACTTGGGCGCAGGTTTCGAAGCGTCCGTGTTCGCCGACGCAGAACCGACGGTCACCCAGGCTCTGGCGCCCCGCTCGATGCCGACGAGTTTGGCCTCGGGCACCTCTGCGAGTACCCAGAATTTTCGGGTATCGGCGATCACCATCAGCGATTCACGATCGGGTCCGACGAGTTCTCCCAGCGTCACTTCGCGCTGCACGACAACGCCGTCGATGGCGGATCTGATCGAGTACCGGGGCACGATCTCACCGGTCTTCACCAGCGTCGCGACCGCTTCCTGATTCATGCCCAGAAGGTGCAGCCGATTCTCCGCGGCGGTCGCCGCCGCTTCTGCCGCCTTCACGTTCGCGACCGTCGCCTTGTATTCGCCCTCGCGGCGTTGCACTTCGGTGAGCGAGATGCCCTGTGAACGCTCGTGCAAGCCCTTGGCGCGTTCCCATGAAATCTTTGAAAGTTCAACCCCAGGCCCAGCCGTCAACACGGCGGTTTGCTTCTGAAGCAAATCGGCCTGGGCCTCGGCGAGTTCGGGACTTTCGACGACAACCAGTTCCTGGCCTGCCTTCACAGAGTCGCCCAATCGAACTTTGACATCGATCGCCCTTCCTCGCAAGGGTGAACCGACGTGCGCCATCGCCTCGGTGTTGAACGCAACGCGAGCAGGCGTGACGACAGTGGGCTTGAGCACCCAGAGTTGCGCTGGCTCGGTCTTTACGCCATAACGCTCGATGGCGTCCGAGGTGAGTTTGACCTCGTCTGTGTGTTCGTCGTGCCCTTCGTGCGCGTCGTGGCTGGCATGGTCGTCATGTCCGGCTTCAGAGGTCGCTGCCGCGGGTTCGGATTGCTTGGAACACGAAGCGACCGCAAGTGCAGAGACGAGGAGCGCGAGACAGAAATGGCGTGTTAAGGGAAAGGAGTGATTCACTGCGGTAACTCCGTGGGAGCGGGGATTGGTGCGGGAGCGGTCGTTGCGGTGATCGGGGGCGCAAGAGTGGGGGTGGTCATCGCGGTCGAGGTGAGAAGGGAAGCAGATACCCCAGGTCCTCCTGCGGCACGCTGCAACTGCGCAAGAGATCGAGCGACCTGCCGCCGGGTCTCGATCTCGCGAATTTGTGCAACACGAAAATCCTGCTCCGCGAGATAGAGCGTGGTGGTATCGACCTGGCCCGAGTCAAACGCGTCGCGCGCGAGATCGAGCCGGGAGCGTTCGAGCGGGATCAGATCGGTTTCGAAACGAACGAGTGTTTCAGTCGACGAAGTGAACGTGCGAAGCGCGACGCGCGTTTCTTCAACAGCCTTGCGCGATGCGAGGGTGAAATCGTGCCGAGCTTCGACAATCTCGGCCCGGGCGCGGTCGCTCCGAGCCTTTCCGGTATCGAAGATCGGAACCGGTGTTGAGATGGACGGTCCCGTGAACCACTTCTCGTCTCGCTGCGAATCAACGCCAACGGATGCACCGTTCCAGACTGAGGCCCGCGCGAGCAAAAGGTCGTCACCAAGCGCCGCAAGCCGCCATGAAATCGATTGGAGTTCCGGCCGATTGTCGAGGGCCGTGGCAATCCAGAGGTTTTCCGAAGCAGGAATCGACGAAGCAGTCGTGAGCAGGTCGAGTGTCCAAGTCGCGGGCGAAGAGGGTTCGCCGATGAAGCGGGCAAGTCGAAGCCGGGTTTGACGCTCGGAGAGTCTTGCTTCTTCGAAATCAACCGCGATCTCAGACCGGCGGGCCCGAAGCGTGACAAGGTCTTGCTTTGTCCCTTCGCCTACATCCAGCCGGTCCTGCGAGACCGCGACCAGCTTGTCGAGCAGCGCGAGGCGAGATTCGAGCAAAGGGACAAGTTCGGAAGCCGCCTGCGCGTCGGAATACTGAATCTGGATTGCGGCGACCGAATCGAGCGCAACGGTCAGGGCGTTTGCCGCGGCTTCGCGGAAGCGATTGTCTGCGGCGCTGATGCGATCCGGCATCTTGAGTGCCTCGATGAAGTCCTGCGCGAGCGAGATCTCGAACTGAGGTTTGCCCGGTCCCCATCGCAAGATGAAGTTCAGCACGGGGTTCGGCAGCAGCCGCGCTTGATCCGAATCCGCCGCCGCAATCCGCACACGCGCGAGAGCCGATTGCAGTGCGGGATCGGTCTCAAGCCCGCGCTTGACTGCATGATGCAGTTGCAGCGTCGTGTTCGACGAGGGCTCATCGAGCGGCGCTGCTTCCGTGCGGTATTCGATCAGCGCATCAGTACCACTCGCGGCACGAATGCCGGGAATGACTGTGGAATCATGGCTCGGCGCTTGGCACGCGCCGAGGAGACCGGCCGCGCTCAGAAGCGCAAGCCCGGCAGGACGGAATTGCATCAGGACACCTCGCTGGGTGTTGTGTGGTTCTTAATGAAGGAAGGGATCGGTGCTGCGGGCGCGAGTGAAGGGCGGGTTCAAAACCCGGGTCTTCTAGACCTGCAGCACAATCACCCGCAACCGACTTAGCGCGGCAGGCGGACGCGGCACCGATTCACCCAATCGCGTCCGAGGCGTATACGAAGAGGCAAGTGCGATCGGCGCTTCGAGAATCGCGACCGGAATCGTCTCGCTCTTGTCGAACTGCGGCACCGACTTGCTCTCACGCGTAGAGGTCGTCGGATCGAGTTCGATCGGTACATCGCGGCAGTCGTTGTGCGCGCCCACCGCCGTTGCCAGATTCTCGTCTCGTACATCTCCGGCTTGCAAGCACGCCGTTTCGCAAGCTGAAGCACAATTGGCTTCGAGACTCACGTGTCCGTGATCCCCATGATCGGAAATGCAAAGCACCATTCCCGGACGCAGAAAACTCCCCGCTCCGAGGAGGAGAAGGCAGGTCCAGACGAACAGTGAATGAGCGAGACGGGCTGTCATCGACTCTAAACGCTAGGCGTGCCGCCGAACCCGAGTTCGGTTTCAATCGATAGTGGGTTGGACTCTGTCGAATCGCCGGCAATCCCGATCCAACCAAACTGCATTCCTTGCACAATCGGCGACAACTGAACTCAACTTCGGTGTTCTTCCGGAACCTTCCCGAAGTCCGAGCGAACCGTTCTCAGTGCCCAGTGCTTGGCAAGTGGGCATCGGGCCATTTGGCCCGTTGACAACCCGATGCTTTGTTCCGGCAGGACGCGCGTGCGTTCGAATCGCGAAGGAAAATATTCCTCCGTGCAGTTCACGGCGTTCTTGTAGAGGCTGTTGGCCTCTTCCTTTTTCCGCTCCTCCGCGTCTCGGAGTTCGAGCGCCCTGCCAAGAAAACCTGATGCCTCCTCTCTATCGCGCCCGGCGATCACGGTTTCCCCGCGCCGGCCGCGATGGTTTCTCCGCTCTATTCGAGCGGATTGGTGATTCCGTGCGCGGCCCTGGCGCGGGCTGGTGCTTCTACGCACGGATGTCGGCGGGCTTTGGGCGGGCGGTGCGTGGGGGTGTTTTGGGGTTGGGGTGTTTGGGGTTCGCGTGGGGAGTACAAGCAGCGGGCACAGCGCCCGTGTCGTTCCGGCACGGGCGCTGTACCTCTGCCCCGAAAGGGTGGGCGTATGTCCCGACGTGCTTTCACAATCGTTGAATTGATCGTGGTCATGCTGATCGTGCTGATCTTGGTCGGCGTTCTGATGCCGGCGGTAGGAGGGGGCATGCGAGTCAGCTCCCGCCAAATGAAGGACGGCACGCAAGTTCGCTCCATTCATCAATCGATGGTGACCTGGGCCGGGAATTGCCAGGACAACTACCCGCTTCCCAGCCAAATCGACCTCAATGACACCATCCCCGGCACGGACACCCAATCGCCGGAAACCGGCGCAACGAAATATGGGAAAGACCTGCCTCGGTTCGTCATGTCGCTGCTGATGTACAACGGGTCTTTCGGTCCCGAAATCGCTGTAAGCCCTGCAGAGGTCAATCCCTTCATCAAGGGCTATACATCGTTCGAATTCTCCAATCCGACCGCGGTCGCGCCGTCAAAGCGTGCCCAGGCAGTTCTTGATCCAGCCTTCGCCTGTTTACCCGATGAGCAGGGCGGCGACCCCGCAATTCCAGCCGGTCCGGGCATTCAGGGAATTGGCGCATGTTCGTACGCTTTCGTTCCGTTCATCGGCGCCAGGCGCGCACTGTGGCAATCCACATTCGATGCGAGTCAGGTCGTCATTGGCAATCGCGGCCCCTGGTACAAACTCGATTCCAGCGGCAATTGGTCACTCGATCCGACCGACCGCCGCGGCAAATACAACACGCCCGCAACCGCGTCGAACACGTTGCTCATTCACGGCGCTCGCAACATCTGGGAAGGAAACGTCGCACGGAATGACAATTCGGTTGCGTTCGAAACGACGCCCGATCCGGCAAACCTGACCATCCAATACAGCGCCGCGCTCGCCGCAGCGGGGATCACGAAATACGACAACATCTTCGCCAACGAAGATGAGAACGGTGACGGCAAGTCCTATTCCCGTGCCGACGATCGCATCACGCCCGCCAACTTCGACAAGCGGAAGAACAACTATCTGCGATGCTGGGGAGGCGATGGCAAGGGGAGCAACATCACGATCAACCCGGCGGCGAAGCAGGCCACCGCGATTATCGACTTCTGGTACGACTGAGTTTTCGGAAGCCCGCTCCCCGAGGTCGGGAGTTGGGGGGGCTCCCTTCGCGTGTATTGTCACTTCGCGAACATGAACGCTGTACTCTCCCCACGTGTCAACCCTCGTTCATACTCCCGTTCTCCCCCGTGAAGTCGCAGAAGTCCTCGCGCTTCAACCCGGCGAGACGTATGCCGATTGCACCGCAGGCCGAGGGGGCCACGCCGCGCTGCTCGCGCCACAAGCACTTCCCGGCGGCCGCGTCATACTGAACGATGCCGACGCCGCCAATCTGGAATTTGCTTCGGCGCACATCGCTAAACAAGTCCCCGACGTCGCGATTACCCGTTTCCAGGGAAACTTTGCACTCCTCCCCCGCGACATGGAATCCGCCGGTCTGCAAGCCGACGCCGTGCTTGCCGACTTCGGCTTCTCCAGCACTCAAATAGAAGACCCCGCCCGCGGCTTCTCCTTCATGAGGGCCGGTCCCCTCGACATGCGGTTCGATCTTTCTCGAGGGCTTTCCGCGGCCGACCTCGTCAACACCGCCTCCGAGCGTGAACTCACTCGCATTCTCCGCGACTTCGGCGAAGAGCCGGGGGCCTTTCGTGTTGCTCAGGCGATCATCCAGGCCCGCAAAGCCGCACCGATCCAAACGACCGAAGCGCTGGCCGAAGTCATCCGCTCCGTGGTCGGCCGCCGCCCGGGAAGCGGGGTTGACCCGGCCACAAAATCGTTTCAGGCGTTACGGATAGCAGTCAACGACGAGATTGGCAGCATCGATGCCCTGCTTTCCCAGATTGCCCGCGCGGCAAAGGGATTGTCCGGTAAGGCGGGTGGGGGGGTGGGATCAGAACGCCTGTGGCTTGCGAAAGGAGCCCGAATCGCCCTGCTTACATTTCATAGCCTCGAAGATCGACCTGTTAAGACCCTCTTTGCCGATATCTGCAAGCAAGGGCTGGCAACAGATCTCGCCCGGGGTGGAATCACCGCTTCGGAAGAGGAAATTCGTTCCAACCCGCGCGCACGGTCTGCACGTCTTCGCGCGATCAGATTGAACGCCTGATCGCGACGACGGGTGAACCGACCGCTAATATGCCCCGCGCAGCAGAGATGCTCCGCGTGAGGGGACTTTGGGTGCCGATCTCGTCGCAAGGAAGCGTCGAGGGGCATGAAGAGGAGTAGCCGCGGCAGTTCCCGCGGCAGCGATCGAGAGATCGCGCATGCGGAAGGATCCGTCAGACGTGACCCGGGAACTCAAACTCGCATTGATCGTCGGTTTCGCGCTGGTTCTCACGGTCGCCATCTTGGTGAGCGACCACCTTTCGAAGGCGAGAACCGCCAACTTGGCAACTATCGGCGGCACGACGAAGGTCGTCGCGAAGGTGCCGGATTCGCCTATTCGCAGCCTCGATGAACTGCTTCCCAGCCAGCTTCCCGCTGCCGTGGAAGTCACGACACCGGTCGCCTCGGCTTCCGAGCCCGTTGTTGCCCCCCAGGATGCGGGTGTGCAGATCACGCCTCCGGTTGTGATCGGCCAGCAGCAAGTTGGAACTGGGCGCGAAACCAAGTTTGGCCCGGGCCGCACTGAGGGCTCTGGATCGCTGAGCAATTCGATTCGCGAACATGCCGACCTCACCGCCTCTGGGCCCGCCACGCTCGGCAGCTCGATGACTCCTCAGGGCTCGACGCCTCAGGACATCGCCATCAAGGAAATCAAGAAGGCGGAAGCTGGCAAGTCTGCCCCGCTGGCCGGAGAGAAGACGCACAAAGTTGCGGACGGCGATTCGCTCTTTGCGATCTCAAAGAAGTACTACGGCGACGGCATGCTCTATAAGAAGCTCGCGGCAGCGAACAAGATCAGCGAAACCAACGGCCTCAAAGTCGGAAGCACAATCGCAATTCCGAGCAAGGAATCGCTGACCGGAAAGCCCGAAATCGTGAAGCCCGCCGCAAAGGTGGATCCGAAGCTCGCGGCCAAGTCGCCGACGACCCCTTCGAAATCCGAAGTGAAACCCGAGCCCAAGGCTCTCAAGGTCGAAAACTCCAAGAACCTGTCGTACCAGGTTCGCCCCGGCGACACGCTGACGAACATCGCTCGTCTTCAGCTTGGCTCTGCGGCTCGGAGCACCGAGATCGCCTCACTGAACAAGATGGACCCGGATGACGATCTGCTTGCCGGCGCCATCCTCAAGCTCCCTTCGCGCTAAAGAACTTCGGAGGTCGGTGTGAGCGTGCAACAGCCAGGCAGCGGCGGGCTCCTCTTCAAGCTTGGCTTGGTGGTGCTGTCGATCGGGCTCTGTGCGCTCTCGATGCTCGTGATGAGGCAGGCCCGGCTTCAGGCCGCTCACGAAGTGACGCAGACGCAATTGCGAATTCAGCGCGCCGACGAGCAGCTTTGGAAAATGCGTGCGGATATCGCAGGCCTTGCCAACCCATCGCGCATTCGCGAGCTCGCGGGAACGATGGGCCCGATGCACGCGCTGATCAATCCGGTTGAAGTCAGCGTCAGCCCGAGCATCAACGCCGCGATTCCAATGGTCGAGAAGTTTCCGCCGGTGAAGCAGCCGGCCAAGCCCGAGTTGAAGAATGCCAAGGCTGCCGGGATAAAGCCCGTCGATCCCAAGAATGCTTCGGCAAAGCCGGGTGACAAGGCCGGCGAAAAGCCTGGCTTGGCGGCGCCTGTCAAGCCGCAAACCAAGCCCGATACCAAGGCGACGCCTCGGCCGTCTCATCTCGCGCCGACCGGCCTCGCATCCATCCCCGCGCCCAAAGTACACGACGTCGAACGGTAGAAATTCATGGCATCAGAATCGATGAATCCAGAGCGGCGGATCAACACGATCGCGACGATGGCTGTCGGCGGGATCACGATCCTGCTTTGCCTGCTTCTCGCGCGGGTGGCGCAATTGCAGCTGCGTCCGCCGGGGGATCTCAAGAAGGAAATGGAGCCGCGGGTCAGCGTGCGTCAGGATCTTCCGATCCGAGGCGACCTGCTCGATCGGCGCGGACGCATCTTGTCGACGACGCGCGTCGGCTACCGCGTGGTGGTCGATCCCACGCAGCTGAAGTCGCTTGACGAAGCGATCGTCAAGCTCGCGAGAGCAACCGGTCAGAAAGAAGAAGCGGTGGGAGAACGCATTCTCTCCCGCGTCAACGAGAACAAGCGTCGCGAGGATCTTCGGAACAAGCTGGCTCCCTTCGCCGAAGCCGGAGCAAACACGGCGGTGATGACGGCGATCAAGAGCGCGTTCGCTTCCGCGATGGGGCGAGACGAAGCGCCGGTTGTGACTTCCACGGAAGATCAGACGCGCCAGCTTGCTAGCGATGCACTCGAGTCCGAGCCGGCGACGCCCTCGCTCAAGCCGATTCGCTACCTGCCAATGACCCGGCTGCTTTCGGACGTGCAGGTCGAGGCCGTGCGCGTCGCAAAGATCAAAGGTGCGATCCTCGAACGCGTGATGGTGCGTGAATATCCGGGTGGGCCCGAGGTCGCACCGATCGTCGGGCTGGTCGGGTTTGGACATTCGGGAGTCATGGGGGCCGAGAAGATGCTGAACAAGCGTCTTTCCGGCACCGGCGGCACGATCTCCTACGTGCGCGACGCAAAGGGAAAGCCCCTGTGGATCGAGCCAGGCCAAGTGAAACCCGCGGAACCAGGCGACGACGTGCGGCTGTCGATCGACATCGAGATGCAGCGCATTGCTGTTGAAGAACTCCAGCGCGGCATCACCGACGCGGATTCCGCCGGTGGCCGCCTCATGATTTTCGATCCGTTGACGGGCGAGATTCTGGCGATGGCCGACATCGTGCGCCATGTGCCCGACGCGATTCCGTATCCGTGGGCGAAGGTCTTGCCGCCGCCTCCGGCAGAGCCGGTGGTGCTCGAGACGACCGGAAAAAACAAGGGCAAGCCCAAGAAGCCAGCGGTACGCAAGCCGATTATCGAGGATCACGGCGTACCGCCTCCGGCTCGCTACATCACCGTCCAGCGCGAGCAGGCTGCCGATGATCTTCCGGCGTTGCATCGCAACAGGTGCGTTGAAGACATTTATGAGCCGGGCTCGACGTTCAAGCCGTTCGTCTGGTCCACCATCACAGAGCTTGGACGCGCACGTGTTGGCGAGGTCTTCGACACCGAGGGTGGTCGCTGGCACACCTCGTACGGGCGCTACATCGAAGACGTAACCAAACGGTCCACGATGACGTGGGCCGAGGTACTGATCAACTCGTCGAATATCGGCATGATCAAGGGGGCCGAGCGCCTGAGCTTTAAGGAGCTTCACGATGCGGTCGTGCGATTCGGATTCGGCAAGCCCACGCACATCGGTTTCGCCGGCGAAGCCAGCGGCATCATGACTTCGATGAAGGACTGGAGCAAGTTCAGCCAGACTTCAGTTGCGTACGGCCACGAGGTTGCCGTGACCCCCTTGCAGATGGTTCGGGCTTTCAGCGCGTTTTGCCGCCCGGGCAATCTTTCTGGCACTCTTCCTCCAGTGCGTTTGATCGCTCAGTCGGCCGACGACGTGCGCGGCGCGGTCATCGAGCGCGTGCTGCCTGTTCAAATCGCAAACCTCACCCGTGAAGTCATGCAGGGCGTCGCGGCCAAGGTTGAAATGAATCTTGCAACGAATTCCCACGGCAACGAAACCGGCTGGAAGTATTCGATGTTCGGCAAATCGGGGACAGCCGAGATTCCGCTCACTCCGCCGCCGGGCAAGAACCTTCGGCGGCCCAAAGGAACCAGCGGTTACTTTGATGACCAGTACAACTCGAGCTTCATCGCCGGCGGTCCGGAAGAGGCACCGAAAGTCATTGTGCTGTGCGTGATTGACGACCCGGGTCCCGCGCGAATTCGAGCCAGGCAGCACTACGGCTCGTATGTGGCCGGTCCTGTCGTCCGCCGCACGATGGAGAGGGCGTTGAACTACCTTGGCGTGCAGCCCTCGCCAGCCCAAGCACCCAAGGGTGAGCTCGCGGGCCTGTAAGCGTTTACATTGGTGGGCGAAGCGCGTCTGAACGCGGCGTTTGGAATCGGAACGGGACGGCGTCTACCCCCCGCTCGCCGATAACGAAATGCAACCAAAAAACCGTTAATTCCGACAAATGACACTTTGCAGAAAGCGGTTACAGGAGTTACGATCGTCGTTGGTGCAGTCGGCGTCTCCGGGACGCGCGAAAACTGCAACGATTGTTTGTTTGTCCGCCCGCTCCCGTGGGGTTGTCGTGCGGACTGGTCCATCCCGAGAGGAGATTTGAGAGATGAAGAACGTTTTGTTTGCTGCTACGGCTCTGGTCGTGGCTGCCGGGCTCGCGCAAGCTGCCCCGACCACGTACAACGACGCCGAAAATGACCTTTTCGACAACGGTTTTTCAAACCTGGACATCAAGTCCGTCAAGGTCGACAACGACGCGACGAACGTGTACATCTCGGTCGAGACGCGTGGCTACGCGAACTGGACCAAGTACATGATCTACATGAACGCCTCGACGGCGAGCGACTTCACCGGCAGCAACGGCTGGGCGCGCCCCGTGAATCTCACGACCCAGATCAGCCACTACATGGGCTCTTGGGTTGACCAGGATGTCCCAAATACGAACCAGCAGAACTGGTCTTGGGACGGCTTCAACTGGAACCTCGACAACACCACGAACAACGATCAGTCGCAAATCGGCTCGAACATCGTGAAGTTCACGATCAGCCGCGCTCAGCTTGGCCTCACCGGCCCCGGCGGCGTGCTCCTGTTCGACGTCGCCACCTCGGGCGGCGGCGGCAGCGATCCGGGAGTTGATCACCTGAGCCGTTCGGACATGGCGACTACGGGTTGGGGCAGCCCCTCGACCTCCGGCAATTTCCTCGCGTACACCATGCAGGTCCCCACCCCCGGCAGCCTCGCGTTGCTCGGCATGGGCGGTCTGGTCATCGGCCGTCGTCGTCGCTAAGACACGCCGGATCGAGATTTTGAGTTTCACAGGCCCCGGCGTCATGCCGGGGCTTGTCTTTTTGCGATCTGCGGGACCCGTGAACATCCGGCGTCCGAACTCGCTACATTCTGCGGCCCGATTGCCGGCCCGGCCGGCGGAGATCTCCTGTGCCCCCGATGATCGAAACGATCAACCTCACCAAGAAGTACGGCGAACTGATCGCGCTCAACAACCTGAACCTGATCATCAACGAGGGCGATTGCTTCGGATTCATCGGCCCCAACGGCGCCGGCAAGACCACGACCATCAAGATCCTCGCGACCTTGCTGAAGCCCAGCAGCGGTCAGGCGAACGTGGCCGGGCTGACGATTGGGTACCAGAACCGCCAGATTCGGCCGCTGATCGGCTACGTGCCCGATTTCATGGGCGCGTACGAGGACATGGTGGTCACGGAATACCTCGAGTTCTTCGCGGCGTCGTACGGCATCCACGGCGGCCAACGGATAAAGACCGTCAAGGACGTACTCGAACTGACGGATCTGACCTACAAGGCCGATGCGGAAGTGAACAGCCTCTCCCGCGGCATGCAGCAGCGGTTGAGCGTGGCACGCGTGCTCCTGCATGATCCGAAGGTACTGCTGATGGACGAGCCGGCCTCAGGCCTCGATCCGCGGGCGCGTATCGAGATGCGCGAACTGCTCAAAGAGCTCAGGCGCATGGGCAAGACGATTCTGATCAGCAGCCACATCCTGCCGGAACTCGCGGAACTGTGCAACGTCGTCGGCATCATCGAGCGTGGTCAGTTGCTCTTCAGCGGCACGGTCGACGAAATCGTCCGCCGCGCGAAGATGGGCCACGTGCTGCATGTCGGTGTAACCGATCGCGTTGAAGAAGCAGCCAGGGTGATCGCCGCGATGCCGGGAGTGAAGAAAGTTTCGCTGGCTGATGCAGAGGCGCCGGGTGCCGCTGTGAACGGCGTGGGCGGCGGGGCGAAGAGCAACGGGCATGCGGTGAAGATGATCGTCGCGGACTTTGATGCCGCGGGCGGTCGGAATTACACCGACATACCCAACGTGCTCGTAAACCAGGGGTTCCGGATCACGAAATTTACGGAAGAGCCGGTGAACCTGGAAACGGCATTCATGCGGCTGACGAAGGGACTTGTGCAGTAGCCTGACGTGGGATGCGTGGTGGGCCGGGGACCAAGCGCTTTGACGAATTGTCGGCGCGATCGCGGACTTTGTCATGATTGCTGAGAACGGGGCGCCGGAATCAGACCAGTCGCTATTTGTGCCGCGCTGTCTCGACTGCGGTTACGACTTGTCTGGTCTCGCGGATGGCAAGTGTCCGGAGTGCGGGCCTGCAGAGCGCGGGCGTAGAAAAGTCGCTCAAGCGAGCCATGACTCCGGCTGTAGTTGGGCGGACGGGCGATTGCAAAATCGCGCTCGGGTTGCCGCACGAAACCGGTTCGGTCGTACAAGCGCTGGGCGGCCGTCATGGTTGGTTGCGTGCAAAGCACGATCGTGCGGGCGGAATAAATTGGTGCGGCGGCGTGTTCGACGCACGCTTCAACGAGTGATTCGCCGATTCCTTTGCCCCGGGCGAAACGCGAAACGGCGAGCATGCGGATTTCCGCTTCGCCATCCCGCGCAACCTGAGCGAGAGGGCTGTTGTTGCGAAGCAAGAGGACGACGCCGAGCACGCTCGCACCCACGGAAGCGACGAGCAACTCTCCCGCGGATTCCAAAAGCGCGCGTTGAAACGCCTTGGCTCCCGATTCCGGCGATGAAAAGCCTTCGCCGACGAAGACGGCCGTCAGCAACTCGAGCGCTGCCGGCCAGTGTGCCTCGGCGATGGGTCGGACAGAATCGCTCATGCGGATGAATGAATCGGTACGCTTGACGGTCTATGCCACAGTCTTTTCTTCTGACCCCTGGGGACGCGCCGGAGTATGTCATATTGCGACGCGAAATGCTGCAGGAAGCACCTTGGGCGTTTCTCGCGAGCCCTTCGCAGGACCGGGGGTGCGATGTTGAAAAAATGAAGGTATCGCTCGGCCGTACGGATGCTGCGATTGTGGGCATTCGCGCGAACGGTGCGGAGAGCGGTCCACTCATTGCCGCGGCCGGAGTGGTGCGTGAGGAAGCATTGAAGCGCCGCCATATCGCGATGATCTGGGGCGTGTATGTGACGCCGGACGCACGGGGGCGCGGCTGCGCTCGAGCGGTCGTTTCGCACGCAATGGATTTGGCGCGTGGTTGGCAAGGCATTGCGTCAATTCACCTTGCCGTCAATGCGAACGCGCCCGAGGCGAAGCGGCTGTACGAATCGCTCGGATTTGCCCAGTGGGGCTTCGAGCCGGATGCGGTCCGGATCGATGGCAAGTCGTTCGGCGAATATCACATGCACTTCGATGTACATGCACGTTGAATTCGGAAACGCGAAAGTGTGAGCCTTTGGGTGGTGCATCCTGCGTGAAAGGACAACCGCGCACTCATTGCTGCGTTGCGATGAGGGCCTCTGGAGGGATTCGCGGACCGACAATGAGCCTTGTCGGTGACGAATTCCAAAGCGAAACACGCCTGTGACTTGCAGTGAGGACGCCAACGACAACCAGTTCTTCCGTATGTTCGTCGTACAACGCGATAGGGCCACCGGACATGCCTTTGATCGACAGAGGGGTGTCTGACTCGAACGCGATCCAATCACCGGGGGCGAGATCTCGAGGGGTCGTTCCACGGATAATCGCGGAGGTCAACGGCAACGACTCAGTTGACTCAAGCTCCGGCGCATGGATGAAGCCGAACGCGTACAGGGTGGTTCCTCTTGGGATAAACACGTCGGCATCGAACCGAATTCGCACACGCAAAGGGTTTGCCAAACGCTTCTGAATCGAATCAGGCGGATCGAGAGGAGAAAAAGCGCCGCGATCGAACACCGGTTGAAAAAGCAACCAATCGGCAATCGTTCCTCCGTCGCGGCGCTGCAGGATTGTGGCCTGAACCATCAGGCCATCCAGATTGAGAAGTGGCAGAGTGCCGGGCGCTAGTTCCGGAGGAAAGACGTGACCCGCGCTCAGCATGACTCCGCCGGGGAGGAGTTGTGCTGTTCCCCAGTTTTCGGTGTGCATACCTGTGAGTTTGCCCGCCGAATCCGTCGTGCGATGAACCTGCATAACCGGCGCGGCCAGCGCAGGTGAGAATTCACGAATGTGCGTTGGAATCTCTCTCGCAACAGATTGCCGTTGGGTTAACGAATTTGATTGCGAACACGCCGGTATCGCGAACGTCGTCACCAGCAGCAAGCGCGAAAGACTGGCGAGATGAAGTCGCATTTAGCACCCATACACCACCGATTCAGGCAACAGAGAGATCATTCTCCCACAGTCTTGTGGAAGGATCAAATTATGCGTGACGGATTACGAGCCGGGTTGGCGGGTATTGCTGCTTGGAAACTAGGCGGCGGACTCATTTCAACGATTCTGATTTTTCTGGTGCTCTATTGGCTGCTAGGGAAGTTCTGAGCGGCCCGCCGGTGGTGCGGACGGTTGCTAATCGATGAGCCGAGTCGAGGAGGGGAAGGACAGTCCGGGCTAACGTCCGGGCTTGTCTGCTTTTTGGGTGTCTGGCAAGAGGGGGTTTAGGGCTGGGTTCTGCATCCCGGAACGCGGGGGGCGGTAGATAGAATTGTTTCTGCCGCGCCGTCCCTGCGCGGTCCGGGCGCCCACCGGGAATTCCACTGGGCGGGAGAATCTCGATGAAATTGCAAGCCTGTTCGCTCGGACGGTTGGCGCTTGGCTCGGTATTCGTTGCGGGACTTGCGTTGCCTTTGAGTTTGGCAACAGCCGGGGAAATGCCCGCGGCGCCCCCGACGAAGCAGCAGCCGGTCAAAGACGAAGTCTTCGGCATTGAGTTTGTGGACAACTACCGCTGGCTCGAAGGCGACAACAGCGACCCCAAGAACATGGGTAAGGAGACGCCCGAAGTTGCGGCGTGGACCGACGCTCAGAATGCGTATACAAGGACAGTGCTGGACGGGCTGCCGGGGCGCAAGGCGATCGAAGAGAAGATCCGCCCGCTGATGGAAGTCGGATCGATCTCGTCGCCCTCCATGCGAGGCAACCGTTATTTCTTCAGCAAACGCGAGGCGAGCCAGAACCAGGCGCTTGTGTATTACCGCGATGGATACAAGGGCGAGACGAAGCTCATTCTCGATCCCGCGACCATCGACCCGAGCGGGCTGGTGACAATCACGTGGTACGTGCCGAGCCTTGATGGCAAGAAGCTTGCATATGGAACCTATCGTGCGGGCGATGAAAACGCGACGCTGCACGTCATCGATGTTGATTCGGGTAAGAAAAGCGACTTCAACATCCCGAGCAAGGTGAGCAGCGTGAGCTGGTTGCCCGATAGCTCCGGGTTTGTCTACCGCAACCTCGCGGATCAGAACAATCCATACAGCGGCCAGGTGATGTACATCGGCATGGATCAGGACCTGAGCAAGGCTCAGCCGATTCTCAAGCAATTCACGAAGGAAGAGAACGCGAAACTCGCGACGACGTACGGCCCGGGCGGCGGGCTCGACCGCGATGGCAAGTGGCTGCAATTGAGCTATTCGACCGACACCCGCAACAACGACCTGTGGATCGCTGACTTCGCGGAGTTCAAGAAGACGGGCAAGGTGAACAAGGTCGACGTCATGGTCGGCGAGAAGGCCTCGGCCGGTGGCGACATCGTGGGCGACACGATGTTCCTTCAGACGACTCTGGATGCGCCCAACGGCCGCGTTTTTGCGGTTGATCTGAAGAACCCTGCTCGTGCGAACTGGAAAGAGATTATCCCGGAACGGAAGGACGCGAACCTCACGGGTGTGAGCGTTTCCAAGAGCCGGATTGCCGCGACGTATCTCAAGAACGCGAGCAGCTCGATCGAGCTGTTCGATTTCGCCGGTAAGCCGATGGGCAGCCTGAAGCTGCCGGGAATCGGCAGCGCTGGTCTCGCCACCGAGGAAGACCGCGACGAGGCGTATCTCTCGTTCAGCAGCTACAACTATCCGACCAGCATCTTCCGCGTTGATCTGACCAAGCCCGATGCGCAGCCGGAACTCTGGGAGCGTCCGAACGTGCCCGTTGATCCGAGCACGGTCGAAGTAAAGCAGGAGTGGTTCAGTTCGTCGGGCGGCGCACGCATCCCGATGTTCATCATCCACAAGAAGGGCCTCAAGCTCGACGGCAACAACCCGACGATCCTCTACGGCTACGGCGGATTCATGCAGTCGATGACGCCGGGCTTCAGCGCGACGAATTTCCAGTGGTTCGATGCGGGAGGCGTCTACGCCGTTGCCAACCTGCGTGGCGGCGGCGAGTTCGGCACGGCCTGGCACGAAGCCGGCAAGCTGAATCAGAAGCAGAACACGTGGGATGACTTCCAGGCCGCGGCGGAGTACCTCATCAACAGTGGCTACACCAACCCCAAGAAGCTCGCCGTCATGGGCGGCTCGCAGGGCGGACTGCTGGTGGGCTCGTTCGTGACGCAGCGTCCGGACCTGTGCAAGGCCGCTCTGTGCCTCGTGCCGCTCAACGACATGATCCGTTACCAGAACTTCCTGATGGCACGCTACTGGGTGCCCGAGTACGGCAGCGCCGAGAATAAGGAACAGTTCGAGTTCATCCGCAAGTACTCGCCGTACCAGAATGTGAAAAAAGGAACGGCGTATCCGGCGGTTCTTGTCACGGCGGGAGAGCATGACGCCCGTGTGCACCCGCTCCACGCCCGCAAGTTCGTCGCGGCACTCCGAGATGCGACCAGCAGCGGCCTGCCCATCCTCTACTGGGGCGACAAGGAAGCCGGACACGGTCAGGGCAAGCCCCTGAATCTCCGCATGCGCGACCTCGTCGATCAGCGGATGTTCCTGATGTGGCAGCTCGGCATGCTCGAAGGCAAGAACTGAGCCTTTTGGGCTTTCACCGAGCACTCAAAACGGCTGAGCAAAAAGCATGATTTGCGGGGCCGGAGGCATCCGGCCCCGTTTCTTTTTGCGGTTTCCTCGAATTGGGGTGTAGACCGTGGAGGGAGCGTCCGGTATGGTCGATGGCTCGTGATCGGGGTTTTTGCATCCATCTCGGTGCTTGTTCACGCTGCGGCAGTCCTGCATGGCGCCGAATCTCCTGCGCACACCAAGGCCAAGCCGGAAGCGATCATCGTCCCGGTGATGATGTATCACCACGTGCGCGAGCCTGGGCCGGGATTGGCGGATGCCTCGTCGCTTCGATTTGCGGTTTCGCCCGTGGAGTTCGAGAAGCAACTCGACTACCTGAAACAAAACGGCTACACCACGATTGACACGGGCATGCTCGAACACGCGATGAGCACCGGCGAGCCGTTACCTGCGAAGTCGGTGATGCTGACGTTTGATGACGGCTGGGAAACGCAGTTCACAATCGTGTATCCGTCGCTCAAGGCACGCGGAATGGTCGGAGTCTTCTTCGTCCATACCGGTGTGCTCGGCGATGGTCCGGGTGCTTCGATGTCGTGGTCCGACGTCTGCCAGATGGAAGATGACGGAATGGATATCGAAAGCCACACGATCTCGCATCCTTCATTGCCCAATCTTGAGCCGGAATCTCTGAAGCGAGAACTAACCGAGTCGCGGTCGCTGCTCGAGGCAAAACTGGGACGACCGGTGACGGCTCTCGCCTATCCATTCGGAGATTTCACCGATCGCGAAGTCGAAGCTGCGCGGCACGCTGGATACCGACTCGCTTTCTCAACCGAAGTGGGGTTGGTGCAGCAGCTCGATGAGCCGCTCGAGATTCACCGCACAATCGTGACCTTTGCGGATACGACCGACGATTTTGCGATCAAGCTAAATGAACGCGATGGAGGTCGGGCGCTGCTCGATTACCGCCCCTCGATTACGCCCGCGATCCGCGCAGCACGAGCCCAGTGAGCGTGGAACACGGAACCGTGAGCGCGGAACTTCATCCAGAATTGCGAATCGCAGACTGCCGGCGGCTGAATGCTGTGAGCCCTTAGTTGGATGCCGCAGGCGCATTGCGTCGCTTGTACTGCAGGAACCACTCGCCCAAATTGTAATTCCGATACGCCGGATCCCACGAGTTGTGGTCCGCGTCCGGAAGGAGCGTAATCCTGATCGGGATGAGGTTTTCCATGCCGATCTGGCGCTGCTGCACGGCGTCGACGATCTCCGTTGTCTGTTCCGGCGGCACAACGTTGTCCTTCAGGCCGTGGAAAGCCCAGATCGGGAGGTCCTTCACGCGAATCGCGATCGACTGGGGCAGGAATTCGTCGCCCATCTTGCGGTAATAGCCACAAATCGGGACGAGCGCCGCCCACTTGCCCGGGTAGAGCGCGCCGAATGCCCACGTGCCCGCACCGCCCTGCGAGAGGCCAGTGAGATAGATGCGGTCGGGATCGACGTTGTACTCGGCCTGCGTCTTCGCGAGGATGTCGAGCACCATCTGCTTGTGGTCAATCCACTGGCTCTGCATGTCGGGCTTCTGGGGGAAAATTGCGATGAAAGGCCAAGCATCGCGGTTGATCTGGATCGCACTACCCAGGCCGACGGCGATCTGCTTTTGGCCATCGGTGCCGGATTCGCCACTGCCGTGCAGGAAGAGAATGGTGGGGGTCGGCTTTGACGGGTCGTACCCGCGCGGGACGTAGACGGCGTAGAGACGCTTGCCGCCGGGGCCGGCATCGAACACGTTGATCTCTTTGAACACAAAGCCTTCGGTTGCCATGGGGAATGTCTTTGCTGAATGGGTGTCGGACGCGGTGTACGTCTTGTTGTGGCTGCACGCGGCAAGGAATATTGAAAGTGCGGCAAGACAGAAATTGCGCATGAAGTGTCACCCCGGAATGGCGAGGGATCAGAGTAGCGATCGGAAATGAAACGTGCTTGGCCTTTGCCCCTTGTTGCCTCCTGCACCTCAAAAAAAGATCCGACGGTACGGCGACGCGCGGGCGCGGGCGGTCCCGTGATATTGTTCCGATCCTCCCGGAGGTGATCATGGCCGCGGGCTCGGGTGCGACGAAAATCCGGCGGGTGACTCGCCTCGATGAGGCACAGATTGGCCAACTCGCGGACGTGTTGATGGACTGCGTTGAGCGCGGAGCGTCGGTGGGTTTTATGCTGCCTCTTCGCCGCGAACGCGCGGTCGAGTTCTGGCGAAACGTGGCCTCGGGGGTAGAAGCCGGTGAGCGTGCAATTCTGATCGCAGAAGACGCGAATGGAATCTGCGGCACCGTCCAACTCGTGCTCAACCTGCCGGAGAACCAGCCCCACCGGGCCGACTTGATCAAGATGCTTGTGCACGGGCGGGCACGGCGCCAGGGTCTGGGTGCGGCGCTGATGCGAGCAGCGGAAGCCGAGGCGATCGAGCGAAACAGAACTCTTCTGGTCCTCGATGCGGTCACGGGAGGTGACGCGGCCCGACTGTATGAAAAGCTCGGCTGGAAGCGAGTGGGGGACGTGCCGGGCTTCGCGCTCTTCCCGGGTGGCGAGGTTTGCAGCACGACGTATTACTACCGCGAATTGACACAGCTTGCGTAGGAGCGGGATGCGCGACTAGGTTGAGGAGCGGCGGTCTTTCCACATGGTGTAGAGGATGACCGCGACGAGGATGGCCGCGAGAACCGCGGACGAGCCGATCGTTCCGAAACCGAGCCCGCCTTCATCGTGCGACTTTGTGAGAACATCACCCATCGTCGCGCCGAATGGCCGGGTCAGAACGAAGGCGGCCCAGAAGAGCGCGACACGGGAAATCTTGGTGAACCAGTAGCCCAGCACAATGATGGCGATGAGTGCGCCGATCAGAGCCGCGCCCCCCGCGAAGCCGAGCCCGGAATCATCGGCGAGGTAATCACCAAGTGAAGTCCCAAGCGTGTTCGAGACGAGGATGGCGGTCCAGTAGAAAAGCTCGGCGCGGAACGAACGAACATTCGTCACAGACAGAGATTTCTCGGTCAGCTTCCAGATCACCAGCACGGCGATCAACGTCGTCAGCAAGATCGCGCTGCCGGTCTCATAGCCCAGCCCGAGCGTGCGGTTCATGAAATCCGACATCGTCGTGCCGGCGGTGCTCGTCGCGAGAATGACGGCCCAATAGAGAAACGGGATATAGCGCTTCGCGGCGAGCTGCCCCGCCAGCGTGATCGCAAACGCCGTCATGAGAATGACGGTGCTGGCCGCGTAACCGACTTTCAGCGTCATCGAAAGCAGGTCACCCGCGGTTTCACCCAAGGTGGTCGCGGCAATCTTCATGATCCAAAACCAGATCGTGAGTGCCGGAAGTTTGCTGGTAGCGCTTGCGTGACTCGAGTGGTTCATGGGGCGACGACAATGATTTTGAAGCTGCCGGGTTTCATCGTCGGCCGCGGGCGGAGACCATCTTTCGGTGCGCCAGCGTCGGGCGCTTTGGGAGCCTCAAAGTCGGCGGAGGGCAGAAATGCGCGACGGGACTTTGAGTCGACGATCAACGTGCGTGCCCGGGGCCCCGTCGCCAAGGTCTGCACGACTTCAAACTTGTCGTCCTTGGTGGAGATGACGCTGATCGTCCCGTCGCCATTGGAGGTCAGCACGAATCCGCCGCTCGAATCGAAGTCCGCCCCGTCCACACCCTTTCCGATCGTCGGGGTCGCGAGCACTCTTCCGGTTTCCGAATCAAGCACGATCACCTTTTCGTTTGAGCACGCGGCGAAAAGCCGCTTGTGAACGGGATCAAATGCGAGGCCGGAGGGGCCATCGCCCGGCGCAAGCGGGAATCGCTTTACAACCTTGAGAGTCGCAGGATCTAACTGGATCACCTCGGAAGTATCTTCGACGTTCACGAAAACTTTTCCCGTGCCGTCTGCGACGGCAAGTTCGGGTTTGCCGCCGACGGCGATCGTGCCGAGAACGGTTCCATCGCCGGCGTTGAACACGGTCGCGTCGTTGCTCTTTCCATTGAAACAGAGCACTGTTTTGGTAACCGGCTCAAAGAGAATGGCATCGGGGTTCTCGCCGGCCTTCACCGTTTGAATTGTCTTGAACGACTTGAGGTCAAAGACCGTCACGGTTCCGGCCTTGCCATTGCTGGTAAAGCCCCGATTCAATGAGGGAGCGAGGGCGACGCCGTGTACGCCGGAGGTGTCGGCAATTTCACCAGCAACCTGGCCCGTGTCGGTTTCGATCACCATCACACGAGTGCCACGCGGGACATAGAGCCGGTGCGCATCAGGATCAACAGCGAGCAGATCCCAGCCCCCGTCTCCTCCGACATTGAACGTCGTTTCAACACGAAACGGACCGGCACTTGGCACTGAGGCGGGGATGACCGCCAAACTTCCGAGGACTGCCGCGAGGATTATGACGGGCATGAGTTCGCTCCTTCACGAGGCGAGGGTGCATTGGGTGAGCGAATTGCCGCGGGACTATTTCTCGCCGGCTTTTTCGCGCTCTTTGGATATCACGGCGCCATCTTCAGCGACCTGGATATCCCAGTCGGCGCCATTGATGGTCATGTCTGCGCTGTAAACGGTCTTCCCGTTCTTCATCTCTTTTTCGATCTCGGTCACCTTGCCGCCGGCGCTCTCGCGCTCAAGCGTGGCACGCACCGCCGGGGGCACATCGCCCATCGCAACGGTCACTTCATCGTCTTCGCGGTCGTTGTGCGAGGCGCAGCCGGTGATAGCGAGGGCGGAAAGGATGAAGGACGCAGCGACGCGGCGGGCGATATTCATGACATGCTCCTTGCCAATCGAACGGTGCACACTATGACACATCAGGCGTCGCGCGGCCACGACCCCCCGGAAGTGGCTATCGCGCAGGAATCGTGAGCACCGGACCGGGCCTTTCCGTGGCGCTTTCCTGCGGAAACCCACGAGCAATCGAAGTATTTTGAACGCGCGCTTGCTTCGAGTGTCGGTTGCGTCAACGTAATACCACCACCCTCGGAACGAAACGGAAACGACCGCATTCTTCGGGTAAGACTTCGATGTCCGGATCGTCATCAGGCGGTCGGTGTCCTCATGTAGCGGCTCCAACTTCGGAGCGACGCGGGATCGCGTCTCCTCTTCCGGCACGTCGATCGTGCGTGATGCGATGCGAATGACGTCGAGTGCGGATCGCAACTGGATCTGGCACGCCGGAGTCATTACGACATCGGACTGCCGCGAGCAAGCAGCGACGCATCAACAACATGGACAACCCGGCCGATCAGGCCACGCCGGCGAAATCGAATCGGTTCTTTGCGCTTCAAGCAAAATTGCGTCACGCCGAGGGGCTTGTAGGAAATGGTGGGGCTTTCCTCGTACGCGACGCCCGCCTAGAGCGGAACGAGATTGCCAGAGTAGTTTTCGTCGGGTCCGATCCCTGCATTCGCACTCACATTCGCGCTGACCTTGATGCTGGCAGTGACGCTCGCGACAGTGAGCATGCCGAACGTCTGGTCGTAACGCTCACGCACGCTGACATTGAGAAGCTGCTCGTCTTCGGTGCTGTTGATGACCTCGTTGTAGACCGCTCGGCCGTTGGCGATGGATGCCGGCCCGGCCGACGCGCAGCCGACAAAGCCCCCGGCAAGAGCGCGCCGAGAACCACGGAAAGTTTCAGTGTTGGTTGCATGCCCGGACACTCGAACCGACCGTGGCACGCTCCGCTCGCCTCTCACCGGATGGCTGTTCTAGAAAACCCAACCCCGCGTTAGGACGTTATGACCCGCGTTTTACTTTGCATTCAGGTCGATACGGATTTGAGTCGCCAGAGTATGAACGCATGAAAAAGGCGAAGAGCCCCGCAATCAAGGACGTCGAACCACAACTCTGGCGCATCCCGATCGATGCGGCAAAGGATTGGTTCGCGGACGATGCGTTGCATCTGGCGGCCGCGATTTCGTTCTACACGTCGTTCGCATTGGCTCCGCTCATTTTGATCCTTACGGCGGTGACGGCGCTGGTTTTTGGCGATGATGCAGCGAGGACCCAGGTCGGGGCACAGTTAGAGTCGCTGATGGGAAAGCAAGGGCGCGAGGTCTTCTCCTCGGTCACGGAGAGCGCGAAAGACACCCAGGCAGGCATCATCGCGACCGTCATCGGCGCGGTCACACTTCTGATCGGTGCGTCGGGAATCTTTGGTGAATTACAAGGGGCCTTGAACAAAATCTGGGAGATCGAGCCGACACCGGGCATCGGATTTCGTCGCTTCGTTCGCACACGCATTTTGAGCTTCGCACTTGTGTTCGCAACAGCGTTTCTGCTCATCGTTTCGCTCGCCGTGAGCACCGTGCTTTCCTCAGTAACGGGTTGGGTGGAGCAATCACTTGCCACGCCACCGTGGGTGCTGTCGATCGCAAACTGGACTCTGTCGTTCGTGATCATCACGGTCATGTTCGCGACGATTTACAAGTTTCTGCCCGACGCGATCATTGAATGGGGGCGAGGTCTGGCTGGGCGCTGCCGTCACATCATTTCTCTTTACTGTCGGAAAATCGCTGATCGGGCTCTATCTGGCACGCGCCGGCGTTGCTTCGGCGTATGGTGCGGGTGGTTCTCTTGTTGCAACCCTTGTCTGGGTGTATTACTCGTCTCTGATCTTCCTGTATGGGGCGGAACTGACGCAGGTGCACGCGAGACAGCTGGGATCCGCGATCCGTCCGAGCCGGGATGCAAGGCTTCGCAACAAAAAGGAATAGTTCGAGTGCGTTGCATCGTCCCGCAGTATCCTTTTCGAACGTCGGGCCTGACTCCGGGCGATCGGTCGGCGCGAGCACATGCAAACCCATTCTTCCATTCTGGGATCTATCGGAAACACGCCGCTGGTCGAACTTCGCGCGATCGTTCCTGCCGGCAGCGCCCGCATCTTCCTCAAGATTGAGAGCGCAAACCCAACCGGAAGCATGAAGGACCGCATGGCGCTCGCCATGATCGAGGGGGCTGAGCGATCCGGCAAACTCAAGCCCGGACAGTCAGTGGTGGAATACACGGGCGGAAGCACCGGGGTCTCGCTCGCGTTTGTCTGTGCCGCGAAGAAATACCCGCTGCACATTGTGTCATCGGATGCGTTCAGCAAGCAGAAGCTCGATCACATGCGTGCACTCGGAGCGGAATTGACGATTGTGAAGAGCGACAGTGGCGGCATGGATGCAGCGCTCGTGCGAAACATGAGCGAAGAGGCCCGGAAGATTGCAGAGAAAACCGGTGCCTTCCGGACCGACCAATTCAGTAATCGCGATCAACCCAGCGGCTATCACAAGATGGCCGACGAGATCATCGAGCAGACCGGAGGTAAGGTCGACGCCTTCGTGCAGAGCGTCGGAACATCCGGCTCCATCCGAGGCAACTCGGAGCGCCTTCGCGAAAAGCTCGCCGCCATTCACATCGTCGCAGTCGAGCCGAGTGAATCGCCAGTGCTCTCCGGTGGTAAGTCGGGTTCACACAAGATCGAAGGAATCGGTGCAGGGTTCGTCGTCCCGCTGTGGGATCGCTCTCTCGTCGACGAAGTCACGACTGTTTCAACGGATGAAGCCAAAGCGATGTCGCGCCGCCTTGCGCGCGACGAAGCGATCATGGGTGGTACCTCGACTGGCTGCAATCTCGTGGTAGCGCTACGTGTTGCCGAGAAGCTCGGCAAGGGCGCGACAGTGGTAACGATCATGTGTGATTCGGGCTCGAAATACCTGAGCACCGACGTTTACGCGAATCCATGAGGTACAGGAGACTGCCGTTCGGTTTTCCACAATCGAACTCGATTCCAGACAACGACTTACAGAAAACCGTCTTCCGCTCAAACCCCAAACATTGACAAGCCTGTTCGGGGTTGGTAAGCTGTGCCCAGACAGGCTCGCGTCCGACGCCGCCCCTGTCTCTCGTGCTGCGAAACAAGGCGTTTCGCATCCGAGCACTGCGTCGGGCCGACCTTTGGACCCGTCCTGCCCCATGGTGGTCCGCACTGTTTGGCATGGACGGCCCTCCGAAGGCCAACCCGCTCGAAGCGGGAGATTGGGTTTTCCATGGCCGTGGCAGAAGCGAAAGAATTGAAGGGTGATGGGCGGGGTGAAGCGAAGGGTGAAGGACGGGACGGGCGGGGAGGCGAGACAGGTCGTGGGGACGACCGGCAAAAGCGCAAGGCACTCGACCTCGCACTCGGACAGATCGAGAAGGCGTTCGGCAAGGGCGCCGTCATGCGGATGGACGAAACCGCATACTTGAACATCCCGGGGATTTCGACGGGCTCCATTTCGTTGGATATCGCGCTTGGTGGCAAGGGCATTCCGCGTGGACGCATCGTTGAAGTCTTCGGACCGGAATCATCCGGTAAGACGACGCTCGCGCTGACGATCGCGGCACACGCCCAGAAAGACGGCGGCGTCGCGGCGTTCATCGACGCGGAACACGCGCTCGATCCGTCGTGGGCCCGGCGCATCGGCGTGAACATTGATGATCTCCTCGTCAGCCAGCCCGATTCGGGCGAGCAGGCGCTTGAGATTTGCGAACTGCTGGTTCGCTCGAACGCTGTGGACCTGATCGTCGTCGACTCGGTTGCCGCTCTGATTCCCAAGGCGGAAATCGAAGGCGAAATGGGCGACGCCACGATGGGCTTGCAGGCGAGGCTGATGAGCCAGGCGATGCGGAAGTTGACGGGCGTGATCGCCCGCAGCAACTGCACCGTTGTGTTCATCAACCAGATCCGCGAGAAGATCGGCGTGATGTTCGGCAGCCCCGAAACCACGACCGGCGGCCGCGCCCTGAAGTTCTACTCGTCGGTGCGCATCGATGTGCGCCGCACGGGTGCGATCAAGGAAGGCGATGTGACCGTGGGCAGCCGCACGCGGGCCCGCGTCGTCAAGAACAAGGTCGCGCCACCCTTCCGGGACGCCGAATTCGACATCATGTACACCGAGGGCATCTCGCTCGCGGGCGACCTGCTCGACCTCGCGGTCGACAGCAAGGTGATCAACAAGGCGGGCGCGTGGTTCAGCTACGGCGAGGTCCGCATGGGCCAGGGCCGCGAACAGGCGCGTGCGATGCTCAAGGACAACGCCGAGATGTTCAAGGAAGTCCGCAAGAAGGTGCTCGACATCCGCGGCGCGCACCCGGTGAATGGCCGGCCTGCAGGAGCGGTCGCCGGTGATGCCGATGCGGATGCGGAAGAAGAGGAATAAAGCACGAAGCGGGTGTTCGGATGAAATTCAGAAGTTTCAGTCGCCCGACGATTGTCGGGCGTTTTTATTTTGAAGCTGAGCGGTTAATTGCCGTTGCGATTTGACGGAACAACAAGAGTCGGATTTCCGGAACGGAATCCGGTGTAGTAGGGGTGCTGTTTTCCGTCCGGCTGGCATGATTTCGAAAATGCGAGTGCAAAGGCGACGGCAAGCATGAGCGCGATCACGGAAACAATCGCGGAGCGGCGGGTCTGTTTCTCCGCCTCGCTGACATAGGGATACGTCGGTGAACGAACTCCGGAACGTTTCGATTTGTTTCTCAGGTGCGACACTGCGAATCGTCACCCCTGCCTTGGAATCTCGATCCACTGCGTCGGCGTGTGCCGCACGATCGCGCCGGTGCTGGAGTAGATGATCTGCTCGGCGACGTTCGTGCAATGGTCTGCGACCAGTTCGCACTGGCTCGCGACTTCAAGGAGCAGGAACGCGAAGTCGATCGTCATCTGGCCCTTGGCGATCTGCTGCTCACCGTCACGGATAATCGCATCCTTGAACGCTGTCACGCAGTGCTGGCTTTGAAGCACCACCTTGGCGAGCGGAGCATCCATCCGCGCGAATGCCGTGGTCGTATCACGCAGAATTCCAATGACGCTGTTCGCCATCATCCGGAACGTCGCCGGAAAGGCCCGACCCGGAGCCGAAGCTCCGCCGGCGATCATCGGCTTCACAAGATCGGAAAGATCGACCGCGACATCCGCGACGCGCTCAAGCTCGTTGTTGACCTTCACAATGGTGAGCACGCGGCGCAGGTCGCTCTCGCCCAGGCTCGCGCCCTCGTTGGTCGCATCATTCAGGAGCGCGACGCACGCCTTCTCGATCGCAACATCCGAAGCATCGATCGCATCGTCGTCGCTGTTCACCTTTGCGGCCTTCGCGCCGTCACGCGTGAAGAACGCATCCAGCGCGAGTTCCAGCAGTGCCTGAACGCGGCGGCCCTGGGCTTCAAGGTCGGAAGAGAGCTGCGCGATGCGTTTGGTGAAATCTTGGGGCATAACGGCTTGTGTTCGTGCTCCACAACCATACCACGCAGATTGAACCCTCGCTCGGCCCTGCTTACGCTGGTTTTCTGCCGCGACAAGCGGCGGGCGGGCTTCTGCCCCTCATCTGGCCCACTTCTTCAGCAGCGAACTCCGGAGCACGCCATGTCCTTTGAAATTCAGTCTGTCAAAGCCCGTCAGGTTCTCGACTCTCGCGGCAATCCGACCCTTGAGGTCGATGTGACGCTCGATTCCGGTTACATCGGACGTGCGGCAGTGCCGTCGGGCGCGTCCACCGGCGAAAACGAGGCGGTTGAGCTTCGTGACGATGACAAAGGCCGTTATCTCGGTAAGGGCGTTTCAAAGGCCGTCAACAACGTCAACGGCTTCCTCGCGCCCGAACTGCTCGGTATGGACGCGACGCATCAGGAAGCAGTCGACAAGCTGATGAATCAGATCGACGGCACGCCCAACAAGGGCCGCATGGGCGCAAACGCGATTCTCGGCGTTTCGCTCGCGGTTGCCAAGGCCGCGGCTGCTGCGTCGGGTTTGCCTCTGTATCGCTACATCGGTGGCAGCAGTGCCAAGACGCTTCCGGTGCCGATGCTGAATGTTCTCAACGGCGGCAAGCACGCCGACAGCACGGTCGACTTCCAGGAATTCATGGTTCAGCCGTGGGGCTTCGACACCTTCGAAGAAGGCATGCGCGCCGGTGTTGAAATCTACCACAGCCTGAAGAAGGTGCTGCATTCCAAAGGTCTCTCCACGGCGGTGGGCGATGAAGGTGGCTTCGCACCGAACCTCAAGAACAACGAAGAGGCTCTGAAGCTACTCGAAGAGGCCACCGGCAAGGCCGGTTACAAGTGGGGCGAGCAGATCTTCGTCGCGCTCGATCCTGCCGCGAGCGAGTGCTGGAACGAGGCGAAAGAAGAAGGTAAGCAGGGATACAAGTTCTTCAAGAGCACGAAGGAAGTCGTGACCAGTGATCACATGATCCAAATGTGGTCCGACTGGTGCTCGAAGTACCCGATTCGCTCGATCGAAGACGGACTTGCCGAGAACGACTGGGCAGGCTGGAAGAAGCTGACCGAAAAGCTGGGTTCGAAGGTGCAGATCGTGGGCGACGACCTGTTCGTCACCAACAAGAAATTCCTCCAGCGCGGCATCGACGAGAAGTGCGCCAATGCAATCCTCGTCAAGGTCAATCAGATCGGCAGCCTCAGCGAAACGATGGACGCTGTGGGTCTCGCGATGCGGAACCGTTACGCCGCCGTGATGAGCCACCGCTCGGGCGAAACAGAAGATTCAACCATCGCCGATCTCGCGGTCGCGACGAACTGCGGCCAGATCAAGACCGGTGCGCCCTGCCGCAGCGATCGAAATGCGAAGTACAACCAGTTGCTGCGTATTGCGGAAGAGCTGGGTGATAGTGCGGTGTATGGCAAGAGCACCTGGTGGCGGGCCTGATAGGATTCTGGCATGGCGACGAATCCACGGCCTCCGTGGCAATCACGCGTGACCTTTGAGCCGGACAAGATGGGCGGCAAGGCGTGTATTCGCGGCCTGCGCTTGCCGGTGGCGACAGTGCTGAGATGCTTTGCATCCGGCATGACGCGTGATGAGATTCTTGCGGACTACCCCGCACTTGAGCCGGCGGATTTGGATGCAACGCTCGATTACGCCGCAGCCCTCGCGGATGATCGCGTCAGCACTTTGCGGCCCACTGGATCATGAAGTTCCTTGCCGACGAGTCTGTTTCGTGGCGATTTGCTCGCGCGCTGCGTGAAGCGGCTCATGATGCGGTTCACGTCGATCAGGTTGGGTTGTTGAGCTAGCCGAACCACGAGCGAATCCGAATTCACCGCACTGGAAGTGCGGGCAATTCATAACCCGACCTTAATCCCCTCCGCCTTGAACTTCTGCAGCAGCAACTGCAAATCCGTCAGCGCCTTGTCGAGGCGGTCTGCGGCGCTGTTGAGCGAGCGGTAAAGATCAGGGTTGTTCACAAGCTGCCCGGCAGTTCCCTCGCCCCGATTGATCTTGCCGGCGATCGATCCGACATCCGTGAGGGCACCATCGAGCCGAGAAAGCGTTGCCTTCGCGTCGCGGCCGAGATTTTCCACGGCCGCGACCGCGCGTTCCGCCTTGCCATCAAGACCCTTCGCGGCATCGTCGATGCTCTTTGCCGCGGCCTGCGCGTCGGTCATCAATTTGCCGATCTTGTCGGTGCTGTCTTTCAGGCTGTTATACAGCGAATCATCCGCGACCCATTTGTTCATGCCTGAAAGCAGCGTGTCGACGCGTGCGAGAATGCTCGCGACCGTCGGCTGCTTGCCATCGTCCACTTCGCCAGGCTTTCGTGGTTCGAGCAGCGCCTGCAGGCTTTCTCCGACGCGCGTGTAGGTGTCGGCGAACTTCTCGAATTTTTCCGCCGTGCTGGAGAGCCGTTCGAGCGGGCGCTGCAAATCTCCGAACAGCGACCGCGGCACCACGCGAATCGGCGGTGTGTTGTGCCCCGGCAGAAATGCGTCTTCAGGAATGAAGGCATTCGGATCCGCGTTTTCCGCGAACGAGAGCGACATCGCCGAATCGCCCACGAAGCCCTTTTCCACGTAGACCGCAAGGTCCTTTGGGATCTGGATGCCCTGCTGAATCTTGAGCGTTGCGACGATGCCGTCCGTGGGAGGATTCGCGACGACCAGACTCGTGATCGCGCCGACGCGCACGCCGTTGAAGAGCACCGGCGATGTGCTGCCAACCCCTGCACCCGAGGGCATCGAGAGTTTGATCGGGTAGACCTTTTCCAGGCGCTTGCGGAACTCGCCGAAGAGCATGAACATGATCAACAAGCCACCGACACCAACGATGAAGGTGAGGCCGACCAGAAAATCTCGAACCACGGACTTGTTCATGCTGCGCTCAAGTGTTCGGAATCAGTCCTTCTCGTATTCCTGATCGTATTGGCCCATGAAGAAGTGACTGACCTGCTGGTTCTCGTGGTGGGCTAATTCGTCGTATGTGCCGTCTGCCGCGATCTTTCCGTGCAGCAGCATCACGCACCGGTCGGCAACTTTCCTGGCCGACACCAGATCGTGCGTCACGACGATGCTCGTCACGCCCATCTGTTTGCTCAGCTTGATGATCAATTCATTGATGCCGTCGGAGCGGATGGGATCGAGTCCGGTGGTCGGTTCGTCATACAGGACCACCCGAGGCTGAAGCACAATCGCGCGGGCAAGCGCGACGCGTTTGCGCTGTCCGCCGGACAGCTGCGCGGGTAGCTTTTTCAACATCCCCTTCATGTCGACAACTTCGAGCGCCTTCGTGACACGCTGGTGGCGCTCTTCTCGCGAGAGTCTGGTGTGTTCGCGCAGCGGAAACTCAATATTCTCTTCGACCGAGAGCGAATCGAAGAGCGCGCCACCCTGAAAAAGCAGCCCGACCTGCAATCGCACATCGGTGAAATCCCGTTCTTTCAGATTATCGATCCGCTGCCCATCAAAAAAGATCTCGCCCTTGTCCGGCCTCAGCAGCCCGACGATGTGCTTGAGCATCACGCTCTTGCCCGAACCGGACGGACCCAGCACGACCGTTGTCTTGCCTTCGGGAATATCGAGATTGACGCCCGCGAGCACGTGCAAACTGCCAAACGACTTGTGCACGTTCCGCAATTGGATGATCGGTCGGCCCGGTTCGCCCGTCTTTTCGCGGCTGGCGCCCGCCGATGCCGGCCCGCCCTCGAGAATCGAGCCGGGCGATCTGGAATGTTCTGCTGATGGCGGCATCGAGATACGCTCGGTCCATGAGCACACCGCGCGATGACGAGGGTATCCGCGAGATCGGGCGCACGATCGTCCGCTCCGGCCGCAAGTTCGACTTTGAACTCGTGAAAGTCCAGATGCCCGGTGGCCGAACGCTGGAAGTCGATCTCGTCCGGCACGGCGGCGCGGCAGTCATCCTTCCCGTACTCCAAGCCGGTGGCAGCACGAGCGTGGTGTTCGTGCGAAATCACCGCTACTCAATCGGCCGCCCACTCCTCGAAATCCCCGCCGGTACGCTCGAGAAAGGCGAAGAGCCAATCGTGTGTGCCGGCCGCGAACTGGTCGAAGAAACCGGATACCGCGCCGCCACGGTTGAGCCGCTCGTTGAATTTCTTCCTTCCCCCGGCATGTCCGACGAACGCATGTACACGTTTCTTGCGACCGGTCTGACGCATGTTGGGCAGGATCTCGAAGAAGACGAGTCAATCGAAGTCGAAATCGTTCCCGCGCCGGACGCAATCGCGATGGCCAGCGACGGACGTCTCGAAGATGGAAAATCAATTCTCGCGATTCTGCTTGCCGCACGGCTGGGTCGGCTTTAGGCCGCCGTCACGCTTCGCTCGCCGGGACCGGGCGCAGGCCAAACCAGTGCGAGATCGCCCAGCGTCCGAGGTAAATCCCCGGCGTCAGCGCGACCGCGATCACGAACTTCAGGATGTAGCCGGTGAACGCCGTGCGGATCACAAAGTGAATATCCGCCGCGGGCTGCCCCAGCAGCTTCGGGAAACCCCAGAAGAAAAGCCAAGTCACCAGCAGCGAATCAAACATCTGGCTGATGATCGTGCTGCCGGTTGTGCGGAGCCAGACCATCTTGCCGCCGGTCATGCGTTTGAAAATCGTGAAGACGAAAATGTCGAGCAGCGAACCGAACAGGAACGCGACCATCGACGCGACGTACATCAAAGTCGCCGAGCCGAAGATGTTCTCGAATGCATCTGCGTTCGCAGTGCCGGGAATACCTTCGAGGATTGGGAATTTCCGCCCGATGAAGATCAGAATGAATGCGAACACCGCCATCGCAAAGGCGACGTAGGTCGTCTGGCGCGCCGCTTTCCTCCCGAAGTATTCCGTCAGCAGGTCGGTGATCAGAAACGTGATCGGAAACGGCAGCATTCCCACCGTGTGCTCGATCTTGAACGCGGTGCCGTCGCCAAAGCGCCACCCGGTTTCAAACGAAAAGAGCTTCACGCCCAGGATGTTGGCCAGGACCAGCGCGGTCACATTCACGGCGCTCAGCCAGAAATAAAGCGACTGTGCCGGAGTCAGCGCATGAGGATGGGTGGGGTCGACTGGTCGGATAGGTCCTGAGCGTATCGAACCGGACTCCACTTTGGATTCGCTTCTTAAAAAAGCGACGCCTGCTTCGGCCGAAGAACCGCTTAGAATCGCTGACGCATGACAACCGCGCTCAATACCGCGACGACCGAATTCGAAAAGAAAGACCGCTGCGCCGATCTGCCGCACCGACCACGGGTTCTCCTCGGCAAGATGGGCCTGGACGGGCACGATCGAGGGGTGAAGGTGATCGCGCGAGCCTTGCGCGATTCCGGCGTGCACGTCATCTACTCCGGTCTCTGGCAAACTCCCAGGAGTCTTGCGATTTCCGCTCGTGATGAAGACTGCGATGTCATCGCCGCCTCCATGATGAGCAACTCGCACCTGGTTCTGGGGCCGAACCTGATCAAGGCGCTGAAGGACGTCGGCCGTCCCGATCTTCCCGTCTACATGGGCGGCATCCTTCCTCAGGAAGATCTCGCCGTTCTCGCGAAGGCCGGCGTCGCGAAGTGTTTTACGACCGGGACTGGCCTACTCGACATCGTCAACGCCGTGCGCGAAGCGACCAAAGCGCGCCCCGAAAAGGTCACCGACGGAACCGCCCAGCTTGCCCGCGACATTTCACTCGTTCACGACAACAAGAAGACCCGCGCGGGCGCAAAACGCAAGCGGCCCCGCCGCGTGATCGGAATTACCGGCTCGCCGGGCGCGGGCAAGTCCACGCTCGTCGCCCAACTCGTCGGCGAGTTCACGCGCCGCGCGAAGGAAGGCCAGAATGCAAAATGCCGCGGCCGATGCGCCGTCATCGCCTTCGACCCCATGAGCCCGATCACCAGCGGCGCGCTTCTCGGCGATCGTCTCCGCGTCGATTTCAACAACCTGGGCGAAAGCGTTTACTACCGCAGTCTCGCAATCAGCGGCGAGGACTACCACGCCCTCCCGGAAATCGTCGAGCTCATCGGCGGCGCTCACGAGAATCCCGACCTGGCCTTCGACACCCTCTTCGTCGAGACAGTCGGCGCGGGTCAAAACGAGACTCGCATCCGCCAGCACGTCGATTTCACCGCCGTCGTCCTCACCCCCGGCATGGGCGACGCCGTGCAGATGGACAAAGCCGGAATCCTCGAAATCGCCGACGTTTTTGTGTGCAACAAGGCCGATCACCCGGGCGAAAACGAACTCGTCCGCGACCTCAAAGACGTCGCCGGCAAGCGGCCGATCGTGGAAACAGTTGCGACCCGGGCTCAGGGCATTCCGGAGTTGCTGGACGCGTTGCTCGGATGACAGCGAAAAGATCTCCCTTCCCCCAACCCCTTCCCTCAGGGAAGGGGCTTCAGAGAAGGGAATCCAGCCGGCGCGGGGACCGTGCCGATCTGATATTGTCTGGTGCCGCATGGAAGAGGCAAAACGAATGAAAGACACGGAAGTCGGAGAGAGCCAGCAAACCGAAAACGCCTCGACGCATCCCGATGCGTCGCTCGCGCCAGAGTTGATCCCGCTCAAGGGACACCTTGAAGCGTTGCTGCTGAGTATCGACAAGCCCATCCCTGCTGAAAAGGCCGGTCGCGCGCTCGGCCTCATCCCAGAAGAAAAGCCGGAAACTTCTGGCAAGGCCGATGGCGAGCCGACCGAGACGCAAAAACGAGCAAACGCGAAGCGCTCAGCCGTCGTCGAATCCGCCGAACGCGTGATCGAGCAACTCGTCGCGGCCCTGAACGCCGAATACGAAGCGTCGTCCCGCTCCTTCCGAATCGAGCGCGTTGCGGGCGGCCTGCGCGTCATGACGCAGCCGGCATTCGCCCCGACGCTTGCCCGTTTCCACAAGGATCGCCAGCAGACGAGACTTTCCAAGGCCGCCGTCGAGACGCTCGCGATCATCGCGTACCGCCAGCCGATCACCCGTGCCGAACTCGAATCAATCCGCGGCGTTGCGTGCGGCGAAGTCTTGAAGAGCCTTATCGATCGCCACCTCGTCGGCATCCGTGGCCGCGCCGAGGAACTCGGTCGCCCGCTCCTCTACGGCACGACCCGTCAATTCCTCGATCACTTCGGTCTCGCCTCGACAGCCGATCTGCCCAGCCCCGAAGAACTCAAAGCCGCGCTCTGATCGCGGCATTTGCGGAGATTGTCCCCGTGACCAAATCGACCACGAGTTTCGCCTCGCGTATCGCATTCCCGCTTCTCGCATCGGTCGCATGCCTCGGCTGGGGATGTGCCGGAAACAGCACGCTCACCGGCCGCGTCATCGGCGGCCCGGGCAACGTCGTCACCGTGATGGAAGAGAATGACCCGCGTTTCAAGACCGATGGAATCGGCGGCACATCCGTCGTCCTGCGTCGGTTCGCGGGCGAAGGCCAGAACGGCCCGATCCTCGGAACCGCTGTTTCGGAACCCACCGGTGAGTTCAAGATTCCGATCACCGACAAGGACGCCGAGCGGTACGAGATGGTCGTGACCGCGACCACTGCCGACAAGCGAATCAGCCGCGGCAGGATCTACTTTCCCGCCGCCGGCAAGCAGGTGCTTGTCATCGTCCGCGACGTGAAATGATCCGACGGTCGCGGATTGGTGGCTGACTGGGCAATCCGGTTGCGGTGGTAGGGGCGTTGCCGGTCCGAAAACAACGGCATTGAAGTTTGCACATCAACCCACGCCCGCGTGGGGCCGATGCTCCTGCGATTCCGTTACAGGAGAGCAAACGTGCCTGCAAGCCGCTCGAGAACCGAACGTTGGCGTGACAGCCTTCAGCAGATCAAGGACCGCAGCGGCGGTATCGAGTTCACCGTTGCGCGCCCGGGGATCGACCCCGAGGCCAACAGCGGCGATCTCGTCTGGCGCGTGCGCGTGATCCGCTTCGACGATGCCGAACTCGTCGTCGAAGCGCCCGTTGCCATGGGCAATGCGATCCACCTGGGCGAAGGCGTCGACGTCGTCGGCATTCTGTCCGTCGGCCAGAACCGCTGGATGTTCCGCTCAAAGACCCTCGGCATGACGACCACCCCAGGACCTCGCGGCATGATGCCCGCGCTCCGCATTCAAATGCCCGAAGATGTCGAGCGCTGCCAGCGCCGCCAGTTTCTCCGCGTCGCGACGGCAGAAGTCCATCTCCCCGAAGTCGGATGCTTCCCGCTGCTTGATCCAATGTCGGCCATTCCCGCCGAGATCGCCTGCCGCGAGTCGATGCACGCCGGAGGCGGTTCCACCGTGATGCCCGAAGTCGGCCCGGTCTTCAAGGCCAAGCTCTTGAACATCGGTGGTGGCGGCGTGGGCTTGCTCGTCCCCCGCACCGAGACCAGCGGCGTCAATCGCTCGAAACTTATCTGGGCGCGATTCGATCTTCGCCCCGAAATGCCGGCTCCGCTTGGAGTAACCGCCCGCATCGTCCACACACACCTGAACCACGAGCAGGACGTCTATGCCGGCGTCTCGTTCGAGTTCGCGTTCCACGCGGCGTATCGCCCGTTCGTTTCCGACATGCTCGTGAACTACGTCCAGACGCTTCAGGACAAGCAGATGGCGTCGCGCAAGGCCGCTTGAGCCGAGGGATTCACGCCGGATTGTTTCCAGGTAGAAACGCCAAAACGCGCAGACGCATGAGCGTTGCCGCGACGACAGGCGATCAATTCTGCGGCTCGCTCAGGCCGGAACCGCATCATCGCGGGTGCGGTCAAGCTTCGAGAACCACCAGTTGTTGTAGTACCGGATGTGCGGGTTGCCGAAGCGGTACGGCCCGATGTGCATGCGCACTTCACCCTCACCGGTCTTAAGCCGAATCGGGTTCGTTCCCCAGTTCAGAATCCCCGTGTACACGCCTGGCTTGATCGCGCTATTGGTGACCTGACCGGTCCAGGCGACGATCGCCGCCAGCCGCCCATTGCCTGAGAGCAGTTCGACGTTGCCGGTCGAATCAGTCGGCAGCACCAACTCGATATCTCCCGTTGACGTGGTGATGCTGATGGGAGATGTGTTTGGCTTGCCCGTCGCAACGTAGACATAACCGCCGGTTCGGCCCGCGCCGCCGTTCACGATCGTGATGGCGCCGTTGACGCCCCGCGCGTCGACCGTGCCTTCCGAGTTCTTCACACGCAGCCCATCGCACGAGGGAACCTCGATCGCGACCTGAATCCACAGATCGTCTGGCTCAGCCTGCGGCACATTTCGAACCGCCAGTATCGCGCGCCCGTCCGTCTCGGTGATCTGGGCCGACACCCATTTATCTGCGGTCCGACTTGCATCGGGCTGTCCCTGTCTGGTGCCCGCATAGACGACCACGCGGGGCGTCAGGACCTGCGGATTGACATTGATGAGTACCGCGCCGCGCAAGTTCTCGACATCCAGTCCGATCGTCGGCGTATGTTCCAGCACCTCGACCCCGCTGATCGCGACGGCGTCTCCCCGGCCCGCGCAGCCGACTTGCATCAGCGCGAGAACTCCGGTCAAAGCAAACGTGAGGGCCGGCAGGGGACGCCGGATGAGGGCATTTGCAACACGGACAAGGCTTCGCATTCGGCGAGTCTCCATAATCGGACTTGGTAGCCATCGGTCAGGGATAGAGGTCTTCGGCAATTTCGGCCCGCCGGTCGAACCCAGCGGCCCAATCAATCTCGGGAGAAGCCCCGAAATCAGGAACATGGTTCGGCTGATCGCGGTACGATAGAGTCGAGTTCCGGCGCGGGCCGGACAAAGTCCGACCTTCTTCATTTAACCAGTAAACGATTCGGGATCAATTTCGGGATAGCGCGAAGCGATAGAACGAAGCCGGGAGGTCCAGGTTCGGGTGCCGAGCAACGTGTCCGCCAAGTCCGTCGCGGCTCTACGAGCGCGATTGGGCGACAGGCCTGACACTTGTCAAAGGCGTTCGAGTCTGGGGGTTCTCGAATGACGTGCGGCTCATCGGAGCATTCGGCGAGATCGAAGTAATGTGCAATGTCTGCCGGAGTCTGAGCGCGAAAGCGTGCTGCCGCACACATAGTGGGTGATTCGCCGTTCCTGAACACGATTCCGGTCGGTCCTCGATAGGAGGATCGCCCCGTGTTGACACTCGCTCTTGACGGTAACCCCTTGATCGGCGTCATCGCCGGTGTGGCGGTCGTTGGCCTCGTCATCGGAATCGCGATCGACAAACTGATCGCAGCCCAGTCGCAGGCGAGCGCGAAGGCCAAAGTCGCCGAGACCATCGCCCGCGCCGAATCCGACGCCCGTGCCGCGGCGGAAAAAGTCCGCGTCGAAGCCGACAAGTCGCTTCTCGAACGCAAAGCCACGATCGAGAAGGAAATCGAAGACGGCCGCAATGAAGTGCGCGAGGCCGAGCGCCGCCTGCAAAAACGCGAAGATCTCTTCGATCGCAAAGAAGAAGCCCTCACACTCAAAGATCAGAATCTGACGCGGCAGGCCGAACAGATCAAAGGCCGCGAGCAGGGTCTTCAGACCCGCCAAGCCGATCTCGAACGCGTCATCCAGGAGCAGAAAGACAAGCTCTTCCAGATGACCGGCCTCACGCCCGATCAGGCCAAATCCGAACTGCTGGTTAAGGTCGAAGAAGATGCCCGTCACGATGCCGCGAAGATCGTCCGCAAGGTGATCGAAACCGCCGAAGCCGAAGCCAAGGAAAAGTCACGCGAAATCACGCTGATGGCAGTCCAGCGCTACGCGACCGAGCACACATCAGAATCCACCGTGCGCACCGTCGCGATCCCTTCCGACGACATGAAGGGCCGCATCATCGGTCGGGAAGGCCGCAACATCCGCGCCATCGAAAAGGTCACCGGCGCCGACATCATCGTCGACGACACGCCGGGCGTGATCGTGGTTTCCTGCTTCGACAAGATCCGCCAGGCGGTTGCCGTTGAGTCGCTCGAGCGCCTCATCGCCGACGGACGCATGCACCCGACCCGCATCGAAGAAGTCGTCGAGAAGGTCAAGAGCGAGATCAACGACAAGGTACTCAAATTCGGGCGCGATGCCGTGCTTGAAGTGAACCTGCGGGGCGTCCATCCAAAAGTCAGCGAGGCGATGGGCAAACTCGCGTATCGCACAAGCTATGGGCAGAACGTGCTGCGCCACTCGATCGAAGTCGCGTACCTCTGCCAGGTCATCGCTGATCAGCTCGGCCTCGACGGAACAATCGCGCGTCGCTGCGGATTTCTGCACGACATCGGCAAGGCGATGGACCACGAAATGGAAGGTGGCCACCCCAAGATCGGCATGGACTTCGCCCGCCAGTTCGGCGAGAAAGAACCGGTCCTCAACGCCATCGGTGGTCACCACGCCGACATCCCGAGCACGAGTTTCTACACGCCCATCGTGATGGCCGCCGACGCCGTCTCCTCCGCTCGCCCCGGTGCCCGCCGCGAGAGCATGGAGAAATACGTCCAGCGCCTCACCGAACTCCAGGACATCGCGCTCGGTTTCCGAGGCGTGAACGAAGCGCACGCCATCCAAGCCGGACGCGAGGTCCGCGTCATGGTCGATGCCAACCGCGTGAACGACGACGAGGCCTACCTCATCGCCCACAAGATCGCCAAACGCGTCAGCGAAGAAATGACCTTCCCCGGCGAGATCAAGGTCACCGTCCTCCGCGAGACGCGAGCCATCGAAGTCGCAAGGTGACCGCACCCGGCACTCCGAATTCTCGAAGAAGCCAGAGTTTCGCGAAGTGATAAGCCGATCCGTTTCCCAGCTTGGACAGTTGAGGCTCCTCGTTCCGCACTCCGAGTTCCGAGTTCCGCGCTTCATCTGTTATTCTGAACGAACCGAATCCCCCGGACTCGCGGACCATTCAGCATGACCGAGCCCGACAAAGTTCCTGCCGCCCAACCGGTTTTCGTCTGCCCCTTCTGCGGCAGCCCAACCCCCGATCAACCCCGCTGCGCGCACTGTTCCGGCCCGCTCGATCCGCTCTCCCGACAGGCGACACAAAACGCGATGGGCCCCTGGTTCGTGCGGGATGAGCACCAGCCCTTCCGGCCCGGCTGCTCATACGAAACCATCCTCACAATGGTCGCCCGCGGCAAGATCACCGCCGAAACGATCCTGCGCGGCCCCAGCACCTCGCAATTCTGGTATCCCGCAAAACGCGTCCCCGGTGTTGCACACAAGCTGGCCGGTGGGGGGGTCTGCCATTCCTGCCAGCAGGCCGTTACCACCGAATCCGAATGCCCAGGCTGCGGCGCAGTCTTTCACGCCGATCCCGATCGTCAGTTTCTCGGCCTGATGCCGGTACGCGCCCTCCCCGGTAGCGGCTTGCCGGTGCACGAAGCTCGACAACTCGCCGAACCCGCAGTCGTCCATGCTCCACCGAACTCTTCGATCGCCACGCGGGCGGCAGCGAATCACTCGCCGGCCTCCGCCGTGCGTGAAAGCGTCGCCGGCGATCGCCTCGAGGCCGAATTGTCGACGCTCAGACGTCGATCCGGGATTCTGATGGGTGTCGCTGCTGGCTGCGCGATCATCGCCCTTGGAGCGATCTGGATATTGGTTTCGGGCATTGCGCAAAGCGATAAGCCAGCTGTTTCCGGCGCCGCTCCTTCGCCTCCCGCTGCATCCGTCGCGCGAGGTTCGGTTCCCGAGGCAAGCTCCAATCGGCCTGTCTCTGAGCCCGCGCCACTTCCCGAGGGCAACTCAACAGATTCGCAGACCGTCCAGCCTGTTTCGCCCCCAGCATCCGACCCGGGGAAAAAGCCGGAATCTGAGATTCGCCTGAGCGAAGATTTGGCCGCTCTCCGCGCAACCCGCTGGCCGTAAGGATTGCGTAAGTGCTTTCCGAGTGGCAGCAGGCGCCTAGAGCAAAAATTGGCGAAAGTCCTTTCGGTTTTTTCAAGTCCCCGAGGAAAAACGTGCATCCGCACGGGTGAACCGCTCGAAATTGTGTTATGCTCAGATGGCCTATTCTGGCCGCCGCATCCTGCGGCAGAGCAAGTGTTCGGGTTCTTGTTCCTTGTTGTTGAACGACTTGTGAGGGCGTTGGAGTGACGGTCACCTCCGGAGCGGGGGAAGGTCATGGGTTGACCTTTTGCCTGGGGAGGTAAAAATCTCCGATTCGCCGCAGCCGGGGTTTCCGGATCTGCGTATCGAACTCGGGTCGTTCTGTGAAACGGTCGCGATTCCGCGACCAGCTGGGAGATCGGAAATGATGAAGGACGTGTTCGCCCGCAAATCGCGTGGCACCGCAGGCTTCACACTCATTGAGTTGCTCATCGTGATCGCGATCATCGCGCTCTTGATCGGCATCCTGTTGCCCGCGCTCGGCGAGGCTCGACGCGCCGGCAAGTTGACGATCTGCCAGAGCAATCTCAAGCAGTTCGGTATCGCGAACGCCACGTTCGCGAACGAAAACAAAGATCGGTTGCTCGGACCGACGTATAAGTCTGGCGACCCGGTGAGCACCGCTCTGCCAGGCTGGGAGGGCAACGCCGGTCGGTACTACGCCAGCGATCAAGAGGCGTACGCCTACGAGGTGGTTTTCAACATCCGGACGAAGTTGGGATTGTCCAATCAAGACGCGCCCGTTCCAGCTGGTTGGATCCCGTTCATTCTGTACACTCACGTCGCAGGCGTGAATTACACCGGTGGTCAGATGCCCAATCCGAGCGCCGCCTGCCCCGAAGATCTTTGGCGCATGGCTATTCAGCGCAATTGGCGTGACCCGAAGGGAACCGGGCTTCCCTATCCGCAGTCCAGCGGCGATGGCTCTGAGGGCACCTGGCGCTGGCCATTTAGTTCCTCGTACAACATGCACCAGTCGCACTGGGGTCCTTCGCGCCAAGAGCGGCGTCTGATTCCGAGCGGACTGTCATCACAGCCCACCGCTTTTGCGTATCCCACTGCGAGTGGTGGCGGTAACCTGTGGTCCTATGACGGCGATGTGAGCATCAGGGGTGTGTTCGGATCGAATCGGCAAGGCGATGTTCGTTTCCCTTCTCAGAAGACCATGATGTCGGATGAATTTGGCCGCCACTCGGGCCGCAAGACCACGATCTTCGCCGCTCCTGAATCGAAGCAACCTCTCACGTTTTACGATGGTTCGGTTCGCGTCTTCCAGACCGGCGATACAAACCCCGGCTGGAGAATCAACAATGCTTCTGCTCGCAGCACCATGACGCAGCGTCAGGAGTACACCAAGGATCAGCAGGATTACGATCCCTTGCTGTTCCCCTATACCAGCACCGACGCCACGACCGGATTGAGAAAGTACAAGGTCGCGGCAGGCTGGTTCAAGTACACGCGTGGCGGCTTGCTCGGGTGGGATGTTCCGCGTGGCGTTTCTTCTGAAAAGGGTGCGGCGGCAGGCACGCAGGCAAAGATCACTTCCCCTGGCCCGAATCAGACCATGTCGCCAGTCATCGAGAACGAACTCGATACATCTGTCGGCAAGTGGTAATCGAAGTTTGCTTTAGACGCCCGGGGTTCACCCGGGCGTTTTTTATTTGGCCCGCCAAAGTTTCGCGAACGTCGCTGGTCTTCGCGCATCGAACGATCAGGAGCCAGCAATGCAGGCAACCAGTCGAGGCCGCGGATTCACGCTCATCGAGCTGTTGATCGTCATCGCGATCATCGCGCTCTTGATCGGCATTCTGCTCCCGGCTCTCGGATCGGCGCGCCGTCAAAGCAAGCTGATCGCGTGCATGACGAACGAGCGCACGTATGCGATGGCAACGGGCTCGTACGCCGGCGAGAAAAAAGATCGACTCCCCGCGATGGATTGGCGAAGCTCGGATCCGTATCCGATCGATCTTCCCGGATGGGAAAAATATCGCGGGTTGTATTTTGCCGACGACCTGGTTGCCGCTTCTTTTCAGGTCGTGCACATCATCCGGAAGAAGACGAAGCTCTCCGACGAGTTCGCGCCCGTACCCGAAAACTGGATTCCCTTCATCCTCTACACCCACGTGCCCCTGACCGACTACATCGGTGGCACCACTCCTTCTCCCGTCGCTGCATGTCCTGAAGATTCATGGCGGATCGCCATCCAGCGCAATTGGGATGCGCCGACAAGCACCGGGCTTCCGTATCCGCAGAATGGAGGCGACAACACGCTTTCGGTTTGGCGCTGGCCGTTCAGCACCTCGTACAACATTCACCAGGCGCATTGGGGCCCTTCGCGCGCCGAACGGCGATACAACCCCGCCGCCAGGGTGCCGGGCTTTTTTCTAACGGCCATTTGGTACCCAACCAATACAGGTGGGGGCAGTTTTTACACCAAGGAAAACTCTGCCGATTCCGCTATGCCCGGCCAATTCGGTTTCAACAAGATCACCGACGTCCGATTCCCGAGCCAAAAAGTCATCATGTCGGACGAGTTCGGACGCCACTTCGGAAAGCAAACGACGTTCTTCGCGGCACCCGAATCGCGTCAACCGCTGCCGTTTTACGACGGCTCGGTTCGGATCTATTTGACCGGCGAAACCAACCCTGGCTGGGACCCGTCGGTCAGTACCAACCGAGGAGGAAGCGCCCGTTCGATGTGGCTTCGGCTTCAATACACCAAGCAGCAGCAGGCGTACGACCCGGACATCAGCACCTATACCGGCTTCGACTCAAAGACCGGGTTGAAGCAATATCGCGTGCCCGCCGGGTGGTTTCGATACACACGGGGCGGGTTATTGGGCTGGGATGTGCCGCGCGGGGTCGGCGCGAAAGGCGCGAGAGCGGTTCTCACCAAGTCTGGTCCGGAACAATCGCTCTCACCCGTAACCGAAAGCGAGTTGGACACTTCCTCCGGGGTGTGGTAACTCCGCAACGTTGCGGATAGGCTTGAAAAGCCGTGCGGGACGCCGGATCCGGCGCTTGCAAGCCCGCGAATGTTCTGTTACACTTGGGCAGTCTTTTTCTTCGCTTTGAGGAGGTTTCGAATCTCATGATATTTCGCCCCTTCCGGCGTTCCCGGTCGGCATTCACGCTGATCGAGTTGTTGATCGTTATCGCAATCATCGCGCTGCTCATCGGCATCCTTTTGCCCGCGCTCGGCAACGCGCGCCGCGCGGCCAAGACTGCTGTGTGCATGAGCAATATGCGGCAATTCTCCGTCGCGTCAGCCAGTTACTCAGCGGAGAACAAAGACAAGCTCTTCAACTTTTCGTGGGTGCGTGGCACACCGATCCCGCCAGACTTCTCGAGGTTTCTCCCGGTAAAATCTCAATACGCCGACAACGACATGCACGGCGCCGCGATGCAGTTCACATACATCATGCAGCGTCGACTTGGTTTGACTGATCCGGAAAAGTTCAAGATGCCCGAGGGCTGGTTTCCCTATGTCCATTACAGCCACATTCCACTGATGGACTACATGAGCGGAATGATGCCGATGCAGATTGGGGCTTGCCCGGAAGATCGGTCGCTCCAACAGCTACAGAAGGAATACAAGAACGTTGATGAGGCGGGTGTTCCTGTTCCACCGATCTCGGGAGATAGTGACGCACGTTGGCGTCTTCCCTTCCGGTTGTCATACACCGTTCACCCCTCGCATTACAGCCCGGACAAGGTGTATGGCGTTATGGAAGGTATCGGCAACGGTGGGTCGGCGCAAAAGGTCGCTGCGATTATCTATGCAGCGAACGGTTTCGCGAATATCTCTGACGGAGGCAGGCCGGAAACCATGCCGACCGGATCCCTCGGCAACAAGAAAATAACCGATATTCGGTTTCCGTCGCAGAAGACCCAAATGTCCGACGATTACGGTCGGCACTTCGGCAAGAAGGCAAACTTTTTCGCTGATCCGTTGTGCCGTCAGCCGTTGTCATTTTACGACAACTCGGTGCGCGTCTATATGACTGGTGACACCAATCCCGGCTGGGATCCGTCGCGCAAATCAGAGCGCGAGAAGATGACCAAGCGATACGCCTGGTTTGAAGAGCAGAGCGAATACAACCCATCGATGGCAAATTCCGTCATTCAGGGCGGAAAGCAGGGATATCGGGCAGCGGCCGGGTGGTTCCAGATGACGCGCGGCGGCATGCGCGGTTGGGATGTCCCACGCGGCGCCGTTCGTTCCGTCATCAAGGGCGATGGAACGATGGAAGCGAAAGCAGAAAACGAGCTCGACACAACGGATTCGAACGCCTATTGAGTCGTCAGCGGGTACCGCGTTTGTTCGCTGAGATGCAACCTCTGCGTCGCCGTACCCTTGCAGACCTCTGCGGAGTTCGGCCATGAGTGTTTCAGTTGCCTCCACGCATTCCCCGCTCGCCTCAGCCCAGTTTCAGCCCGGCATGCCCGGCGCCGGCCTCGGCCGCATGTACAACTTCTGCGCCGGCCCCAGCATGCTCCCCGAAGAAGTGCTGCGCCAGGCCCAGGATGAACTCTGGAACGTCCGAGGCAGCGGCATCGGCATCATGGAGCTGAGCCACCGGGGCAAGCTCTTTGACGACATCCTGCACGAGACCGAAGCCACCGCCCGCAAGGTCGGCAACATCCCCTCCAACTACAAAGTCCTCTTCCTCACCGGCGGCGCGACGAGCCAGAATTTCCAGGTTCCCGCCAACGTTCTGCCCGATCACGGCGTCGCGGCGTTCCTCACAACCGGCTACTGGTCCGAGCGCACGTGGGATGAGATCGGCACCTACACCGATCGTGCGTACGAAGCCTTCAACGGCAAGAAAGAAGGCTACAAGCACTGCCCCGATGATTCGGAAATCAAATACAAGGACAAACCCGTCTACGTGCACATGTGCACGAACAACACGCTCTACGGCACGCAGTGGCGCCATGCCGACGGCTCGCTTCGCCTGCCCAAAATCCCCGACGGCTCATTCCTCGTCGCCGACATGTGCAGCGACATCTTCAGCCGCCCGGTCGATTGGAACAAATTCGGCATCGTCTACGCCGGCGCGCAGAAGAACGTCGGCATCGCCGGCATCTCGGTCGTTGTGATCCGTGACGACCTGCTCAAGCCGGTCCGCAAACTCCCCAACATGCTCCGCTACGACGTGCTGGCGAAAGACGAAAGCCGGCACAACACTCCGCCCGTCTTCCCGATCCACATGTGCAACCTGGTTTTCAACTGGATCCTCAAGCAGGGCGGCACCGCCGAACTGCTCAAGCGCAACCTCGAGAAAGCCCAGCTCGTTTACGACGTCCTCGACCAGACCAAGTTCTACAAAGGTCACGCCCGCCCCGATTCACGCAGCCTCATGAACCTGACATTCCACACGCCCAATGCCAAGCTCGACGATCTCTTCGTCGAAGAGGCGTTCAAGGCCGGAATGGATCAGATCAAGGGCCACCGCAACACGGGAGGCATGCGAGCCAGCATGTACAACGCGTTCCCCCGGGAGGGTGCATTGGCACTGGCTCAATTCATGCGTGAGTTCGAGAAGAAGCACGGGTGATGCGGACAGCTCGCATTCAATAGCCCGTGCCCCTTTCCCTCTCCATCTCCAATATCTCACCCGACCCGCGCGACTCCATCTCGCTTGCCGCGGCATTGATTTCCTCCCTCGGCGAGCCCCGCCTCCACCTCGATGCGATGCTCGCCGGCCTCCGCCCCCGCGAACTCGATCGCTCCGCGCGCCGTGATCTGGCCTCGATGCTCAAGCGCAACGGCGTCGGCTCGACCGGTATTGATTTGTTCCTGCCGCCCCAGCATTTCGCGGAGACAGCGCATGTCGATCGGGCAGTGGGGGCGATCACGAGCGCGATCGAACTCCTTTCCGAACTTGCTTCACTGGGCGCGATGGAAACGAAGGTGCTGTGCCTGACACTTCCAC